>JGI24710J26742_10000100_pt1 | contig 70511 bp, 57 predicted proteins | sample BioPla2DNA2_FD_26742 | JGI IMG/M metagenome (IMG submission 26742) | reverse complement strand
TCCTGAATTTAATACTATATGCCATAACACATTTTCCTTTCTCCTTCACGAAAGGGGAAATATTGTCGGAAAATGTGTTACCTTTTTGGGGTCCGGATCACAGATTGCACTGATGAAGGAGCGATAAGACAAAAATCTTGTAAAAGCATCATTGCTTTTCCTCAGTCTCAGTTTAAGCCAGAGATTCCACAAGTAAACTTGCAAATCTCTTCTTAACCTGCGACTTCTCTGCAAATGAATTCTCTGTAAAGAATTCATTTGCTATACGATTTTTGCCTTAAAACATAAGAAAGGCAGAAAGATAGAAGCCGCAGAAAGATAAATAACAGTTATTTGTCAGGATCTTCAATCAACTGATAAACAGCTGAAGCTCTGATATGAAAAAAACTAATAATATTTAGATGGCATATCAATCAGAGAAAACATTACAAATTTATTCAAATAAAAATCTGTGTCATCTGTGTAATCTGTGGATAGAAAAGTTTTAGACAAAACAAAGCACTAGCGTTTCTTTTTCTTGAACTTTTTTTTGCCAAGAGCAGGCTGAGAGTCTTTATTTTGCTGCACATCAACTGCTTTTTGCGCTTCCTGAGCTTCTTGAGAATCAGATGTTTCAGTCGCAAGCTCCGAAACATATTCTTCGCGTTTATTGGCAGTCATGGCTATTACAACACCAGCTATCACAAAGGCTATAGCCGTCAGCTGACTGGAACTTAATCCCATGAAAACTTTGGGATTCAGGCGAATAAATTCAACAAAAAAGCGCGAACCGCCAAACCAAATAAGGAAAAATGCGCTTCTCTGGCCTTTGCCTATTCTCCATTTTTTATTCATGAGCACAGCAAGCAATATAAGGCTTGATATTGACTCATAAAGAGGGGTCGGATGCACCGTGATGTCAGCAGGAATATCTTCGCCAGGGAACATTTTTCTGAAGAGAGCTGTCAACATTGAATTCTTTTCGCTTAAAGTTGAAACTATGCCGTTAGGAAAATTCATACCCCAAGGAAGCTTAGTCGGCAAACCATAACAGCCGTCACCAGCCATTATACAGCCTAGCCTGCCAATAGCATAGCCCCAAGCCAAAGCTGGAGAATAAACGTCCGCAAAAACAAAAAATGGAGTCTTTTCTTTTCTGAGGCGGTGCCAGCAAAGAATAAAAGCTAACAGATAACCGCCCAAAACCGAGAAACCCGCCCCTCCAAAAAGAGCGTCTAAAGGGGAGGCGAGAAAAACATCAAACTCTTCTATCACAAACATGAGTTTTGAGCCAACAAGACCGCCAAATAGCGCCAGAAAGTGCAAATCCCAAGCTAACTCTATACTCAAGCCGTTTTTTTTGAATTCTCTATTGGCAAGGAGAAAAGCTGTAAAAAAAGCTGTTGCCAATAAAACTCCATAACTGCCTATTTTAACCAGACCTAAGTCGCATATTATCGGATACATAGGCGGATTCTAACACGCGATCTGGCAAATGTCTATTTTTAAACTTTTTAAACCACAGAACACACGGAATACACGGAAAAGGACAAAATATTTTTCATCCGCATTGATATGCTGATTATCAGAAAGCATAGAGAATATTGGTACTTATCAGTATCTCAAAGCTGTTGCCAGTTTCAAGTATTGAATTCTAAACAATTAACTCGCCACTCACCACGCACCACCCGCCACGGTGAGATCTCAGCAGCTGCCAACTATGATTTATTGTTGAGCAAGATAGATGTCTTTCAAAAAGAAAGTTTTAGCTGAAACAAAGCACTAATTATGTCTCAGGGGATTAGGATTCCTGTCAATGGGATAAGCCGATATAAAATCTATTGCAGGAAGAGAAACAGTGGTTGCTGCCTCATTTAAAACATCAAATGACTGCCAATTGACCGTACCTGTAAAAACCACAACGATTCCCTCTCTCATAAAGCCAGGGAATTCATCTTTTGGAGCCATAAGCAAAAAAGCGCCTTTATTCGAATAGTATTTATTCAGCTTATAATCATTAGAATGGACTTTCATAGTATCCAACTCGTCTCTGTCCAAAACCTTCAGCATAAGCATAAAATGCCGGCCTCTCATAGAAATTTTCTTGGCAACGTAGGCTTGCCACTCTATGGTAACAGGCGCAGTAAAATCATCCAAAAAAGTTCGGTTTTCTAAGTCATAAAACTTGAAGTTTTGATTTCCATAAACCTGAAGAGTTGTTTGCTGACCCTGCGTTGCTTCTCTGCGACGCCAATCTCTGTCCTTTTGTCTGAACAAGGCAATATTCTGCTTTCTGATGGCATCTGCCCTTGCGGTTTCGCCGAGAGTATTTGTTTTCAAAGCCTTTTCAAATAAGGAATAAGCCTCTTCATACTGGTGTAAGTCCAAAGCTTTATTCGCTTCCAAATACATTTCCTGAGCATTAGCGACAGCAGACTCTTGCACTTTATATTCGATCAAAGCATTAGCAGGCTCCAACTCACCCGCTTTTTTATAATACTCTTTCGCATCTTTAATGTTGCCATTCGCTTCTAAAAGATTGCCTATTTCAACTGCCACAAAAGCTTGAGGTTCATTATTGAAATAAAACATATAATGCCTCAGAGCTTCTTCGTTCAAACCTGCTTTTTGGTAGTTTTGCCCTAAGAGATAGCGAGCCTCAAGGCTCTTATCTTTAAGCTTTATAGCTTTTTCCAAGGAAATTATCGCCTTAAAAAGGTCGCCTTTGGCACTATGAGCCTTCCCCTGCAAGAAAAAATATTCATAAGAGTTTTTTTCAGCAGCATTAAGTTTTTCAAGGCGCTCCAAAGTTTCTTGCGGCCTGCCTGCATCCAGAGCTATTTGAGCAAGCTCTATTGGTGTAGGCTCAGGTTTCACATATTTTGGGGCAGGAGTTCTTTGCGGGATAACTGGTATAGAGGGAGCCTTCTGCAAAGAAGGCGGAGCCTTATCCGAGAAAATTTGCGCTGCTGTTTTTTCTGTTTGTACAGGAACTTTTGATACAGCTTGACTCTGCAAATTGGCAACTATTTGTTTGGAAACTCTGGCAGAAGCTCTTTGAGCCGCAACCAACGAAGGGTTTATAGAAACAGCAATATTATATTCCTTTTGAGCTTCGTTTAAATTTCCTGTTTCTTCAAAAAGACGGCCCAAATTAAAATGAACTGAATAGCTGTAAGGGTCTTTCTTATAGGCTTCTTTAAGAAGCTCATAGGCTTGAGTATAACGCTTTCTGTACATATCGTTGACTGCGCTTTGAACCAAGAGATCAACGCTTGCCCCTTCATAAGCCATGGCAACAGTAAGAGAAAAAATCAACAGAGCTGCAACAACATAATGCTTGCTTTTCATATTTATGACAACCTTAAAGGATTTTGACTATTATTATACTGTTATGCTAACATATGACAGTAAAATCTTCACTATATAGGAGTCTAAGACATGTCAATTTTTCGTTTTGCATGGTGGGCATTTTTAGTCACAATAGTCGCTTTCATAGGTTACGTTTACGGCTATCTCGCCGAAGACTAAAAAACAATAAATAGCTATGCCCTTCGAAAAGGTTTTGTTCCAAGCTTCCGACAATCTATTTGGGTTATACCCTGAAGATTGCGAGTTTGAAGATGCCAAAGTGGTGGTCATGCCTGTTCCTTACGACAGCACCACCTCATATAGAGCTGGCACCAGAGGAGGTCCCAGAGCTATACTTGAAGCCTCAAGGCAAATTGAGCTGTACGATTTGGAGCTCAAATGCGAACCGGTTTTAGAGGGGATACACGTTTTACCCCCTCTAGAGCCTGACATGAGAGGACCTCAATACACTCTAGCCAACATCGAAAAAGCCACAGATGAAATTCTGAAAGCCGGCAAAATGCCTTTGATGCTCGGAGGCGAGCACAGCATAACAGCTGGAGTAATAAAGTCATTCAAAAACAACTTCAAAGGTGAATTTTCCGTTTTACAGCTTGATGCTCACTCCGATTTAAGAGACAGCTACGAAGGTTCCCCCTTTAATCATGCCTGTGTCATGAGAAGGGTTGTTGAGATGGTTCCTGCCGTACAGATTGGAATAAGAAATACATCAGCCGAGGAAGCAGACTTCATCGAAGAAAAAGGTTTAAACAACATTATATACGCAAGCGAAATGCTTGACGACAGTTGGCAAGACCGTGCGCTTTCCGCCTTGGGAGAAAACGTATATCTTACAATCGACCTGGATGCTTTTGATCCCTCAATTATGCCAGCTGTAGGTACACCTGAGCCTGGCGGAATGCTTTGGTATCCTACATTAGACTTTTTGAAACGCCTTGTATTCGAGAAAAATATAATAGGTTTCGATGTAGTCGAACTAGCACCTATTCCAGGAGATATTTCCTCTGATTTCATGGCAGCCAAGCTTATATTTAAAATACTGGCTTACTGGTTCACCAAACAAAATCAATCAAAATGCACAGCCGCATAACCATTGCCTTAACAGCCGCAGTCTTTGGTGCAGCGGCAGGCAAATATATAACTTGGGGAATAAGATCTCTGCCCTTTCATGAAAGACTATTGCCTACTTATTTCAAGTGTAAAACTTGTGAAAAAGGTATTAACTGGGGCTGCTACAATGCTGGAACTCGTCAGGATTATGTTGATATTTTCGTTTCTGCGATAGCCGCTTTCCTCTCCTTCTATTTTTACGGCTTTTCCGGCATGGCCTTTCTCTCTTGGTTTTTTGTCATGATTTGCCATATGATCACCGTGATAGATGTCAGATACCTGATTATCCCCGATGTCATATCCCTTGGCGGCTGCGCGGCAGGGCTTATATATTCAGCCTTCGGAACTCTTTCAGTAAGGTTTTTTGACTTTGCCCCGCCATTTTATCTGCCATTAAAAGATTCGATCATAGGCGTACTGGCAGGCGGCGGTTTTCTTTATCTGCTCGCAAAAATTGCTGCTTTCCTTCTTCGCAAAGAAGCAATGGGTCTTGGCGATGTAAAACTTTTAATGGCAATAGGAGCTTGGGCAAGCTGGAAAGGCGTAGTCGTATCCGTAATCACTGCGAGCCTATTTGGCTCCATCTTCGGATTGGGCAGAATAATTTACCGCAGAATAGTGCACAAAGAAAAATACCGTATGTTTAATACTGCTATAGCCTTTGGACCATTTCTAGCTCTAGGTTTTCTGCTTTATTTTTATTTGGGTTACGATTACTTCCTGCAAATTTTATATGCCTACCAAAATTGGATCATGAGCTTCAACTAATACTTTTTTTTCTTCTTATCCACAGATAGACACAGATTTACACAGATAAGGACCTAAAAGAGGTATTGACAAAATCTTCTTCAACTGTTAAATTCTTCAGACCAACATCAGTGTACAAGAACTCAAGGAGTTTATTTATATCATGTCTGTACTTATGACAATAATTCAAATTCTTCATTGGCTCGTTTGTGTCTTTCTGATTGTAATAGTCCTGCTTCAGGTAGATAAATCAGAAGGTCTTTCTGGCGCTTTCGGCGGAGGCGGTGCTGGCGCATTCTTCGGAGAAAGAGGCGGAGATGAAGCTATTACTAAAATCACAACTATATCAGCCATTCTATTTATGTTTACATCCATAACTCTTGCTTGGAATGGCGACAAGCTTGCCAAAAAAACTCCCGAATTGCCCACTTATCAGCAGACAATGCCTATGTCCGCTCCTATGATTCCCAGCAATATGCAGATTCAGGTAACTCCCACAACTCCGGCAGCTTCCGAAGCGCCTGTTGCACAGCCCGTGCAAACTGCTCCGACTGCTCCCTGATTAGAAAAAATATTTTATCATATTTCTTGCTTTTTGCAGGAAAACGTGATAAGATTCTCTTTGCTGCCGGGGTGGTGAAACTGGTAGACACGTACGTTTGAGGGGCGTATGGGGAGACCCATACGGGTTCAAGTCCCGTCTCCGGCACTTAAGCAACAAAAGCGGCTTTCTGGAAATCAGAAAGCCGCTTTTCGTTTTAGAAAAACTGAAACAAAGAAATTTTTAAACCACATAACACGCAGAATACACCTTAACAGCCAGTGATAAGTGGCGGGTGGCGAGTGTTGCGTGAGGACCAAATACCTAAGAACAACGAACTACCAAAAGCCTTAAAATCACCCTAATCACACATAAATAAAGAGAGAAATCTCATAAAAACAGAATTAGTCGGTATAAGAAGACGATATTTCTCCGAATCCGTGTTACTTTATGAAAACTACAGATAAAAATAAAATTCACTCTTTTATGTCTATTCTATATCTAGGGGGGACAAATGGATATTTCTAAATATAAAAGCATAATTTTTGACCTGGACGGAACCTTGCTGGACAGTTTAGCCGACCTTGCAGATTCGACCAACAGAGCCCTTGCAAATCATGGATTCCCAACGCATCCTGTCGATGCCTACCGTTATTTTGTCGGCAATGGCATGAGAGTGCTTGCCGAGCGTGCCTTGCCGCCCGAAAAGAGGACAGCTGAAATTATTGATGCGGTATTTTCCGAGCTGCATGCTGATTACGAAAAAAACTGGGCTGTAGCCACCAAACCATATGAAGGCATTGAAAAGCTTCTTGCCGAGTTGCAAAAACGCGGCTTGCTCATGTCGGTTCTTTCGAACAAGCCTCATGAATTTACAACCGTCATAGTTAAGAAGTTTTTCCCGAAAGTGCCGTTCAAATGCGTATATGGTGTCAGCGAACAGGTCGCGAAAAAGCCGGATCCGGCAGGAGCCCTGAGAATCGCCGCAGAAACTGGCATAGAACCTGAGCGTACCATGTATCTCGGAGATACAATCGTTGATATGAAAACGGCAGTCACCGCCGGAATGTTTCCGATTGGCGCTCTCTGGGGTTTCCGCGATGAAGCTGAGTTGCGTGAAGGCGGAGCAAAAGTTCTGCTGCAGCATCCGATGCAACTAGTGCGGCGTAACATCTAACAGTTGCTTATTATATTCTCCAAGTTAATAAACTCAAATGCAGCGTAACAGATTTGCCGCCGCACTAGAGTTAGTGGTTGAGTGGATAGTTTCCTCTTTTCTACGCCCTACCCCCCCCACCCCCCTGTTTTTATTATGATATATATTATCACTGAGGTGAAATATGAGTAATCAGGTCCAAGAGTTGCAAAACGCTGTCAAACAGTTGTCCGAAGAGCAGTTCCGTTTTAACGCTAAAAATTGGGATAAAAAAATAGAAAAAGATTGTGCTTCAGCTAAGTTTGATGTGCTTATCAACAAAGCAATTTCAGAACACAAAGACGGCAAAACCAAACAATTATGAAGCATTTCGCAGCTCCTCTTTCTGGTCTGCCTATGAAACCTTGCCTGTCAGCATAAGAAAAACTGCCGTCAAGAATTTTGTTCTTCTGAAGAATTACCCAAACCACAGTTCATTAAAATTCAAGAAGATCGGGCAGTTGTGGTCAGCCAGAGTAGGCATTCGTTACAGAGCGCTTGCCGTAGAGATGATAAATGATGGTTTTCTCTGGTTCTGAATTGGCAGCCATGCAGACTATGACAAATTGATATCAGAACTGTCTTGACGCATAAAAAAACAAATTTTCAGTGTTTGTCCGTGTATTCTGTGGTTTAAAAATTGTTTTTGACTTTTAGAGTCAAAAAATTGATCTTCCTGCCTTCAGCGAGATAGCGTTTTTCATAGGCGGTTTGAATCGGAGGGCATATCTCATCGCGATTTTCCAGCGAATAGAGATCATCAGTGTGATGCAACACTTCCAAACCAAATTCTTGAGCCACTTCAAGAGTGTAGTCGCACAAAGGCTTGCTGTCAGTTTTCAGGTGTAAAAGCCCATGCCCTTTTAAAATTTTGAGATATCTCTCCATAAAAATAGGAGAAGTGAGCCTTTTTCTCTTTCTTTCAGGCCGCGGGTCAGGAAATGTCAGCCAAATTTCGTTGATCTCATTGTCAAAAATCTGAGCTATATAGTCTATTCTGGTTCTGACAAAGCAAATATTGGGCAAAGAGTTTTCTTCTACAAATTTGGCTCCGTGGTAAAGCCTTGAGCCTTTAATATCTACGCCTATAAAATTCTTATCTTTACTAGCGAGAGCCAATCCTACAGCGTATTCGCCTCTGCCGCATCCCAGCTCAAGGACAAGAGGGTTTAAGTTGCCGAAATGGGTCTCAGACCACTTGCCCCTGTAAGGATGAGGCCCTTCAAGAAGCTTATAGGGCGACGGCTGGAGGACCGAAGAAAACCCGTCGTTTTCTTCGAACCTCAGCAATTTTTTTCTAGCCATCAGTCGAGATTATATTTCTTTCTGAGATATTCGTCCATGGATGCGGCCGCTTTTCTGCCATCCCCCATAGCCAATATAACAGTAGCTCCGCCTCTGACTATATCGCCGCCTGCGAATATATCGGGGTCTGAAGACTGGTTTGTTTCTTCATTAACGACTATAGTGCCCCATTTGCTCAATTCGACACCTTTAAGCGTTCTGAGCAAAAGCGGGTTGGGAGAAACACCGACAGCCACAACAGCCAAGTCTATGGGCAGTTCAACAATAGCGTCTTTTATCGGAACAGGTTTTCTTCTGCCGGAAGCATCCGGCTCACCCAGTTCCATTTTCTGAAGCCTAACTGCACGGACTCTGCCTTTTTCAGTGCCAATATATTCTATAGGATTATGCAGAGTCATAAACTCAATGCCTTCCTGCTCAGCGTGATGGACTTCTTCAAGTCTGGCCGGCATTTCTTCTCTGCTGCGTCTGTAAACTATTATGGCTCTTTCAGCGCCAAGACGTTTGGCTGTTCTTACGGAGTCCATAGCTGTGTTTCCGCCGCCGACTACCATAACGGTGTTGCCGCGAAGCACGGGAGTTTCTGAATCTTCAGAGCCTGCTCCCATGAGGTTGACTCTGGTAAGATATTCGTTAGAGGACATAACTCCGTTAAGGTTTTCACCCGGTATATTCATAAAGCGAGGAAGACCTGCACCGCTGCCTACGTAAAAAGCTTTAAAGCCATGCTCTTCTGAAAGCTGTTCAAGAGTAGCTGTTCTGCCTACGAGGAAGTTGGTGACAAATTTAACACCCAGTTCTTCCATAGCTTTCAGTTCACTGTCTACGATTGAGTTAGGAAGTCTGAATTCGGGGATACCGTATTTAAGAACGCCGCCGATTTCGTGCAGAGCTTCAAAAACTGTAACATCATAGCCAAGCTTCGCCATGTCGCCAGCAAAAGCAAGTGAAGTCGGGCCTGCACCTATAGCTGCGATCTTGATGCCGTTTGCGGGCTTCTTTTCAGGCTTAGGACATTCTCCAGGATTCTTTATAGCATAGTCTGCCGCGAATCTTTCCAAATATCCAATAGCTACCGGCTCTTTTTTCATCTTGTGATAGGTGCATTGGGCTTCGCATTGTTTTTCTTGGGGACAAACGCGTCCGCAGACTGCCGGCAAAGAACTGTATTCTCTAAGAGTATTTGCGGCTTTGCCAAACTCGCCTTTTTCAATTTGCTTTACAAACGTGGGTATATCGATACCGACCGGACAACCGTTAATACAAGGATGATTTGCACAGTCCATGCAGCGTTTAGCTTCAGCTTGAGCCTGCTCAGGGGTGAGCCCGAGGTTAACTTCCAGTAACTGCGATTTAATGCGTTCAGCCGGATCTACTTCGTTCATTTTGACACGTTCGCCGGCTGTTCTTTCTTTCATAGGAACAGCTTTTCTAAGCTCATCTCTCCAAGGCTGATTTCTCATTTCAGTATATTTTTCTTTGCTCATTTTTTTCTCCGCTGCATTATTTAACGGGCAATTTGCATTCTTCTTCTTTGTAAGCGCCAAGCCTGTTCAAGAGTTCATCAAAATCAATGGCGTGTCCGTCAAACTCGGGACCGTCAACGCAGGTAAACTTGGTTTCGCCGCCAACTGTAACACGGCAGGCTCCGCACATTCCTGTGCCGTCAACCATTATGGTGTTAAGGCTGCAAATAGTAGGAATATCATATTTTTTAGTCATTTGAGCCGCAAACTTCATCATTATAGCGGGACCTATTGCTATAGCAAGATCCACTTTTTCACGGTTAATGAATTCTTCGCCGCCAACCGTTACAACGCCTTTTTTGCCTTCAGAGCCGTCGTCTGTCATAATCAAAAGCTCATCTGAATAAGCACCGAGTTCTTCTCTGAGAATCAGCAAATCTTTGTTTCTTGCAGCCAAGACTGTAAGCACACGGTTTCCCGCTTCTTTAAAACCCTTAACTATAGGCAGCAAGGGAGCAGCGCCTAGACCGCCGGCCAAAGCCAGAACTGTTCCCACCTTGCTAATATGAGTATTCTGTCCCAGAGGACCAACCAAATCTGTTACCATATCGCCAGGTTGGAGACTTACTATTTTCGCCGAGGACGCGCCGACTTTTTGAACCACTAGAGTTATAGTGCCTTTTTCGACATCAGCATCAGCTATTGTTAAAGGTATTCTTTCACCTTTATCGCCGACACGTAAAATAACAAAATTTCCCGGTTTTCTGGAGCGCGCAATAAGGGGCGCTTCTACTTCAATTGCGTGAATGTTATTCGCAAGAAGTCTGTTGCTTACAACTTTGTTCATGTTACCCTCCGAAATTTATAAATCCGGAAAACAGTTTTTTACTTCTTTGGCTGTTTTCTTGGAACAAGAATACCTGTTACTACAGTATCTTCGACAGTTTTAACTCTAAATATGGTTCCCGAAGGAACTTCAATTTCTCCGCCTTTGATAAAGGCGCCCCCGCCTATTCCTATAGGCCCCAAGACCAAGTAACCCAGAGCCGAAGCTCCGGCAGCCATTCCGACTGACTTCGGATTAAGCTTGTCGCCCACATCTTCAATGGAAACCTTTACGGGGGTCGAGTCCATAGTTTCAATTTTGGAAAGATCAAGATTTATATAACCTGTTCTGCCAAAACGGCCGCCGCGGCGCACCGACCTGACTACGGGAGTCACTATGCTGTTATTTGAAATTACCAGCAGATTGCCTCCTAAAAAGAGGTCTTCAGCCACACGCATTTGTATGACATCGCCCTTTTTAGCTGTGACACTGGAAATGACTTCTTCGCTTTCAAGAAGAACAGAAGTGCCAGCGGGCAAAACCACCCTGATTCTGGATATATTGCCATCGGGAATATACATGTTTACAAGCTGTTCCAACCTGAAAGCCAGCAAATCAGAGCCAGAGGAGCCAGTTATAGCCCGATCTGCCTTTTCAAGGCGCTCTTGAAATGAGCCTGAGGAAGAAGCGTTGAAAACACTCCACTCAAGATAGCTAAGCTTCATCTCCATAGGAGTGCTGTGCTTGGAGCCTTCAAAAACGAAATCATGCAAAAAATCAGCCTTTTCCGCAGCGGGTTGTTCCATTACTCTGCCGAAAAAGAGCTTTTCTATAGATTTGAGCCTGGCAAGCGGCTCGCCTGGATTGACTTTTCCGTAAACATATCTTTCCAGTCTGTCCAATTTCGCATTCATATCTCTGGAAACGGTGCCAGCAAATAAAGCCGCAGCCGCGAACGTAAAGATAATCGCGAGTGCCAACGTAGGTTGTTGTTTCACTTAAACAGCCTCCTGCAAAGCGGTTAGAGTATTTGTGATTTACCAGTTTTATTTCTGTTTGCTTGTTTTCTGCAGTCTACCAGAATTCACATGCTTGAGGCTATCTATTTTATCAATTAAAACAACAATTGTCTTGTCTGAGAGCAAATTCTCTTCCAAATCACCTGCAAAGAGCACGAATTCGTTCAAATCTTGATATTTGACTATTATGTCATGAGGATGTTTGGAGTCAAAGGATGTTTCCGCAAAAAAAACGTTTCCAGAAGTGAAGTCAGGCATCTCCGTTCTATACACCACAGCAGGCCTGCTGAATCTTGCCGGACTTGCAATCATAGCTTCTTGGAAAAGCAAAAAACCCTTTTCACTTAAGAACTTCGGAAAAAGTGAAGGCTGAAAAGAGGTTTTTCGCATATCTATTACTAATTGAGAATAAGGTGATTTTTTGATTTTTTCTCCTGTTTCCCTGTCTTTACGAAAAAAGATGTCAGAAGCTTTGGCAGTGCCTAGCTTCAAGGCCTCAAGATAGAGAGCGGAACGCAAACTGACAGGCCCTGACAGTTCTACTCTGAGTTTGCATTTAACCAATCCGGAAAGCTCTTCTGTATAAAAGTCCTTTTCAGCAGCTTTTAAAAGCATTCCTAGACGCTTTTTCAATGAAGGATTTACAAAAAGGCAATCAGATACTTTTTTTCCGTCTCCGAAAGGCAACTTCAACAAAGCTTCATAAGCATGATGAGATGCGTCCATCCATGCTCTCTCCTGTTCTTCTTGCAGAGGTGAAGCGACAATTTCCCAAGGTCTGCCTGCAAGACCTTCAACTTGTATACTTTCGGTTATAAAAGTCTCTGAAATGGAGAATTTCTCCGCCCTTGCAGGAAGAACGGAGAACAGAGAGATTATCAAGCTTAACAGAATCAGCTTCTGTTTCATTCTATAGAGCCTCTGCTTAATCAAAAGTAAAGTGAGCACCCACATGATGTTCAGGGATTTTCTCGCCATCATAGTAAGAATAATCTACCCGAAGATTAGGCATAATGTTCATGCCGAAACCTACTGACAAGGTGCCATTACACGAACCTATTCTGACTGCAAAATCATTTTCTGTAAAGTATTTTTCTACCCCGACTCTGTATTGTTGTTCATAAGCTTTTCCAGAATCGGTTATATTAAGAAGATCCATTGAAATAGTGGTTCCCTGAGCAACTTTGATAGCAGCGCCGATATTCAAGCTTATTCCATCTTTGGCGACATTAGAGTCATCAAGATGTTCGAACAGATTGTCCACAACAAGACCGCCGGTTATTCTGTCATTATAATGATAAATAAGACCTGCGCCCATAGAATAAGATTTTCGGGTTTTCTGAGTTCCCAAAGCCACATTTTTTCTGTCAACGTCCAGAATCCTCAATTTCAAACCGCCGTAAAGCTGTTCCCTGGCAAGCAAATTCTTAGCTACAGGAAACTTGGTTCCAAAAGCCAGCTGGAAATCACTTACATTGGTTGATAAGCCAGAGTAAGAACCGCCCACCACTTTTCCGAATGCTTCCGGGCGTTTATCCATTGTATAGGACATACCATAACTGTATTTCGGCTTTCTGGGCATAGGTTCTTCAAGAATATTTTCTTCAAGATAGTCTGCTATTGAAAATCCAGTGGACTGTTCACTTTCGTAGATATGTCCTGTGAAAGCGAAGCTCTGCCATTCATAGGTATCACGTTCGTTGACTTTTGCCTGTATAGAAGCTTCACGTCCTTCGATTTGACTCAATCCTGCCGGGTTATAAAATATAGCGGATTCATCGTTTGACAAGCCAATAAAGGCGCTTCCCATACCTCTGGATCTTACGGACTGCGCTTGCAGGCTGCTAGTGACAAAGCTTGCCAAAAGCAACATTAGCAGGCAAGCGGATGTCTTAAACTTCTGATTCATTTAATTAAGCCTCCTTGAAAATCTCTAACTTCTTTTTACTTATCTGTAATCGTCATTTCTGAAGTAAAAGATGAGAGAAAAAAGGCGGCTGCTCCGCCTTTTTTTATTATATTTTTGCTCAATTAAGGGGAACAAAGCCTTCTAGTGAAGGAGGATTCTGCATAAGTTGATTTTGTTGGGAAACTTTCTTTTCCACAGTCGCCTTCTCTTGAGTCTTAGAGGTATGTTGTATAGTCACAGGAGACTTAGAAGCAGAAGAGGTTTGCTTTTGAGGAGCAAGTCTTTGGAAATTGCTGAAATCAGGCACTTGTGGCTGAGATTGAACAGCAGACTTCTGCGTTGTCTTAGAAGATTGAGGCGGTTGCACTGCGACCGGTTTCGAAACCGGTCTCGTCTGCTGTTTAACTGTATTATACTGCTGCAAGCTTTGCGGCAAAGGTGTTCCTTTTAGACTGCCGCCTGTCTGACGGGCAGCCGCTCTCTTCAGCTTTTCTTCACATACTGGGCTGATCCCCTTGCCATCTTTATAGACAAAAGGAACTGAAGCATATTCTATATTCTCCAAATATGAAGATGTACGGCACTTAGAGAGCAATTCATACTGACTGACTCCCTCAGGGGTTACCATGTCTATAATGGAAGGTTCGCCATATTCGTCGTAACCGCCTCCAAAATCGTCAGCTGTGGGAAAAGCTCTTACATCGGCATTGAAAAATCTGGATGCCGACAGAACCCTTGAAAACCCCATTGAGAAACACTGAAAACCGCTATTTTCAGAAAGTCCAGGGATTTTGCTTGCAAGAACCTTGACTTTGATTCTATCTTGCTCAACTATGATGCCGTCAGCTACTATTATATCAGGAACTTTTCTCATGAAATCGATATCATCAGTAAAGGTTCTGATATGTTCACTCATTTCAATAAAGCTTAACGGCGAAACAACTATAACCTTTTCCCAACCCATTTTACCGGAGAAAGACACATTACGGCCAGGCAAAGCGAATGAATAACCTGAGTTTTCAACTCCATCTATATCAACATAGATATCTATCAGATTGGCAACAAAACCTTGCTGTTCACTTCTGCCGTTGTTCCAGTTACGCATAATATAGTCTCTGAACTGAATATCAAAAACTATTAAATCGCCTTCTTCATAAACAGTGAAACGTTTTAGATCAAAGGTTCCGCGTTTAAGTTCTTTATTGAGAGGATACTGGTAATAACCGCTCCCTTTGTCATCACCTATTCGGTCGCGTATATCAATTAAAGTTTTATCTTCATAATAGAAGTTTTGTCTAGGCGCCGCCACCAATCCTATTCTCAGAACACACAGAAGCAGAAGCACCAATATTAATCTAGAAGTTCCGATTATTCTTCTCATATTATTTAACCCTGACAATTGAATATTCCTCATTGCCTTGTTCTTCGTATGGGTCTTTAACCGGTCTGTCAGCACTTATATCAAAGGCATATTCATAATATCCAGGAAGTAAGCCGGTAAAGAGCCTGCTATAAACACCGTCACCAGCAACATCATCACCATGCAATCCATTATCATAGAGAGCTACGGGCTCCCCATTTGTGAACTTGCCGACAACTTTTGGCTCTGTGACATTTGCAAAGTCGCTTGCAATCAAAGAAACTTTTAATTCGCCAGGTTTTTTAGAGCTAACAGTCACATCAGGCACTTCGTAGTAAAAAACATTGGTCAGGTCTACAGGAACAGCCTTTATATGTATGTTGTCGCTTCTGAATACCAGATATTCTTTTCCGCTGCCTTCCATAGCAAATGTATAGGTGCCATCGGAATTCAGCTTCATAGTTCTGGAGCCTTTTCTGGTGCTAAGGGTAATTTCCGAGTAATTGATACCTGTCAAATCGCTAAGAACTCTGCCTACAGCCTGCTTTACAGGAGCTGCATGAACATAGGTCACAGAGTTATTTTTGTATACAAGTTCTTCATGAGGATCTCTAACCTTTTTTTCCTTGCCGTCTTTAGTTTTATAAACTATTTCATAGCTCTGGTAACCTGAAGGCACATTTCTCTTTTTGAGAGTGAAAATACCGTCATTAGCCAAATTATCACCGCTCATGCCGTCATCCCTCATTTTTTGTTTTCCCTCAGTCCATTTTGGCTCTATAGGGCTTATATAAAACTCTTCAGCTTCCGGAAAATCTACTATAGTAGCAATCCATTTGGCCTCGCCCACGACTTTTTTTGCCAAGTTAATGTCCGAAGCCCTAGTTTCCTTTTCCAACTCAACATTTACCCAGACATAATCAGGCTCAAAATCCATACCATGAGCTATAAGCAAATATCTGCCAGGCTCACGAACTTCTATTGAATAATTGCCTCTATTATCAACATAGGCAGACAGGCCTTTTTTGCCAGCCACGGTTACTTTAATGCCATTAGGAATCTGTCCTGGGGGCACCTGCACCTTTCCTTTAATATTGGATGAAGGTATAAATGCCTGTTCTTGAATGCAGCCTGTTGTAAAAAGAGCACAAATTGCAATGAACAAAACAGCTGTTATTTTCTTTTTCATTTTGTCGCTCCTAGAAATTGGCTCTGGCCTCAAAGATAAACATCTTTTGAGTTTCCATTGTTTCAAAGTCTTTGCCATTATCCACACTTGTAACAGCCCATTTCCAAAGATCCGGATAATCATAGCCAAATTTGAATCTTATGGAAGAATCTTTAGTTGGGTTGTAAATCAGCTCACCATAAGCATTTTCTCTATCCAAAGAATCTTTCATATTGTCTTTATATTCGACAATACCTCTTGTATAGAAGATTCTGCCTCTGAGCTTAGGAGTAAAGTTCTTTTTGATCTCAGCTATGATAGCGTTTGCCAAGCTGGAGTTTGAACTGTCGCCGTCATCCTCATAATCAATGTGTTGCAAACCGCCTGTTATGCTGGTTGAAGGCGTTACATTGTAAGTAACCTCTCCGATGAAATCCATTCTGACATTTTCACGCGGAGTGCTTGCCCATTTTACCTGATGCTCTGCCGAACCTTTCAGGAAAACGCGAGGATTTATGTTGGAGTTCAACTCGAAGTAACCTATTTTTTGCATAAAATCATAGGTAGTAGAACCTGCTTCAAAAACATCATTAGGATCCGATTCTATATAAACCTTGCCTTTGGAGCTGGTTTTATCATCCAAACGCACGCTCAGCTCAAATGCGTTGCTCTTGATGTTTTGAGCATCCGGCAAAGCTTTCTTCTTCGAAACAAAGTCATATTTCAAACTTGTATTATCAGTGAAGTCTGAAATCAACTGGAAAGTCATCTTTCTGCCGGAAAGACCGTCTGTGATCATAGGTCTTAAAGGATCTTCTTCCCAAGTTTTGGAAAGATAGGTCGCCTCGACAGAGAAGCCCTTGGTCATAGAGAAAAGTTTATTTCCAAAATCGTAGTTCAAAGAAAATCTGTTGAGCTTTTCACCTTGGAAGTCAGTTCTTCCATAGTTTTTACCCAGATCAGTCCCCTTCCACTCATCGTCTTTTTCCCATTTACCGTCCTTCTCTACCGCCAACTCATTTCTATAAGGGTGTTCCCTATCGCCGACATCACAATCTGGCGGATCTGCGTCATATACCCAAATAGGCGCCATATAAGCCCTGAAATTCTTGCTGAAGTCATAATGCTTGAAAGTGCCTGTAAAACCGCCTTCTTGGAAGCTCAAATCGAATTTTGTTCCAGAACCTTCTTTGGAACTGGCAACTGTTTCGCCAGGGCCTTTGATCATGGTCTTTGAAGTCAATCTTTCTGCAGCAACTTGAATCTTGCCCATTTTATCCGTTGAATAGTTGATATCCACTGCGCGAACATCGTTGTTGTCACCATGAGTCTTATAACCATAGATTTTTTCCGCATAAGACATACCTACTGTCAACTTGTCATCGCTGAAGCTCTTGGGAAGTTCCCAAATGACACGGCCTGCAAACATCTCAGAATTGTCATAATAATCCCATTCGAGGTCATCTTTATAAGCACCCGCTTGATAAGAAATACCAGGAGAAATAGTTCCTGAAACTTCAATGCCCTGATAGGGATCTACAATATTTGTATTCTCAGTCATTATATTGCTAGGGTTGTTAATGCCTGTAATGCCTTCATTTGCATAGAATCTGAGCTTTACGTCTTTAGCTTTGCTCATTATATGCATGGTGTTAGTTTTTACATAACTGTCGTTTCTTATACGCTTAACATAGTTGTCAACACCATCAAAGGGATCCGGACTGCCCTCTTCATTATATACGAGCCTGTTGAAACTCACACCGCTGGCATAACCATACAGCTCATAAAAGGTTTCAATCTCATCACCGAAAGGCTTGCCTAAAAAGCGCAAATAAAGCTGGTGATACATGCTTGCCCAGCCAGATTCTTTAATATAATTTACTTCATCGCCTTTTTCGTTGCGGCTTACTGTTGAAGGGTCTAAAACATACTGTCCTCTGGTTCTATAAAAACCGAATATATTGACTTTAGGAAGCTTAGCTTCAAGGTCTTTAAGTTTGTTTTCGCCGTCAGTCATTCTGCGCTCTAAAGAGTCAACTCTGACATCCAACAAACCAAGTTCATCTCTGAATTCTTTGGTAAGGCGTGCAAGAGCCGCTCTTTCAGCTTCGCTTGACGCTTCAATTGAATCCTTGCGTTCTTCCATGCGCCTGAGGATTCGCGCAATGATAAGAGCGACATCATATCTCGTAGTTACTTTCCTGCCTTTAAAACTGCCGTCAGGATAGCCATCCATGTAGCCTTGGCTTATTAAAAATTCCACATCCTTATAGGCCCAGTGATCTGAAGGCAGATCATTGAAGGTCTGGGATTGAGCCAAGATAGCCTGCGGCATTAAAAACAGGCAAAGAACTGCGGCTACCAGCCTTGAAAACATACAGCCACGATTAATCTTTGTTTGCCTCATTGTTTGTATTTGTCTTCCTCAGTTTGGGATCTTATATACTCAACTTATCGGCAAGCTGAGAAAAAAACTGAGAAATTAAAAATCCGAGTGGTGCGTGGCGAGTGGCAAATTGATTGTTAGAATCAATTACTGAAACTAATAACTGCTTTGAGATATTGATAAATAACCAATATTCTCTATGCTTTAAGAAGGCAATATGATGAAAGCGATTTCAATTTTTGCAAAATCTCAGTTTAAAAGAGATATTCAGCAAACTTATTTAATAAAGAGCTCGTTAGAAGTGAGACATGGCAAAAATTATAGAATATAATTTTTAGCATTGCTTTCTGATATCTGCGTCAATCTGCGTAATTATGCGGATTAAAAATATTTTGTCCTTTTCCGTGTATTCTGTGTATTCTGTGGTTTAAAAAGGTTTTGGTCCTTACTCGCCACCCGCCACTCGCCACTCGGTTCTTAGGCTACTCCCTACGCCCTACTCCCTGATTTTAAGCTATGCTTAAAATTCCATCTGTGTTAGTCTGTTTAGTGTATAGAATAAATGAGGATTTTTGATTTTCGGAGAAATAACGTGAAGAGAAACATAAACCATGCAAGGTTTTATTTGTTTGCCACAATGCTTTTTTGTCTGTTTCTGTACGGTCTTTCGCCTCTTTACTCTCAAACCTTGAAAGGCAGCAAGACTGATAAAAAAATAGCTAGAAAAGTTCAGACACTTCTGAAAGCAGCTGAAAAATATGAAGAAAAAGGCGTGCTCACCAAAGCTATAGAAGCCTGTTGGCTAGCTTTGCAAGCAGACCCTCAGAAAACAGAAGCCTATTTGCGTATTTCAAAACTTTACGAATCAGCTAAAATGTATGACAAGGCAGCTGAACTTCTCTCTTCAGGATTAGCTGTCGCAGGCTCTGATCTATTGCCAGCAGAAAAAAGCTCCTATTACTGCAAACTCGCAAAACTTCACATGATTTTAAAACAAACAGGAGAAATAAATAAAACCCTATTACAAGCTGTGGAAGCGGATCCCACAAACCCTGAGCCCCGCGAAATTTTGGGCGACATCTTTATGAACTACAAAAGATACGCCAATGCAGCCAGAGCCTACAAAATAGCTTTGGAACTCAGTCCTGATTCAGAACATCTGATAGAAAAACTAAATAAAATCAAAGCAATAAATCCCAAGGCTTATGCAAGCGTAATGCAAGAAGCAGAAAAGAAAATAGAGCAAAAGATTGCCCAGAAGATAGAAGAAAAAAAAGAGATGGCCAGACTAGAAACACAAAAAAAACAAGAAGAGACTTGGGTCTCTGTCTCTTCCTCACCTGCACAGCCTGCCAGCAGCGACGGAATACCTGTGTTTTCTCAAGCTCCGCAGCCCTCAACAAACATACAAATACCTAAAGGAGCAACACCTGAAGAAGAAATAGAGTTTCTTTTAGATTTCTATATGTATAGTGACTTGGAATCAGATAAATCAGCTGCAATCAGCAAAGTCACAGCTTATGGTGAAGCTGGTCTGTCTGCTGTTGAAGACTTCTTATATCACGAATATCCCGAAGTGCGCATCCAAGCTTTGCAGGCTCTTCCTGCTTTCACAGAGCATAAAAACCTAAGCAAAGCGATCGCCAAAGACATGCAAGATGATCCCTCAGCCGAGGTAGCCAAACTCGCAAAACAAATCTACGAAAGCCTATAAATACAATGGACAGTGAGCAGTAGGCAGTGGAATTGTTTAGACTCAATTGCTGAAACTGATATTTGCTTTAAGAAGCTAATAAATATATTCTTTATTTTTTTGTGGTTTCAGCTCTTCTCTCGCCACTCACCACTGGCTGTTCGTTCCCTCTTTGCACATCGTCCACTAATCCATGGCAACTGTTTGTTACAATCTGTGAACAACAAATTCTTCTTTCCTAAATAATACTAGAAACTACTTGTTATTTTAAAACCTTATTGTGAGTGGAAAGTTTGTGGATTTATCAAAAAGCGTTATCTCTGTTACAGCTACCACTGGCTGCAAATTTCTGCTGAAAACCTTCGAGTTATCGTTAAAAAGTTTTTGAACCTTCAAAATTTTACCTTTAACAGTTACATCAATAAAGCGTTTCGGCTTAAACCACCCTGGCAGAGCTTCAGGCAAAAGAGCCAAAAAAACATGTTCCATATTTGTGTCGGCATTTACAGAAGGATCAGAGTTTATAGAAATGGCGACAGCCCAATCATCTTCTTTGGAGATATATTCCAGCTTTCCCTCCCATTCTATAGCACAGCCCATATAAGCCGCGGGATTGGAAGCCGCCTCTTTAACGGTGACATCCCGTCCCAAATAGGATTTCTGGGTAATCTGCTGCATTTCGCTCTTAAGCTGTTCCTTTTGTTCTTCCCTTTGAACCCAGTAAGAGCTTGCCGCAAGCATTTCTTCAGCCTGATTCCGCTGTTGTCTGCTGAGAGCTGTTCCTGAAAGAGCCATTCTCAAGTATGGGGCAGCCTTTGCATGTTCACCGGCTTGATAGAAATAGGCTCCCCTTTTGAAATACTCATAGTTATTTCTTTCAGTCATGCTTTCGACTTTAGTCTTAGCTTCTTTGAGATTAGGATTCAGCTCCAGCGCCTTTTTATAATAAAACAAAGCCTTATCTTGCAAATCCATTGCTTCATAAGTCTCGCCAAGAGCAAATACGGATTTCAGCATATCAGGCCTTAAAGATAAAGCTCTTTCAAAAGCTCTCTCTGCCTGTCTCAAATAGTTTTGTTTGAGATAGACAGCTCCAATGGAGTAAGAAAGCTCAGGATCCGAAGGGGATTTCTCCAAAGCTTTATTATATTGCTCCATAGCTTCAAAATATCTGCCTTGCTTGAAATACACAAAGCCTAACATCTTGATATAATGCAACTCATCAGGATTGCTCTTCACAGCCAAATCATAATAACGGGCAGCTTCCGCATAGTTGCCATCATTTAGAGCCGCTTGTCCTCTGCGTTCCGCCTCTCTTGCTGAAATAGCCTGAGAAGCTCCTGTATTAGTATAAGCTTCTCGTCCTTGTATTTTTGCGCTGGCCGCAGCATTTTCTTCCAAGAAGGTCAGCAGAGAATCCAGTTCGCGCCTCGCCGCCAAATAATCAGGCTTAAGAGCAACAGCTATCTGAAATTCGCTTATAGCTTCTTTTATAAATCCCTGATTTTTGTAAACCCTGCCCAAATTGTAACGAGCTTCAGGATATTCAGGATCAAGCTCAGCAGCCTTTTTAAATTCTTTATACGCATCCAAATATCTGTGCTTATAAAAGTGATTTAAACCTATATCTACATGCATTTTGGCATTATATGCAAAAGCAGGATATGCCCAAAAAACAGATAATAGCAATGGCAGGAATATTTTTTTTACTACAATCATTTCTTACATCCTTATTTTTTAAGACGTTTCAACACCTCTTCACGTCCAAGCAAGTCCAAGAGACCAACCAGGTCTGAACCATGTTGTTCTCCTGTCAGCTTAAGCCTCAAAGGCATATATAGATTTTTGCCTTTAACACCGGCTTCTTTACCGCTCTCTTTTATAGCTGTATTATACCCGTCTTTGTTCCATTCACAGGTCTCAAAATGTTTAATAAGAGAGTCAAATAACGGCGTTTTTTTTGCTTCTTCAAGAATATTAATGCTTTCTTCATCTTCAGGCTCTTTACTGACATAAATAGCCTTAGCTAAGTCTGCAGCATCTGAAACAAGAGTCATTCTGACCTGAATCTGCTCCAAAAGCTTCACAAGCATTTCTGTTTCAAGTAATTCAGGTTTCTCAGGTAAAGCTGCTTGAATAACGGGCCTTATCAAGTCGACCAATTTTTCCGGCGGCATATTTCTAAGATGGTGACCATTCAGCCATAGAAGTTTCTCTTTATCAAATACTCCAGGAGCTTTTGTAAGCCTTTCTATAGAAAAAGCTTCTATGAGTTCGGGAACGGTATAAATTTCTCTGTCATTTCCTTCGTTCCATCCAAGCAAAGCAAGGAAGTTTACCAAAGCCTCCGGCAAAAATCCTTCTTCTGCATATTGTCCAACCGAAGTGGCTCCATGTCTCTTGGAAAGCTTTGATTTATCTGCGCCTAAGATAAGAGAAGCATGAGCAAACTTAGGCGGCTCTACTCCAAAAGCTTCATAAATAATAAGCTGGCGTAAAGTATTTGAAAGATGTTCTTCCGCACGGATTACGTGTGTTATTTTCATGAGAGCGTCATCTACTGTCACAGCAAAGTTATATACAGGCATGCCATTTGAGCGCAAAATTATAAAGTCGCCCACATTTCCCGCTTTCCATTCGACTCGATCTCTGACAATATCGTCTATAAAGTAATCCTTGTCTGGAACTCTAAGCCTTATAGCTCCCTGCTCTCCTGCTTCCAAGCGTCTCTTAACTTCATCGGAAGACAAGTTTCGACAGGTTCCGTCATAATGCAAAGATTTATGCTCAGCTTCAGCTATCTGCTTTTTGGCTTCAAGCTCTTCATCAGTACAAAAGCAGTAATAAGCCAAACCGGCTTCTACTAACTCAAGAGCTTTCTTTTTATATATTTCCTGTCTTTCCCCCTGAAAATATGGTCCATAGTCGCCTCCCTTTTCAGGGCCCTCATCCCAGTCTATATTGAGCCATTTAAGATCGCGCAAAAGACCGTCTACAGACTCTTGGGTAGAGCGGGCAAGATCCGTGTCTTCTATTCTTAAAATGAACTTTCCGCCTGTTTTTCGGGCAAAAAGCCAATTAAACAGAGCCGTTCTGGCTCCGCCGACATGCAAATATCCTGTAGGCGATGGAGCAAATCTTACTCTTACTTGTTTTGTCATATTATGTTACTCCCTACAAAAATTTGTTCAGTTCCGTTTGAAAGAGAATGGCCGCATCTTCCGAAAGCCGCCACAGCAATTCTGCCATCGCCCCTGACTATAGCTACCTTGAAACCGCCTCCCAAACCAGGATTGATTATATGGCATTGCAGATAAACATCTCTGACTGCTGCACTAACAGCCATTTTTTCACAAGGGTCTTCTTTTATGACTGAGCGAGCTATGGATGAAACAACGGCAGCTTCTCTAAGCTTTATGGGCAACTTCTCAGCATTTGCGCCAACTTGAGTTATAGCAGCTTTAAAACCTGTTCTCGTAACCTTCTGCAGCCAATATTCTTCCTGCTCGGCATCTTTAGTCATAGCCAAAAAAATTGCGGAGCTCTCAGGGGTCAAGTCCTGGAGGGGCTCAATCTTAACTATGTCTTTTATCAAATCACGATAGCTAAGCAACCCCTTAATAATGCCATTTTCGTCTACTACGGGCAAAGCCTCTAAATGAGATGAAGAAATCAATGCCGCAGCTTCTTGAAGCGTCCGCTCTTTACGTATTGTTGGAACATCTGTTTCCATTACGCTTTCAACATGGTCATCCAAATCAGCCTCTGTTATAGCTGCAAAATCGGAAGAATTTATTATACCTGCAAAGGCATTCGAGCTGTTTTTCCTGACAAGAACCGATTCAGGCTGTCTTACAACTATTAACTCTCTTAAACGGAAAACCGAACAGTCAATGTCTATTATAAGCGGATCGGTCTCCATAACGTCCTGAACCAGCAAAGCCATTTTTTACCTCTCATTTTTCTCCATTTATTTATTATCTTCTGACAGTTTACAAAATACCATTCGACCTGCGCCGGTTTGCAAAATATTAGTCACTTCTGCAAAAAGAATTTCGCCGACTCTATTTTCAGCATCATCCACAACTATCATAGTGCCATCTGATAAAAAGCCGACTCCTTGTCCTTCTTCCTTGCCAGGCTTAACTATTTTGACTTCAAGTTTTTCGCCACCGCTATAAATCGGTTTTAGAGCGTTTGACAACTCATTAAGATTTAAAACCTTGATATTTTCAAGCTCAGCCAGTTTTTTTAAAGGATAATCCTGAGTAATTATGTTGGCATCCAATTCTTTTGCCAAGGCTATAAGCTTGTCATGACATTCATTTAAATCGCCAAAGTCTTGCTCCGAAATGCTGACAGAATCAGGGAACATTGTCTTAAGCTTTGTAAGGACTCTCATCCCTCTACTGCCTCTGTTAGCCTGTATTTCTTCCTTGCTGTCTGAAAGGAACAAGAGTTCGTTGAAAACAAACTTGGGTACTACTATTTCGCCCTCTAAAAACCCCTGCTCAAGCAAATCCATAAACCTGCCATCAATCAAGGCAGACGCATCTATAATTTTGACAGCCACCCTTGGAGACAATGCTGAATCATGCTTAGCTGAAGCATATCTGACAAAAATTTTCGCAAATATGTACATACTCAGCAAATTCAAAAGAACCGGCACAGCAAACAAAAGCATAGAATAAGCCGCCTTCAGATACTCATTAGAAGGAGCGTGTTCTGTATAAAGACGGGGCATATAAAGATAAAAAGGCAATAAAGGCAAATTTATTACCAATATTCCTGTCAAAATCCCATAAGAGCTCCAAGTCAATGTATTTATCTTTACTTTATGAAACTCTTTTTCTATCCAGTCATCCAAGCTTCTCGTACTGATTGAAGCCAAAAGATAGCCTATCATGCCCAGCAAAAAGGCCATCAGTATGCCACTCTGTTCCATATCCACTATATTGCTGTTTTCACCAATAGCATAGCCAACAGCTATACCTATGGCTGTGATACAGACCATGGCAACCGCTCTGAATATTCTGTAGAACATGTTAGTACAGGTCTCCTAACAAAGTAAAATCGTTATAAAATTCTTGCTAATAATAGCATAAAAATACAGTTAAAAACCCTTAAAGAAAATTTATTTCCCTTTTCTTAAGATGGCAAGGATACTCAGGAAAAAATACGCTGATGAGAGTATCAAAATAGTGAAGGCTCCAGACGGAATATTAAGCGCATAGCTTACAACCAAGCCCGATACAGTAGAAACAAAGCCTATAAGGACAGAAGCCAACATTATTTTCCAAACGCGATTGAAAAAATGTGATGCTATAGCTACAGGCAAGGTTAAAAGCGAAAAAACCATGAGAATTCCAACAGCTTCAATAGAGAAAACAACTGTCAAAGCCGTTAAAACCAACAGCATCATATAGTAAAACTCTATTTTGACACCTCGGCTCATAGCAAATTCTTCATCAAAGGATACAGAAACAGTCTGGCGATAAAAAAGAATAGTCAGGGCAACCAAAATAAGCGAGAAAATTCCCAGCAACCAAAGCCTCTCATTCGAAACCATAAGGATATTGCCGAAAAGATAGCTCATAAGGTCTTCGCTATAGCCAGGCGCCGCATGTATAGCTATAATACCTATAGACATGCCAGCTGCCCAAAAGGCGCTTATAACCGTGTCAGCTCTCTCTTTAGATTTCAGAGTTATCCATCCTATAACAGCTGCCGATAAAAGCCCTGCAATGAGAGCACCCAACTGAGGAGTCATCCATTTAATGCCGTAAGCGGAAGAAAGATACTTCGCTACGCCAATTCCTCCAAGCAAAGAATGAGCCATAGCCGCAGCAATATAACTGATACGCCTCAAAACCACATAAGTGCCAACAATACCGCTGGTAACACTGCACAATAGGCTGGCTATTAAAGCATTCTGTAAAAAAACAAGCTCAGGCAAATCGTAAAAAAAAGCCAACATATTATTCTTCCCTGCCGCAACTGTCATCGTGGCATACAAATTTCATGTTGCCGCCGCCATAAAAACGACTAAGAACATCCGAATCTATCTCGTGAGCATGGTGAACATCCAGAGTTTTATGAACGCATAGAATATTATCAACCGCTTTGGAAACAAAGTTTAAATCATGTGAAACCAGAAAAACAGTCATTTTTTCTTTTAAGCCCGCAATAAAGTCATGCAATTCTTCCGTTCCCAAAGGGTCTATAGAGGCGTCAGGCTCATCCATAAGCAACAGTTTAGGTTCTGAAACCAAGGCTCTTGCTATAAGAACTCTTTGTCTTTGGCCACCTGAAAGCTCCGAAAAGCTTGTTTCGCCTTTTCCTCGCAAACCGACCAGATCAAGAGTTTCCAAAGCCTTTTCCCGCTGAGCTTTCGAATAGCGGCCAAAGAAAAAATCCCGATCCAAAAATCCCATAAGAGTTACTTCCATAACGCTAACAGGAAAGGCGGGATCAAACTTGGCAAATTGAGGGACATAAGAAAGATATTTTCTGGCTTTTTCAGGGTCGGTTCCCAAGACTGTAATTTCACCTTTCAGAGGTTTTTCTAACCCCAGCAAAAGCTTTATAAGAGTTGTTTTGCCTCCCCCATTAGGGCCTACTACAGCAGTAAAGGTTCCTGTTCCGGCAACAAAGGAAATGTCTTCTAAAACTGTTTCATTAGGTCTGTATCCGAATGTTACGCCTGAAAAAACTACGGCATTATCTTTCGAAGCAGTGTCTTGTTCTGTCATTTACCTATATCCTGCTCTTTAAAGGAATTTATTAAATTGCCGGTTAAATCAAGTATTTCAGTAAAAACGTTTTCAGGAAGAGGATCCGCATAGACTATATTTCCTTTAATCGCTTTTGCTAAAGTCTCTGTCGCTTTGGAAGCAAACTGCTTCTGCACAAACAGGGTTTTAACGCCTTCCTTCTTGGCAAATCTGATTATAGCGGCAAGCTGACGCGGAGTAGGCTCTTTTCCTTCATATTCAATTGCAATTTGCTTTAAACCAAACTTGTCAGAAAAATAGCCAAAAGAAGGATGGAAAGTCAAAAACTTACGACCTTTATATTTATCAAGATCATTTGCAACACTCACTTTGACTCTCAAAGCATCCTGTTGAAACTTTGACAATCTGCTTTTCAAAATATCTTCCGGAACTATTCCTGAAAGCTCCTTTGCCATATTCGATGCCATTTGAGAAAGATTGTCAGGATCCATCCAAATGTGAGGATCAAGACCTTCTTCATGTCCATGATGATGTCCATGATGATGTCCATGTCTATGAGCCTTTTCAAAACCTGGTATAGGTACTGTATCACCTGACATGCTGCGTTTTTTTATTAAAGTGTCACTCGGAACAATTTTCAATTCAGGAGCTATGGAAATAAACCTTTGAGTAAGAGGCTTTTCAAAAGGAATACCCACAGTAAAGTAAATCTTTGCCTTGGCAATTGCTTTCATCTGTTGCGGCAAAGGCTCAAAAACGTGCGGATTCATGCCAGGCTCTATCAGAACGGAAACATCGACATTGTCTCCTCCAAGAGCCTCTACAATATATTTTTGCGGCAAGATGGTCACAACAACTTTTACTTTCTCTGCAACTGCCGGCTCTTCCTCAATAGCAGGATCTGTGGAAACAACAGGAGCAGCAGACAAGAGAGTCGGAAACTGCAAAATAACAGCCAGAATCAGACAAAAATACTTAAAAGATGGCTTCATTAAAACATTCTCCTAAGCGCCTTTAAAAAAGGCATTTACCGCCTCTTTGAGGGTTTTCACTTTAATTATACCTTTACCTGCTTCTATATCCGAATAAGAAGAAACCATAATCTTTTTAAATCCAAAACGTCTGGCTTCAGCTATGCGTCTCGATAGCTGGCTCACAGGACGGATTTCACCAGAGAGAGTAACTTCACCTGCGCATATAGTATCTTTTGGAAAAGGTTTATCCATAAGGCTGCCAGCAAGAGCAAGAGCCAAAGGCAAATCGCCGCCTGGTTCAGAAAGTCTCAAGCCTCCTGCGACATTGGCATAAACATCTTTGTTATAAAATTTTACTCCGCCATGTCTCTCCAAAACAGCTATAAGCAATCCAAGCTTATTGGGATCCATCCCGGAAACCACTCTTCTGGGCATAGGCAAATAAGATTGAGTCACCAAAGCCTGGATCTCTGCCAAAATACAGCGACTGCCCTGCAAAAGCGGAGCAACCAACACGCCTGGAGACTCTGTTCTGTTTTGATTGATAAAAATATCAGAGGGATTTATTACAGAAGTAAGCCCGTTATCAGTCATTTGAAAAACACTCACTTCACCCGTGGCTCCGTAGCGATTTTTAAAAACGCGTAAAATGCGGAAGTTGGAATTGGTCTCACCTTCAAAATATAAAACCGTATCTACTATGTGTTCCAGAATCTTGGGGCCTGCAATATTGCCGTCTTTGGTAACATGGCCTACTATAAACACAGGCAATTGTCTTTCTTTGCCAAACTTTGTCAACATTGAGGCACATTCCCTGATTTGTCCAACAGAACCGGGAGAAGATTCCAAATTAGGCGTGTAAACAGTCTGAATAGAGTCAACAATCAAGACTCGAGGCAAATAGGAAGCCAAAGCGTTCAAAGCCGAGTTCAGATTTTGTTCCGCAAGCAGATATATATCACTGCCATTGCCTATGCCAAGCCTGTCTGCACGCAGTTTTATCTGAGTCGCAGATTCTTCGCCTGAAATGTAAGCCACAGGCTTTATATTGACTCCAAGGCGTGAAATCAGCTGAAGCATGAAAGTAGACTTGCCTACCCCAGGCTCGCCGCCTATCAAAGTTATTCCGCCTGGCACAAGACCGCCGCCAATCATCTCATCGAAAACGTCTATGCCTGTCATCCAACGCTGAGTGCGTTCAGTTTTAATATCCCCGAGATTTTCTACTATGGCCAAGGTGCCGCCAGCCATGATATCGCCCCGGGAACCCTTAGGAACTTCTACTTCCTCCGCCAATGTATTCCATTCCTGACAAGAAGAACATTGTCCTGCCCATTTTGGAAAACTTTGCCCACAACTCTGACACACATAAACTGTTTTAACTTTTGCCATTGCCTTTTTTTGCTTTTTGCTTCAGCTCCTGTTTAAGATACTGTCCAGTTAAGGATTTTTTGTTAGCGGCCACCTTTTCAGGAGTTCCTTCTGCTACTATTTCACCGCCTAAATTGCCGCCTTTTGGACCAAGATCTATTATGTGATCCGCTACCTTTATTACATCAAGATTGTGCTCAATAATCAAGACAGTATTGCCTTTTTCCACAAGACGCTCCAAAATTGCCAATAAAGATTTTATGTCTTTAAAGTGCAAACCTGTAGTCGGTTCATCAAGCAAATAGAGAGTCGAGCCTGTCGCTATTTTGGAAAGCTCCGCAGCCAGCTTCATGCGTTGTGCCTCACCGCCTGAAAGAGTAGTAGCCGGTTGCCCCAAAGTCAGATAACCCAACCCCACGTCATGCAGTGCCTGAAGCCTGCGTTTTATGGCCGTAAAAGCCTCGAAAAACTCCAATGCTTCATCAACAGTCATAGCCAGCACTTCGGCAATACTTAAGCCTTTAAACTTGATTTTAAGGGTTTCCGAATTGAAACGCTGTCCCTTGCAATAATCACAAGTAACATAAACATCCGGCATAAAGTGCATTTCAATCTGCAATTCTCCCATGCCCTCGCAAGCATCGCATCTGCCGCCTTTCACATTGAAACTGAATCGTCCTGGCGTATAACCTCGGGTTTTCGCCTCTTTGGTCTGCGCGAAAAGGTCTCTTATGTAAGAAAAAACGCCTGTATATGTTGCGGGATTAGATCGAGAACTCCTTCCGATCGGTGACTGGTCAATATTTACAACCTTGTCGATATTTTTAAGACCGGTTATCTTTTCGTAAGCTCCCACATCATATGTAGTCCGATAAACCATGTTGCTCAAAAGCGGAAATAAAGTATCATTAACCAAACTGGACTTTCCTGAGCCTGAAACACCTGTAACAGCCACAAGTTTGCCCAGAGGAATATCCACATCAATATTTTTCAGATTGTTATGAGAAGCGCCTTTGAGCTTTATAAACTTCCCGCTTCCCTTACGTCTTTCTTTAGGAACTGGAATAAAATCTTCTCCGCTCAAAAAACTGCCCGTCACACTGTTTTTGTCTGCCGCTATTTCAGCAGGAGTACCTTGAGCTACGAGATAACCGCCTTCTTTGCCGGCAGCCGGCCCCAAGTCGATAATCTGGTCAGCCTCAAACATTATCTCTTTGTCATGCTCCACAACCAAAACAGTGTTCCCCAAGTCTCTAAGGCCTTTTAAAGTTTCTATCAACTTAGAGTTGTCGCTCGGATGAAGACCAATGCTAGGCTCATCCAAAACATAGGTAATGCCTACCAGAGCTGATCCGATCTGAGTCGCCAGTCTGATTCGCTGTGCTTCACCGCCTGATAAAGTGCCGGAAGCTCTGTTTAAATCCAAATAATCCAAACCGACATCGTTCAGAAAATTTAAACGGTTTACAATTTGTGCCAAAACCTTGCCGCTAATTTGCCTTTCTTTTTCTGTCAGCTCCAAATTATTGAAAAAATCTACGAGTTCTTTGATGGTATGAGAAGAAAGCTCATAAATATTTTCTCCGGCTATTCTTACTGAAAGAGCAGCCGGATTCAAACGTCTGCCCTTGCAGTCATCACAAGGAAGCATTTTCATAAATCTTTCATAAAAGCGCCTAGCCATATCCGAGCGAGTTTCCGCATGGCGTCTTGCGACTATATTCACTAAACCTTCGTAGGGTCTTGAAATCTCGCCTTTTACGCCTCTGCCGGAAAGAGCAACCTTTACAGGCTCATCACCCGTGCCGTAAAGAATAACATTTTGAGCCTTTTCCGAAAGATCTTTAAAAGGCGTATCCAAAGAAAAGTCATATTGTTTAGACAATGCTTTGAGCCACCTGTTCGAAATAGAACCATCGAGCAAGAAGTTCTGAGCTCTGATAGCTCCTTTGGATATAGGCAAAGACCAATCTTTAATAGTAAGTCCCGGATCCGGCACCAGTTTGTGGCCTATACCCGAGCAAGCAGAACAAGAACCATAAGGAGCATTAAAAGAAAACAGCCTTGGCTTTATATCGGGAAGAGAAATACCGCAATCGTTGCACATGTGGTTTTCATTGTACATTTTTTCGAAGGGTTCGTCAGAATCGGGCAAATTCACCATTGTCAGTACATGACCTTCCGACATTTTAAACGAAAGTTCCACAGCTTCCATTACCCGCTGAATATTATCTTCTTTGGAGGCTTTATCGGCCATAAGTCTGTCTATGACGACTTCTATATTGTGTTTCAGATTTCGATCCAGCTTAGGCATTTCTTCGTCCAAGAGCCACATATCGCCATCGACTCTGACTCTGCTCATGCCTTCTTTTAAGAATTCCTCGAAAACCTTGCCGTATTCACCTTTACGGCCTCTTACAACAGGCGACATTAAAGTAATGGCAGTTCCGTCAGGATATTTCAAGATTTCTTGAGCAATTTGAATAGGGGAAGAAATCTCAACAGGCTTGCCGCACTCTGGACAATGAGGCTTTCCAATAGCGGCAAACAGCAGCCTGAAATAGTCATAAATTTCTGTAACTGTGCCCACAGTAGAGCGAGGGTTATTGGAGACCGTCTTTTGCTGTATAGCAATTGTCGGAGAAAGTCCCTCGATACTTACAACATCAGGTTTTTCAACTTTTTGCAGAAATTGGCGGGCATAGGAAGAAAGGGATTCCATGTATCGCCTTTGCCCTTCAGCATGAATAGTATCAAATGCCAAAGAAGACTTTCCTGAACCTGAAACCCCGGTTATGACTGTGAGAGCGTTTGAAGGAATAACAAGATCAATGCTTTTAAGGTTATGCACCTTAGCTTTTTCTATGCGAATCATTTGCTTTGATAGGGGAAATTATTCCCAAGTGTAACTGGTTATTGTTGCGTTTTCATGAGTGCCGACTGTCACATGGCCATCAGAAGTGAACTTGAAGGGCAGTTTAAGAAAGCCTGATATAGGAAGCTTATCAGGAAGAGATGGATGATTGACCTCAACAAGTCCGCTTTTGACAACTATTTCGCCAGTCTCATCGCTCAAAATAAGCTTAAAAAGACTTCCAACAGAAGTGATTTTAAGATCTTTAAATTTTATAATGAGATCGTCTGTACCGCTTATTCTATAGGTAGTCATAGAAACCAGCAGACTGCCCTTTAACAGCTCAATTTCTTGGTATGAAACCTCTGCGGAATTTTCTTTCAGCACAGGTACAGACACATGAACTTCACTGTTCGGCTCGACTTTAATGGATGTGTCTTTAGGCAAGAGTATTTTAAAAGTCGAATCTTCACCCGTGATAAAAGTCAGAGGTTCTGAGACAACTGACATATTCGCGAAATTAACATCCTCTTCGTAGATAGAATTTTCACGCCTAAACCTTGGAATTCCTGTAAAGCCGGACGACTCATCTGAAGCTATAGTATAAGTTTTAGCCGCTTTAATAGCCTCTTGGAATTTTGAACTTTTAACAGACAATATTATGATGACAACACCTATTGTTGCCACTAAAAGCAATACAAGTAGAAACGCCCCGTACATCATCATCTTCTTTTTACGGGCTTCCGCTTGTTTTAAGCGTTCTTCTTCTTGCTTTTTCTTCAGAAATGCTTTGTAATTAAGATTTTCTATCTGCTGCCATTGTTTAGCCATATTTGCACCTTAAGGTTTCCTGAGGGATAAGCCTCAAAAGAGACCTAAATAAGAGTTATAGCCGTATGAGGTGTTGCCATAATTGATGTTTCTTTGCTGACTTTTGTATCCTTAGGATCAGTAGTCTTAATTTTAATAGACAAAGGGAAAAAGTCAAGAGCATTTCTGGCCGGACAATGTCCAGCCACAGTCAGAGTAACTCCTGTAACGTCTTTGATTAAAAGCTTTCTATGGGACTCTTTCGGAAGAGGCACCAAGTTCAAATCGCCAGATCTGGCATAACCTTGAGAAGGCTCTGTTCTAAAAGTGAAAGCTTCAGAGGATAAATAAAGATTTCCGGAAGGCACGCCGGAAAGCGATTCCGGCTCAAGAATCAGACTATAATTTATTATCTCGCCGACCCCTTCAGGCGGTTTTTCAGGTTTGCAAGCACACCAAGTCATTAGCGTCTGAGGAGCTGTAGTCGGCACTATTTCCTGATTATCTTTGAGAATTTTAGTATAAAACTTCTTTGCGACCTCTTTGTTTTTATTGGCCGGAGGTTCATAAATAGTATCAGAAAAGAGAGTAGCCGGATAAGAGGAAGCTCCTATAGCCTTTTCAAGTATAGCACTTGCATTTCTCATTTCCTGCACGGTTTGATTTATCCATTGAGCCTTAGCCGCCGTTTTGCTTCCGCTGAAAAAGAGCTTGTAAACCCCAATTGAGAGCAACGAGAGCACGGCCAGAGTAACCATCAGCTCCAGCATAGTGAAAGCTTTCTTGCGGTTAAGCATAATTCAGATTACCTGTCCCTTTCTGTCTATCTTTTGCAACTTTGTTTGCTCTTGCGCTTCTTCTTTGCCCTGGAAATTTTTAGCTTTTCCAGAAACTTTGATTTCAATAGCTTCTTCGCCATATTTACTCAAAGCTTGAATTGCTTGAATTTTAACTTCTTCAACCTTATAGCTCAAAGAATATGGATAACCCGATTCTACGGCTATATCAAACTTTTTTATTCCGCCAGCCATAGATGAAGATTTTTCTATTTTTAATGCAGGCTGAATAGCGTCATCTTGATAATCAGATGCACAATCGCGAATAAAATAATCCAAATATTTTCCTGCATTTAAAGAAGCTGGAGGAGGTAACGGATAAAGATATTTTTTCGCAGGATCCGAAGAAGCTATGCCTGACAGCAAAAACCTGTAATCAGGATTGTAATAAGAACCTATTCTGATATAAGCATCCTTGCCCGTCAGCTTTATATACATATATCTAGGAGGATCGCCTGGTTGCCTTCGGCTTTCCTCTTTTGTATTGTAATAAATACCCGGAGCGGCAGCATAAGCTCGGAAATCAAAGTTTCCTGAAGGATCATGCTCAAATTCTGTAAAGTTTACCAAGGGATTTTTACCCTGTTTTATTTCAACCGCGTCATAAAGTTCGGTCGGAAAAAGCTTTGCTTTCAGCAAGAAATGCTGCATACCTGAACGCGCAGCAAAATGAGCTTGTCTTTCCAGCAGGCGCATTTTATTTTGCGATTTAGTAGTAGACTGCCTGAAAGTCAAAGCCATTACCAAAATACCAAAAATAACGCCAATAGCCAAAACTATGGGTATAGCTATACCGGAGCGTTTGTTATTAGTTTTTATTATATTTTTAATCATATTCCGCTCCTAATCCAAATCAGCTTTCAAAGCTATCAAATGAACTCTGGAAAGTTCAGGACTTAGATGTTCAGGATTGCTTTTGCCTGCTGCCGACGCATTCCATTGCACCTGAACCGTAATAATCTTCATTACGCTCTCGCCCATATTCGGAACAGTCTTCTCAGGCAAAAGTTGTATAGCTGTATATCTGGCAGCTGTAGGGTTCAGGAAAGAGTCGACATTTGGACCTGAGCCGCACATAGCGTTCATATCTTCATCGAGATAAACATTGTTTGGAGGCAACGCTATCTGCCCAGGCAGATCCATTTCCGTTAGTGGTCTGCCTGCAGAAGGATCCGGGCGTTCCAAATAGTCAGGAAACCATTTGCTGCTCAAAAGCATTGAAGGGTTTTTAAGATAAGAAAAAGTCATCTCGTCAGACTTTGAAAAATCAGTTGGAGCTCCTCCTGGATAAGCAGTGCCTATTTTCATAAGCTCAGGCTTCCTATTTGCTTTTTTTGCTGCCTTTACATCTTCAACTCTTACATGAACAAGAAAAGACATGCCTTTGGCATCTTCAAAGATGCCGCGGCACTTAAAGCCTGGGCCTTCAACATCATCATGATTGAACAGAACTTTGGACATCTTCTTAGCCCAATCAGAGTGACCGCCAGAAGAACGATAATCGGCATATTTGGGGAGATCGGGCAAATGAGATGTAGCTATATAAGCAGGATTCCCTTGTCGCAAAGTTGCGAAAGGCACATTGTCCAGCAAAGCTGTCAAGACATCCGAAGCTTTATTAACGGCAAAAGCTTCAGCGGCACTCTGCTCAGTATCAACTGTTTGTCTTGTCAGCAAAGTGAAAACCGGAATAGCCGATAAAGCCAATATGACCAAGGCTATAACTATTTCCAAGAGACCTAGAGCCGATTTTCCTCTATACATATGTTTCTCTAATAAACATACCTGTCAAAACCTTATGGCAAAACTCAAAGCAATTCAGAAGCTAAAGCTGAGAGTGAAGACCTTTCAGATTTATTCATTATAATATGACCGAAAATAGACTGATTTTTGAATCTTTCGATTACATAGTTCAATCCGTTTGAAGAGCTGTCAAGATAAGGATTGTCTATCTGATAAGGGTCGCCTGTCAAAACCACTTTGGTGCCTTCCCCCGCCCTGCTTATGATAGTTTTAACTTCATGCGGAGTCAGGTTTTGAGCTTCATCAACGATCAAATACTGCTTAGGTATGCTGCGACCTCTGATGTAAGTTATGGCTTCTATCTGAATCTTCTGTGACTCGATCAAAAAGCGGATCTTTTTGTCCACATCATCAGAGTTTTTATAAAGCTTGTCCATAACAAACTCTATGTTATCGAAAATAGGCTGCATCCAGTTACTCAGCTTTTCATCTTTAGTACCGGGCAAATAACCGATATCTTTACCCAAGGGCATAATGGGTCTGCTTACCAGAAGCTTTCTGTAGAGATGCTCATCAATGGTTTTTTGCAAGCCGCAAGCCAAAGCCAGCAAAGTCTTTCCTGTTCCCGCTCTGCCCATAAGAGTAACCAGCTGGATCTCGTTGCAAAGCAAAAGCTCTACCGCAAACTTCTGCTGGAGATTCATTGGTTCAACCCCCCAAGGTTTGGCATTTATATGAAAAAGAGGCAAAAGCTTGCCTTCATCACCGTCATATTTAGCTAAAGCAGTTTTGTTCTGGTTTTCTTCAGCTTTTAAAAGCAAAAATTCATTTTTATAGAGATCACGAGATTTTAAAGGCAAAAAAGAATCTCTCAAGAAGGCTTCTATATCAGCAGCAGGCAGAACAAGCTCTGTCCAGCCAGGATAAATCTCGTCAATATCAACCTTATTGGTTTCATAATCTTCCGCAGCTATTCCAAGAGCATCAGCTTTGATACGGCAGTTAATATCTTTGCTTACAAGAATCGGCTTAAGCCCCTTTTCTTTGAGAGTTAATGCGCAAGACAAAATACGATTATCTATCTTTTTTGATTCAAGACCATAATCAGCCGCCGAGGAGGTATGTTCGTTATCGACCATTACCTGTAAAGTGCCACCTTCAGGCAACGGAACCCCTACTGCTAAATTTCCCTTTTCTCTCAGAGCGTCAAGCTCTCTGGAAGCCTGCCTGGCTTCTCTGCCTCGCTCGTCGTTGGTGCCCTTGAATTTGTCCAGTTCTTCTATAACGCCAAGAGGAATCACTACGTCATGTTCCTCGAAAGAAAAAATAGACTGATGTGTATGTAAAATTACGTTGGTATCCAGTACGAAAGTTTTTTTCATTTTTCCTTTAATTCCATTTTTAATTGGCTAATCTGTACAATCTTAATCTCTTAATGGTGTTTCTGTCAAATTTCTGCCTGAAAAAGCACTCTCAAAGAGTTTTAAAACTTCATCGTAGGCATCCTTGCCGAGCCTTCCTGTTTCAGCTTCTCTCATCAGAGGGAAAAGAACTTCAGGCTCACCCGTTTTAGCAAGTTCTTTCAAAGCATTTAAATAAACCGAGTTTTCCTTGTCTTTCAGGAGTTTAAGCAAAATTTCCTTTTTTTCCTCATTTTTAAACCTTGCAAGAGCAAAAACCGCTGAACTTCGCACCCACTTGCTTGGACTTTCCGTCATCTTTCTAAGCTTTGGCAACACATCTTTGCTGCCCAGTTTTTTTAGAGCCAAAGCAGCATTCACCCTGACTCTGTCATTTTTGTCCTCAAGATATTCTAAGAGTTCGGTCTCCTGAAAATCATCCAGCTTTGAAAGAGCCTCCAAGGTATTGGCTCTGACTCGGCCGTCAGGATGTTTCAAAAGCGGACGAATATCTTGAGCATATTCAGTTAAACCGGAACGGCCAAGAACTGCCGCCGCTGTAGCCATTATCCAAATATCGTTTTTTTCTTCTCTCAAAGTTTCTGCTATCTTTTCATAAAGCTCTTTCTTGTCATGCTTTCCAAGTGACAAAATAGCTGAAATTCTTAACCAGCGTTCATTGGAAGCCAAAGAGTCAATAAGGAGTCTTTCTGAAATTTCAGAATCTATCTCAGCTAAGACTTCCTGTACAGCTTCCTTCATTCTGGAAGAGAGAGTTCCAAAGACACCCTTTATTTTTTCTGCAGCTTCTGAGCCCATTTTAACCAAAGCCTTAGCTGCCAGCTTTTTTACAGTGGCATCCTGTGAATTGACGTGATTGAATACAGCCGTAAAAAGCTCACTGCTTCCTATTTTGGCCGCCTCCTCCAAGAACTTAGCCAAAACCTGATTATCTGTTTCTTCCAACAAAAGCCTGTTTAAAAGAGAAATACGCTCTTCTTCTCTGAATATTCCCAGACAATTAGCCGCATTCAGCCTGACTTTTGGCAAAGTGTCTCTCAAAAGAACCAAAACAGTTTCGCAATCTTCTATCAACAAATATTTAGGCAAAGCTTCAGAAATTCTGTTTCTGACATCAGGATTAGAAGATTTTGCAAGACGTTTGACTTGGAGCATGCCGCCTTCATCTTTAATTCTGGAAAGAGCCAGTTCAGCCCTCATAGCTATTTGCCAATTTGGACTGGACGAAATTCCTTTTAATGTCATTAAAAGTTCTGACTGTGGATTCTCAATGAAATAATCAAGACAAAGCATAACTATTTCAGGCGCAGAAGCTTTAGGCAAAAGAGAAGCAAAGAAACTGCTGACTTCCTTGGAGGGATACGACATTAATATCTCCAAAGTCCGCTTTCTAATATAAACCGGCTGCTCAGGTGAAGCCAGCTTTTTCAGTTCAGTTATGTTTTCGGCAAGATTCATGCTTTCCAAAGCCGTAAAAGCTGCTTCAGAAATACTCTCGTCGGGGTTGCAGGCATATGAAGCTATATATTTTACTGATTTGGGAGAATTTATAGCCGCCAAAGAAGTTAGCAGATACGGCGTTAAAGCCGTATTATGAGTTCCAAGCAAGTCTATCAATAGGTCAGTATACTTTTTAGACTTAAGAATTCCCAAAGCTCTGACTGCAAGAATTTTTTCAGACAACTTTTGACTTTTAAGAGCTTCTAAAATCAAATTCTGCTTTTCCTTGGTTTCTTCGGACATCTTTCTCTCCTAGTTATTAATCTATTCTTTTTATGTCAGCTCCAAGCATTGACATGCGCTCAGCAAGATGTTCGTATCCCCTGTCTATATGCTGAATTTCTGAAACTTCTGTTTCTCCTTCCGCCACAAGCCCAGCAAGCACAACAGCCGCGCCCGCCCTTAGATCTGTAGCAGACACAGGGGCGCCAACTAATTTAGGAACCCCTTTAATTATAGCTGTTTTTTTAGAATCATTGTCTATATTTATTGATGCTCCCATCTTTACCAGCTCTGATACATGCATAAAGCGATTTTCAAAGATGTTTTCAACAATAATGGAAGTACCCTCAGCTATGCTCATTGCCGCCATTAATTGTGCCTGCAAATCAGTAGCAAACCCCGGATAAGGCATAGTAGATGCGCTGGCGGCTCTCAAAGGACCATTTGAGGAAACTGTCACATAGTCCTCACCGACCTCCAACGTCGCTCCCATAGCAGTCAAGGTTTCCAACAAAGCATCTATATGCCCTGGATTACAATTTGTCACTGTTACAGGACCTTTTGCCATAGCGCCCAAAATCACAAAAGTGCCAGCTTCTATACGATCAGGCATTACACTGTAAGTGCCGCCGCCCAAGGACTTAACCCCTTTAATAGTGACTATTGAAGTGCCAGCTCCTGAAATTTTGGCACCCAGCAGATTCAAAAAATTGCTCAAATCAACTATTTCAGGTTCTTTAGCAGCATTTCGTATGACAGTCGTTCCTTCAGCTAAAACAGCAGCCATGATCAAGTTCTCTGTGGCTCCAACCGAGGGAAAAGAAAGCATTATGTCAGAACCTATAAGGCGTTCAGCTTGAGCCACAGCTCTTCCGTGTTCTATTGAAACCTCTGTGCCCATAGCCTTAAAGCCTTTAATATGTATATCTACAGGTCTGGCTCCGATAGCACAGCCGCCAGGAAGAGGAATTTTAGCTCTTCTGAGCCTTGAAAGCAATGGTCCCATTACAAAAAAACCTGCTCTCATACTGCTTACAAGGTTATAGGGAGGTTCATCGGAGATATCACCGGAAGCATCGAAAACAAAAGAACCATCAGTGCCACGTTCAACCTTCACAGAAAGTGACTCCAGCATCTTGGCCATTGTCTCGACATCGTCAAGTTGCGGCACATTATGCAAAGTCACAGGCTCGCTTGCCAAAATTACGCCTGCCATTATAGGCAAAGCAGCATTCTTTGCTCCGCTTACCTTCACTTTTCCAGACAGAGGTTTGCCGCCATTTATAATAAATTTAGTCATCTTCGGATAACTCTTTCATCTGAATTTCTATTTTGCCCTCTTTGAGCATCTCAAGAGCAAAATCATCCGGATAAGAACCGGAAAAGACAACCTTCTCTATACCTGCGTTTATAAGCATTTTTGAACAGGTAATACAAGGCTGGTGAGTGCAATAAAGAACGCCGCCCTTCAAAGAAACGCCAAAAGCCGCTGCCTGAAGCATAGCATTCTGTTCGGCGTGTAAGCCCCTGCAAAGCTCTTGGCGCTCGCCGGAAGGAATTCCCTTGGCTTCTCTTAAGCAACCGCTTGGCAACTGATAGCAATGTCGGCACCCGTATGGAGCTCCATTGTAACCTGTCGCCAGAACTCTGTTGTCTCTTACTATTATGGCACCTACATGGCGGCGAAGGCAGGTAGATCTTTGAGCAGCCAGCTGAGCCATTCTCAGAAAATAGGTATCCCAATCTGGCCGTCTCTTCTCGATCTCATTTATTTGCTTTTCTGTTATTGTCATATTTCTATTTTAGCAATTCTGCCGCAATGTCTGCCGCCTTCAAATTCAGTGGCGTAAAACTTCTCAGCTATATTTTCAGCCAGCTGTATGCCTGTAAGCCTGCCGCCTAAAACCAGCACATTGGCATCATTATGCCTTCTGGACAGATCGGCATCCAAAGTAAAACGGCAAAGCGCGGCTCTTATGCCGGGATGTCTGTTTGCGGCCATTGAAATGCCAATACCTGAACCGCACACTAAAAGACCTCTGGAACCAGGATTATTCAAAACAGCTTTTGCAACCTTGTGAGCATAATCAGGATAGTCACAGGATTCGTTTGTGTAAGTTCCAAGATCTTCAACTTGATAACCTGATTTTTCAAGATACATGATCATGTTATTTTTTAGTTCCAAACCAGCGTGATCGGAACCTGCAAAAATCTTCATCATTTATTCCTCCATAGCATCAGACAATAATACATGGCTCCAGTCTCAAGATGCAACAATGTTATTGAGAACCAAACTATCCACAGATGGACACAGATTCATACAGATGAGGGCACAGAAAGATATACAACGGTTATTTATCGACTTCTTGAAGCAGTTGACAGTCCCATGTTGAATTCTAAACAATTCAACTCGCCACGCACCACTCGCCACTCATCACTGATTTTTAACCTGCGGTTAAAAATCCCGCGTTTTACGCGGCTTTAGTCCTTTGTCTTTAAAATATTGTTCAGCCTTTTTGTGCCACTCGTCTCTCGCCGCCTCATCCACAGCTATTTGCAAATAGCCCACAGCGTGAACAGCTGTCACAAAATCAGACAAGAAAGAGAAAGTGTCATTGGCGACAGCTTCCTGAGCTAGCAATGAGGTATTCTGAGCGTCTATCAAGTCCAAGATTCCTATAGCGCCGTTTGAATAAGCATTTTTCACTATTTCCAAAGTTTTTTCCGCAAAAGCTGCACGACTTTCAGAAAGAGCTATTGAGAGATAGGAAGCCTTCACATCCTCTAAAGCAGCCCTGGTTGCCAACTCCAGCTTATTCATTACGCTTTGTCTTGTCGACTCGACAGCTTTCTGAGCAGCTTTAGCAGCTCTGATTTTGGCACCTCTTTCTCCGCCCTCATAGATCGGGAAAGACACTTCCAAGCCTACAGACCAGTCATTTCTGTCCGAATAGCTGATAAAATTATTAATTGGCGACGGCAAAGCGGGATTATCTTTTCCTGCGCCAGCTTTATAAGCCGTTCTTGCATATTCGCCTTTGAGAGCGACAGTAGGCGAAGTCTTAGCGGCAACTTCTGTTTTCGTATACCTTGAAGTGCTTTCAACCATTTTATCCAACTGAGCAAGCAATGGAGAATGTTCAAAAGTTTCCTTAACCAGAAAATCTTTTAAAAACTTGTACCCTCCAGGGTTATCAATATAAGCTGACAGCCTGTCTTTCTCTAAAAACAGAAAACTGGAAAAAATATCGGGATCTTTGGGACAAAAGATTGTTTCCTGATCTCGGCACAATACCGCATTCAAAGCCATATTTGCTTTTTTACAGACAGCAGAAGACTGGAGAAGAGCCTGCTTAGCGCTGGCCATTTCAATTTCCCAGCGATAAACATCAGAAGCCGAACTCATGCCTATATTTTCTCTAAAACGAGCTATTTCAAGGTTCGCCCTGATCACTTCCAGATTGTCTTTCTTTATATTTAAAAGAGTATTGGCCTTGAGCAAGTTCAAATAACTGTTGGCAGCTTCTTTTGCTACATCATAAAGCAAAGCGCGCTCTTCTTCTTGTTTAGCGGCATGCAGAATTTTCTTGATATCTCCGGCAGCCATAGCCTCACGATTGTAGAGCAAAGCTTTTATTTCAGCACCGAATTTAACCGTGCGCTCTGCAGGAGCAACCAAGGTTTCGGCTCTGTCATCATCAATAACAAGCCCTCTGGCAAAAGCTGATAGTCTGGGAGACAAAAGACTTGCCGCTTCATCTGCTTCAGCTGCGGCTTTTTTCGTCTCAAGCCGTTTGGCTTTCAAAGCGTAGCTTTTGCTCACAGCCTCAGAAACAACTTCATAAATAGACATTTTTGCGCCTGTTCCGGCTGCCAGCTCTTCATTAATGAGATCGGCTTCTATCATCTGTTTCCAGCTGGGATAAAGTCCTATCTTTTCCGCCGTTTTCATATCTATAGTGAATTTGTCACTTTGATCAAAGTTCACCGGGAAAGACGCGGGGTTTTCCCCCAAATAAATTCTTTGTATGAACGTAACAACTCTTCGGCTGAGTTTCCTGATATCTATTTTGGGAAAAACGCTGCAATAAACTCCCTCACTGGAAGTTCCAGAGTCAATCATAGCCATAGAAGGGATCTTTAGAGCATTTATCATCTTAATTATCTGCTGCATTTTTGAATGTGACAAATCAGAGAGAGGTGCCAAATAAACCGCATCCGAAGAGGCTATTTCTTTTTCTATCGCCGACAAATCGTTGGCAGCGGGAACTATTTTAAGCTTGAATCCCTGTTCAGAAGCCTGCTTTTGCAAAGCGTCATGGAGTTCGGGAAGACCATCTATCAAATAGGGACTCATCAAAAGACTGACAGTCTTGATATCTGTTATTTCTCCCAGCCTTCTCATGTGCTCGCCCAACTCCAGAGCAAAATCGATATAGGCCAAATTAGAAATGCCGCTTCTGCCTTTTTCAGAAGGCACAGACAACAAATCTGCATTGTAGATATGAGTAGCGATAACAGGCTTTCTATGGAATTTCATACCTACAGCGTTTTTTGAAGAAACAGCTCCAATAGCCAGAATAAGATCAATAGCAGAATCTTTTTCAAATTTGTCCAGCAAACGTTTTGAGTTCTGACGATTCCAATCAGCAGAAACAATATTCTCGGGCTTCAGGTAAAGCCCTTGTCCGTCTGGAAGAAGCTTGGCGCTTTCCTGCTCGATCAACCTGCGCAGAGCCACAAAGCTTTCGTGAGGGCCGTCATATACTATCGCAGTGTTCAAGGGCCTAGCCAAAAGAGGCGAATGTGAGAGAAAAAGTAAAAAGAAAAAGACAAGCACTCCGTATAGAGTGCTTCTGCAAGGATAAGTCATTTTTCAGCTCCCGTTTAAATTAAATACCAGGGCCAGTAGATGATACAGCCTTCAGCTCCGGATAACTGCGCAGAACCTTTACAATTTCAACAAAGGTAGAGGTTCCCGGGAAGAGTATATTCAACTCGAAATTGGAATATTTCTTGTCTTGGTCGATTGTAACGGAAATTTCAACTATCTCAACGTCATGTTTCGCCAAAAGCTGTCTTATTTCATCAACTGTCACTTCGCGAGCAACTGTCACAAAAATGGTTCTGGCAACCGGAAACTGTCTGCGATAAATAGCGCTGTGAGATATTATGTTGAGAAGAACTATCATCAAAGTTGCAACAGAACCCATCATATATTGCCCCGCACCTATGGCCATGCCAACACCGCAAGTTGTCCATACTCCTGCAGCAGTGGTTAAACCGCGCACTGTTGCTGTTCTTATAAAAATAGTGCCTGCTCCGAGAAAGGCCACGCCACTGATAGTTCCATAAGCTATACGCGAAGGATCCAGCCTCACGCCTTCAACACACAAAAGGTCAAAAAATCCATATTTGGATATAATCATCAACAGTGCCGAAGCTAGAGCCACTATAGCATGGGTACGCAACCCAGCCGACTTAAGCTGATTTTCTCTCTCCAAACCTATGCACATACCGCAAGCCATAGCTATGAGGAGTTTTATAATAGCTTCAGTTTCGTTAAATGCAGGGGTCACAGGATTCATAAAAAGAGCACCTTAGAGGGAATGGTTTAATACAGCTTCGCTCATTGTAATGCAAACTTTGAAATCAATCAAGCACACAGAAGAGAAAAACCACAACAGCCGATCTATCCGCAGATTACACAGACGGGATTTTAAGCATAGCTTTAAATCAGGGCACAGGGAGTTAGTAAGCCACCCCTACGCCCTACTCCCTAAATCAAGTTACCAGCGTTCAGTATCCTTTCGCTCCTTCTTCTTCATTGAAAGGGCAATTCTGTTTCTAGGTATATCCACTTCTGTCACCCGCACTTGAACCTTTTGGCGAACCTTTACTACGTCAGACGGGTCTTTTACAAACTTGTCAGAAAGCTGGCTTATATGTACAAGCCCATCTTGATGAACTCCTATATCAACAAATGCGCCGAAATTAGTGACGTTTGTGACTATGCCAGGCAATACCATACCTACTTTGAGATCTTTTATCTCAGTTACGCCCTCTGCAAAAGAGAAGGTCTCAAATTTTTCACGAGGATCCAGACCGGGTTTTGCAAGCTCTGTCATAATATCGTTCAGAGTAGGCATGCCTGTTTCTTCAGTACAATATTGTTTGAGATTCACTTTCTTTCTCAAATCTTCATCATCCAGAAGATCTTGAACATCGCAATCCATGTCTTTCGCCATCTGCTCAACAATCTGATAGCTTTCAGGGTGAACTGCGCTGTTATCCAGCGGATTATCGCTGTTTCTTACGCGTAAAAAGCCCGCACATTGTTCGAAGGCCTTGTTTCCAAGACGAGGCACTTTAAGCAGTTGCTTTCTGTTCTTGAAAGCGCCGTTTTCTTCTCGATAAGTTACTATATTCTTAGCAAGAGCATCGCCTAACCCTGAAACATAGCTCAAAAGCTGTTTGCTTGCAGTGTTAACTTCAACCCCGACCTTGTTAACGCAGCTTATAACCACGTCATCCAAGCCTTTTTTCAACATATTCTGATCCACGTCATGCTGATATTGACCGACTCCTATAGACTTAGGGTCTATCTTTACAAGCTCTGCAAGGGGATCCATAAGTCTTCTTCCTATTGAAACAGCGCCTCTTACCGTAACATCATGGTCAGGAAACTCTTCTCTGGCGACTTCCGAGGCGCTGTAAATTGAAGCTCCGCTTTCATTCACCATCACTATAGGTATGGAAGCAGGCAAATTGAGCTTTCTTACAAACGCTTCTGTTTCTCGGCTGGCAGTGCCGTTTCCTATGGCTATAGCTTCGATCGAATGCTTTTTAACAAGCCTCAAAATCAATATTGCAGAAGCTTCTAAGGCTCTATCCGACTGGCTTATGAAAATAACATCGTTTTCAAGCAATTTGCCTTGCCTGTCCAAGCAGACAACTTTGCAGCCTGTTCTGAAGCCAGGGTCTATAGCCAGCACGGACTTTTGTCCAAGCGGAGGAGCCATTAAAAGCTCTCTTAAGTTTTCAGCGAAAACTCTGATAGCTTCCGCATCGGCTCTTTCTCTTAAAATTTTTCTGTATTCATTCTCTATAGAAGGTTCTATAAGGCGTTTATAGGAATCTTCTATAGCAGCTCTTACTTGTTCCCAAGCTGCGCAGAAGTTCTCTCTGTAGAACTTGTGAATAAGCTTTGAGGCTTTGTCAGCATCAGGCAGAATAGTAACTTTCAAAATGCCTTCGTTCTCGCCTCTAAAAACAGCCAAGAGTCTATGAGAAGGCACTTTTACGGCAGGCTCCTGCCAATCAAAATAATCTCTGAACTTTTCGCCTTCTTTTTCTTTGTCTTTGATTACAGTCGAATTCAAAACTGCATCCAATTCGAAAAATTCTCTGACAGCGTTTCTGACATCGGCGTTTTCGCTGACTCGTTCAGCTATTATATCGCGAGCGCCTTGCAAAGCTTCATCTGCTGTTTTAACGCCCTTTTCTTCGCTGATAAATTTTTCAGCTTCATCAGTAGGCACAGTGGCCAGCTTTTGAGCAAGCAATATCTCAGCCAAGGGCTCCAAACCTTTTTCTTTGGCGACAGCAGCTTTTGTGCGTTTTTTGGGTCTGAAAGGCAGATAAATATCTTCAAGCTCAGTCAAAGTTTCAGCCTTGGCAAGCTTTTCTGAAAGCTCTTCAGTTAAAAGATCTCGGCTTTCCAAAGATTTGACTATAGCCGCTCTGCGTTTGTCACATTCTTTAAGCTGCTCCAGCTTGTCTCTGATTGCCGTAATGGCCACTTCGTCAAGAGAGCCGGTCCTTTCTTTTCTGTATCTGGCGATAAAAGGCACTGTGCCGCCTTCTTCTAGAAGTTGGTTCACAGACATTACCTGCAATGGATGTATATCCAGTTCTTTAGCTATTTTATTAAAATATTGATCATTCATTGTTTTATCTCCATTTAAAAGGCATAGGAAACAGAAAGGCAAAAACCTTTTTTAAACCACGGAACACACAGAATACACGGAAAGGCAGAAAAACTTTTCATTTATTTTATTTATTTCTCTATAGTTTTTATATTCGCATTAATTTAACTGCTTATCAATAACAGATAAATTTCAAATTTTGTAATATTTTCTCTGATTGATATGCCGTCAGGGTTTTAATCAGCAACGGGGACAAAATTCTATAAGATAGAATTTTGTAATTGATTTCTTCATCTTCAGAATCTGCGGATGAAATATTTTGTCTTTTTCCGTGTATTCTGTGTATTCTGTGGTCAAAAGCTTCTTAGTTCGTGTTTTTCGTGTGTTTCGTGGTTTAAAGAAATGCGATGATTTGCGCGCAAATCTGATCAGGCAATAGACCTTCCAAGTGCAGCAGTTCTTTTCTGGTACCATGAGTAATAAATTCATCAGGCAAACCCAAACGCAGAAGCCTGTTGGAAGCTCCCATATCAGAAAGTTCTTCCAGAATAGCTGAACCGAATCCGCCCTTCAAAATATTTTCTTCCATGGTGACTATAGGAATTTTCCGCTCTTTTAAGCTTTCCAGCATAGCTTTATCTAAGGGTTTCAAAAACCTCGGATTTATTATCGCCGCATCAATATTTTTTTCTTTTTTGAGCTTTTCTGCCACTTTGATTGCCGAAGAAAGCATATTGCCTGCCGCTATCATGGCTAGACAATCACCGTCTTTAAGCATCACGGATTTGCCGTATTCAATCTCTGTATCAGTTTTTGCAGAAGAAGACAAAAACTCGACTTTCCCTCGCGGATATCTTATAGCTATAGGTCCTTCAGCCTTTTTGGCAGCAAACTCAAGCATAAGTCTCAGTTCTTTGTCATCGCAAGGTGACATTATGGTCATATTGGGAATCATGCGCAAATAAGAAATATCAAAAACTCCCTGATGAGTTTTACCGTCCTCGCCTACTATTCCAGACCTATCAATACAGAAAATTACTGGAAGATTATTTAAAGCGACATCATGAATGATCTGGTCAAAAGCTCTCTGCAAGAAACTCGAGTATATAGCGAGCACAGGCTTAAGACCTGAGTTAGCCATAGCCGCAGCCATGCAGACCGCGTGCTGTTCCGCTATGCCCACGTCAAAAAAGCGAGAAGGATAAAGCCTGGCAAACTCTTGCAATCCGGTGCCTTCTTTCATTGCAGCAGTAATAGCCAGCACTTCGGAATCTTCTTCTGCAAGCTTGCAGATTGCTTCACTGAACACTTCAGTATAGGTAGGAGCAGCAGAGGGAGTTTTAAGAGAATGTCCGGTTTCAATCTCAAAACTGCCGACTCCGTGGAACTTGTCACTAGCTGAAATAGCAGGTTCATATCCCCTGCCCTTTTCAGTAAGCACATGCAAAAATATGGGACCTGGATGCTCTTTGGCTCTTTGCAAAGACTTTTCGAGCATATCGAAATCATAACCGTCAACGGGGCCTATATATGTATATCCCAGCTCTTCAAACATAATTCCTGGAGTCAGCAAGTATTTGAAAACACCTTTGAAGCGGCTCAATATATTATAAAGACGGTTTCCAAAACCAGGCAGACTTTTCGCCGCATAAGCCAGATAATCTTTCGGAGTAGTGTATATAGGCTCCAAGCGCAACTTGTGCAAATAGTCCGCCATGCCGCCGATATTCTTAGAAATAGACATCTCATTGTCATTTAAAATGACTATAAGATTTCTCATTTTGAGGTGACCTGAATAATTTAAAGCTTCCAGAGCCATACCGCTTGTCATAGCGCCATCGCCTATTACAGCTATTGTTTTCCTGTCTTCGCCTTTCAGCTCGTTTGATATAGCCATACCTTGAGCCAAAGAAATAGAAGTGGAACTGTGTCCTGTCACAAAAGTATCGTGAACGCTTTCTTCTGGACTCGGAAAACCGCTCATGCCTCTAAAACGCCGCAAAGTTTCAAATTCTTTCAGGCGACCGGTCAAAATCTTGTGAGTATAGCACTGATGGCCCACATCCCAGATTATTTGATCATAAGGAGAATTAAAAATCCTGTGCAAAGCTATAGTCAGCTCTACAACACCCAAATTGCCAGACAGATGCCCTCCATTTTTGGAAACTCTGTTTATTATTTCTTTGCGTATCTCGTCTGAGAGTTTAGCAAGCTGTTCATAAGAGAGTTTTCTCAAATCTGCCGGGGCTTTAATGGAATCAAGCAATCGCACTAACTAAGACCTCCAGAGTCTTAAGTTTATTTTATATTTCACTCAACAATAAGGAGTCGAAACTATTTAAAAGCTGCTGAAAAGAGAGCTTGCCAGAAGCTGTTATTATCTTTAGGAGCTTATTTTTTTAAATATGCTCCTAAAATATGCCACGACAATATAACACATTTTGCTTTTCCAGTCTCAATAACATCTGTATACCTAAAGAAGTAAAGGGGGAGACAGGGATTAGGGGGAGTTAGAGCAGCGAGAACAAATCTCCAAGACAAATAGCAAAACCTTTTTTAAAACCACAGATTACACTACCCACTCTAGTGCGGCGGCAAATCTGTCACGCAACATTTAGTTTATTAAATTGGAGAATATGATAAGAAACTTTTAGATGTTTCACAGCGCTAGGCTTTCGTGCCGTAGCCGAATAGAAGAATCCAGACAGTCTGAAATATAATTTTAATATCCAGCATCAGACTGTAATTATCTATGTAATACAAATCATAAAGAACCTTATCAGTCATCTCTGTGTAAAATCTGGAGTTGACTACTGCAAGTCCCGTCACTCCCGGCTTAACAGAAAGCCTTCTCCCCTGAAATTCCGGCATTTGATCCGCAAAAAATGCACGCTCCGGCCTAGGTCCTACAACCGACATTTCTCCAGCCAGCACTAGAAAGAACTGTGGCAGCTCATCAAAACCGTAATTGCGAAGTTTTTTGAAAAATGGCGTTATTCTAGGATCATCCTCACCTGAGACTTGAGGACCGCTTTCGTTTTCGCTTCCAAGTTTCATAGTTCTGAATTTAATCAGATCGTATTCTTTGCCAAACCTGCCAATTCTTTTTTGCTTATAAAAAATCGAACCATTTAAACGAAGCTTCACAGCCAAAGCAGTAAATATCATAGCCGGAGCTGATATTACAATAGCAGCGGCAGAAAATACTATATCAAAAAGCCGTTTACCGAAAGCTCTGATTCCAGTAATAGGCCTTGAAGAAAGAGTCACCATCGGATAGCCGTCCAATGTTTTCATAGCAGTAAGACCGCCAGATACTGCTTTATTTACTGCAAAACGAACCCTAAAATGATGAGGCTCCTCTTTTCTGGCATAAAATATTTGAGACCAAAATGAATCAAGATTGAGTTCATGGTCAGCCACTATAATTTCATCTACATGATGAAAAACTACAAAAGAAGCCAAATTCTCTATATCAGACGCATCATAATGTTTGAGGATTATAACGCGAACAGGCATATGGCGATGAAACCAACGAACCATTTGCCCTGCTGTCTGAACATCACCTATAGTGACAGCCTTAAGAAGTTTTTTATGGGGCAAAAAGAAAGTGAAAAGAAATATTCTCACAAAGAAAAGAGTAAAAAGACCTATAAAAAGTGCTATAAGAAAAACCGCACGCGGGAAATTGTGAGACATTTCCGCAATATGCCTGGAAAGAAAAGCTATGAGGTTAAAAGAAAGAAATGAAGCCCCCAAAGCCGTTAAAAGCTGAAAAAACAAATCGGATGCGCCCTTTTTAGCTTTTATATTGAATATGCCTGCCAAAGAACCCCAAAAAATATAAATACCCAACAGCAGGCATCTTACCCTTAGATAGGAAGTTACATAAAGATACTCATCCGGTATTTCAACAAGCCAAAAGTTGAAAACCTTAAGAAAAATCAGGTTTAACAAAAAGGCATCTACAGCAAGCAGAACCAAAGCAAAAAAAGGTTCAAAGCCTTTTGGCAAACGAACAAGCAGACCGTGGAGTTTTCTATTTAGCCCAGCCAATCAAAGCAATCCAAGTTTTATTTCTTCTGCAAAGTCATTTAAAGGAAGAATTCTAGAAACAGCTTGCATTTCTATAGCAGCTCTGGGAATACCAAAAACAACAGAGGTTTCCTTGTCTTGAGCCATAGTAAGCCCGCCCACCAAGAATATGTTTTTAAGACCTCTGGCGCCGTCATCTCCCATTCCTGTAAGCAAAATACCTATTGCATTGGCTCCAAATTCTTTTGCAGCAGAAAACATCAAAACGTCGATAGAAGGGGCAAATTTGTTACTGGAAAAATCTTCGGAGACAATTTTAAATTTGTATTCACCTTTAATACTCTTTTCAACTGTTGTTTGCATATCGCCAGGACAAATGTATACAACAGAGTTTTGCAAAAGCTCTCTGTCAACCGCTTCTTTAACTTTTATATTGCATATGCGATTCAGGCGATCCGCAAATGCCTTAGTAAAAGAGCTCGGCATATGTTGGGCAATTATTATAGGGGCATTAAGATTGGCCGGCAATTCGGACAATATTCTCTGAATCGCAGGAGGACCTCCTGTTGAAGCTCCTATGAAGACTGCTTTTTTAATGGCGTGAAATTTAGCATGCTTTCTTTGAGGCACAGAAGGGGTTATCGCTTTGGCAAGATCAAGACGCTGTATGAGAGGCTTGCTTTCAGCCAAATGACGAACCTTTGTCACCAACTCTTTCTGAATTGAGAACATTTTGGTGCTGATACCGGAGCCAGGTTTTGGCAAATAGTCCACTGCACCCAACTCCAAAGCATCCAAAGTGACTTGAGCGCCTTCTTTGGTCAGAGAGCTCACTATGAGAACCGGCAATGGAGCAACCCTCATGATTTCTTTTAAAGCGTGCAAGCCGTCCATTACTGGCATTTCTATATCTAATGTGATCACGTCAGGCTTTAGACGCAAGGTTCTCTCAATGGCTTCCAGACCATTTGAAGCTGTGCCTATCACCCTGATACAGGGATCGGCTTTCATCATGCGCTCCAGAGCAGTGCGCATAAATGCGGAATCATCGACTATCAAGACATTTATTACATTTCTAGATGTTTTTTCCACATTTATCACCCTGAATATCAGCTTTTTTATAGATATAAGAATTTTTCATATTGTTTAAATCAAATCCTTGAGCTGATCCATTAGATAAAGACTCTGTTTCGCCTAAAAACAGGCTTCCAGATGGAAATAGCGAGTCATAAAACTTTTCCGCCAAAGCATCTCTCAAGTCTGAATCAAAGTAAATTAAAACGTTTCTGCAAAAGATAATATCTGAGTATTTCAAGATATGCAAGGAATCCAGATCTTTGAGATTCAGATAATCATATTTGACCGCATTAAGCAAAGTACGAGACGGTTTAAACTCTGTGTGGTAAAGACCGTATCGGCTAACAGCAAAACCCAAAGCGTTTTCGATTTCCTCTAGCGGAATACGAAAAGACCTCTGTGTATATTCAGCGTTCTTGGCGGCTTCTAAACTCTTATTGCTTATATCGCAAGCTCTGAGATCAAAATCAAAGGCAACATTTCTGCTTTGAAAAGCTTTCAAAATTATAGCAAGAGAATAAGCCTCCTCACCTGTTGAACAACCTAAACTCCAGATTTTGCAAGGTCTGGAAAGACCATGAAGACGCACAAACTCAGGCAAAATCTGCTTATAGAGATATTCAAATTGCGACAAGTTGCGGAAGAAATAGCTTTCTCCGACTGTTAATGATTCTACAAGGCTCTTCATGCAAGCCTGTTCTTCTTTGTAGTTCTCAAGTTTATGAATATATTCGCTCGGCAGATCTATGTTGAAAAGCCTCATCTGTTCAGAAATCTTTTTAGCGATTTTTCTTCTGTTGCCAAGACGCTCCAAAAGAACACCAGCATAGTTTTCAACTAATTCTTCAATAAAGTATATATGAGTTTCGTTTATTTCCATATCAAACGCTGAGAGGCAAGTTCAGAGAAACAGGCAAAGGCTCGTCTTGTTTGGCCACGCTTATTCTCATTTTTGAAGAAGCCTCTTGATATTCTGAGGTGAAATCGCGCATAGCATCCAAAACCAAGTCTTCGCGATTAGAATTGCGGCTTACGTGTACCAATATAAGCTCGCTTGGCAGCTTATTCATCCTTTCAAGAAGCTTACCGGCCTCGCCGTTAGGAAGATGTCCGCTGGAGCTTCTGATTCTGTTTTTAAGCCAGTACGGATAATCGCAAGTAGTAAGCATATCTTCATCATAATTGCTTTCAATACAGAGCATGTCTGAATCTTCAACATATCTGAAGACTTTGTCAGTAAGCTTGCCCAAGTCAGTAGCAACAGCTATGGTTCCAGAGCGACCTTCGACTCTGAATCCAAGCGGTTCGGCAGCATCATGAGGTGTCTCAAACGGGTAAACCCAAAAATCCGCTATTCGGTATGAATGTTCATCACTGACACAGCAGAAGCTTTCTATTTCAATGCCTTTGTCAGCAAGACTGTCATAAGTGCCCAGCGAAGCATATACAGGCAATTCAGGTGCCTTCTTGAGCAAAGTTTTCAGACCTTTTATATGATCCGAATGCTCGTGAGTTAGCAATATGCCTTCTAAATCTTCCAGATTCAAACCTTCAGACTTCAAAAAATCCGTTATTTTTTTGCATGAAAGTCCCGCATCCAGTAAAAAGCTGCTTTGATTAACTCGGAGCAAGGCAGAATTGCCATCACTGCCCGAACCTATGAATGTGATAGATAGCAAGATCTGTTTCCGTCCGTTCTAACTGATTTCGCTACATTATGCACGATTTTTCACTTCATGACAAGCACAGGAGTTAAGCTCGAAAAAACAAACAATTTCACTACCCGCCACCCACCAACCACTACCCTCTCTAGTGCGGCTCTAGCATTTGAACAAACTAATTATTGAAAAGCAGCATAAGATTTTATAGGTAACTTTTAATGAAAATGCCGCACTAGCGTAGTGCGCTTTGAGCCAAGATTATGTAGGAACTGCCAGGAAAATAGCGTTCTAAGGCTCCTAAAACTCTATAAGCCTCGTTGATATTTCCAAGCTCACGCAATATTCTTACAGCGTAGTAAAGAGAGCCTTCTTTTACCGCCTTGTCATTCGAATTCTCAAAGGCTGCCTTAAAGCCGTGATAAGCTTCTATCGTCATCCCTACCGCATATTGTGAATAAGCGTTTAAAAAGACGTATCTATCATAAGGAACAATAGAAGGATCAGGAGTAAGATTTGCCAAAAGATCCAAAGCTATATGCGGATTTCTCTCCTGAATATAACATTCAGCAAGCAGGTAAGCAGCTTTCTGGCGTTCTCTTACAGGCAAATTCGGCGAATTCAATGCTTCCGTAAAAGCTATCCTGGCAGAGATATATTCTCCGTCGCCAAAGTATTTTGCTCCGCGGTGAACATTTTCAGTCGCTGAAATAACTCGGGAATTATCCTGCAAAGTCTTTCTGATAAAAGAACTGGAATATTTATTCAGGGTATCTTCCACAAGACCGCTATAACAGATTGAAAGTTCTCTTTGGACGTTACCGCTTGCCATAATCCGTTTGATAAAACGATGCAAGAGCTTATCGCCATAAGTTTCTACCAAATATTTGATCTTAAGATAATTTTCCACGTATTTTTCCAAAGAAATAGGATTGCCTTTGGGATTTTCGTCTTCAGAACCGAAACGTTCCAAACTGAATCCCTTTTGATTCAAAGCCTTTATTCTGGCCAAGCCCTGATCAGCCGCATGAACCGCCGTACCCTCTTTGATCCACATGGGGAGAGCCTCATATTCTCTTAAGCCCATTATGTCAGCCATGACAGCATGGGTCATTTCGTGAGTCATTTCTTCAAGAAGTGTAGCCTCACCCTTCATGAGAAATTCCAAGTCCAAAAAGACATAGTGAACCAAGACGCCTTCTTGAGTTTTTATAGATTGCCTCTTGCCGCGTAATCTGACACCGCCGTGCATTAGTTTGTCATCAAAGATAACCACAAGATTCATGCCTCTTCTCGGGGGAATTCCCAGAGTTTGTTGAATTTTGGCTAAGGCTTCTTCATAGACATAGGGCAAATCAGCCATAATCTTTTCGAATTTTGCTGTACCCAAGTAGCGTCCTTGATAAGAGCTATCTACGTAAAAAGATGCAGAGCAATCAAAGGAAATTGCAAAAAAAAGCGTTACTAAAAATAGAAGCGGCAAGTTTTTCTTATTTTTTTCCATATCTTTTATAGCTCCTGTTTTGAAACTAAAAAAATATGAAGAAAAATCAAGAAATTATTTATAAACAGATGAAGACAGGTTTGTTGTTGTCAAAAAATAATTAAGAAAGTCATATAAAAAGTTGTTTCGGAAGAAAGGCGTATAAGAGTTGACAACTACCCCACAGGACGCCTTTTGGAGGAGTTTTTCAGCACAGCTTACAAAGCACATCCATATGGTCAGCCAACTCTTGGGCATATGTCTGACATAGAAAACTATAACAGACAAGATGCCGAAGCCTTTTACCGTAAATATTATACGCCTGCCAATATGACTATAGCTATAGTCGGAGATGCAGAGCCTGAAAAAACGATTGAGCTTGTGAAAAAATATTGGATTCGCATACCGGCTGGGAAGGCAGCACGCAGAATTACAACTGTAGAGCCTCCTCAAAAGGCTGAACGCACGGTAAATCTATATGACAAAACTCAGCCTTTCTGCCTTGTTGGATGGCATATTCCTGAAGTTGAAAAGATTATACTTCCTAACGGCTTACGCCTTTATATACTTGAAGACAGTACTCTGCCGCTTTTCAGAGCTTCAGTAAGAGTTCATGGAGGTTCCTATCTTGAATCTCCCGAACAAACAGGCCTTTCAAAACGGTTCTCCGCTAATAAAACAATTTTAACGCAACCTTTATCTCTATAAAAACGAAGTAAAAGGAAAGCGGATGAAAAATCTTTTGTCCTTTTCCGTGTATTCTGTGTGTTCCGTGGTTTAAAAAGGTTTTGGGGTTATTTTTTCTTGCCTTGTTTCATGGCTTGAAAAAGCAAGCTTTTAAAGCTCTCCAGCATGGCTGAGTAATCGTTGAGCTTTTTGAAGCTTTCAAAGGCACCTTTGCTCAATTCATTGTAAACTTCGGGCTTGGATATCTCTAATAGGCTTTTACGAAGAGCTTCTGCATTTTCAGAAGGAACCAAAAAGCCGGAAATGCTGTCTTCTACGATCTCTTTCACCCCGCCGACATCCGTGGCCACGCATGGAATACCAAAACGCATCGCCTCCAACAAACTCAGAGGAATTCCCTCCCCCAGTGACGGCAAAAGCGCCACATCCATATCTTTTAAAATGGTATCCGGATCTGTTACAAACCCGTGAAATATCAATTTATCTGCCAATGGACCTGAAGAAAAAAGCTCTTTTAGATATTTTTCTTCGGGACCAGAGCCTAGAATATGGATTTTATTAATTTTATCCAATAAAACATCATCCGATTCAATAGCCTTAAGAGCCCATTCATGCCCCTTGTTTTTATGAAGCTTAGCCGTTATTGAAATATCCAGCTTGTCTTTTTTGAGATTTTTGAAACCTACGGGCAGTTTATCTATGCAATTTTTGATGACAGTAATTTTTGCAGCAGCCCCACCTTGCTGCTCCATATGCTTTTTAATAGCATCTGAAACGGCTATCAAATGGTCGCAGTTCTCGTAATAGCTTTTTTTATTAAGACCATGTATATGAGCCAAAACAGGAGTTGCGGTCATTTTACCGGATAAAGAAGAGAAAAGAGCCGCCCTGTTGAGATGCGCGCTTATTATATCGGGACTGAAACGCAAAATATCAGTCAAAAGCCTCAATAAAAAGAAAATACCGCCTGCTTTGCCAGAAACGGCTGACACCTCTGCTCCAACAGCTTCCAAAGCTGACTTCAGAGGTTCTCCTTGGCAAGTTGCAGAAACATTAAAGCGACCATCATTTACAAGAGCTTTTATAAGACCAAGGGCAAGTCTTTCGCCTCCGCCCAGCTCTTTTGAAGAAATAGCAAAATGCACATTATATTTTTTGTCCGTCATTGCAACGTAAACTTCCCTGATTCGTTTTATGGATTTTTCCCTGTCAAATTTTTCAACGAGAACTCTAAAAGCTTCATCAACAATGTGAGGCAAAAAGCTTTTGTTTTCAAGCGCAAAAATCAAAGTTTCTGCCATTGGAAGAGGCAGAGGCTCAAACAAGAGACCTGTTTTTCTGTCCGATATTATCTCTTTTATCCCGCCCAGATCTGATGCCGCAACAGGAACTCCAGACAAAATCGCCTCGCAAATATTTATGCCAAAACCTTCGTCGCGAGAAGGCGAGACCAATAAATCCAGACTTTTCAAAAATGCTGTTTTTTCAGAAACATGTCCCGCAAAAAAACAGTTTTCTTGTAATTTCAGATCGGCAACAAGGTCTTTCAAGGAAGCAAGCTCCTTGCCTTCACCTGCAATGACACAGCGAAATACATAGCCTCGCTCTTTGAGAATAGAACAAGCTTTTATCAAAATGTCCAAGCCTTTGACTTTGTGAAGCCTTGAGAGAGTTCCAAAAGTAAAAGGCTCCCCTGCCATCTCAGGTGATACAGCGGAAATATTTTCTATAAAAACTCCCGGATAAGTTACCTCATACTTATTGTCAGGCAAAAAGCTGGAAGTTGTAAAATAGGCTTGCCGCAAATAGTCGCTTGAAAAGAAAAAGTAGTCAGAATCTTTTCTGGTTAAGCTCTCCACAGTTTCATAAAGTTTGCTTTCTTTGCCGTGAATAGAAACGATATGTGGAATATCAAGAATCTTAGCGGCAAAACGGCTCAACAATGTGGCTCTGTAAAGATGCGAATGAATTATATCTGGCTTAAATTCTGTTAAAAGGCGTAAAAGCTTGAAAAAACTTGGAATATCGAGATATTTCTCGCCCAAGAGTTCAAAGGAAATTCCATTTTCAAGAAGAAAAGGCTCATAAGCTCCTCCTCTGAAAGCTATTACCAGAAGCTTATCGCCTCTGTCATGAAAGGCTTTAACCGCGGAGAGAGCAAAATCCTGAGCTCCGCCTGTTGTCAGGGCGTTAATTACAACAACAATACGCATATTACTATCATTCTGTGGTTACTAAATACTGCATTCATTTTTTTTATTCTAAGATTACGCGAACTTTTGAAAGAAGTGATGAGTGGCGGGTGACGAGTGGCGAGTGAAATTGTTTAGACAAACTTATTTATGTTTTTCAAACTTGCGATTAGCCTGTTCAATAATCGACTCACTTCCTCTGAAAGCCCCAATAGCTCCTGAACTGTAGCGGGATTAAGATACCCCAAACGCTTGGCTATAAAAATTTGGGTCTCTAGCTCTGCTTTGGGCCTCTAGCAATTGACAAAAAATTAAGAAATTCTGCTGTTGATTGTCTTGCCTGACCTTCTGCTATATTGGATGGAATAGAAATTGCTGAACGCCTGAGTTGACTGGTCAACACATAACGTTCTTCATCTGGATTTTTTTACTTGCCTTATATACTAGTTGCACTAAATCCATTGCCTTTTGCCAAACGATCAAATCTTGATAACTCTTAATTGCCACTATTTGGCTCCTCTCAACAAGGGATTTAATATTGATTTGATTTTTCCGTCAAGTCTTTGATTAATACAAGTTAAAACATTCCAACTCGCCACTCGCCACTCATCACTCGCCACTGATGCAATGGCTACCGCCATTGCATCATGGTTCCGTGTAGAAGGTTTCCAGAGTGTCGAACCTTGCGCAGGAAGAGTTAAAAGCCAATCTTACCGTTCCCACAGGGCCGTTTCTCTGTTTAGCTATAATAGCTTCTGCTTGGCCTTTTATGTCTTCTTTTTTTGGATTGTAATATTCTTCTCTATACAAGAACATGACTACGTCGGCGTCCTGTTCTATAGCTCCTGATTCGCGCAAGTCTGAAAGCATCGGTCTTTTATCAGGGCGCGACTCCACAGCTCTGGAAAGCTGCGAAAGACAAATAACAGGAACATTAAGCTCTCTCGCCAAACCTTTGAGGCTTCTGGAAATTGCTGATACCTCTTGCTGACGGCTCTCAGGCCTGTCTTGTCCAGACCAGGTAATGAGCTGCAAATAGTCTATTATTATAAGACCGATTTTCTCTTGAGCGAAAGCTCTTCTAGCCTTGCTTCGTATTTCCATCATGCTTGCGTTTGGCGTATCATCCAAAATAATTGGCGCTTCCGAAAGCACGCCCGAAGCCATAGAAAGTTTTCTCCACTCTTCATCGCTGATATAGCCTCTGCGCAGCTTGGAACCGTCTACTCTGGCCTCGGAAGATAAAAGCCTTGTTACCAGTTGAGAATGCGACATTTCCAGAGAAAAAATCATTACGGGAACATCTTTATAAGCGGCGTTGGCAGCTATATTCATAGCCATAGCGGTTTTTCCCATTGAAGGTCTTGCCGCAAGTATTACTAAATCAGAGGGCTGAAACCCTGCCGTATATTCATCTAAACGAGGAAAACCGCTAGTAACACCTGTAACGCTGGTTTTATTGTCATGCAGCTGCTCCAAGTGGTTAAAAGTCGGAATGAGCAAATCCTTCAGTTTTTGATAAGGCTTAGTTACCTTGAATCTGCTCAGCTGCAATATTCGTTGTTCAGCCGTATCTATCAAAGGCTCGGCTTCAGCTTGAGGGTCATAAGCGGAATCTACTATTTCCGAAGAGACTGTTATCAGCCTGCGAAGCATTGCTTTTTCTTTTACAATCTTAGCATAGAACTCCGCATTCTTTGAGGTGGGTACAGCATTCAAAAGCTGTGAAAGATAGCTCAGTCCGCCAACCTCGGCCAGTTTTCCATTGGCTTTGAGCTGCTCTTGCAGAGTAACTATATCACAAGGCTTTTGGGCAGCATAAAGAGCTGCAAGAGCCTTAAAAATTTCTCTATGAGAGACTTGATAAAAATCATCTTCAGAAATTACATCAAAAGCAGTTATAAAAGCCTCTTCACTCAGCATCATGGAGCCCAAGAGGGATTGCTCTGCATCCAGATTTTGAGGCGGAACCTTTTGAAAAAAATCAGCCAAAATTTAAACTCCCGCTAAATACATTGAACAGTGAACAGTGGACTGAATGAACCAGTGATGAGTGGCGAGTGGTGCGTGAGAACCAACCAACAGCTATAACAGCCCGTTCTATCCACAGATTACACAGATGACACAGATAAAAAAGCAACAACCTTTACACACACAGAACACACGGACAGACTCCAACAGGCTAAAAATTACGCCAAAACTTCGTTTTTTGCCAGTCTCCGATTAAAGCGAGGTCTTTATTAAATAAATTTGCTGAAGACCTGCATTTCAAGGAAAAGCCCTCTATTGCCTAAAAAAGACTTAAGAGGGCTTGATTAGTACTGTCAGAAAAGAATGATGTTAATCTTCTTCCGCAACTACTACTAAGTTGAAATCAGCCTTAACATCGCCAGGCAATCTGAGTGAAATCTCATGTATGCCGACTTCTTTAATGTGGTCAGCAGCTATGAGCTTCTTATCTAAGATTGCTCCGGTAGCTTTGTTGATAGCTTCAGCCAGTTCAGCGTTGGTGACAGAACCGAAAAGTTTGCCTTTTTCGCCGGCTTTTTTGGCTATTGTAATGTTTAAGCCATTAAGCTTTTCAGCCAATGTTTCATACTGTTTATGAACTGCTTCAGCTTGTTTTTCCCATGATTTTCTGACCAGCTCCAAATTGCGTTTGGCGCCTTCAGTAGCGGGAACAGCATAATTTCTGGGGAAAAGAAAATTTCTTGCGTAACCGGGGGCGACTCTCTTAATTTCGCCTTTTTCTGCAACCCGGGGAACTGTATTTACAAACAGGACTTCCATTTTTATTCTCCTAAGTCGTGTTAATAATAAAAGTTATCAGGGTAATTGCCGCTGTTGTCTTCCAGAGGAGGCTCCGGCAAAGCGGGCTTCCTGAAATTCAACCAAATATCCATTATTCCAACCATAGGAAAAATGGAAGCAGCAAAAGGTAATATAGCCACAACTATAGCGACCCTGAGGAAAAAGTGTCTGATAATTTTGCTCAAACCGTAAAGCACAATAGAAAAACCGGCAACCTCGAAAACAATCATGCCCATAGCAATCATGTTCATAGCAGCGATTCCTGTATGAGTATCTCTTTCAGGAGAAGTTTTGGAAGCGTATAAATAAACAGCCATGCCTACAATAACAAACCATACGAAATTCCAATTGAATTCCCAATTTTGAAACATACTCAAAGGCTTGATACCAGCAAGCTGCGATTTGGCCGCTGCCAAAACCATGAGATTATAAAGCAGATATATTCCCAAGGCATAAAATATAAAGAAAGCCGAAGGCAACATTTTCAAAGCCATAGTCAATACGTTATCAGTCTTAGCAACCATCTCAGCATGTTCTTTTTCTATTTCGGAAGAGCGTTCAGGATAAAGCTTCAAAGCCTGATCCCTGGTCTTTTCCATACTGGCCAAAACACTGAGCCCCATGGATTCTCTCTGTTTCTTCATGCCCTGCTCGCCTTCCGACAAAAAGAGCAAAAGGGAAACTGCAACCGCGGAAACAATAGCAGCCCCCGCAATAGCATCCAATGGTTCAAGTTTGACCCGTAAAAAGAACAAAAGAGAAGTTGCAGGAACAAAAACAAAATTTAAAAGAAAGCCCAGTCCGCCAAAACCTTCTGTCGCTTTAAGCGAAGCAAAAAAAGCCACTATGGCGAAAAAGCCGTAATAGTAAATTCCGTTTTTTTCGGTAACAGCATTAACAAGAACAGTGGTGATCACCACCAGCATAACTCCTACACCCAAAATTCCTGCCAGCATCGCATCGCTAAAACAGACTTTGTATCCTAATGCGAAAAGCAATGCTTTGAGCAATATTGTCAGAAAAATTTGGACTTTGTCGTTCTGCATTTTTATAGCCTTCAGCAAGAATCAAAACTCAAAGAAACTTCAAATTCTAATTCTTGTTCTTTAAATCAACCAGTTAGATATTGCCTGTAAAGGGCAACAGAGCCATATTTCTAGCACGCTTGATTGCGGTTGTCAGATGTTTCTGATGAGCTGAGCAAGTTCCCGTGGAGCGTCTCCCGGAGATTTTGCCTCTGTCGTTAATATACCTTTTAAGGCGGTTTGTGTCTTTGTAATCAATGAATTCTACTTTATCTTTGCAAAAGTGACATATTTTTCTATGTCTTCTTCTTCTAAATTCTGCCATTTTTTATTTTTCCTCCATAAATAAGCTGCTTAATCAGAAGGGGACTGTATCGTCGTCTTCTTCAGCAGCAACAAAATCGGCGGCAAATCCGGCCGAATCGTCATCGCGATAATCGCCTCTGTCCGAAGCTGAAGACAGGAACTGAACATTGTCTGCGACAATTTCAGTGAAGGTGCGCTTCTGCCCGTCCTGAGTTTCGTAACTTCTGTTTTGCAATCTTCCTTCCACGAGAGCGGAACGACCCTTGGAGAGATATTTCGCGCAGTTCTCGCCCGCTCTGCCCCATACTACTATGTTGAAGAAGTTGGTGTCGCGCTTGAACTCACCGTCAGCTCCTTTATAGCTGCGATTAACAGCCAAAGAAAAGTGGGCGACAGAAGTGCCCTGAGCTGTATGTCTCAATTCAGGATCTCTGGTTAGATTGCCAATAAGAAAAACCTTGTTCAAATTTGCGGCCATGTCATTCGCCTCTGACAGTGGTCATGAATCTAAGAATCGTCTGGTTGATAAGGTAGGTGCGCTCCAGTTCTTTGAGAGAATCAGGATTGCCTTTGAAGTTGACGAGAACGTAATTGCCTTCGTTGAATTTGTTAACAGGATAAGCCAAAGGTCTTTTGCCCCACTTGTCAACCTTCTCGATCTGACCGCCGTTTTTAGTTATGGCGGTTTCCACTTTGGAAATCAATTGTTCCAGATTTTCTTCGCTCATTTCCGGATCTGTGAAAAATAAAGTTTCATAAGGTTTCACTTGTTTGAAAACCTCCCTTCGGATAATTTCAGCCTTCGGCAATAAGCCGAAAGCAGGGTAGCGAATATTCTATCATGAATTTTCGGCAAAATCAATATGTACATAAAAGAAAGGGCGTAGTGGCTAGGGAGTAGAGAGTAGAAAATACGACAACTATCCACAGATTACACAGATGAAAGACCAAAAACTTCTAAAAACCACGTAACAAAAAGAACGAAAAAATTTTCAAAACCCTTTTATAAACCACAGAACACACCTTAAAAACAGCGATTGTAGATAGAAAGGGCAACGAACAAGCAGTGGTGAGTGGCGAGCAAAAAACATCAAGACGTAGGGCTTCAATGAATTAGAAATTAGAAATTAGAAATGAATGTTTAAAACTCAATTGCTAGACTAATAAATGCTTTGCAATTACTTTTCTAGTTTTTAATGGCAAAATCGAAAACGAAGTTTTGGCTTATTTTTTAGCATTGTCAATGCTGACTCCCGGATATTGCTTCTAACCCGCCACTCGCCACGCGGCACTGCTTTTTAAGCTAGCTTAAAAAGACTATCTGTGTAATCTGTGGATAATATGTCTTTGGAGTTTTTCCGTGTATTCCGTGTGTTCTGTGGTTCAATAAAGGTTTCTGAGGTTTTTCGTATTTTTCGTGTGTTTCGTGTGTTTCGTGGTTGAAAAAAAGGCCTTCAGAGTTGTTTGACCACCAAGTGCCGGGTTTCTTTCTTAACCGGATGGCTGCCCAAATCAGCTTTTTTTTCAAAGCCGAATTTACGGATATACAATTCCTTGAGAGCAACATTCTCAGGATTCATAGTCAAGGAAAGCGACGCAAAACCCTTATCTTTCAAAATCTCCACAACCTTGTTCAAGAGAAAAGTGGCACAGCCACGTCTGGAAAAATCAGGATGTACTGCCAAACTGAAAAGAACCGCATCCAGCTTTTCCGAAGGCAACGCGTAAAGCACAATAGCCTCAGCCACAATGCGGCCATCAATGGAAACACAATAAAGCGAATCGCCACGGGCGAAAAGCGAAATATTGAAAACTGACAGACCATCGACACCAAAAGCCGCCTGCTCAATCTCTTCAACCTGCTCAAGCTTTGCCCAATCCTGAGGAGCAGGCATTATCAGACGCATTTCGCTCATGTCAATTCTGCCTGTCCAGTGCCGCGTAACAGATTAAATCATCGTCTGTCAAAGCCAAGAAGCACAATTGTCGTCTGCATTTAACTATTTTATGAATTTTTGCAGGCGATAAATAATCGGCCAGAATGCCTCCTTTTTCGCCGAGAAGCCGCAGGTTATCCAGGGCATCCGAAAAAAGAGCTCCCTTTTCATGGGAAATCAGCTTGACCGGCGGGGCTCCCACACGAACCCTAGTCATAGTGCCAGTTCGTCTGTTTAGAAGCACAGCTCCGCCTTCTCTGGAAAGAGCGAAAAGGGTTTCAGATTCACGGCAATAAGCCAGAGATGTTGCATAAACACCTGTATCATGTTCAAACAGAACTTTGAGATGCTTGTCCAACAAAAAGACTTTGCCCGATTCAGCTGAAGCAAGAAGACCGCCAGATGATTCTTCCAGGCTCATGAAAACTACGCCTGAACCCAACGATTCACGAGTCAAAATTTCGCCGTTGTTGTTCACTAAATAAAGAAAGTCAGTTGTTGCCACAGCAACATTTTCTCCCAAAGAAACCATAGAAACAACTGCAGAATCTAAGGTCAGTTTATGAGAAAAATTAGATAGATTATAATAAAACTTGCATCCGCCCTGCTCGTCAACAATCAAAAGCTCACCCGTATCGAAAAGAGCGGCCTCACGGAAAGAACCGAATAAGATCTCCTGACGGTTCCCAGAAAGATCCAGAGTAACTATTTCGCTGTCTGTTATCACAAATATAAGATCCGCAGGAACAGAAACGCCTGCCGTTATCGGCGTGCCGCTGACAGGCATGCGCCTCATCCAGACTTCCTCGCCAAGATCATTCAAGCAGTAGAGGTTGCGTTCATTATCCCAAATCAAGGTATATTCCACCCCGTCCTCGCCTAGCCAAGGCAAAAGCTCCGCATGCTTAATTCCAGCGCATGGAATAGGTTTATTCCAAATTCGTTGCAAAACAGATCTCTCAGTCTCTTTTGGCGGTTGCGGATCATAAAGAGAAAAAACTTTCTTCCTGCTTAAAATATTGCCTGATTGTTTCAGCATACCAATTTCGCCGCGTTCGGTTGCATAGAGAATACTGGTTCCTGTAGGGTCTATAGCTGCCTTAACCAATCGTTCAGGGAATATATAAAACCATATGACTTCGCCGTTTACATCAGTTTTCTCCATATAGCCCTGCTCTGAATAGAACAAAATCTCATCAGAACCTGCAGCATAAGAAACAGCGTCAAATTTTTCGCCCGCTTCCCTTTGCCAAACGATATTCCCATCTTTCAAGTTTATCACAACAGGATATCCTGAATGCAAAACAGCAACCGCATTAGAAGCTGACAAATCAAGTTCTATGCTTTTGACTCTTGCGTCAAGAAAAATAGGACGTTGTTGATGTCCAAGCAAATCCACAACAACTATTCCGTCTTTATAGTCTCTGGAATAAGGAATTACAGTAGCAGATGCGTTATGAGCCACTGCAAAATCAGAAGGAAACTTCAGAAGGTTTCTGTACGACCAGTTAACAAGAAAAGAAGGAGCGGTACAAACCACAGAAGGATCGGGCGTAAGGAAAAAGAGCATGCTGCCGTCTGCGAGAGCCTTTACTCGCAAAACAGGAAAAGGCCTTTTTCTCCACATAAGAACGCCTTCAGCCGAAAGCAAGAGAGTAAACTTGTCTTTGTCTGTGGCATAGACTTCACCGCTGGCAAGCACATCGGCCGATGTCAAAGCCAGATTAAGATTTTTCCGCCATACAGGCTTGCCGCTAGAAGCATATATAGCCGCATCGCCGTTTTTTGAGTAAGCAAAGATGCCTCCTCCGCCTGGAAGAAAGGCTACTGTCTCGAATGGATGCAGATGGGCGCTCCAAGCTATTTCTACTGGTCTGCTCATATTGTCCTTCAAATAATTTTTGCTATATTCAATATAGTTTTAACAGCTTTTGTCATAATGTCCAGCGAAATATATTCAAGTTTGCCGTGAAAATTATGACCGCCAGTAAAAATATTCGGACAAGGCAAACCCATAAAAGAAAGCCTTGCTCCGTCAGTACCGCCTCTGATGGGCACTATCATAGGCGTAACCCCCGCATTGGTTATGGCAATTTTGGCCTTGTCAATCATATCTTTGTGCTTATCTATGATTTCCTTCATATTTCTGTAGCTGTCTTTTATTTCCAAGCTGACAGAAGCTCCCAGAGGCATGCAAGCCTTAAGTCCCTGAACCTTTTCCCGCATATAGTTTTTGCGCTCTTCAAAACCTGACTCGCTGAAATCTCTGATAATATAATGTAACTCGCTTCTCTCAACATTTCCGCTCATAGAAGTCAGATGATAAAAACCTTCATATTCTTCGGTATTTTCAGGCACTTCATACTTGGGCATAGAGCAATGGAAAGCCGCAGCCATTCCTTGGCTGTTGATCATAATATCTTTGGCGCTTCCCGGGTGAACACTTACGCCTTTGAAAATAACTTTGGCTGAAGCAGCATTGAAATTTTCAAATTGAAGCTCGCCAGGCGCTCCGCCGTCAATCGTATAAGCAATTTCAGCTTTGAAGCGATCCAACGGAAACTTGTCGGCCCCTCGGCCTATTTCTTCATCAGGCGTGAAGCCTATGTAAATATCGCCATGCTTTATAGAAGGATCAGCCTTCAGCATCTCAACAGCTGTTACTATCTCAGCTACGCCAGCTTTGTCATCAGCTCCTAGCAGAGTCGTGCCGTCCGTGGTTATAAGATCATGGCCTATATATTTTTCCAGATAAGGTTCTTTAGCAAAGTTCAAAGATATTCCGCTTGTTCCAAGAGGAATATCGCCTCCCTTGTATCCTCTTATAACTTGAGGTTTAACATCTTTACCTGAACAATCAGGAGCCGTATCAAAGTGGGCTATAAAACCGACAGGAATCCTTCCTTCTTCGTTGGCAGGCAATTTGGCAGTGAGATAGCAATTGTCATCCAAGACAACTTCTTCCAGGCCAATCTTTTTCAGTTCAGCTTCAACAAGCTTAGCCAGTTCAAACTGCCCCTGCGTTGAGGGACATGCTTCATTTGTTTCATCAGACATAGTGTCAACTGTTACATACGAGAGAAAGCGATTCAATAATTTTTCTTTCATTTAAATTTCCTATAGCTGTAAAATACTGTTGTCCGTAAGATTATATAAAAGTTGTAGATTATAATCAAACCTGTTAGCATATTCCTGTAGTTTATATAAATTTTATAGTGTTCCGGAGGGGAAAACATGATTGTTGTTGGCATACCAAAAGAAATTATGCCTGGAGAAGACCGCGTATCGGCCACTCCCGAAACTGTCAAAAAAATGGTTGACTTAGGCTTCAAAGTAGTATTTGAAGCAGGCGCAGGCGAAGGTTCCTATTACCATGACCCTGAGTACAAAGCGGCAGGCGCTGAAATAGTCGATTGCGCCTCAAAGGTCTTTGAAAAGGCCAATGTCATACTCAAAGTCAAAGAACCGCTTTTCAACGAAAAGCTGCAAAAACATGAAATAGATTTAATGCATGAAGGCGAATATCTAATCACCTTCATACATCCTGCAGCTCCAGTAAACCACGAGATGGTCAAAAAGATGGCCGAAAGAGGAATCATCAGCATTACGCTCGATGGTATTCCCAGAATCACAAGAGCCCAGAAAATGGACGCTCTCACGTCTATGAGTACCTGTGCAGGATACAAAGGCATAATAATGGCGACGGATACTCTGCCGAAATTTGCGCCTCAAATTTTCACCGCTGTAGGGCAAATAAAACCTATAAACGTGCTTGTAGTAGGCACTGGCGTTGGCGGTCTGCAAGCTATAGCGACAGCTAAAAGGCTGGGCGCGGTAACTTATGCTGCCGACATCAGACCTGATGCTGCTGAACAAGCTGCTTCTCTCGGGGCCAAAGTCATAGACCTCGGTGTTCCCAAAGAAGCTGCAATAGGCGAAGGCGGATATGCTCAGGCTCTCTCTGAAGACCTGCTCAAAAAGGAAAGAGCAATACTTAAAGAACATGTCAAAGACATGGATATTATATTCCTTTCTGCATTGGTTCCCGGTGAACTGGCTCCCGTTCTGATTACCGAAGAAATGGTTAAGAGCATGAAACCTGGCTCAGTAATAGTCGACATTTCCATTGACCAAGGCGGAAACTGTGAAATTACCACGCCTGGAAAAACCGAAGAAAAACACCACGTCACAATCTTCGGCATAAAAAACATACCCGGTCTTCTGCCCACAAGCTCCACCTGGATGTTTTCCAGAAACATTCTCGCCCTGCTTGAATACTTGGTAAAAGACGGTAAAATCGTCCTCGACATGGAAGACGAAATAATCAAAAAGTCGCTTACCACCAAGGACGGCAAGATTGTTCACAAGGGCGCGAAAAAAGCCATGGGTCTTGCTTAAAAGCCAGATTCGAGTCCATTAACGTCTAAAAACAACGGAGGCCGCATGTGACTTTTTGCCGCATGCGGCCTTAATCTTAGGAGAATATCAATGACTGTTTACAACTGGGCTGCGCTGGTAGTCTTCGCAGTTGCCACATTTTTAGGCTACAAGGTAATAAACACTGTACCAAGCCTTTTACACACCCCCTTAATGTCCGGCATGAACGCCTTTTCAGGCGTAACACTGCTAGGTTGTCTCACCGCAACCGCCACAGCTGTTGCGGTCGGCGGATGGCTAGGTCGTCTGCTTGGCGCTATAGCAATTATACTTGCAATGATAAATCTTGTAGGCGGCTTTGCCGTGACTCACAGAATGCTTAAAATGTTCAGGTCAAAAGATGACCATAAAAAAGAAGGAGACAATTAATCATGCAGCCTGAACATATATATTATTATTTAGTCTCAATAATTTTCTCTGTCATAGTCCTTTGGGGCATAAGCATGATGAGCAAGGTCAAAACTGCCGTAAAAGGCAACCTCATAGGCTCGGCCATCATGGTTCTCGCTATTGGCCTAACTCTCTGGAATTTCAATATTTTCTCAGTAGCAGATTTATGGATAGCTATGCTAATAGGCACAGCTCTGGGACTCTGGATGGCCAACAAAGTAAAAATGATCCAAATGCCTCAAATGGTTGGGCTTTTAAACGGATTTGGCGGCGGAGCTTCCATGATAGCTGGCATCTTAAGCCTTTCAAACCATTACCATTCTCTTGCAACAGAAGCTGTCAAAGGAGCCACTCTAAACAGTTTCGGTCTTTTAACAGCTGCTTTAGCTGTCTTTACAGGAGCTTTTACTCTTTCGGGCAGTATAGTGGCAGCAGGCAAGCTCCATGGAAAAATCTCGCAAAAACCTAAGTTTTTCCAAGACAACCCTGATCGTCATGCCCTGTTATTCACCATAACCCTTATCATCGCCTTGGTAAGCGTTGTTATGATAGCTTTCACGCAAACAGGCGGAATGATCGCATTGATCACTGTCTGCACTATTGTAAGTCTTGTATTTGGCGTATTGTTTGCAACACCCGTAGGCGGTGCCGATATGCCCATAACTATCTCACTGCTTAACTCGATGTCAGGGGTTGCAGGCTCTATAGCAGGTATGGCTATTGATGACTTCCTGCTCGTAGCAGTCGGCGGAATAGTCGGAGCTTCTGGTCTCTTCTTGACGCAAATTATGAGCAAGGCAATGAACAGGCCTCTTAAATCTATCCTCTTCCCTAGAGGTTCTAAAAAGAAAACCGATAAAGAAGAGAAAAAATCCGCTCCTGCTCAAAAATCAGAACCTCCGAAAACCAAAGAAACTGAAAAAACCGCCGATTCCAAAGATCCGGCTCAATGGCTTAAAGACGCGAAAACCGTTATTATCACTCCTGGTTACGGCATGGCGGTAGCTCAAGCCCAATCCCTTGTAAAACAGCTTTCAGACAAGCTTGAAGGCATGGGCAAAAAAGTCGAATTCGCGATCCACTCGGTTGCGGGAAGAATGCCTGGCCACATGAACATACTTCTCGCGGAAGTTGACGTGCCTTATGAAAAGCTTCACGAAATGGATGACATCAACCCGAAATTCAAAGAAACAGATGTCGCAATAGTGATCGGCGCAAACGACGTTGTAAATCCGGCTGCAAATACCGTTGAAAACACACCTCTCTCGGGAGTTCCTATACTCAACGTATCCGAAGCCAAAAAGGTGATTATCTGCAACTTTGATAAAAAACCTGGCTACGCAGGAGTCGATAACCCGCTTTATGAAGAAGGCAAAAAGAATGTCGCTTTGATGCTGGGAGACGCAAAAGACTCACTCAAAACTTTGCTCGAAGGCCTAAGCTCAGCTTCAAAACCTGCTGCTGAAAGCCAAAAGGCAGCGAATAAAGATAATCCTGCCGAATGGCTCAAAGAAGCCAAAACCGTCATTATCACCCCAGGCTACGGCATGGCAGTTGCACAAGCCCAATCCCTTGTAAAACAGCTTTCAGATAAGCTTGAAAGCATGGGCAAAAAAGTCGAATTTGCGATTCACTCGGTTGCAGGCAGAATGCCTGGCCACATGAACATACTGCTCGCTGAAGTTGACGTGCCTTACGAAAAGCTCCACGAGATGGACGATATAAATCCGAAATTTAAAGAAACAGATGTAGCAATAGTAATCGGCGCAAACGATGTTGTGAACCCGGCTGCTAATACAGTAGCGGATACTCCGCTCTCTGGAGTGCCAATACTTAACGTCTCCGAAGCCAAAAAGGTCATTATCTGCAACTTTGATAAAAAGCCTGGTTACGCAGGAGTGGATAATCCGCTTTATGAAGAAGGCAAAAAGAATGTCGCTTTGATGCTGGGAGACGCGAAAGACTCACTCAAAACCTTGCTTGAAGGCCTAAGCTCAACTCCCA
>JGI24710J26742_10000099_pt1 | contig 70847 bp, 62 predicted proteins | sample BioPla2DNA2_FD_26742 | JGI IMG/M metagenome (IMG submission 26742) | reverse complement strand
GGTGAGGTTTCTCCAATCATTAATAAATTATCGCGATATTCTTCATCCTGAAACTCAACAACGGTTTTTGCCTTTTGCTTGGCTGATGTCGTCTTGCCACATCCCTTTGGACCTTTAATCCATGTCGCACCGAAAGCCTGCATATTTATATCCAGCAATCCATCTATAATTCGTTTTTTATATTCCATACATGCACTTCCCGATATCATTTAGAATCATATTTCTCTTTATAATTCTAATACGATAATATAACTTCCGTCAAGGGATTCTGGAGTAATTTGCGGTATTCTGCCGGAATGATTTGTGGAATTTTGTCGGAGTAATTTGTGATTAGATTGTCGGTGTCTATAGCACCGATTACAAAATATCACGATTGACAAATGAATTTTTGAATTTCGTACTTTGTGGAAGCTCTGAAACCCTTTTAGTTACTGCGTTTTCCCACTTTAGCATTATTATGACATACTCCCCTGAGGCGGGGTCTAAAATAAAAGCCGTTTTTGTATATTTTGAAACTTGTAAAATCGCTTGAAATCAAGCTTTTCCGAGTGTAGCATTTGTCTGACATCAGGAGTCGTAACAGCTTCATGTTTTTAACCCTTGCTAAAATCACATATGCTACAAAGCGCCGGACATTTTTTAAACTCCATACTCGAAAGTAGGACAAATCAGAATTTATTTCTATCCGACAAACCTAAATTTATACTTCTGCCTTTATTTTGCTTTTTACAATATAAATAATTGTGCTGATTAGAGTTAATAAGATAAGGATATGTAATACTGTATGGTAAATATCTGGTATATATTTTCCCTCAATCCTTATCCATTGAAGTGTACCCGAAAAATATTTTATTTTTCCTTCTATACTGCCCATAATGCCGCAATTAAAGATGGTATACCATTCATGGCTCAAAAATTGAGCTATAAACCATAAAGAAGTCCAAACAGCAACAAGCCACTTTCCAATCTGAACTTTCACAATAAACAATATAACTGTAACAAGATAAATCAAAAAGAACACTCCGTCCTCCTTATATGACTGTGTAACTAAACACTTGTCCCCCAAGGAAAATCCTGTCATGTCAAGGGAAAACCACATTAAAAGGAGTATTTGAAATATAATACAAGTTTTTTTCATCTTATTTGCTTTTTCCATATTGCCGCCCACAAAATTCTAATTGATATACTGAGCCTTATTTCAACACTTCGCAGCCTTTATCTCGCTCGTTGATTTTTTAAATTCATCGGTATTACTTTATGACACCAATTACAAAGTATCACAATTGAGTAGTATTTTTTTAATTTCTTACTTTGTGGAAGCTCTGAAACCTTGTTCGCTACTGAGTTTGTCCCCTTTAGCATTATTATGACATCCTCCCCGGCAAAGGATTTGCCGGGGCTGACCTGAAGACTGTCTGACTATGTCCGGGAGTTGGGGCTGCCGGGGGAGCGCCTTCGTCAAAAAACCGGCGCCGGATAAATTACTGTTTCGATTTTGTTGCACAAGATACCGTGGCAGTAGCGCGGAGGATTTCCATTGTGTTATCCTAGGATTAGTTTTACGGGAATGACGATTTAAGCAAGCAGATAGGACGACTGATTATTTTGCGTGGAAATCTCGAATCGGCAGATAATTAATTACCGCCTGAAAACCCATCATCTAGATCAGCGACTGCCATTGACGGAACTGGTTACGGCGGTTTCTGCCTGCGGTGTGCAGAATTCTCCGCCGGGCAGCTGGGAAACCGCTATGTTCAATCGCCTCGAGGACTGTACGGAGCAAGCTTTATCCGCCGCTCTGACCGAGAGCAAAACTCTGTTGCAGGCTTGGAGTTTTCGTGGCGCGCCGATTGTTTTCCCCAGCCATGAGAGTTCAATCTTTTTGACAGCGCTGATTCCGCAAGGGAGTGAGAGGCCTTGGATCTATACCCAGGGTATGACGGGAATTTTGGATCTGCTGGATTTGCCGTTTGAAGATCTTTTGCGGCGGCAGGTTGAAGCGATAGGCTATCTCGACGATAACGTCGTTAAAAACAAAAATAATTTGGAGCGTCTGCTGGCGGACCTGATTTATCCGGATTTGCCGCCGGATCGGCAGAAAATCTGGCTGGAGCCGTCAGGCTTCAATAAGCTGGTCCGGAAGACTGTCGGCCAGACTGCGGTTTCGTTTTTGCTCCGGCCCTGCTCGTATATGTCCCTGGTTGTTTTTGGCGCCAGGACAGGGGTCAACCCGACCTTTACTTCCTTCAGGAACTGAGTCGGTCATGAGCCGGATATCATCCCCGAGGCGGAGGCGGAGCTGGTTAGGAAATTCCTGCGCTGCTACGGGCCGAGCACTGCGCGCTATTTCTCCCTTTGGCTGGGTTGTTCGCTTAAGCAGGCTAATCGTCTGTGGCAACAGGTAGCTCCCGAGATGACAGCGGTTAAGGCGGGCGGCAAGACAGCCTATATGCTCGAATGCGATTTGCCGGATCTGCTGGATGCCGATGGTGATGAGGAAAAGCTGCTGCTGCTCGGAGGCCATGATCCTTATCTGGGTCTGCGCGACCGTAAACTGATTCTGGAAGATGAAAGACTGCATAAGATGATCTGGAAATTTGTGGCCAATCCCGGTGTGGTGTTGCAGGGCGGTCGGATTATCGGCACCTGGAAGACTATTATTCATGACGATACGGTGGACTTCCTGATCACTATTTGGCAAGAATTGTCTGCGGCCGAAGAGGATAAACTGAAAGCTCTGGCTCGGGAATATATCGCTTTCCGCTCCTTAAAACTGCGCATCCGCAAACTCGAGACCTGTAGCCTGGAACATCTCTAACCTTCTCAAACTCAGTTGCCTAGAAAATGAATCAGCACCCCTGCCGCGCCAGAAAGCAAAATGGCTGCGATCGGCTTGATCAGCTTGGCGCGCAGCAGAACGAAAGATCCGGCCAGGATGGCCAGAGCCTGCCAGTCCAAATTACTCAGAAGCAATTCAGCCTGACTGCCCCAAAGGGCGGTGATAATCAGCGAATAGCCGGCAACTGCGATCAGCGCCACAACCGCCGGCCGCAAGCCGCTCATTATACCCTGAAGCAAACCCTGATTCCGGTACTTGAAATAGAACCAGGCCAGAAAAGATATGATTATAGCAGAGGGCGTTACACAGCCGGCTGTAGCTACGATCGAACCGGGGATGCCGGCCATCTTGGTGCCGACGAAGCTGGCGGCATTGATGGCGATCGGCCCCGGGGTCATTTGGGAGATGGTCAGCACGTCGATATATTCCGATGCTGTCAGCCAGTGCTGATTGCGCACGATTTCCTCTTGGATCAGCGGCAGGACAGCATAACCGCCGCCGAAGCTCAACACGCCGATTTTGACAAAACTGAGGAAAAGCTGAAGATACAGCATCAGATCAGCTCCTTTCCCCGCCGAAGCTCTTACCGCTCTCCGCAAAATTGATAGCGAAATTGAAACCCATCAGGTCAGCTCCTTTTCGCGCCGGCGATTCTGCCAAAGGAAACGGACAGCCCCGATTACTCCGCAGGCCAGAATGATATAGGAGACGGAGATCCCGGCGATCAGAGCAGCGACAAAAGCCCCGCCCATGATCAGATAGTCGCCCCAATTCCTGCCTTTAACTATATTACTGCCCATTGTCAGGACCACATCCGCGATGATGGCCGCGATTCCCGCCTGCATACCGTACAACGCGGCCGCTGNGATCTGATTGGCGCGGACGATCTCATAAAAATAGGCAATGACCGTGATGCTGACCAGGGGCGGCAGCACAGTTCCCAGCAAGGTAACCATAGCCCCGGCAAAGCCGCGCAGACGATAACCGACCAGCAAGGAAGAATTGACAGCTATCGGTCCGGGAGCTGACTGGGCAATGCAGATAATATCCAACATCTCCTGCTCTGTTATCCAGCCCAATTCCTCGACAAAGCGTTTGCGCATCAGCGGTACAATCACATAACCGCCGCCGAAAGTAAAGGCAGACAGCATCAGGGTTGAGGTGAACAAAGTCAGATAATTTTTGTCTTTGCCTCTATGTTTCGTGGGAGTTTTCTGCTGCATAAACAAATTGTAGCACAGACCGTAATTGCCTACACGGTAATGAAGCCAGGAAGTCATGACATCCATATCAAAACTCTCAGAAGACTTATTGTAATTGAAATGTAACCTTGCAGACCACGTTTTGCTACGAGTTGTTGTGGTTTTTATATCGTAGACCACAAGATATAGTGGTAGGATATAAGCCACATTCGGAATTAATTTGGCGGACTGGTATACTTTTCGATTGTAATTTTTTGATTAGGCAAATGATAATTTTGAGGACGATGAGAGGATAAATTTATGAGCGATCTCAGTAAGCGGATATGCCGCTACTATACCAAGGAGCTCGAGAGCCGGACGGAGAAAACGGTCTATGATCTCTTCGACTGGGAAAAGCGTGATGTTGTGATTAAAGATCACAAGTCGGGGCGCATACTCACAGAGCTCTACGGTTTGGAATTTCCGACCCATTATTCCCATAGCGCATCAGATATTATTGCTTCCAAGTATTTCCGCAAGGCCGGAGTTCCTCAGGCGGACGGCAGCACCGGCCATGAGACTTCGCTGCGCCAGGTCATCCACCGCATGGTGTCTTTCTGGGTCGCGTCTCTGCTTGATGAAGGTTTGATCGAAGAGGGAGAGCAGTCAGAGATTCTCTACGATGAGCTGGTCTACACTATGCTGAATCAGATGTGGGCGCCCAATTCACCCCAGTGGTTCAACACAGGTCTGAATCTCGCTTACGGCATCAAAGGCGGCGACAGCAATCTCTTCTACTATGATGAAGATCAGGGCAAAGTGGTAGCTTCGCCGGATACTTATACCAGAACGCAAGCCTCGGCCTGCTTCATCATCTCGATCGAAGACAAGCTCCTCGGCCCGCATTCCATCTCGGAAGGCTATGTCACCGAGACCAAGCTCTTCAAAGGCGGCTCCGGCACCGGCACCAATTTCTCGACCATCCGCGCCGAAGGCGAAGCCTTGTCGGGCGGCGGCCAGTCCTCAGGCCTGATGAGCTTCCTCAGGGGCCTGGATCGCAATGCCGGCGCTATCAAATCCGGCGGCACGACCAGACGTGCGGCTAAGATGGTCTGTCTGGATATTGACCATCCGGAGATCGAGAGCTTCGTCAAATGGAAGGCGATTGAAGAAGACAAGGTGATCGCCCTGGCCAAAATGGGCTACGATGCGGATATCGACGGCGAGGCCTATGCCACGGTTTCCGGCCAGAACTCCAACAACTCGGTTCGCATCGACGATGAATTCATGCGGAAAGTCGACAATCTGGCTTCCAATCCGCAGGCGACGCATAAACTGGTGGGCCGCCGTGATCCCAGCGTCAACCGCGAAATTTCCGTCCAGAGCCTGTGGGACGATATCTGCCAGTCGTCCTGGCGCTGCGCCGACCCCGCCCCTCAGTTCACCGATACCTTCAACGCCTGGCATACTTGCCCGGCCGGCGAGGACGGCCGGGCGGGCGCCCATCACAACCGTATCAACTCTACCAATCCCTGCGGCGAATACGCTTTCCTGGACGATACCAGCTGCAATCTCGCCTCGATCAATGTTTACAGCCTGCTCGACGAAGAGACGGATCTCTTCGATCTCGAAGGCTATCTGCACCTGATCGACCTCGTGCAGCTCGTGCTCGAGGCCTCGATCCACTGGGGCCAGTTCCCCACCGAAGAAATTGCCAGGAAAACCTGGATTTTCCGTGCCACCGGGCTCGGCCTCTCCAATCTGGCTTCTCTGCTGATGAGCCAAGGTCTGCCCTATGACTCGGACGCAGCCAGAAATCTGGCTGCCGCCCTGGCCGGTATCCTGACCGGAGAAAGCTACTATATCTCGGCTCTGATGGCCGGCAAGCTGGGCGCTTTCAGCACTTATGATCTCAACAAAGAGCATATGCTGCGGGTCATCCGCAATCACTCCCGCGCCGCCGGCGTCCGCCTGGATAAGCCCGAGGGTATTCACTACGAATTACCGGTAGTTGACCATCAGTTGCTGCAAGATCTCGGCTACGGCGATTTGGCGAAGACGCTGGGGGTAGTCTGGCAAGCTGCGGAGAAGGAAGGCATGGCCTCCGGTTATCGCAATGCTCAGGTGACCGTAATGGCCCCGACCGGCACGATCTCTTTTGCCATGGACTGCGCCAGCACATCAATCGAACCGTTCTTCTCCCATGTCAGCTATAAAAAGCTGGTTGGCGGCGGCTATATGAAGTTGGTCAATCCGGTGCTGGAACAGGGTCTTAAGAAACTGGGCTACAGCGCGGATGAGCGGAAACAGATCACAGATTATATCCTGCAGGAAGATGAGCACGGCATGGTTCTGGACGGCAAAATCGAAGGCGCGCCCGGACTGCGGAAGGAAGATCTGCCCGTCTTCGATACGGCGAATCAATGCGGAAGCGGCAAACGCTATATCCATTATCTTGGGCATGTACATATGGTTGCGGCGATCTCGCCCCTGATTTCCGGCGCCATTTCCAAGACCGTGAATCTGCCCAAGGGAGCGACGGAGCAAGACTTCTCCAGTGTCATGATCGAAGCCTGGAAACTCGGGGTCAAAGGCATAACACTCTACCGGGACGGATCAAAGTTCGCCCAGCCGCTTAATATCAAGCTTTCGTCCTCCGAAAAAGAAACAATGCCCCTGGAGGATTTGAATTATCATGATCTGTTGGAGCGGGCCAGGAAGAATGAAGAACTGCTGCTGAAATATCAGGCCAGAGCCTCTAATCCGGCTCGTCAGCGCATCAAGCCGCGCGGCATCCGCACAGGCACAACACATCCGGCGCAGATCGAGGATATCAAGGTCTATATTACAGTCAACCGCGATGAGAATGATAAGATCACGGAGATCTTTATGACCACGGACAGAGAGGGAACCTTGATCACCGGCCTGCTGAACTCCCTGTCCAAGACAATCTCCGTCATGCTCCAGTACGATATCCCGACCGAGCAGATCTCCAAAATGCTGCGCGGCCAGAAATTCGAGCCCTATGGCTTTGTCCAGCGCCATCCCAATATCAAGTATTGCACCTCGGTATCCGACCTGATCTCCAAAGTACTGGATATCGAAGGCGGCGACTTCTCCCGGGTGCAGGTCAAGCCGACCGTGGAGGAATTGGAAGCGAACCGGGAGCTGCGCCGTACGGTGATCGCCGCGAATAATGCGGAGGCCGCCAGGCCGTCCTATGGCCAGATCGGCGTTGATGAATATGTACATGAGAAAGCCAAAGAGGCAGCGAAAAACGGAACAAGAATATATGACGGCTCGACCTGTTCCAACTGCAGCGGCACCAGATTGGTAACAAACGGAAACTGTAAGGTCTGTCTTGATTGCGGTGAAACTACCGGCTGTTCATAAAGAAAATAGCGAGGGGATTAAAATGGCAAAATCAAAACTGGGTCTGATTCATATCTATAGCGGTGACGGCAAAGGCAAGACCACAGCTTGCGTGGGTCTGGCGGTGCGAGCCGCCGGACGCGGGCTGAGAGTCTGGTTCGTACAATTTCTCAAGAGCGGGAAATCAGCGGAAATTGAAATGCTGGAAAAGCTGGGCGTTCATACTGTATCCGGCCAGCCCACGAATAAATTTACTTTCGCTATGACACCGGCGGAACTGGCCGCAGCCAAAGAGTTCAATACCGGGCGTCTGCAAGAAGCGATCGCTGCCGCCCGGGCCGGCGAGATGGATCTGCTGATACTGGATGAAGTTATGGGCTCCATTGCGTCCGGCATTCTGGAGGAGCAGGATATACTTGATTTCCTCAAGAGTAAGCCCGAACATCTGGAGGTAGCCATGTCCGGGCGCGATCCTTCGCCGGCGCTGCAAGAGATTGCCGACTATCATACAGAGTGCATGATGAGGAAGCATCCTTATGAGACTTCGGGCTTAGGCGGCAGAGCCGGCATCGAATTCTGATCTAACGTCTAATAGTTTTTTTAGCTGATTTACTGTATAATTTTTTGTGGATCTCTTGCAGATCATCATCGATATTTAAGTAATTAGGATTGAAGGATCTTTTACAGTGATGTCTCTCGTTATCGCGGCTGTCGGAAGCTATGGCGGCGATAGAGATATTCGGAAAAGGAGTAATTTATGTCAGAGGAAAAAAGATGCAGTCAATGCGGGGCCAGCTTGAGCCCCGGCTCCGTATTTTGCACTAATTGCGGCGCTCGCGTTGATCTGTCGGATGGAGCAGGCGCCGAAGCAACAGCGGCTGCCGCTCAGACCGTAAAGCTGTCCGGTCAGGCTGATTATCAGCCACAGACACCGCCACAGGCGGCCTATGGTATGCCTGCCGGCCATTATCCGGAGCAGCAGGCTCAATATCAACAATATGGCCAACCGCAGACCGGACAGGCCGGACCGCAGCAGCCCTATCAGCCACAACAGTACGGCCAGCCCTATCCGCAGCAATATGATCAGCAGACTTATCAACAGCAGCAATACGGCCAGCAGCCCTATCCGCAGCAATACGGCCAACAAGCCTATCAGCAGCAGCAATACGGGCAGCAAGCCTATCCGCAGCAGCAATATGGCCAACAGCCTTATCCGCAACAAGCTCAGTATCAGGCCCCGCCGCAAGCCGAAGCAGCTAAAGCAACCAGGAAGAAGCGTTGGTGGATTCCTGCGCTTGCGATAGTCCTGGTAGCAGCTATTGCTGTCGGCGCCTGGTTTTTGTTCTTTAAAGATAAGGGCAAAAAATCCTTTGCCAATGATGAAGAAGCCTGGCATGCCGCAGAAGAGGAAGCTCTGTTCGGCGAAAATAATATACTGGGCCGTCTGCGCTCATCAGCCAATAAATTTATTGAATCCGGCAAGTTTGGCACCAGTACGAGTATAAGTTTTGCCATTAATTCTCTGCCCGATATGGGTATGGCCGGACAAGAAGCGGCCATTTTGGACGTACTGAAGAATATTCGGGCCACTTTGGATACACAGTTTAGTCTGGATGGAGAGTCCCCGCAATTTTCTTACAATATTGGCCTGTCAGGCAAGGACACCAAAGAAAATGCAGCGACGCTGAATATTTACAATGTCGGCAACGATATTGTGGTATCGGTTCCTGAGCTGTTTGACAAGCCATTGGTTCTGAAGCAAGACGCTTTGAGTGAGCTGCTGGCTGACGAGATGGGTTCCGATGTTCCTACCGATCTTCTGTTTAATCTGTTGGGAAGCAGTCAGAACTTATTGGATCTGTTCTCGGAAGAGAAGCTGGACAAGATGATCTCCGATCTCCGTGACATCTATTATAAATACACCGGCGAACCGACCCGGGTTAAAGATTATAGTCTGACCGTAGGCGATGTAACCGAAAAGGTCGATTATTTTGAGGCCGTGATACCGGCTGACAAATTTGGCGACTTCGCTAAAGAAATTTTGACTTATATCCGGGATCATGAAGATATTAAGACTTTCCTGGATGATATAGGTAAGAGCTTCCCGGCCGAGGCGATGGGCAATCCGGTCGAGCAATTCCAGGCCGCGCTTGATCAGGCGATGGCTCAAATTGACAATAATCCGGATAATTTTAAAGCCGAGGTCAAGCGCATTTTGTATGTGGATGCCGACAATAATCCCCGCGGCGGCACAGTCACTTTGATTAACAAGGCGGATAATGCCAATGGTGAAGAAGTCACTTTGGAGAGCGTCACAGCCAGAGACGGCGACAAAGGCTCGTATAGACTAAGATTAGCGGGTGTAAATTTCGGTTATAGCAGCGGTGATGCCCTGAACTTTACCGCTGATTATACGGAGAAGGATGATCTTGCCACAGGCAGCTACAAATTGTTAGCCCCTAATGTCGAGATCTCCGGCACATATACGGATCTCGGTCTCTATACCGATGATGATACTTTCTATCCTGTCGGCGAATTCAGGGTTGATCTTGCTAACATGCCGTTGCCTGGGTTGAATGGCGGTGAGATTGTTTATAACGGCGAGATGGAGAAGGATCATCTGATCGCCACCATCAGCGTCAAGGGAGATGTCGAGGGTTCGCCGCTTGATGTAGGTCTGGAATTTGATCTCTATCAGATGAAAGAAAGCAATATCAAATTTGAGAACTCCTTGCCCGCGGACTATACGGATATTACAGATGAGGCTGCACTGGAATCTTTGATGAATGACCCGTCGCTGATGATGAAGGCGATGGCCATTCTCAACAAACTTGGTATCAATGTTGCGGACTTTATGAACTAGGGAAGTGACAAATACATTAGAATTGAACAATATTTCGTGCTCAGGTCTTCTGGTTGAAGGCCTGAGCAAATCATGGCGCGAACACCAGGTTTTTACCGGGATTTCTTTTTGTCAGCCGCTCGGAACCGTCTATGGCGTCTCCGGCGATAATGGCGCCGGTAAGAGTACTTTGCTCAAAATTCTGGCCTCTGTTCTGGCTCCGGATTCAGGAACGATTAGCTTTAACGGGGTGTCGATCAAGGATCTCCCGACCTGGCGTTCCCTGATCGGCTATGTGCCTCAGGAATTGGCGCTGGATGGCCAGCTGACAGTACGGGAGAATGTCAAATTCTGGAGTGCTCTGCGCGGCCTAGATGCCGACATCATCAGGGGCAATCTGGAGGTAGCGGCTAATGATCCTTTGGTCGCTGATTTTCTCGACAAGCAGATCAGGAAGTGTTCGGGCGGCATGGCGCGGCGGGCCAGTCTGGTTGTAGGTCTACTCGGCGCTCCGCAGCTATTGCTTCTGGATGAGCCCTTTGCCGGAGCGGACAAGGGCAGCCGGGCTCTGATGCTGGAAAGGCTTGATGCTCTCCGCGCCGGCGGGAGCACTATCCTGATCACCAGCCACGATCAAGGGACTTTGGAACAGATATCCGATCACATTCTTTATCTGCACCAGGGACAGATTGTTGACCAGGATCGGGCATGAAGTCTTCCGCCGCTAAAAAACCAAGACAACAGCTGAGCGCCTTCGGTGCTTATTTTCGGCATGAGCTGAAAAAGAACCGGCGCGGCATGATCATTACTTTTCTGATCTTAGTCCTGGCGGCAGTGTTGGTTGTGCTCATCATTGAACCGATTTCGGATGAGGACGGCAAGCGCAAATCACCGGTAGTCCAGTTTGCTTTTTCCCTGATCGATGAAGATCAATCTATCATCGGCGAAGTCCTGACGGAGAGCTTTCTCAAGACCAGGTATATCAGCGCTATCTATGAGGACGATCTGGAAACGGCTCTGCGGCGCCTCGATGACGGCGAGACTACCATGGCGATGCGCATCCCTTCGAATCTGTTTGAGGATGTCCAGCATGGCTCCGTACAGCCGGTAGATATTTGGCTCTCCCCTCTGATGAAGACCGATGTGGCGCGTTTTTCCAGCCTGATCCGCCAATATGCACTCTCACTGAATCTGATCCACAGCACCGCTTTCGGCTTTCAGAAAGTCTATCTGGACCTGACCGGCGATGAGGATGCCTCCTGGAAGGAGACCAGCCGGCACGCTGTCGATACCATTGCCAGTTTGATTGAGCGCGACAGCTTCCTGGCTGAGAATGAAGAGCCGCCGTTCCGGCTCTTTGCTCATGCCAGCGCCGGCATTATGATTTTGGTTGCGCTCTTGCCCGGAATAGTGATCCTGGTTCAGACCAGCCGTCTGAACTATACGGCGCTGGAGGATCGGTTTCTCTTGTCCTGCGGCTCGACGATTCCCCTCATTTCCAAATTGCTGACCGGATTCATCTGGTGGCTGGTTCTGAGCGTGCCGCCTCTGATCACGCTGAAAATAATGTCTTCCCATCTGACGGTTTATCCGCTGGTAATTGTGCTGGCCGGCACTTTCCTGTCCATGTCCATGGCGATGGCGGCCTTAGGCAGAGCTGAGATCCCGACGGTCACAGTCTTTCAGCTGGGCTGGGGCATCTTCTTCGCGCTGGTTTTGACCGGCGGCATACTCTACCCGACCGTGCTGTTTCCCGGCTGGCTGCGCACCGCGTTCTCTTTCTCCCCGCTGTACTATACGATGCGGGTTGCCTATCGCACGATGATGGCAGTGAAGGTCACGGCTCAGGATATACTGCTGGCTCTCTGGCCCTTGCCGCCGGCTTTGCTCCTGGGCGCAGTCAGAGGCAGGAGGCGCGTATGAAACAGCTGCGTGTGCTTTTGACTCTGACCGGCCTCAAGTTGCGGATCATAGCCAGAAGACCTTCGGTTCTGGCTGTTTGCCTGCTGTTGCCGATTCTGCTGACTTTGCTGGCAGGCAGCACCGCTACCAAGAACGATTATTCCATTCTCGAAGCCGCCTATGTCGATCAGGCCGAAAATTTTGCCGGCAGTGAGCTGATCTCCTTGCTGGAACAAGGCACGATCCATTGGACGGAAATGACACAGGACAAAGCCGAGCGGGAGCTGCAGCTGGGGCGCCTGGACGGCGTGGTGATCATACCGGCCGGTTATGGCGAAAATCACGGAGAAGATGCCGCGCAGGATGTGTACAGCTTTATCTATCTGGCCGGCGACAATAATATAACTACCGGATTGGTGCGCGAAAGCCTGATGGTCTCCGCCGCTACGGTGGCCAGCGAGGCCAGGCAGCTGGAATCGCTGCGAGCTCTGCCGGAGGCGGCGGATCTGTCACTGCCCGAATTGCGTGAGATGCTGCGCAAAGATACCCGCCGCGCGCGGGACGATGGCGCCAATCTGACTGTCAATTTTATCGGCGCGACGGAAACGCCTCGCGGCCAGATCGTCGAGATACCCGACTTTTCGATCGAAGTGCTTTTCCTTTCTGTTTTCTCCCTGATCGGCAGTCTGATGTTGAATGAGACCGATACCAGACGCCGCCTGTTATCGGTGGCGGGCGGTCCCGGACGGGATTATCTGGCGACATTGCTGGCCCTTGTGCTCAGCTGTGTTGTGCAGCTATCTCTGATGGTCGGCATCACTACCTTGCTGATGCCCGGCACTACCAGGCCACCTGGTTATCCCTTCTACATGCTGATCCTCTTGCTGATGATGCTGGCCTACGGTCAGATGATCGCCCTTATTCCCACCGAGACCCGGATCATGCCGGCCTCTCTCGCCATGCTCGTCTCCGTTGTTGCCGGCGGCGCTTTCCTGCGCTTGCCCGCGCTCTGGATCGCCAGCTTGGGCCAGCTCATCCCCCACGGCTGGGTGATGGCGCGCCTCTCCGGCCTCGATACTTATCTGCCGCCGGTAATCGTGATCTTGATTTCTGTCGCGACATTGATCGTCGCTTATTATCTCCAGACCAGCACCAAGCATCTCTCCTCTTAGCGCAATATTTTAGCGTTTCCCAGGCAGCACAGCATTTCCGGCGACTGGCCAATCATCTTTACCCGCGGCACAACATCCCCGGTGGCGGACCGGGTATCTTTTCTCTTAGCGCAATATTTTAGTGTTTCCCGGGCAGCATAGCATTTCTTGCGACTTGCAGGTGTCTTTCCTCGCGGCATAGCATTTTAGTGTTCTTCCACCGTATCCTGCCGCCGGTGTTATAATGGCGGTAATATATTTTGCAGGAGCGACCGCACCCATGATCCAAGACAGAATTATCATCCTCGATCTCGGCAGCAGCGAGAATACCGATATTGCCCGCACTCTCAGGCGCTTGGGCGTTTACTCCGAAATCCGTCCCCACGATATCACCGCCGCTGAGCTAAAGCAGATCGCCGGCCTCAAGGGCATTATCCTCAACGGCGGACCGAATTGTTTTGTCGAAGGCGAGAAGATCAGTGCCGCCCCCGAGATCCGGTCGCTGGGAGTACCGGTTCTGGCCGTGGACTACGAAGGCGCGGCGCCCTGGCCGGCTGCGGAGGAAGACCGGACAGCGATGCTCGAGGATTTCGCCTTCGATCAATGCCAGGCCAAGGCTGATTGGCGTGTCGAGAACTTCATCGCCGAGAAACTGCAGGAGATCCGGGCGCAGGTTGGGGATGGCAAGGTATTGCTGGCTTTGTCGGGCGGTGTCGACTCTTCGGTGCTGACGGCGTTGCTGCACAAAGCGCTGGGGCGAAATGTGATCAGCGTTCATGTCGATAACGGCCTAATGCGGCAGGGCGAATCGGAGCAGGTGGTCAAGATCTTCCGGGAGCAGCTGGGGGTCAATCTGATCCATGTCGATGCAAGTGAAAGATTTTTGCAGCGGCTGGCGGGGGTGGCCGATCCGGAGCAAAAGCGCAAGATCATCGGCAATGAGTTTATCCGCGTGTTTGAGGAGGAGGCGCGGAAGCTGGAAGGTATCGGCTTCCTGGCCCAGGGCACGATCTACCCGGATATAGTCGAGAGCGGCACCAAGACCGTCAAAGCCGTCAAGAGCCATCACAATGTGGGCGGGCTGCCGGCGGATATGAAGCTGGAACTGGTCGAGCCTCTCAATATGCTGTTCAAGGATGAGGTCAGGGCAGTCGGGCTCGCGCTCGGCCTGCCGGAGGATCTGGTCTACCGACAGCCGTTCCCCGGGCCCGGTCTCGGTGTGCGCTGTCTCGGCGCCATTACCAAAGAGCGGCTGGAGGCGCTGCGCGCATCCGACGCCATCCTGCGCGAGGAATTCGCTCTGGCCGGACTCGACAAAAAAGTCTGGCAGTACTTCACCGTTGTACCTGAATTCCGCTCCGTCGGCGTCAAAGACGGCCAACGCTCCTACGAATACCCCTGCATCATCCGCGCCGTCAACACCGTCGACGCTATGACCGCCACCATCGAGGAGATTCCCTACAGCCTCCTCCACCGCCTCACCCACCGCATCACCCACGAAGTACCCCATATCAACCGGGTCCTCTACGACCTGTCCCCAAAGCCTACCGGCACGATCGAGTGGGAATAGTATTGAGTGATTTATTTATAATATTTTTACTTTAAGCTCTATTCTAAATTCTAATTGATATAGCTTTTTTCGTTTACTTGACACGCAAAAGTGATGCGCAAAAATTTACGTTGCAAATTTACGTTGCAAATTGCGCTGGCGGAAGATCACCTGTGGTCTTTAGCGACCGATTTTTCCCTATTGTAGTTTTACCAGTAGTTTCAGAAAAATTATATTATCAAACATTACCGGACTGGCAGCTCCGCTTCATTGGGACACTATTTTCCCTTTGTGCTAATTTGAGATATAATATTAGCACGAAAGGAAAGCGATATGAATACAGAACATGTTGTAGAACAGCTTTTACAAGAAAACGATGGCTGGCTTACGCTAAAAGAAGTCCTGAATCAGGGAATCAGCAAATATGAATTTTACAAGTTTGCTGAAAAAAGCGGATTAGAAAGAGCCGGACAAGGTATTTATGTTTCGGCTGATGTCTGGCCTGATTCGATGTACCTGATTCATCTCCGATCGGCACAGGCTATTTTTTCTCATGAAACAGCTTTGTTTTTACATGATATGACCGACCGAGAACCATCTTATTACTCCGTAACAGTACGGACGGGTTATAATCCTCATCGTCTTAAGGCAGACGAGATTAAGGTTTATACCATAAGAAAGGAATTGCATGAACTGGGATTAAGTAAGACAAAAACACCGTTCGGTCATACAGTCCCGGTCTATGACATAGAAAGAACGCTTTGTGACATTTTACGGAGTAGAAATGGCATAGAAATACAAGTGTTTCAAGATGCTTTGAAGTCTTATGCAAAACGAAAAGACAAAAATCTTAGATCCTTGATGCAATATGCGGATGCTTTGAATGTGAGTGTAATTCTCAGACCCTATATGGAGGTACTTCTTTAATGATTAAAACATCAAGGCAATTAAAAGACAAAATTCGGAATCTTGCCAAGGGGAAATACGCCGATGCACAAATTTTAATGCGGACTTATATGATGGAGCGACTTTTAGAACGTATTTCTCTTTCTGAGTACAAAAAGAATTTTATATTAAAGGGTGGTGTGCTAATTGCTTCTTTAGTAGGCTTAGATTTCCGCAGCACGATGGATATGGACGCGACTATTGAAGGAGTTGATGTCAACCTGACGAGTGTAGAGCAAATGATGCAAAATCTGATTGCTATCCCCCTTGAGGACGGTGTTCTTTTCCGTATTAAGAGCCTCGATTATATTATGGATGAGGCTGAATATCCGGGTATACGAGTCGGCATGGATGCCTTGTTTGATGGAACTATAACGCCTCTTAAAGTCGATATATCGACGGGAGATGTTATAACTCCGGGTGCCATCCGATATTCATATAAATTAATGTTTGAAGACAGGTATATTCAGTTGCTCTCATATAACCTTGAGACCGTTTTAGCAGAGAAATTGGAAACTATTGTGAGAAGACATCTGACAAATACACGCATGCGTGACTTCTATGATATCTATATTTTGAGAAAGCTCTATGAATCGGAAATTTCAAAACATCTCTTTCAAGATGCACTTGAGGCAACAGCACAAATACGAGGAAGCACGGAGCTTATAAAACACGCAGAGTCTGCCCTGAATGAAATAAAGAACAGCGATGATATGAAAAAGCTATGGCATTTTTACCAATCTCATTATGGATACGCACAGAATATTTCTTGGGATATTATCATGGAAGCTGTAATGACGATATATCAGGAGAGGGTATAGATATATAAAAGAAATTAGTGACGGATAGTTTGTGACGGTGTAATAACAGATCCTGTAAGCAAAAAATGGAAATCTAAACTTAACCCCAATTGTTTGGACACAGCAGATTAAAATAACTGGCGTGGAGTCCCAAATATGGAAATGAAAAGAGCAAATCCATGGCAACAAAAAATCGGACAACCATTTGCAAATGGATAATTGGGATAATAAAGACAAACAGAAACACACCATATAAACATAATTGTTTAAGTTACATGTTCCGTGATCGAGTGGGAGTAGATATGATGGTGACAATGAAAGTGACAATTTTTGTATTCAGATAGGAGAAGATTAGATGGCAAAAACTACTTACAACAATGTGCTACAAAATTTGTCTGATTTAATAAAAGACGTTCGCAATGGCAAAATTGGGCTTCCTGATCTACAGCGTCCTTTTGTTTGGACAGACAACAAGGTACGTAACCTGTTCGATTCAATGATGAAAGGTTATCCAGTCGGTTACATCATGTTATGGGAATCTCCTCTCGAATATGAAGATAAGAAGGAAAGCATTGGCATTGGCGAAAAAGCGTTTAAAGTTCCAAAAGAATTGGTAATTGATGGTCAGCAGCGTTTAACCGCACTAGTTGCTTCCATGTACGGAGTTACCGTGAAAGATAGCAAATTTCAAGAGCGAAAAATTAGAATTAGCTACAAACCTATGACAAAGGAGTTTAAGGTTTGGACAAATGCTATCCAACGGGATGCAGAATATATTCCAGACATCAGTGAACTGTTTTTAGCAAAAGAAAACAATACGGTTGCCAAGTTTCGAAAAAGCTTTATTCAAAACTTAAATGACAGTCACCAACGTAGAAATGAGCAAGTTCTTAGCGATGACGATGAAAATAATATTGAAGCGAGTATAAATGATCTGTTGAATTTGGAGTTATATCAAATCCCAACACTGAGGATCAGTCAAGAAACTAGCGAAGAGGATGTGGCTGAAATTTTTGTTCGCGTTAACTCTGCGGGACAAAAACTAACTGAAAACGACTTTATTTTGACTCTGATTTCTGTTTATGAAAAAGAGAAGCGCGACCTTATTGATAAATTCTGTGCGGATTCAAGAATTCCAGGTAAAAACACTTCTTACAATCATCTAATTTCAGTTGATCCCTCTCATATAGTACGAATGGTAGTCGGAGTAGGATTCCGGCGGGCCAGGCTTCGCTATGCTTATATGATTTTGCGAGGCAAGGATCTAAAGACTGGAGAAACCAGTGATCAAATTCGGGAAGAAAATTTTGGAATTTTTAATAAGGCCTTGGATAAGGTTTTAGATCTCAACAATTGGCATGGCTTCTTAAATACTCTCAAAGAGACAGGGTACATCTCAGACAGATTAATTGCATCTTCCAATGCTGTAGTTTTCAGCTATGTCCTCTATCTTATAGCAAAGTATGACTATGAAATGGATGCTCTCGCGCTCAAGAGGCTCATTAAAAAGTGGTTCTTTATGAGTGCTTTGACGTCTTTTTATACTGGTAGTACTGAAACGGATGTGGAAGCGCAGTTTGCCGACATGGAGACCATTGAAACAGCAGAAGCATTAGTAGATTACCTGCAAAATGTGATAGATTCAAGACTGACAGAAGACTATTTCAATATTACTCTGCCAATGGATCTGACAACGTCTGCAAGCATTTCTCCGAGTTGGTACGGTTTTGTAGCGTCTCAAATTATTTTAGGAACCACGATGCTTTATAGCACAACTCCACTCTCTAGTATTTTCTTACCGGGTTCAAGCGGCACAAAGAATGCTCTTGATAAGCACCACATATTTCCCAAAAATTATCTAGCAAATCTTGGTATTAAGAATGACAGAGATCGTAACCAAACAGCTAATTTCACCTTTTTGGACTACAACACAAATATAAATATTGCAGACAAACCACCGAACGAGTATTTCGAGGATTATCGCGCGAAGTTGGGTGATGAAGAGTATAGAAAAACCTGTGCTCAGAATGCTATCCCTATCCCTGAAGATTTCCGTAACATGGATTACTTCGAATTTTTAAATGTCAGACGTCACCTAATGGCACAGATAATTAAAAAGGCATATGACAGACTCTGCAATAGCTAAGAACGAATCCGTGGCAACAATCTGGCAACATAAAATGGGGTAGCCATAAGGAAAGAGATAACAGGTGAAATAGAGAGAAGCGGAACCACATCGGATAAACATGATTGTTTAAGTTAAGTGTCCCGTAATCGAATGGGAGTGAGTTTAAGAATCTGAAACGTGGCTTAGAAATGCGCTCTGCAGATTACGGACAAATATTTTGAATTGCTGTATAGACAGTCTAAAGGCCTTCCGTATCTCAAGCAGTTCGATTTGATTGTTGGAGGAGTTTATGGATTATGATAAAAATTGTAATTTTGTAGTGAAAAAAGAAAACAATGATCTTAAAGTTTTAAATAATAAGCTAAATGAAAAAGTCGATAAATTAGAAATAATTAAAGTTGGTGCTGACAATAAGATTCAAAATAAGACATTAATATCTGAGAACAACTTTTTCAGTAAAAATTCTGAAGGGATTTTCTTTATCAAAATTCACTATAAAAAGGAAGGTAAGTCTAAGAATAATACCTATTTTTTCAAAGTTCAAAATGGAAAGCTTGTATTACAAAGAAGTAGCTTTCCTAAAGATTTATCTGGCTCTACAAAAACATTTCCGGAGAATAAATTTAAGGAAAATAAATGCGAAATAGAGCCTGATGATTATTTCAAAATATTGAGATTTTATATTATCGAGAATCCCTCTATTAAAGATAAAGAACCTATTTCAGCTAAGTTTTACGATATAAAAAACTATTGGGGAGTAGATTGCTGGCAAAAAAGGGGGGGTCTTAAACAAGAACTAATAGATACAGTTGATGATTATGAGCATTGTGTACGGAAGTTTAATAGTGTAAATGATTCTAAGAAATCAATTACTGCTTTAGGTTTAGATGATATGGAATTGATCAATGATAAAATAAAGATAACATTTGAAGATGTATGCAACAATATTTTTCTAAGTATTTTTAGGCATATTAGAAATGGCCTTGCACATGGAAGATTCTGTATTTATGAATTTGTTAATACTCAAATGATATTTATTGAAGATAGAAAAGGTGAAAATGTAACAGCCAGAATGACGATACCAATTTCAATTTTATTAAAATGGATCGATATATTAAAAAGTAAAGAAGCCTAGAGAATAGTAAAAATATACGCTTAATTAAACCATCGGTGACTTCAGTATGTTTTAAATCTAAATCAACCAAAAGTGTTATAGGTTTTTAATTGCCCATTCGCACAGTTATACTTGTTGAAGAAGGTTGCAGAATTTAAGGAAAAGTTTTATCCGAGAAAATGGGCGAAATATGAGGAGGCAACAAAAAGCCAAATAAAATTAGTTCTTGAAAATTATCAACTTGAAGAATTGAAAAAAGAATACGAGCAAATGAGAGAAATGATTATGGGAGAAAGACCGAGGTTTGAAGATATCATGGAGACAATTGGCTCTCTGGAAGCAGAGATCCATAAATTGTGATTGCACCGTATATTGCATAACATTCGGTGCAATGTAGTTTAGGTGATTCGGGAATCTGCAATAGCTAGAATAAATTCTTGGCAACAAATTGGCAACAAAAAATCGGGCAACCATGAGAAAAAGGATAACTGGTGTAATAGAGATAAACGGAATCACATCATATAAACAAAATCGTTTAAGTTACGTATCCAGTGACCGAGTGGGAATAGTACAAAGTTCCGTGAGACGAGTGAGTTTAATAGTGATTTCGTTCGGCGCAGCTGAGAATAAGTTCCAATTTCTGAAAGCCTTTGAAAATGGCTTTTGGATGTAGGTGATGAGAAATATAATTGTATTGTCACGAAAGGAGAGAATATGGGGGATATAAACCTTTTTTCAATCAATGGGCAGGTGTTGCAGTTGTCACCTACTTCCTTTCAACTTGAGCGTGAGTTGCAAGTACTTGTTGAGAAAAACATGAGTACTTTTTTTGGTGTGACGTTTCTGCAATCCGAGTTTTCGATCCCGAACGGACGCATTGATAGCCTTGGTATCGATGAAAATTATTGTCCGGTTATATTTGAGTATAAGCGCAACCAAAATGAAAATGTCATCAATCAAGGCTTGTTTTACCTTGATTGGCTAATGGATCATAAGGCTGAGTTTAAGTTGCTGACCATCGAAAAACTTGGAATGGATATAGCGAACAAAATTGATTGGTCTATCCCATGCGTTATATGTATAGCAAGCGACTTTACCAAGTTTGATGAACACGCAGTCAATCAGATGCAGAAGAATATTAGACTAATTAAGTACAAAAAATTTGGGGACGGGCTTATCCTGTTTGAGCAGATAAATGCGCCTGATGTCAAACCCATTATAGATTTCAGTGGTGATACTACCCAGACAAAAAAGACAGCGGATAAAACCTTTGCGGAGCAATTAGCTGGGACCAGTAGTGAGCTTCGGGAGATATATTATGAAATTCGCGATTATATTTTATCGCTTGGGGATGATGTGTCTGAAAATCAGCTAAAATTATACTGTGCTTACAAGAAAATTAAGAATATTGTTTGTGTTGAAATTCGGCAAAAGAGCATTCTTCTTTACATGAGGTTGAACCCTGATAATCTTCCTGAGGAGCAATCCAAGGGTATTTTGCGCGATGTTCGTAACATAGGACATTGGGGAACCGGAGACTCAGAAGTAACAATTAAAAACGCAAAGGATTTTGAAAGCATAAAGTATCTCATTGATATGTGTTACAACGAGAATTAACACTATCTATGGCAAACAATCGCTAATCGCTGAAATTTATCGGTATGAACCATGAACCTCCTGCAGGGCAACCTACGATAGCGACCAACTGATAGATTTTTGTTAGCAAAAGTTTGCAATAAAAAATCGGGCAACCAGGGAGCAAAAGGATAAAAGAGGCCAGCCCGCTGGGCTGACCTCTGTAATAACTGTTCGTCTTTTGGTTTGCCGGGAAACTGCGTGAGCCGCCGACAGCAAGTAAAAGTCGGGAATATTGAGCAATTAAGGTGCGAAGGTTTAGAGCTTGAGCTTGATGCCCAGGCCCATGTCAATGGCTTTGAACAGGATCTTGTGTCCCATAGAGACATCGTTGGTAGAAATGCCGATGTTGCTGCAGACAATCAGCTGATCCGGGCTGGTGCGGCCTTCCTTGAGTCCGGCTAAAATCTCTCCGGTTTCGCAGAAAATCTCCGGCAGACCATCGGGGAAGTAACCCATATCGTCAAACAATTGATGCTCACCAATACTGTCGACAATATATTTATCCGCTTCCAGGGAAATCTCCGGATCCCAGAAAGTATTGAGATCGCAAGGCAAAATAGTCTGCCCCTTGCTGACCCATTCCTTTTTGCCGAAATAGATGGGCTCGCGGACACAAATGGTTGCAGAGCTCAGGACCTCGGAGCTTTTGACGACCTCTTCGGGTTCAGCTTTAATGATCTCAATATCAACTTCATCCTTGACCTTTTCGATCAGCTCGTCCATCCGCTCAGGGATGATGTCATATATATAGATGCGCTCCAATTTTTTCAAAGTGTGGCCAACGAAACGGACATGTTCAGTGCCCTGCACGCCACAACCAAACATACCGAAAGTTGTCGCGTCCGGATGTAAAGCCGCTGCTGCCAGCACCGTAACGGCCGGCGTACGCATAGCGGTCAGCCAGGCACAGTCCATCACAGCAACCGGGACCCCTGTCATAATATCGTTCATTACCAGCAGCCCGGTAGTTTGAGGGAGATTGTACTCATTCGGATTTCTCGGAAAACATTCGATCCATTTCATACCGCAGGCTAAATTCTTCGGCACATAAGCCGGCATGGCATGGAAAAACACATCATCGAAGGGATGAATGCCGATCTTGGCAGGCATCTCGTACTCTTTGCGACCATGGTAGATCATGGTCTGATTGACCAGCTCCAGAGTTTCATCAATGGTTGGTCCGGCCTCGATACACTCTTTTTGAGTCAGCCAGAGGATTTCCTCTCCCAGCTTAAGCTGCGTCTTGAAAAACTCATGTTCCTGCTCAAACTTCTTGACTAACTCTGCTTCGGCATAATACATAAAAACCTCCTTTAACTGTCCTTCAGTCTAAATAGCTGCAAGGCCGTTTTTTACGTGATTGCCATCATTATTTCAGCTTGCTAGAGGGATGTTTCCCCCTGGACTGAAGTCTTTTTATTCAGTCCTAATCTTGATGCCATATATGAATCTTTCAAATACAAAGCTACAGCGGGATTATGCCCTGTGGCCCTATCCTTTGTAATTAAAGTCGTACATAATGCTTCTGAATACTTCATAAAAAGCGAGTCGTGTCCGACACAAAGTCCCAAGATGATATTAAATTCCGTCTCTTCCTTGTTCAGCACTAAGGCCTGAGCGATAGGATTACACTGAGCCTCGAACTCACCCGGTTTAAACTTAAATTCTTCAGGTATGCCCGAGACCGATTTATCTACTCCGCCTACCTTGCACATTACGCTGATCAAATCTATCCCGTGCTCTTGAAGAATTTCCGAAAAAAGTATTGCTTCTCTTATTAAGCCTGAACAGAAAGCAAGTCCGACTTTTTTATAGCCCATATCCTTAATAAGCTCTACGATTTCTCTTGCTCTCGGCCACTCCTCATAGCCCTTTTTCTCTATGATAGAACTTTTTACATAGAAATCTCTATGTTTTTCCATTAGCGAAGACGCCTCTTCCTGAACAGATTCATATTTCATAGGGCAAAATTTAGGCAAATTATCTTTTTCATTGTTTTTGCATCTGTAGACTCTACACATGCTGCAATTAGCACTATATTTAGTCAATTGATCGTCTCCTTTCTATAGTTATATTAATTAAATCTCCTGTTCATGAACGTAAAGTCATTTGGAAAACAATATCCTAGTATTGCCAAATCCGTACTTCGTAAGGTTCAAACACACTTGGTACCTCTTCATGAGGATAGTTGCAGAGGACAAGTTGGGCATTAGCGTTCTTAAGCGTAGGCAATGCTTTGCGCTCGGAGGAGAGATTCATTTCGACACGAATGGTGTAAGCAGAAGTACCTGCGGGTGTAGCGGTATCTTTTGCGGTACCTTTAGCTGCACTTTCATCATTAGCTATAGCTGCACTTCCATTCGCACCCGCAGCTGTATCTGCACCTGTAGTCAAATCTGCGCTTTGATTTGCGCCCTGCTCGGTTCCCGCCACACGCTCCCAGCAAAAATAGTCCTTGCGTGCCTCCTCGAGAAAGCGAATATCGGCATAAGCAAAGCTGGGAATACGGCGTCTCAGGCGGATCAGATCTTGCGTAAAGCGCCAGACTGAAGTAGCATCGTCACGCTGGGCGGCAACATTGACATCCTGGTAAAGCGCATCCTGCCTGATCCAGGGTTCGGCTGTTGAAAAGCCGCCATGCGGGCTGTCATCCCAGGCCATGACGATGCGGCTGTGATCACGTGAGCCTGCCAGCAAGACGACCAGAGCTTCCTTCTCAGACTTGCCTTCAGCCAGGAGAGCCCGGTATTTGTTGAGGCTTTCCACGTCACGGAATTCATCCAAGGAAGAAAAATCCTGATTGCCCCGGCCCAGTTCCTGGCCTTGGAAAAGGAAGGGTGTACCTTTTAGCAAGAGCAAGATGCTGAGTAAGAGCTTGGACAAAGGCCCGCGCAAGGAGGGATCGGGATTGACTTTGGAGCTCATGCGCGGGTTGTCATGGTTCTCAAAGAAAAGGCTCAGCCACTCATGTCCGGTCAGGGAACGGGAATAATCAATATAGTAGCGCTTGAGGAAATTCAGATCGTAGCGATAATCATCAGAGCGGACATGGCCGGGTGTTTCCAAGTGATCAAAATTAAAAATCAGGTCCAGCTCGCCACGGTGTTGCTGGGTCAGGAGCTTGCCCATTTCGCGGCCTATGCCTGGCGTCTCGCCTACAGAAAAGGCCTCATAAGGTTCGAAGGCTTTTTGCCTCAGCTCGTGCAAATAGCTATGGAGTTTAGGCCCGTAATAATAGTGCTCAATGCCGGTGAATTCCATCAAGTCGCCGATAAAGCGATTGCCGTCCGGCAGGCCGGGGCGCTTGGAAATATAGTTGATGACGTCAAGGCGGAAACCGTCAATACCGCGCTCCAGCCACCAGCGCACAATGGCCGCGACCTCTTCACGCAAGGCAGGCGAATCCCAGTTAAAGTCCATCTGCTTGGAGGAAAAGAGGTGGAGAGCGTAGCTTCCATCGGGCATCTTCTTCCAAGCCGAACCGCTGAAGAATGACTTCCAATTATTGGGCGGTGTACCATCCTTCTTGCCTTCGCGAAAAAAATAGTATTCGCGCTTGGGCGAGTTTTCGTCCCGCATGGCTTCCAGGAAGAAAGGATGCTCATCCGAACTGTGGTTGACCACCAAGTCCATGATGATGCGCATCCCCCGCGCATGGACAGCGGCAATCAGCTCATCCATGTCCTCCAGCGTGCCGAATTGCTCGTGGATGGCGTGGTAATCACGGATATCGTAGCCGTTGTCATCCAAGGGCGAATCGTAGACGGGACAGAGCCAGAGCGCATCAACACCCAAGTCCCGTAAAATGTCCAGGCGCTGAATAATGCCCTGCAGGTCACCCAAGCCGTCGCCGTTGCTGTCCTGAAAGGAAATAGGATAAATCTGGTAAAAGACGGCTTCTTTCCACCAGCGGGGCGTGTCCGGCACCTGATCCGTGCGCGGCCTGTCCGGCTCGCTGTTCAGGAGCTCGATCAGAGTGTCGAAAAGGTCATCGCCCAATTTTGAGCCTAAGAGTGTTCGCAAGGTTGAGAGACGGAGCGAAGCTACCAGAGGATTAGTAATCCACTTGGAAGATTTTCCCATTTGCATCAGGATCTTGTCCAGGATGTCGCGGCCGATCGGATGAGCATAGATATCGCGCACCCGGCTTCGCATACTAATCATTTTTGAGCCTCCTCCCGTATTTAAAATGACGATGTTTGCCAAATTCTACTGTGCTGCAGCGGCAGGTTTACCGGAACTATTCCTGCAACTGCAGCGGCGGCGTTGGCCGTCTCTATTCCTGCAACTGCAGCGGCACACTTGCCGGACCTATTCTTGCTACTGCAGCAGCGGTGCTGGCCGGACCTGTACCTGCCACTGCAGCGGCGGTACTTGCCAAAACTATTCCTGCGACCCCGCCTTTGCCGCTTCACGGCGAAGGCGCAGATCCTCGAGAATCTCCGCATAGCGCACTTCATCCAGGCTGTACTTCTTCTTCCAAATGACGAAGCCCAAAACAATCAAGGCCAGCGGAAAGATCATCATCATTACCTTGAAAAAGAGTGTACGGGATGGAGTGAGCTCGGGCACGCCGCTGTCCGTCTTAATGCCTGAAAGAACCAGGGTCGCACCTACCACACCGCTGGCTAGGGCGCCGGACATTTTGTAAATAAAAGGCTGGAGAGAAAAGGTCACGGAGTCATTGCGCCGGCCAAATTTCCATTCTCCGTATTCCACGGAGTCCGTGATGAACATAAGCATCAAGAGCTGAATCATGGCCTGCCCGATAAAAATCAAAATACCCGCGATCCCGATCACAGCAAAGTTTCCCGCCGGCGCGAGGAAAAAGAGCAGGTAACCGATAACAATTAAGGCCGTATCAAAACTATAGAGACGGCTGCGCTGCCAACGCTTGCTGAGCAAGGGGAAGATAATCAGAGCCAGGATCTGGGAGATGCCCAGGACCAAGGCAAAAACAGCGTACATATTCTCATCGCCGTAAATATACTTGAAGTAATAGATGCCGAAACTGGTTGTAGCCGTGTAGCCGACCATGAAGAGCAAAAGGCCTAAAGTGACCCAGAGAAGCTGGTCGTTGCCGATAATGACGCGAAAGAGATCGCGCAAATCCGTTTTCTCGCTCTGCAAACCCTCAACCTGCTCCCTGCAGAAAAGGACAGTAATCATTTGAAAAATCCACATGATGAGAACCAGAGCGACGGCCAGTGTTTGATAGGCTTTCAGCATACTGCCGGTGTAATCGGCCAAAGCATTGGTGATGGGTACAATGCCTACGACAATGGCAAAAAGGCCGACATTGGCGCAGATACGGGCTATGGCCCCGATCTTCTCCCGCTCCTTTTGCTCCTCGGTAAGCGCAGGCAACATCGACCAATAGGCCAGATCATTCATGGTGTAGCTGACTTCAAACAGAATATAGATGATCGTAAAATAGAGGATATACTGCCAACCTTTCAGCCCGACATCGGTGAAGAGCAAGACCATAAAGATGCCGGAAAGGAAAGCGCCGATAACAATCCAGGGACGAAATTTACCCCAGCGCGTCTTCGTATTATCCACAATGAGACCCATGAAGGGATCGTTCAAAGCGTCGAATATTCGGAGCCCCATATAGACGAAATTGATGCTCCACATTGTCTCGACCGAGACATTGAGCACATCGGTCAGATAATAGATGAGATACATGCTGACCATAGTGAAAAGGGCATCGCGGCCGATAGTTCCCATGCCGAAAGCCCAGCGGTTGCGGTTCCGTTGCCTGCCCACTGCCTTATCCTGCGTTTGCATCTCTGTGACCTCCTCATACCTCGCACTCAAGACGGACAACACACTGCAATAAGTTGAGCGTATCAAACCGCCTCAGGTCTTAGTCCTATAATATATCATTAAGGCTCGAAGGCGAGAGATAAATGAGGAGATCGATTATTACGGCGGATAAGTTTCAAATTCCGCAAGAACGGAAAAGCGGAGACCTTAGGTTTTTATTATGCTATCAGTGAAGGATGGTGAGACGGATGGGATACCGCGCGGATATGGCACGCTGCCGGGAATATATTAAGAAGCATTGCACGGAAGATCTGACGATAGCGGAACTGGCAGATATCTTCGGGTATTCATTCTTCCACTTCTGCCGGGTTTTCAAAAGCTGCAACGGAATGGCCGTCGGCGAGTACCTGCGGGACACGCGGCTTTCTCAGGCGGCGATTGAAATCGTAAACGGCAGCAGTGTAACGGACGCGGCGCTGGGTGCAGGCTTTACTACACTCTCCGGCTTCAACCGTGCGTTTCGCCGTCGCTTCGGCATGAGTCCCACACAATACAGAAAATTGGAAGGAGATACGATTACGATGACACCTGAAATTAAAAAGATGGCTGCGTTTACGGCGGTCGGCTACACTCTGGAGCCGCCCGCGGAGGGCGAGTTAGACATTCTCAATAATGGCGCATACTGGCTGAGCGAAGACTTTAAGACCGTCAGCGATGAGGATTACGCTAAGCTGGTGGTTCCCGGTCACGGTGAGATAGGAGCGTGGATGCATCCCTCGGACAAGACCGGAGAGTTTTTCTACTTCTTCGGCCCAATGACGAAGGACAAGAGCTTCGTGCCGCAGGGCATGACGGCTCTAGACGTTCCCGCCGCGGAGTATGCGGTATTTACTGTGCCCAAGGCAGATGACACCAAGGGTTTGCATGAAAATGTCAAGAAGGCCTGGAAGTTCATTTTTAACGACTGGTTCGACAACAGCGAATACAAATTCAGCCACACTGCGATGGCTTTCGAGTATTATCTCGGCGCTGACACATTCATTTATGTCCCGGTTGCAAAAAAACAATAAACAATCAGAGCGGAGCCGTCCCAAAGGGCGGCTCCGCCAAAGCTGCCGCCGTGAACTCTAATGGCTCCCTTCCCTTTTCAGAGATTGATCCCGCCAAATGGCTAAATCTCTTACATCCGTAAGATTTGCTTTCAATCATTGTCTCCATTTTATCCACTTAAGACATACCAATTGGTTAATTGTAGACGTAAGCATTTGCTTCTTCTATAAACTTATAAGTTGTTCCCGCACAGGCGTGGGGGGGTGACCTCTTGTTTAGGCCTCATTAAATGATAAGATTAAGACTCTAGATGACAAATGGAAAAGGCATAATAATGGTGATGCAATGAAAAAATTATACTTACTAAGGCATGCCAAAAGCAGTTGGGACAATCCCGGCCTCAGGGACTATGACAGGCCCTTGAATACCCGGGGAAAGAAGCAAGCAAGAGCCATGGGCAGATTTTTCCAGGAAAATGCCTTCGAAATAGATCGCATACTTTGCTCCGGCGCACTGAGGACCAGGCAGACCCTGGATCTCCTGCTGGAGTCTTATGACTACCGGGGAGAAATTGAATACAGTGACGAAATCTATGCTGCATCCGTTGCTACCCTTAAGAACCTTATCCGCCAAGCGGACGTAGACTCGCTCCTCCTGATTGGCCACAATCCGGAGATAGAAAGCCTGGCCGGCGACCTGACCGACCGGCATCTGATCATGCCGACCTGCCAGCTGGCAGTCATCGACATGGAAGAAGGCAACTTGGAAATCTTTACCAGACCGGAAATATCTAAATAGTACTTTCCAGGGAAGCTTAAACTGAGTCAGAGCCTGTCCTCCTCTCAGCTTTTCACACTGGCATCCAACAGCGGCAGAAACCGTGCGATCAGTCCTTTTAAGACGAAGGCGACAGCCAAGATGACCAGCGCCTTTTCAGGATCCGCCAGCACCGGAATGTTGAGCTTGAAAACCTGGGTGAGGAAAGCGGCCATCGCCACAATTCCGAGGATATAACCCAGAATCGATAAGGGATGGGCCGGTGCTGCCGAAATGAACTTGCCTATGCTATTAGTGCACAGCAGCATGCCCATGATCCCAAGCACGATCGTCATACTCCGCGGACCCTGGAGGAACAGGACTTTCGTATTTGTCAGACCAAGAGCGACGATAATAGCGGACAGAATTGTTTCCAGGATCAGGATTTCTTTATTGATCATTTAATTTTCTCCATATTCAGATTATGCTTCTCAGGATCATCCTATACCGCCTATAGCATACGCATTCTAAAAGTCCCGCCGGATTGCATCACGAGAACGGATCTCACCCGTATTAAACTTGTAGAATGATCCACTAAGTGTCAACGACCGGATTCTATCAGAGCATATACCGCAAGCATTTGACCCGATGATCCTTTACAGGACGATGTTACTATATGAATTTTGCTTTCTCCTTAAGAATGCGTAAGGTTTCTGTAAAAACCTCAGCCGATTTGCAATTAAACTATCCGCCGAAAAACTCTTTATTCGCAAACTACCTACCGCAACTGTAGATTATCTGTCATATAGTAATTGCGGTGATCCGGATAAACAAAAGCGTTCGACTGTTTCTGAGTTTTTTAATAAGATAAATAGGAAGAAGACAAAGACAATATTCTAAACAGGAAGTCCGAAACGTCTTTGTTGTTATTGAGGAAGAAAGAGGCAGGGCGCCGATGCAGACCAAAGCTAAAGAGATAAGGAGCTTGTCATGAAGTCATTAGTTGTTGTTTTTATCCTGGTATCAATAGTCCTTATAAGCTCTAATATCTTCGCACCTGATCAGGGGGGAGATGTGATGACAGGTGGAGTAAAGGACTTATCTAATCCTGATGCCCCCAAGACAATAGAATCAAAGGACATAATTTATTTCAAAACCTATTTTGTCTATGCTGACGAAGCACAGGAATATAGTCGCTATGACTTTACTGCAGCAAAACAAGCTGACGGCACTGTAGAGGTTACTTGGGCCGACTATCAACTAGAGTCAAAGGCTGTAGTTGGCCCGGAATTTCTCGTCAGTCTCCAGGAGATAATAGATCAGCACAAAATGGCCGGCTATAACGGTATATACAGGGTGACCAGCAGCCTGCCCTGGCAACTCGAACCCTGCAGCTTCTATTGCGAGTATGAATCCGGCGAAAAAATCAGTTTTTATGAGGATGGAAATCCTGATAGTGAGTGGATGGGTGACATCGTAGACCTTTTTTCTTCCGTGGTTTCCGAGCCGACTTATACAGACCCAACAACAGGGTAAGAAGTGGACAGCAAACAGAGGATTATCATTTGCTTCCAATGCACCACGCGCCGGAAAAGGATTGGGTTGTGACGGAGATAAGTGGGTAAGTAGGTTGTAAACTTTGCGACTTATGTAGGTATGAAGTCTACGAAGGATTGTACAAATTTTCTGGCGTCCTCAAGTTTTGGCTCAGAAGAGAGATCGTAATTCTCTAAAATGTAATAAACCCAATCCCTTTTTTCTTTGTTAATTGTTCTTTCAAAGGATTCAATCTCACCAATTGGAACAATATAGAGACCCACAGACTGACACACAGCCTCCACTGCCTCATATTCGGCAGGTTCATTGCCCAATAAACCATGTTTACCTGTTTTCTTTAGCTGTTTCCAAACATCATTTCCGGTGCTGTTTCGTGCATTTATTCCATTATAAATAATCTGCATACTGGCATCTAATTGATTGTTCCAATCAAGGCCAAACGCCGCAGCAAGTTGCTTGAAATCATGGCTTGAGTTAAGTAAATCGAAATCACAAATAGAAACAACTGGCACATTAACAGCTCTCAAAGCGCTTACGACATCTTTCATTCGTGACTTTCCTCCGCAATGAGTGAACAAAATATCAGGGGAAGTTCCCTTTGGATTTTCATAGATGGCATCCAATATCGCTTGATAAAACAAGCAATCATAATCACTCTCACAGATAACAACTTTCTCATGAAATAGCCCACTTAAAATATTAGAATAACGCAAAAGAGGTTTGTCCCAAAGCTCGGCTATATCCTTGTTTTCCAGAATGCTCATATTGTTAAGATTGTCGTTTCGAACGATTCTGATAACAGTCACATTCTCACTATCGGCATCAAGCAAGCCCTGCAAGAAGTCCTCACTATGGGTTGCTATGAATAATTGGCGGTTATCTGGGTTGTTCTTTGCTAGCATTCTACCTATGATCCTAGCTTGTGGAGGGTGGAGAAAAGCATCCGGCTCATCAATTAAAGTTATTGTGTTACCGGATGTGAATGTATCAAGCAGAATGCTGGCAAAGCTCCGCATCCCATCACCTTGCTCCTGGAGTTTAGGTAGTTTGTTAACTAGATTATAATAAATATCTTGCTTGTCAATTGTATATGCAGTTTTATCGGGTGCCTGACCAATATGTAATGGTATGGTATGTATCCCATTGCGATTTACTACTAAATCTACCCCAAAAGCTTGACGGTAGTAGTCCGATATTTTTTTAGCAGTTTCCTCGCTTTTGTACAATATACTGATAGGGTGAGATTCTGTAGGGCTACCGCGAGCAAGAGCATTGGATACAGTTAAGCGACTTCCAGTACTAAGTAACTTTACAAATATATTATGTATTACCGGATGTAATGTTTTAGTGTTCCAGTAACGCTGTAGATTATCCATATCAAAAGAAATGCCATGTAAACTGTCAATAAAATCTGGATTGTCAATTGAACCTAAAAACTCAAACCTGGCACTTTTGACTATTATTCCACTTGCTTGATTAGAAGAAGTCAGTTTACGATCCAAGTCTTTTAACACCTGGCTTTTACCGCAATTATTAGGGCCTGTAAATACAACAATGCTGTTTTTTTGAAGGTTAAGCTGAGTCCCGTCGTTAAAAATGACATTATTGAAAAATATTTGTGGTTTTTGCAGATGATTATTGTTTATATCATCAATTTCTGTGGTCATGTTCCCTCCTGTATGAGCCTATAATCAGCCACTTTATTTATTCTAAACTAATTTTTTACTTAACTCATTATTAATCACACGATTGTTTATCCCTAAGCTGTATTTTGTAGGAAAAATTGAGAAAACAAATAGATTCTGACTCATTGACATGAGTTTTAAGAATAATGAGCTAAAAATGAGTGTAAATTTTTTGGAAACATGATACAGTCATATGTATCAACAGATGTGCAAAAGAGAGATAAACAGAATGACGTATCTGGAAAAAGAAAATGCTTCTCTGGAGCTAAAAGCGAAGTTAAGTGACAGTTTTTTAAAAACAGTTAGTGCCTATGCGAATTACAGCGATGGCAAAATCGTCTTCGGTGTAAGTAATGACGGCACGATTATCGGCATATCGGATGAGAAAAAACTTCGACTACAGATTGAGAATAAAATCAACGATTGCATCACTCCTCGTCCTCAATTCAAAATGGAGAAACAAGAGGTTGATGGTAAAGTACTTATCGTGCTTTCTATTTTTAAGGGCAAAAATGCACCGTATTACTATAATCAAACGACTTACAAGAGGACAGATACTTCTACTACACCCGTCGACCGTTCCGAGATTCGCCATCTCGTTCTCACAGGTGTAGAACAAAACTATGATCAATTGATTTCGCCGGAAACAGAGCTGGAGTTTACTATTCTTGAAAAAGAATTGAAGCGCGAAATTGGTCTAAAGCGTTTCTCAGATGATACACTCCGCACACTTGGTCTTGTGGTGGATGACGAGTACACGAGAGCTGCCGAGTTACTCGCTGATAAAAACAAAAATCCCAGATCAGCCACGTCCATTGTTCGCTTTGGTAAAACGCGTTCCGAGTTCATGGATCGTAAGGATCTGACATATCAGTCTCTGCTTACACAGTATAAGGGTGCTTTAGGCATGTTTGACAAATGGTACGCACCGTATGAAGAAGTTGTGGACTTTCGCCGGATCGAGAGAATCCAAATCCCACGTGAGGCCTACAGAGAAGGTGTTGCCAACGCCTTGATTAATCGTCGCTACGACATTAACGGTAGTGTTCAAGTGGCTATGTATGAAGATCGCATCGAAATCATCTCGCCAGGCGGTCTTCCGGAAGGCATGAATGAAACTGCCTACCTGTACAAACAGATTTCTATCCCAAGAAATACGGTTGTTGCTAATGTTTTCCATCGCTTACATATCATTGAAAAGTTCGGCACAGGTATTGATCGTATACGTGATGAATATGTCAGTTTTCCTTCACAACCGGAATTCGAGATTACGTCAGATTTTATACGAGTAGTGCTTCCTGTCATTGACTATGACAACGAACCCCAAAAACCAAGTTTTGGCGAAAGTATTTTACTTCTTCTTTCAAAAAAGGGTGCATTGTCAAGAGCTGAAATTGAAGAGCATACAGGCTTTAAACGCAGTTGGGTTTTAAAGGAGTTAAACCGAATGCTTGGAGATGGGATTATCGAAGTGGCCGGAAAGGGCCCTGCCACGAGGTATCGCATTAAATGAATTATCGACCACTAAATCGAGTATCTACCACTCTATCTACCATAGTGGTAGATAGAGTGGTAGATAACTAAGGCTATGACAGAACTAAGGCTATGACAGGAAGGAAACGTTATGGCTTGGTCATACGAGAAGCTCTGGAAACGAATTGCAGAGCACGGAATCAACAAGTCGAAACTCCGCGATGAGGCCGGTTTCAGGCCCGCCACATTGTCGAGGCTAAGCCATGATGAGCCGGTTAATATGGCGATCTTGGCGCGCATTTGCGAATACTTGAATTGCAACATAGGTGATATTATCGATTACATTTCTGATAAGACAGAGACAGAGATAGAGAGAAAAGATGGCAACGCTTGAATTAATTGTTAAACGATAAAGCGTTAGATTATCAGTAAGGAATTCCTGCCACCTGCTCAAAAGAAATGTGACAGCTTAGGAGCATCTATAATTATAGAGCGGTAGCAGCAAAACCAAATTTGACAGCAATAAAAACATTAAGACATTTTGCCAAGAATATGATTATCCTACTCATACCTCAAAGATAAATGGTTAAGGTGTAGAACGGAGGGAAAGAAATGAGCATGATTATTCCCAAGAATCAAATGACGGAAGAAGATATAAAGCTCTACTTTATTACTCCTGCAATTCAAAATCGTGGTTGGCAAAATAAAATTACGATGGAAACAAAGGTCAAATTTACAGACGGTAGGATTAATCTTAAAGGGAATCTGGTTTCTCGTGAAGCTGCAAAAAAAGCTGACTACATCTTGTATATCAACGCAAATAATCCTATTGCCATCGTAGAAGCAAAAGATAACAATCATTCAGTGTCCTATGGTCTTCAACAAGCTATGACGTATGCTCAGATGCTGGATGTTCCTTTTGCATATAGTTCAAATGGCGATGCATTTTATGAGCATGATTTTTTAACCGGTCTTGAAAGACAAATTCCACTTGACCAATTCCCAACGTATGATGAGCTTTTTGAAAGATTTAGAGCAGAATCAAATGATGGTGAAGGATTAACTCCGGTGGAAACTGCCATTATTGATCAGCCATACTATACAAGCCAAACAACCTATGCACCGAGGTATTATCAGCGCATCGCTATCAACCGTTCCGTTGATGCAATTGCAAAGGGTCAAAAGCGTTTGCTTTTAGCTATGGCGACTGGCACCGGAAAGACTTACACGGCATTTCAAATTGTATATCGCCTGTTGAAGGCTGGCTTTATTAAAAAGGTTCTTTATCTGGCAGATAGAAATATCCTTGTAGACCAGTCTATTCAGCAAGATTTTGCACCACTCGGAAGGTCAATCCATAAAGTTAACTTCGCTCAAGATGACCCATCCACTATTACCTCTTACGAGGTGTATTTCTCTCTTTATCAACAGCTTACGGATAGGGAAGATCAGAGGGATGAAGATGAGGAGGATGCGGTATCTCGTTTAAGCCAGCTCTTCAATCCGGATTTCTTCGATCTTGTTATCGTAGATGAGTGCCATAGAGGTTCTGCCAAGAAAGACAGCAACTGGAGAAAGATTTTGGAATACTTTGATTCGGCAGCTCAAATCGGTATGACTGCAACACCAAAGGAAACAAAATATATATCCAATATCGACTACTTCGGAGAGCCTATTTATACATATAGCCTTCGCGAAGGCATAGAGGATGGTTTTCTGGCTCCCTTCCGTGTCATCGGTATTACTACCGATATTGGGGATGGTTGGCGACCAAGCATAGGCCAGAGAGACATTTATGGTTGTATAATTGAAGACAAAATATACGACAACAAAGACTATGATTACAACATCATTATTGAGGATAGGATCAACAAAGTTGCTAATGAGATTACTAAATATCTGAAGAGCACAGATAGAATGCAAAAAACAATTGTTTTCTGCGCAACGGAAGAACACGCAGAGCAAATGAGGATTGCACTCAATAATCTCAATGCAGATATGGTTCGAGAGAATCCTGATTATGTCGTTCGCATTACCGGTAGTGATGACTATGGAAAAAGCAAGCTCGATTACTTCATTTCCGTATCGGCAAAATATCCGGTTATTGCAACAACTTCAAAACTGTTGTCAACCGGCGCAGACTGCAAGATGACTAAGCTGATCGTTATTGACCAGATGATAAACTCTATGACGGAGTTCAAGCAGATTATTGGTCGTGGCACACGTCTGAGAGAACAAGATGGCAAGACTCATTTTACAGTCATGGATTTTCGAGGTGTTGCTCGTTTGTTCGCTGACCCTGAGTGGGATGGTCCTGTCGTAATACACCCCGGCTTTGACCCTAATGATTGGGAAGGAGACACTCTCACTCCGGTGCCCGTACCTGATCCTGAGCTTGATCCTGAGCAAACACCCAAACCTTATGTTGATACAGATGGATGCCAAGTATCTATCGTACATAAAACTGTTTCAATATTTGACGCCAATGGCAAGCTCCTGCGTAAGGAAAACATTATCGATTATACAAGGACCAATATACTTGGAACATATGCTTCTCTTGAAAATTTCATTCATCAATGGACATCGGAGCAAAAGAAAGAAAAAATTCAAGAATTGTTCCGAATAAGAGGAATTGATCTTGATGCTTTGAAGATTGAGCAAGGCCTGGAGGATGTGGATGACTTTGATTTTATTTGCCATGTTGCCTTTGATCAAAAACCATTGACCAGAAAAGAGAGAGCAAACAATGTTAAGAAGGGTGATTTCTTTAGCAAATATGGTGGAACTGCAAGGGAAGTACTTGAAGCACTTCTCGACAAATATATGAATATGGGTATCTATGAAATTGAAAATACAGATGTCCTCAAGCTAGATCCGCTTAAACAATATGGCTCGCCGGCAAAAATTGTTGCAATGTTTGGTGGTAAGGCTGGATACATTAAGGCTTTACAAGAGCTTGAAGCAGAAATATATGGAGTGGCTTAAATGAGCAATATATCGAGTTTTGTAAAAAGAATAAGAGATATCATGCGCAATGATGCCGGTATTAACGGCGATGCTCAACGTATTGAGCAGCTGGCATGGATGCTTTTCTTGAAAGTGTATGACACGAAGGAACAAGACTGGGAAATTGCTGAGGACGATTATGTTTCCATTATTCCTGAGCATTGTCGTTGGTCAAGTTGGGCGCATGATGATAAATCCGGCGATGCGATGACAGGAGATGCTCTGCTTAACTTTGTGGACAACACCTTATTTCCAACTCTAAAGGGACTCAATGTAACACCTGAAACTCCGATCAAAAAGTCTATTGTTAAGACTACCTTTGAAGATGCAAACCAATATATGAAAGATGGAGTCCTTCTTCGTCAGGTTATCAATATTATCGATGATTTGGATCTGGGTGATTATGAAGAAAGCCACGCTTTTGGCGAGATTTATGAATCTATTCTGAGAGAACTCCAAAGTGCAGGCTCGGCAGGTGAATTCTATACTCCTCGTGCTGTAACGGATTTCATGGCGGAGATGATTGAGCCAAAAATCGGCGAACAAATGGCAGACTTTGCTTGCGGAACCGGTGGTTTTATCACAAGCTGGCTAAAGGAGCTTGCAAAGAAAGTTGAAACTGTCGATGACCAAGAAGCATATAGTAACTCAATCTACGGCATTGAAAAGAAACAATTCCCTTATATGCTTTGCATTACCAATATGCTATTGCATGGACTTGATGTTCCTAAGGTTTATCATGATAACTCTCTTCTTCGTGATGTACTTGACTACACAGAAAGAGATCAGTTTGATGTTATCCTTATGAATCCACCTTATGGCGGCAATGAGAAGTCAGATGTGAAAAATCATTTTCCGGCTGATCTTGCATCAAGCGAGACAGCGGACCTCTTTATGTCAGTAATAATGTATCGCTTGAAAAAGAATGGTCGCGCTGCAGTTATTCTCCCAGACGGATTTCTTTTCGGACTTGATAATGCAAAGGTGAATATCAAGAGGAAGCTTCTCAATGAATTCAACCTGCATACGATTATCCGTTTGCCCGGTAGCGTTTTTTCGCCTTACACAAGCATTACTACTAATATTCTTTTCTTTGATAATACAAAGCGGACCGAGAACACCTGGTACTATCGTTTGGATATGCCGGAGGACTATAAGCATTTCTCCAAAACAAAGCCTATGAAGCTCTCCCATTTTGATGTTGTGAAAGAATGGTGGAATGACCGCAAGGAAATCAACATTGACGGTTTTGATAAGGCAAAGTGCTATTCCTACGAGCAACTTACAGAGGAATTTGGATACAATCTTGACCAATGCGGATTTCCTCATGAAGAGGAAGAAATTCTTGCACCTCTTGATTTGATTCATAGATATGAAGAGAAGAGAGCCTCGCTCAATGCCACCATTGATCGTGTTTTGGCAGAAATTAGGGTTCTTCTGGGAGGTGTTAACGAATGACACCTCAGGAGTTGAAAAATAGTATTTTACAACTTGCCATTCAAGGTAAGCTTGTGGAACAGCGTAAGGAAGAAGGTACAGGTGAGGAGCTGTATCAGCAGATTCAAAAGGAAAAGGCAAAGCTTATCAAAGAAGGTAAAATCAAAAAAGAAAAACCTCTACCGGAAATCACAGAGGATGAAATTCCCTTTGATATTCCTGAGAGTTGGAAATGGGTTAGGCTGGGGGATTGTTCATCTTACTCACAAACAAAAAAGAAAGTTTCCCCGTCTAGTATCACACCGGATTTATGGCTATTAGATTTGGAAGATATTGAAAAGGATACAGGAAAGATTATAAACTACCGCAAAGCCGGAGAAAAGAAAATTGCTGGTGACAGAGTTTGTTTTGACAGAGGGCAGTTACTATATAGCAAACTTCGTCCTTACTTGAAAAAGGTTTTGTTAGCGTCATCGAATGGTATTTGCACGCCTGAGTTAGTTCCGTTTAGCATGTACGGAAACATAAGTCATGAGTATATGGTTCATGTATTAAAATCGCCCCATATTGATTACACTATTAACTCAGTTACATATGGTGTAAAGATGCCTAGGGTTGGGACAGATACAATGGTTAATTTATTGATTCCAATCCCGCCCCAAGCTGAGCAAAAACGTATTGTAGAAAAGATTGAGGAGTTCCTTTCATATATTGATTGCTACGAAGAAGCATGGAACAAGCTAGAGGATTTCAATGAACGTTTTCCTACAGATATGCAGAAATCTCTGCTGCAATATGCCATCCAAGGCAAGCTTGTAGAACAGCGAGATGAAGAAGGTACAGGTGAGGAGCTGTATCAGCAGATTCAGAAGGAAAAGGAAAAGCTCATCAAGGAAGGCAAAATCAAAAAAGAAAAACCTCTGCCGGAAATCACAGAGGACGAAGTTCCCTTTGATATCCCAGAGAACTGGAAATGGATTAAACTTGGAAATATTGTTTCTATATTAGGTGGAAAAAGGATTCCGGCTGGTAGAAAGCTGACTTCGGAAGATACAGGGCATAAATATATTCGTGTATCAGATATGAAAAACGGAACGGTGTTGACCGATAATCTTATGTATGTACCGAAGGATATTTATCCTTCAATTTCAAGATACACCATAAATAAAGAGGATGTTTATATCACTGTTGCTGGAACGATTGGTACAGTAGGTACAATACCAAAAGAGTTAGATGGCGCAAATTTGACGGAGAATGCTGATAGACTTGTATTTACTACACTTGATAAAGAATGGTTGGTTAAGTGCCTACAATCAAGTATTATACAGTCGCAAATTGTGGATGCAACTACTAAGGTTGGTCAACCTAAGTTGGCAATTAAGAGAATCCGAGAAATGTATATTCCCTTACCTCCTCTCGCCGAGCAGAGACGTATTGTAGCAAAGTTGGAAGAAATCCTGTTGCTTTGCGAGAAGCTGAAATAGTTGGTGATACTGATAAAATATACATACGAATTATGCAAACAGTGTAGTGTGGTGTGGGAAAATCCTGGACTAAAAGCTAGGAGGACATCATGTACAGCTAAGAGAAACTCAAAAAAGTTCTGGAAGTGTATGATCGTATTTGCAAGTGGGAATAGTCAAATTTTTAGGATTTTCATGCAGTTTTTAATGGGGTGTTTTTATGCCTAATATGCTAAATACTTTTGCGTTTATATTTGATAGTGGAAAGCTCGAAAGCTACTTTTATGGTGAGGTCGTTTTTGAGCATATGCTTAAAGGCAGAGAGCTTTCGAATAATCCATCATTAATAACGGTTTCGCTAGGTGATATTCCTATATATAAAAGTTATATAGATATTGAGCCGTACGTAATTAAAGATAAGTATTGCACTTTGGACTTCGATGATTTAATGAATAAGAATCAGTTTAAAGACTATCCATTTTGTTGGATTGTTGAAAACCTCTCTGATGAAATCGCCAGCTCTATTGATAAGAGACTAAAAGATAATCTAGTTGGATATGTTGGATTATCTTGCATAGATAAATCAAATACATTAAAAAGAAAGCAATTTTGGAAATATATGATCAAAAAGTTTTCACTATTTGGGGATACTATTACATCGTTTCAAGATCCTAAGTTAGTAGGAGAATTTGTTCATCTGGGAATTGCTACAAAGCTTGGATATAAAGTTGAATATGATCCATTATTTGATGACATTGAAGCTATTGAGATGTCGAGTGGTTCAGAACAATTACCTCAAGATATTGATAGAGATCTGTGGACTTTAAACTTTTCAATTAGACAAGAACTTCAAATCTCAGGTGCCCTGATTTGGAAGTCCATTAATGCTTTAAATAAGGTTTATTTTGATGTGAGTGGTATTCCTACTGATGTTTTAATAGAATATCCATTTTTTACGCTATACTTTGCTTCACAAGGGATAGAAAGAATACAGAAAACTATTGTACAGTTGATTTGCAAAAAGGATCATGTTCAAGAGAGTGAAAAAAATTCAGTTTATGATTTATTGACAAGTCATGCACATGATAGACTAAATGACTGGATTGAGAAAAATGAAAGCATAAAGTTCAATACCAATTGTAGAAAACTGATTGACATTCTTACAAGATTCTATCGTACTGCAAGATATGCTCGATATGCAGATGAAAGCTATTTGCGCTCAATTACACCTGAAAATAATCTATTGTTAGAGTTGAAGAGCTCAAACACATCCGATTTAAGTAGAGAAATTAAAAACAACTTTGGTAATTTCTTGGGTCAATTGGTGTGGACATATTTCCAGTTATTTGAGAAATTGTGTTTTGAATTAAACATTTATGCTTATGAATTGGAATATAATTCTGCGGCATGTATTGTTTACTATGGTCATAAAGAAAGACCAATAAATTTATATAAAGAGTTTTTAAAAAGACAGAATGCCAAAAAGGAAGTTATTTATTGGTTAATGAAAAAATCGGAGGATTATCCTAAGTTTTTTATTGCGGAGGACGATGCTTTGGATTTTGATCCTGAAATTGTCGAGTATTATTTATGGGAATTGATTTATAATTCAGAAGATGGTCAGGATTGTTATAGTGAAGTGGATTGCCTGTATGACGACTTATATTCTTCTAACAAAGAAAAGTGGAAAAAAAGATTGAAAATGATGGACTATCTTATTAATGATAGCTTATTTTTTTAAGACAAATGTAGTATAAAAAATTCAACTATGGCTTAACATGGACGATTACTATATAAAACAGTGCAAGGTCAGCAAGCTCCTTTCAGCTCAGATATTTGCAGGATACTTTTTTATACTAAATTTTAGGGAAACGCTAAAAAATTAAATTGTACGCTGCGGATTCCTGAAATAAGTTGATATTAAAGGGCAATGAAAAAGGTACATTTTTTTCATGAATAGCGTATTTTCCATATTGTTAAAGTGTTTGACAGTGGGATCTTGAATCAGAGAGTAAATTCCTTTAAAAAGAAAATCCCACATATTAGGTGGTAGCCTTCGGCGGCCGAGATTTCCATTAGGCGGGTATTACAATCACGATTCTCTTTATATTGACCACAGCAGCGATCAAGTAGACGTGCAATTGCAAAGCAGTTAACCCCACGGAATCTGCTATTTGAAATCCGCGAGCAATTTTCATTTCAACATTCTTTTCTTCAATTCTGTGGCAAACTACTAATTTTTTCTTAAATATGTGCTGTTTTCAAAATCTACCTTGCTTGGCGATTCGTATCTGGCTGGGTTGTGTTGTACGTGTGCGCTTTTGACTTGCAACTTTCACGAATCCCTTTGCAGTATATGGTTATGAATACCGCGGAGCTGTGATTTGGTCTTCTGTGCTCTAGATGTGTATCTGAAATTTGTCTTTCGTCGTGAACACATCTCATCGGCTTTCTTCTTTCCCGTGTTCCCTACCTCGTGGTAGAGATTTTCATTCAGCCCATAGTATTTGACAGCGTAGTTGTAAATGGTTATAAACTGATTGTTAATGCACTTGAGATAGATTTGGGGTTGTGGCTTAACTTTTTCATCGCAGAGCTGGTCAAGGAGTTCTGCTATTAGCACACATGGTTCGGTTTGATTTTGTTCAGCGGAATTTTGCAAAAAGTTGCTACTTTCAGATTGATCAGCTATTTTTTGCTATCGCTACCAGATTGTGGGGAAAGCGTTCCGGGACATCCTGATTTTCCCTGTGTAAATACAATGCAGCAATCTTAGTTAAAGACTATTTCTGACATCGGCATGCGTGACATAAATTTGCATACACAACCAAGAATTGTTTGGGATACTAGCAGAAACTACTTATGACAATATCAGGCGAGACAAAAGCACTGAAAGACAATTTAAACAACCAGACTCTAAAGAATTTGACGTATAAAAGCATGTAATTCGGCAGAAAAAGTAAGAACAGGAAATAATTATGCTTGCGATAATTGTTTTTCGCAACGCTGAGCGGACATAGCAAAGGATTAAGATGGCAAAACAACGAGCGGAAGAAAAATAATGTCATTGTTTTGAAACATAATATAGGCAAATTTAAGAAAGGAATTAAAACTTGTATGTTGCACATAGTCCAGATATATGCTATGATGCTCTAAGATGAAGGAGGGTAAAAAATGTCGATACTTAAGAATTTTAAACCGTTCAATTTCAACGAAGGAGTTCCATATGTTTCAGTGACGAAAAATGGAATAACTTTCAACAAATCCGTGACAATGAAATTGGACTACCCCGAACACGTTCTTCTTCTTATTGATGAGGAAACGCAACGTATAGCAGTACAGTCTTGCACAAAAGAGACTCCCAGTGCTGTGCCTTTTTATAAAGGAAAGGCAAAGACCAATGTTCTGTCAGTGCGTTGGAATGGGCGTGATCTTCTTAATACAATTCAGAGCCTGATGGGTTGGAATTTATCCAAGTGTGGGTATCGAATTGAAGGAGCATTACTCAAGGAGGATCAAGCAATGCTGTTCGATCTTAAGAGCGCAAGTGAGTTTAAATGATGTGTTGTCTAAACAGCTTCTGCTGTATGACATAAAAAGAGCTCATCCGAGTATAACTCGAATAAGCTCTAGCATGAAAAGTAAATACAGTCAAACTGTCTATACTTCTCCTTGGCAGGTAAAGTATAACGGCTGCGTTTACCTTTTGCAAGCGAGACCGGACTTTGTTTCGGAAAATTTTGCTTAAAGGAGGTGATGCGTTTATGGATAATTCTCATAAAGATACTGTAGAGTTCATCTACACTGCGTACATTACGCTTAAAAATGGGAAGCGTATCTATGCAAGTCACTATGGCTTAAAAGCATTTCGCATTCCCGTAAAGATTAGAAGGTAAGTACATACAAAGGATGTTGGCGGTTTCATCCTTTTTAAAGAATATTTTAAGAAAGGTTTAATAAAGGGTGATTTTATGTCAAAAGGAAAAAATCAACATGTTATTCCCCATCCAAATGGCGGATGGCAAGTTAAAGGTGCCGGAAACAAACGTGCAACGGCAAGAACATCAACACAGGCAGAAGCAATAAAAATCGCAAGAGAAATTTCCAGAAACCAAGAATCTGAGCTTGTTATTCACCGGACAAATGGACAGATAAGAGATAAGGATTCACATGGTCACGATCCGTGTCCCCCTAAAGGATAAATAACAAACCATCATGTTACAGCAATACTGATGCGAGGCGATTTTTTAACTCCAAAAAATCATAACCGCCGGCTTAGCCGGCGGTTTGTTCTTCCCCTATAAGGGACTGTTTCCAGCTGAGGTTATTGTCCTTCGATGCTGCTACCAAACGCACCGATTCGAATCGGAATTATTGAATAGATTTTTGATAGTTTGTAGTATTATTCGCTTAATTTACTTTTCTTAAATTTGCATTACAAACCATAACATTCTCTTTAATTACATCCAAAAACTGTTAGCGCAAGCTATTGCTTTTTAAATATGTGTCTGTCATAACCTCCATAAACGGTTAATAATTCTTCATAAATCACTTGACAAGAGAGATTAGAATGATATAGTCTTATTGCTACATTGCACCGCCGCGGCGGTGCAGAGGTATGGAGATTTACGAATGAGGGTTTACGAATGAGGGTTACATTAGTTGTTGATGGAGTTTGTATGGGCAAGTGGAGTTTATGTGAATCAGAGTAGAGTTTGAATAAATCGGAGGGGGAGATAAATGGACGATAAGAAAATGGAAGCGGAGAAGAGGGCGAAGAATCTGGATGTTTTTTTTAGCGCTATACTTGCGCTTGAGAGCAAGGATGAATGCGATAAGTTTTTCGAGGATATTTTTACGGCGCAGGAGCTGATAGATATACCACAGAGGCTGGAGGTTGCCTTGCTTCTCCTGGCGGATAAGACCTATCAGGAAGTGAGGGATATATCCGGTGCCAGCAATTCCACGATTACGAGGGTCAATAGGTGCCTTAAGTATGGCAGGGGCGGATACAAGAATATCGAGGAAAGGATATAGAAATGTTCAAACAGGAGCTTTTTACGAAGAAGGAGATTCTGTCCTTTAAGCTGAGGGAGCTGTTCTTGTCTCAGGGTTTCTCGCTCTATGAGATGAATACCTTTGAGCCCTATAGCTTTTATCTTGAGAATATGGATTTCCTTTCTTCCAAGGATATCCTCTATTTCGCGGATAAGGATGGCACGCTGATGGCCTTGAAGCCGGATATCACCTTGTCGATCATCAAGAATCTGGACACGACGGTAGACAAGCACAAGCTCTATTACAGCGAGAATATCTACCGTGTGCCGAGAGCATCCGAGAAGTTCCAGGAGATCCTGCAATTCGGCGTGGAGGTTATTGGCAGGCTTTCGGATGAGGATATGTTCAATCTGATCTATTTAGCTGCCAAATCCCTGCTCATAATCGACGATAATCCCGTACTCCTTATCTCCGACAACAGCATTTACCAGAAGCTGATAGAACAGGCGGGGCTGAGCAAAATTCAGGACAAGATTTTCACAGCATTTCAAAATAAAAATCTGCTGCTGTTAAACGAAGTTTTGCAGGATAGTGCGGACGAGAAATATAGCGCTATTTTCAAGGCCCTGCTTTTTTTACACCTGCCTCTGGATCTGGGGATCAAGGAGCTGGAGACTATCCTGGCTGATGAGGTTTTCCTCGAGAATATCGAATATCTGCGGAATTTATATAATTACCTGGCAAGTCGCGATTTACAGACCAAGGTCTTCCTCGATTTCTCGATACCGGAAGGTCTCAAATACTACGACAAGATCAGCTTCACCGGCATCATACCGGAGGTCTCGTCGGAGATTTTGAAAGGCGGGGAGTACAGCAATCTGGTCCGAAGCAAAGAAAAAAGCTACCAGGCATCGGGATTTGCCATTTACCTGGAGAAAATAGATTTCAACGGGAGAGAACAATGAAAGACGGTTTGAAGATAGCTCTGCCCAAAGGGAGATTAGGCAATAAAGTCTACGCTGTTTTAAGCAAAATCGGCTACGGTTATGACGAGATTATGGCTGACAGCAGAAAACTGGTATTTTACGATGAAGCCAAGGGCAATACCTATTTTCTGGTAAAACCGTCGGATGTTGCTACCTATGTGGAATACGGCGCGGCGGATATCGGTTTTGTCGGCAAGGATATCCTGCTGGAGAATAACAGCAATGTCTTCGAGCTTTATGATCTCGGTATCGGCAAATGCAGGATCTGCGTCGCCGGCGAAAAGGATTTTCCCTATCACGAGAAAAAGCATCTCAAAGTCGCCACCATCTTCCCCAATATAAGCAGGGAATATTTTCTGGCCTCGGGCAAGACCATCGACCTGATTACCCTGCACGGCTCGATCGAAATAGCTCCTCTGGTCAATCTCTCCGATGTGATCGTGGATATAGTCGAGACCGGCACGACTCTGAGAGAAAACAATTTGGTAGTGCACAAGGAGATCTGCCCTGTCAGCACCAGATATATAGCGAACAAGGTCAGCTATACCTACAAGAATGAAGAAATCCGCAGGATTTACGATCTGCTTAAGAATTTAGAGGCTGAGAACAATGATTAAAATCAAAAAAATACAGGAAATTAATTTAGAGCAAAATCTCTACCAAGTGCAGGACGATAAGCTCAGCAAAGATGTCGCCGCTATTTTGGCCGCTGTCAAAGAAAACGGCGACAAGGCGCTGCGGGAATATACGGCGAAATTCGACGGCGTAATTATCGACGATTTTACAGTTGCGGAGAGCGAGATCGAGGAAGCTATAAATGCGATGGATAAAGAATTTATAGCGGTCCTGGAACAGGCCCGGGCCAATATCTATAAATTCCACGAAAGACAAAAGCGAGATGACCTTATAGTCTTTGAAGAAGACGGCAAAATCCTGGGCCAAAAATACACTCCCATCGAAAGAGTGGGGCTCTATGTGCCGGGCGGCACGGCGGTCTACCCGTCCACGGTGCTGATGACGGCAATACCGGCTAAGATTGCCGGTTGCGCCAATATAGCCATCGTGTCTCCGCCGGATCGGGACGGCAAAATCTCACCGGCTATCCTGGCCGCCGCCAAGATCGCCGGCGCCGACAAGATCTATAAAGTCGGCGGAGCGCAAGCGGTGGCGGCGCTGGCCTTCGGCACGGAGAGCATAGAGAATGTCTATAAAATAGTCGGACCGGGCAACAGATATGTGGCCGAGGCCAAAAGACAAGTCTCCAGCATAGTGGGCATAGATATGATAGCCGGCCCTTCCGAGATTCTGATCATCGCCGAGCCGGGCGCCAATCCCGACTTTATTGCGATCGATCTGCTCTCGCAGGCGGAGCACGATACCTATGCCAGATCGATTCTTCTGACTACCGATCCGGAACTGGCCAAGAAAGTACAGGAAAGAATAGAGATTATGCTGCCGCAACTGAGCAGAGAAGAGATCGCCCGCAAATCTATAGACGAGCAAGGATTGATCGTAATCTGCGACCACAAACAGCAGATGTTCGACTTGTCCAACGAAATCGCGCCGGAGCATCTGGAACTGATGACGGCCAATCCCATTTCCGATTTAACTCTGGTCAAAAACGCCGGCTCCGTATTTTTGGGCGAGTACACGCCGGAGCCCACGGGCGACTACTTCTCCGGCACCAATCACACGCTTCCGACCTCAGGCACGGCCAAGTTCTCCAATCCGCTGACGGTAGATGATTTTGTCAAGAAAACGGAATTTTCCTTTTATACCAGGGAAGCTCTGGCCAAAGACGCCAAGGCCATTATGTATTTCGCTGAGAAAGAAGGGCTGACGGCGCATGCGCTCAGCGTCAAGGAGAGGGTAAAATGAGCTTCCTGAATAAAAGATACGCGAATTTAAAGCCCTATACTCCCGGCGAGCAGATTAACGACAAAAAATATATCAAGCTCAATACCAACGAGAGTCCTTATGAATTGTCGGAAAAAGCGACAAAATATGCGAAGGCAGAAATAGCAAAGACCCGGCTCTATCCCGATCCGGAACACTCCGCTCTTACCGTCGCGATCGCCGCATACTATGGTCTAAACCAAGATCAAATCCTGGTCACTAACGGCTCCGACGAAGCGCTCTACTTCATATTCGCGGGTTTTTTCACGGGCGGCAAGACATTGCTTTTCCCCAATATCACCTACGGCTTTTATCGGGTCTATGCGGACTTTTGCGGCGTCAATTACAGGGAAATCCCTCTAAAAGCTGACTTTACCATCGATGTCAATGATTACAGCGAAGGCGATGCCAATATTATCATCGCCAATCCCAATGCCCCTACGGGCATACCCTTGGAGCTGTCCGCTATCGAGAAAATGCTCAACGCCGACAAAAATTCTTTAGTCGTCATCGACGAGGCCTATGTGGATTTCGGCGGCGAAAGCAGCATTAAATTTGTCGAAAAATACGACAATCTGATCGTGGTGCAGACTTGTTCCAAATCGCGCCAACTGGCGGGAGCCAGGGTCGGCTTTGCCGTCAGCAAGGAAAAAACCATAGCTGATCTGAAAAAGATCAAATACTCGATCAATCCCTACAATGTCAGCCGCGTATCGGCAGCCCTGGCCAGAGGCGCCATAGCGGATCAAGAATATTTCGAGCAAACCATCAGAAAAATTATCGAGACGCGAGAGTTTTTCACCGGGTTCTTGCGCGCAAACAATTTCTTTGTCTTGGATTCAGCTGCCAACTTTGTCTTTGCCAGACATGAGCAAATAAAAGGCAAAGCCCTTTATGCCCTGCTGAAGGAAAGGGGATTTTTGGTCAGGCATTTTGACACCGAGCTTTTGACCGATTTTGTCCGGATCACCATAGGCAAAAGAGAAGATATGCTCTTGCTGGCCGGGGAAATTAAAAATATTTTAAAGGAGATAGATGAGAGATGAGAAAGGCGGACATTTCACGGAAAACAGGCGAAACCGATATCAATGTCATCCTGGTTTTGGACGGCACAGGCCGGTCCGAGATCGATACGGGAGTCGGCTTCTTAAATCATATGCTGGACAACCTGGCCAGGCACGGCCGCTTTGACCTCACAGTTAAAGCTGTCGGCGATACTGATGTCGACTGTCATCACACCACGGAAGATATCGGCATTGTGCTGGGCGAGGCTTTTTTGCAAGTTCTGGCCGATAAGAGAGGCATCAGGAGGTTCGGCTCGGCCATTATACCGATGGACGAGGCCTTGTCTCTGGTAGCGCTCGACTTTTCCGGCAGAGAGTATACGGTTTTTAACGCTGCTTTCAATGCCGAAAAAGTCGGCGACTTCGATACGGAATTGGTCGAGGAATTTTTCCGGGGCTTTGCCCGCGGCGCGAAATGCAATCTTCATATCAGGCTCTTGGACGGCAAAAACAGCCACCACTGCATCGAGAGCATATTCAAGGCTTTTGCCAAGGCGGCGCAGATGGCGGTTGCCCTGGAAGGGCATGACGATATACCGTCGACAAAAGGGGTGCTGTAATTGTATATATTCCCGGCGATAGATCTATATGATGCCAAGGCCGTCAGGCTGCTCAAAGGCGATTACGAAAAGATGACCGTCTACTCCGACAATCCCGTCGCAATAGTGCAAGACTTCGAGAGCAACGGCATCAGCCATATGCATCTGGTTGACCTGGAGGGCGCCAAGAGCGGAGATAATAAAAACTATCGGACGATTGCGAAAATCCGCGAGAGCTCGGATATCTTCATCCAGCTCGGAGGCGGCATCAGGAGCGTTGAGCAAGCCGAAAGATATCTCGGCCTCGGCATCAACAGGATTATCTTAGGCACGGCGGCCATAGAAGACGAAAATCTGCTGGCAGAACTGGCGGGAAAATATCAGGAGAGAATCGCTGTCGGCGTGGATGTGATGGACGGCATCGTCAAGACCCACGGCTGGCGAAAAGCCACCGGCATTTATCTGAAAGATTATTGCGAGAAGTTAAACGCTCTCAATATCAGAACGATTATTGCGACGGATATCTCCAAGGACGGGGCGATGAAAGGGACCAATATTGCCCTCTACGAAGATTTGCAAAAGCTTACCGATGCCGACCTGGTCGCATCCGGCGGCATACACAGTATTGAGGAACTGAAGAAAGTCCATGCTTTGGCTCTCTACGGCGCTATCATCGGCAAGGCCTACTACACCGGAGACATCAAGCTCAACGAGGCAGTGAAATATGAAGACTAAAAGCATCTATGCCTGCATGGATATCAAGGACGGCAAAGTCGTAAAGGGCGTAAAATTTGCCGCTATTCAAGAGATTTCCGCTGATCCCGTCGCTCTCGCTCAAAAATACGAGCGGGACGGCGCTGACTATCTGGTCTTTTACGATATCGGGGCGACAGTAGACAACAAGGAGATCTTTTATGACAAAATCGGCGAGATACTCAAGGCTGTCAATATCCCCGTAGTTGTGGGCGGCGGCATCAGAACTTTGTCCGACTGCGACCGATTATCTGATCTCGGCGTCAGGCACTTCAGCATCAATTCCGCCGCGCTCAGAAATCCCGCTTTGCTGCAGGAAGTCAGCGCCAAATATGGCAGTGACAGCTTGATCCTCTCGGTTGATGTCAAGAAAGTGGACGCCGATTACCATGTGTTTTTGGGCGCGGGCAAGGAAGATACAGGACTTGAGGCTAAAGCATGGATAGAAAAGGGAGTGGCTCTGGGTGCCGGTACGGTAGTGATCAACTCCATAGACACCGACGGTGTGAGAGAGGGCTACGATCTGGCTATGCTGGAGAGCCTGACCGAAGATGTGAACTGTAATGTGGTGGCATCGGGCGGAGCCGGTAAGAAAGAAGACTTTTTAGAAGTCTTCCGCCGGAATAAAAAAGTTACCGGCGCCTTGGCGGCGTCAATCTTTCACTATGACCTGGTAAGTATCAAAGAGATAAAAGAGGCGATGCAAACAATGACGGATATTGAGAATTTGAAATATGATGAGCGGGGGCTGATACCGGCGATCACAGTCGATGCCGAAACCAAGGATGTTCTGATGCTGGCCTATATGAACCGGGAAAGCCTGGCCCTGTCCCTGGAAAAAGGCTTGACGCACTTTTACAGCCGGAGCAGACAGACGCTGTGGCTGAAAGGCGAAACCAGCGGCAATTATCAGCATATCGTCAAGATAGCTGCGGATTGCGACCGGGATACTCTTCTCATCTATGTCAATAAAGACGGTCCCGCCTGCCATACGGGAGCGGAAAGCTGCTTTTTCAACAGGATTTATGAGAATGAAGAAGAAAAAGGCGCGGTGTTTTCCCTGGATAAGCTCTATGACTTGATACTCGGGCGCAAGGAAAATCCGGGCGAAAAATCCTATACAAGCTATCTGTTCCGGGAAGGCAGAGACAAAATCCTGAAAAAAATCGGCGAAGAATCCGCCGAAGTTATTATCGCCGCCAAGGGCGACGACAAGAAAGAAACCATCTATGAGCTGGCGGACTTGCTCTATCACAGCCTGGTGCTGATGGCCGATATGGAGATTGAGATCTCCGATATCCTGGCTGAGCTGAAAGGCCGCCGCAAAGGCTCGTAGCAATACGCCGCGCAGTTGACTGTCCGCTTTGGCCAGGATGGTAGCGGGTGGCGCGGCTTCCCGTTTGGGGGTATGGCTTCCTATTGAAGGGCGCGGCTCCCTATTCGATGGTTATGGTCAGCTTGGAAATAGTGCCTGATTCGACCTGGACCGCCAGAGTATAGGTTTTGCCTTCGATTTGGCTTTGGATCAGATAATTGTTTTCGCGCGCGAAGGGATAGCGGATATACAGCTCATTGATATCCAGGCCCGGCTTGAGCCCGGAGCCTAATTCATAATTGCTGTAGAAGATCTCGGCTCTGGTGAGCCTCCCGGACCAGGTTTGATGCTCATCTTTGCAGCTGCCGACGGCGGAGATGATGATGCCCGGGTACTCGATGGTGAAGACATTTTTGCCGGCCGAAGTGCGGTAGCAGGTATTATCGTCGTGCGCTAAGGGCGTGCCCAGCAGGCGGTCAAATATCGCCGATGTGACCATGATGTCGTTTCTGCCGGTATCCAGGGCGAAGAGAATTCCGTCCTCGGTTTTTACGGTCAGATCGAGGCGATCTAAAGTCACGCTGACCGGGTCATTGATCACCATCTTGTTATTAACTTCCTGGAAGCTGACCAGTCTGCTGATTTTCTGGTGCTGGGCTTTAGTGACGGCATATTGCTCTACCTGGGCATAACCGGGATAGATCGCTATCAGATCATATTGATCGCTTTGCGCTCTGACCATATGGTGGTAAAAGTCCAGGGTTGCCTGGCAGCGGGCATTGAGGGCAGCTTCTTCGAGCTCGCTGCGGGGTTTTATGCCCGTTCTCAGCAAGGAATCCAGCGAAGCGAAGTTTCTGCTTTCGATCGCTTCAAAATAGAGCCGCATGTAATTATTGATCGAGACAATGCTTTTCATCCAGAGCGGATCCAGATAAGCCTGGCCGTTTTCTCTTTTTTGGATGGCTACGACGAAGCCGCCTGATCTGGCGGTGTCATGGCCATAGGCCAGCAGATAGAAATCGGACTCCTTAGCGAGCGCCAGAACCTGAGGATTTCCCGCTTCCAGCAAAGCGATGATGGACCGCTTGTCCTGGCCTGATAGGGGCTGGATTCCGGTGATAGTGCCGGACAGGCCGCGATGCAGGGCTTGAACATATTGATGAAAATCGGTTTTATCAACGCCCTCTATTTGCATGCGGGGGATGGAATTGTATACTGCTTCGGTATTATTGGGCTTCACAGCCAGCACCAGGGATTGGGCCAGTTCCAGCGAAGACATTGCGCTTTCCGTGCCGAGGCTGATGATCTGGGCATCATTGTTCTTGGCTCGTTCCGGGATAATTCTTTCCAGGATATTGTCACAGCCCACGAAGAGGAGCAGCAGCAAAATCAGCAGGCCGGCCAGCCCGGAGAACCACCAGCTCCGCCTTTTTGTCAGATATAGATCTCCTTGATTAAACTGCCACATGATCTGATCCCGGAATCCGTTTTATTCGCTGCTTTCGTCTTTGAAGCGCCGCATCTTGCGCCGGATTCTTTGTACCGCATTGTCGATGCTCTTATTATCTTTTTCCAATATCTCCGCCGCTTCGCGATAGCTGCATCCCTGCCCGATCAAAGCTACTACCTGAGCTTCGAGCGGACTAAGTTTATTGTGCATGAAAGCCTGCAAGGCTTCAACCTCTTCCTGAGCGATAGCTTTTTCTTCCGGATTGAGCGAAGGCGCGCCGCTTTGGCGCAAGAGCTCCTGGATTGTGCCCGGATCATTATTTATCTTCTCATCCAGGGAGATGGATTCGTTCATGATCTGATGCTTCTTTCTGGTGCCGGAGCGGACGGCATCGATCAGCCTGGCCCGGATCAGCATGTCAGCCAAAGCTGAAAAGGGCAGGCCGGAGGCGGTGTCATAGCTTTCGACAGCCTGGAAAAGACCGATCATTCCTTCCTGGATCAGATCTTCCGCTTCGCCGCCTTGCAAGTAATAACGATTGGCCCGGGAGATGACCAGCGGCTTATAGTGGGCGAAGAGCTCTTCCGCTGCTTCGGTGTCGCCTTGGCGATATTTAATCAGCAATTCGAGGTCGCGCTTTGCTTGCAATGACAGCTCCGGTTCCGGCATCAGAGCACCTCCGCTGCGGTTGGATCCGCGCCGGAATCCTGGTCTCCGCTCTCCGCCGAAGCGGCCGTACTGATTGATCCGCCTTCGTTGCGAGCTTGTCTTCTCGCTTCATAAGTCAGAATACCGCAAGCTATGGCGGCATTAAGCGAGTTGACTTTCCCGTATTGCGGGATGCTGACCAGATGATCGCAGGCGCTTTTAATCTTGGCGCTCATGCCCTTGCCCTCGCTGCCGATGACCAGAGCGATGCTGCGCAGCCAATCGCTGTCTTCGGGATTTGCCGTTCCTTCCGCGTCAGCCCCGTAGATCCAGTACCCGGATTCCTTCAGGGTCTGGATAGTGGCGCCGAGGTTAGTGACGCGGGCTACGGGGACATGCTCAATCGCCCCGGCCGAGGCTTTGGCGACCGCCGCGTCCAGTGAGACGGAACGCCGCTCCGGAATGACGATCCCCGTCGCTCCGGCGGCATCGGCGATACGGAGAATGGAGCCTAGATTATAACTTTCCTCCAGACCGTCGAGCAGAATCAATAAGGGATGGATGCCCTGCTTTTTCTGCGCTTCCCCTTGAGCGATCAGATCGGGCAAAGAGCTATATTCGTGAGCGGCGACCTGGGCAATGATTCCCTGATGACCATAGGATGTGGCCATGCTGTCCAGGACTTCGGCCGCAACTTCGACAGTGACGGCGCCGGCTTGCCGGCAGTCCTGAATCAGCTTGGCCAGATCCGGGTCCGTTTTGCCGTCGTCCCGTCTTTTGATCCAAATTTTGTTGATATGGCGGCCGGCGCGCAGGGCTTCCCGGATCGGATTTCTGCCTTCCAGGCGGTCAATGGGGCCTGCCTGGGACACTGTCTGCCCGCCCGGTCTGCCGGTCTTTGCTCTCATCCGGGCGCTATGTGTTCCCGGGTTGCCTTCCAAATGCTTTCGCTCCGGCGGCGCCGATCCCGGCCTGCGGCCTGTCCTCGGCTTATCCGGTCGGCGGCCTGATCCGGAGCCGGCCGGATACTTGCCTTGTCTTTTTTTCCCGAAGGCGGCGGATCCGCCCCGTCTTTGTGCTTTATTTTGAGTCATCTTACTCCCGTGCCGCTTTTAAAAGAGCGAGTATTTGCTTAGGTGGCATTGTCGCTGAGGATCAGGTTCATCAGCTCGGTCAGGCGCTCCCGGTTATGGGCCAGATAATGATAACCGATCAGGGCCTCCAGAGCTGTGGCGTGGCGATATTGAATCGGGTCGGCGTGGCGCGGCAGACTGCCGGGATCGTGATTTCGCGCCCGGCGGATCAGAGCCGCTTCCTCCTGATCCAGCAGCGGCATTAACTTGCCCAGAGCTTCAGCTTGCGCGGCTGCCGAGACGATCCTGACCGCGGCGCGATGCAGATCGCCTGAATTGCAGGCGGACTGTTGTCCCGCCAGGGCCATGCGGACATGCAAATCGAAAACAGAGTCTCCGATCCAGGCCAAAGTAGAAATTGGCATTTCCCGCAGATCGCAGGTGATGGGCTGATGTTCTAATTGAAATGCTTCCAATAGTTTAGCTCACCTAGTTTAGCTCACCGTTACTTTCGGTCCTTGCGGCGTGTCCTCAATTTTGTAGCCGGCGGCGGCGATCTCGTCGCGCAGGCTGTCCGCCAGAGCAAAATCACGCTCTTTCTTTGCCGCCTGACGGCGCTCCACCAGCTCCATGATCCCGGCCGGGATGTCAACTTCAGAGCCGAGTGCGGGATCAAGACCCATAACATCCAGCAGTTCAAGCAATTTGTCCCGGACGGCTTTCAAGGCAGGGCCGGAGACGCCGGGAACGGCGGCCGCGGTATTGGCGGCGCGCACCAGGTCAAAGATGGCGGCGATTGCGTCTGCCGTGTTCAGATCGTCGGACATGCCGCGTTCCCATTCGGCTTCGGCTTTGGCTGCCGCTGCGGCCAGCGCCTTTTCCGCGGCTTGTGCCTGAGGGCCTGCAGCCTCGGCGGGCGCGCCTGCCGAGACATGTTTCAGATTATCGACACTGTTGGTAATGCGTTGCCAGGAGTTGACAGCGGCATCCAGCAGATCCTTTTCAAAGTTGATCGGCATTCTGTAGTGGGCCTGCAGCATGAAGAAGCGCAGAACCATCGGCGGATATTTTGCGGTCAGATCGCGGACCAGGAAGAAATTGCCCTTGGATTTGGACATTTTTTCTTTGTCTATATTGATAAAGCCGTTGTGCATCCAGTAGCGGACAAAGGTTTTGCCGGTTGCGCATTCACTTTGGGCGATCTCATTCTCATGATGGGGGAAGACCAGGTCCACACCGCCGCAGTGCAGATCGATGGTTTCGCCGAGGGTTGCTCTGGTCATGGCCGAGCACTCGATATGCCATCCGGGGCGACCGTCGCCCCAGGGAGACGGCCAGAAAGGCTCTCCTTCTTTCTTAAATTTCCAGAGCACAAAATCCAGAGGGCTCTTTTTGTCTTCTTTGCCGCCAACACGGTCGGAAGCGCCTGCCAGCAGGTCTTCCACATTCTTGCCGGACAACTTGCCGTAGTTGGGATTCTTGGCGATTTCAAAATAGACGCCGTCGGAGGAGACATAAGTGAAGCCCTTTTCTTCCAGCATTTGAATCAGCTCGATAATATCCTCTATGCTCTCGGTAGCCCGGGGATAGATATCCGCCCGGCGGATATTGAGCGAATCGGCGTCTTTGAAATATTCCTTGATCATGCGGTTTGTGAGTTCTGAGATCGCGGTATTTTCTTCATGGGCCCGGTTGATTACCTTGTCGTCAATATCCGTGAAGTTTTGCACATAAGTGACTTTATAGCCGCTGTGTTCCAGATAGCGTCTCAGGGTATCGAAAGTTATGAAAGGGCGGGCGTTGCCGATATGGAAAAAGTCATAGACCGTAGGTCCGCAGACATATATTTTGAAATGATTTTCTTCCAGCGGGGTCAGTTCTTCTTTTCTGCGCGTTAAGGTGTTATATACTTTCATTTTTATTGTCTCCTCGCAATATACAAGACCCGGAATGCCGTCCCCCTCGATTGACGCCCAGCATTTCGCCAGGTGGGTGCCCTGCGGCGGTCTTAGATCATCCACTCTAAGGCGGTTCGATCCTATTCCACACTAACCCGGACTCCCTTTTATGTCATGGTGGCTCAATATGAGGGGTATCGAACATCCCAGGCAAGTATATTTTAGCACAAACGCTGCTGCCCTGCCGATTTAGGTCGCAGATGTAAGATTTGTTCTCTGAGCTGCTGCCGGAGATCCGTGTTAAAATGGTTTTTATCAGGCATCATATGCGGTAAAGGAAATAATTTCTTGTCGGAAGTTGAACAGCAACAGAGAGTCAATCCGGCATTTGATCTGTTGGATGAGGATAAGCGCAGGGCTGTTCTACGGCCCCGGCAGTATACACTGCCCTATATGCTGAGATTCATCTCTAGTCCGGTGCTCAAAAGCCGGCGCATTGTCCTGGCCGGACTGGGTTATGCTGTCAGCAGCGGCTTATTGCCGGTTCTGGCCTCCTTTATTGTCTATTATTTGACCATGATTCTGCAAAGTCCGGCGGGCGACTTGGAGACGCTTCTGCTTTATGCCGGGGGCTATGCTGTTTTATTCATTATTTTGTCAGTGCTGGCCACGAATTTGCTCAACCGCAATTACAATTTTTTTATGGAACTGCGGATCGGCTATATGAATCAGGCTTTGCGCCGGTATATGCTGATGGACCTGGGGCTTTTTGAGAATTCGGCCTTTCTGGACGAGATCGGCAAATGGTCCTGGGCTTTATCCAGTAATAATGCCGGTCTGGAGGGCACCTGGCATAAGCTGTTCGAGCTGGGCGGCACTGCTGTGTCGGTTCTTCTGCTGGGGCTTCTGCTGTCTTGGCAAAGCCCTGTGATCATGCTGGCAGGTATCGCCTTCGTCATTGTCTATTATTTCATTCAAGCCAATATCGCCAGGTATAAATATGAGCGCCGGGAAGAACAGGTCAGGCTGGCCCGCAGGCTGGGCCGGCTCTCCGATCTGGCCGCGGATTTCCGTTACGGCAAGGATATGCGCTTATTCAGGATTTACGGTTTGTTTAGATCTGCTTTCGACAGTTTGACAGTATCCTTCGAAAAGTTTCTGCGCTTATTTCATGCGCGCGAGTTTCAGCTTTCTTTCGCCGGGTCTTTGTCTTTGCTGCTGATTGATGTCGTGAGCTTTTTTATTCTCAGCTCCAATTTAGTCGCGGGCGCCATTACTTTGCCGCAATTTCTGATGCTGATTACAGCAGTGACTTTATTTGGCCAGCAGATGCTGGTGTTAGCCGAAGGCTTTGCCTATGTCAAGCGGGAAATGTTGTATTTTGCTGACACTATGAGCTTTCTGCAGGCTGACCTGCGAACATCGGGCGGCAGCGGACAGATTAATATCGGGGATGGGATTGAGATCGAGTTTGAGCAGGTGTCTTTTTCCTATCCCGGCGCCGATCAGCAAGTGCTGACGGATCTTAATCTCAAGATCGGAAAAGGTGAAAAAGTGGCTTTGGTCGGTGTCAACGGCGCCGGTAAAACCACACTGGTTAAACTGCTGACGGGACTGTATCAGCCGACACAGGGGCGTATTTTATTTAACGGTACGGATATTTCAACTGTGCCGCAGCAAGAGCTCTTTCCTTTGTTCTCTGTAGTTTTCCAGGAATGCGAGCCTTTGGCGCTGACGGTAGCCGAGAATGTCGCCGGCACTGATGAGGGCATCGACAGAGAGAGAGTTGTAGCGGCGCTTAAGGCTGCGGGACTGTGGGATAAAGTGAGCACTTTCCCGCAGGGTATCGATCAGCCCTTGCTGAAATATGTGACGGATGAGGGCAAAATTCTGTCCGGCGGCGAGAATCAGAAATTGGCCATTGCCAGAGCCTTGTACCGCAAGGATAGCCGGGTGATGGTGCTGGATGAGCCGACCGCGTCCCTGGATGCCTTGGCGGAAACTAAAATCTATCAGGATCTGGAGCGAATCCTGGCAGGGCGGACAGCATTTTTCATATCGCATCGTTTGGCTTCAACCCGCTTTTGTGATCGGATTGCTCTTCTGGACGGCGGGCGGATTAAAGAGCAGGGCACGCATGAAGAACTGATGGCTCTAGGCGGCCTCTACCGGGAGATGTTTACCGCCCAGAGCAAATATTATCGGGAGCGGGAGCAAAACAGCAAGCAGCGGTCGGAGCAAAATAGCGAGCGACGGGCGGAGCGAAACGGCAAGCGGCTGGCGGAGCAGTTGCCGAATGGGGAATTGGGAAGATGAAAAAAGCACCGGCCGCCGCCCAGAAAAATACTGCCGATATTTCTTCATTCAGAATTTTAAAAGTTCTCTTCTCACTGCTCTTTGCTTTGGACAAAAAATACTTTTTCATTATTGTCAGCAATTCGCTGTCCGGCAGCGCGCTGTCGATTTTTATGATTTACATTCCGCTGGTTTTCATTCAGGGCTATCAGGCAGGTTGGGGATTGCCGCATTTCGTATCGGCGCTTTTGCTGATCTGCCTGGTGCGCTATCTGCTTTTGCAAACGCGGGAATGGCTGAAAAAACAGGCCAATATCCGCTCGGAGCTGTTTAATGAAAAGGTAACTCAGGAATTTGCCTCCAAAGTAATGCGGCTTGATTATGCCAAGCTTGAAGATACGGAAGTCCTTGATCTGAAGGAGCGGGCGCTGTTCCCGATCGTCTCATACGGAGGGATTTATGCACTCTGGGAATGGTTTACCGATCTCCTGGCTGCCCTGATCACTTTGCTGGGAGTACTGACCATCTTGCTGCTTTTCAGCTACTGGTTTGTACTTGCCCTGTTGTTGCTGGCTATAGTCAACCTGATCCTGCTCAAGCAGTTCACGCTGGTGATGCAGGAAGTGCAGCAAACGATTATTCCGATCAACAGGCGCTATGGCTATTATGTCAATATTGCCACCAATCAGGATTTTCAAAAGGAATTCCGCATTTACGGCATGAATGAAATCCTTGAGCGCAAAATTGAATACTTTACGCTCGAAATGTCCTCATGGCTGAAAAATATTTATGTAGCTCAGGCCAAGGCGGAATCGAAAGTTGCGGTGGTTAACGGGCTTACTCGTTTTATCACCTATGGTTATGCAGCTGTTCGCGTCTTGACATCAAGTTTCGGTTCCAAGATCGGACTTGGTCAGTTCACGGTGATTATCGGCGCGGCCGAGAGCTTTTCCGCTTCGCTGATGGCCGGCGTCAAAGCGGTTTTACAGTTTATTCAGTATTTGCATCATCTGCAGCCTTTCGCCCGCTTCATGCTCTTGCCTGAAGCCGGTCAGCAGGAAGGCGATTTGCAACCCTCAGCTCATGAGTCACTGACTTTTGAGCATGTAACCTTTGTTTATCCGGGCACCGACAAAGTCATCCTGGATGATATTTCCTTTACTATTAACCGGGGAGAAAAAATCAGCATAGTAGGCTTGAATAATGCCGGCAAAAGCACTATTGTCAAGCTGATCTGCCGCCTGTTTGAGCCGACCGCAGGCAAAATTCTCTGGAACGGCGCGGACATCAGAGATTACAAGTATGAGGCTTATCTGCAGCAGCTATCCTGCGTGTTCCAGGATTTCCAGCTCTTTCCTTTCAGCATTTTCGCCAATATCGCGCCCCGGCGGGATGAGTCCGATCAGGCAGCCAGGGCTAGGGTGCAAGAGATCCTGGCTGAAGTTGATCTAACGGATAAAATCTCGGAATTGCCGGCAGGCATTGATACAAAACTGGACAAATCTCTCTATGAAGATGCCACGGATCTTTCTGTCGGGCAAAAGCAAAAGATCGCCATTGCCAGGGCTATCTGCAAGGAAGCTTCGCTGGTAATTCTTGATGAGCCCACCGCTGCTCTTGACCCGCTGGCCGAAAGCGAAATCTATGAGCATTTCAATCAACTGACCAGAGAACGTACCACGATCTTTATTTCACATCGGATGAGTTCTTCAGTCTTCTGCGACAGGATTTTGCTGATCAATGACGGTAGGGTCGCCGCCTATGACAGTCACGAAAAGCTGATGCAAACTGACAATCTGTATCGGCAATTATTTGAAGCACAGGCTCAGCACTACCGCAAATAATTGTTTGTCGTTGATTGTCGTCTGTTGCAGATGTTTCACAAGTTTCATATTTTTACTTTACAATGTATATGTGATAAACTTCTTAAGCATTTATTAGAAGAATAGCTATCGACTGATAGATTAGCTAATGGAGGACTTGATGACGTCAACAGTTGAGAAAAAGGAACAGAATATGGTGCAGTTCACCATCACAATTCCCAAGGAAGAATTTAAAAAATCACTGATGTCCGCTTATCGCAAAAATATTAAGCGCTTTAGTGTCCCGGGTTTCAGAAAAGGCAAAGTCCCGTATCCGATCGTGGTCAATTATTATGGCGAAGGCGTTTTGTATGAGGATGCGATCGGCTTTGCGGTTGATCCCGCTTATAAGGAGGCGCTTGCCGAGCATGAGATTGAGCCGTTCTCGAGCCCTGAGTTGGAAATTTTGGAAATTGACGGGGAAAACGGCCTGGTCTTTACGATTGATGTCGCGGTCAAGCCGGAAGTGGTTCTGGGCGAGTATAAAGGCATCACGGCCTATCGTCCTCCCGCGGAAGTTACTGAAGAAGAAATGAGTCAGGAGATCGAGCGCGAGCGTGCCAAGGTCGCTCGCCTGATTACTGTTACAGACCGCCCGGTAGAGAAGGGCGACACGGTAAATATTGATTATGAAGGCTTCAAAGACGGTGTTGCCTTTGATGGCGGCAAGGGCGCCGGCTACGATTTGAAGATAGGTTCCGACACCTTTATTCCCGGCTTCGAGGAAGGTCTGATCGGCAAAGAATCCGGCCAGGAGCTGGATCTCGAGCTTTCCTTCCCGGAAGAATATCATGAGAAGAGTCTGGCCGGCCAGCCGGTGGTCTTTAAAGTCAAAATCAATAATATAACGACCAAGGAGCTGCCCGAGATTGACGACGAGTTCGTCAAAGATATCAGTGAATTCGATACGCTGGAAGAATATAAAGCGGATTTGCATGAGCGCCTGCTCAAGGCTGCCAATGCTTCCGCGGATGCGGAATTCGAAGACAATCTGCTGGCAGCTTTAGTCGAGACCAGTGAAATCGATGTTCCTCATGTTATGATCCATGACGAAATCGATCGCATCGTGGATGAGCAGCGCAACCGGATGCGTTATCAAGGCATCGAGCTGGAACAGTATCTGGAATATGCCGGCACCTCGCTGGATCAATTCAGACTGCAATTGCATGATACGGCGCTGAATCGCATCAAATCCCGCTTAGTCATTGATAAAATAGTCGAGACTCAGGATTTTGAGGCCACGGATGAAGAAGTCGATGCCGAAATCAAGAGCATGGCAGCGATGTACGGCTTCGAGGAAGATAAATTCAGAGAGAGTTTTGCCCCTGAATCCGATTATATCAGGAGTACAATCAGAAATAATAAGGCAGTCACTTTCCTGCGTGAGAATGGTATTGCCACTGATGTCAAGCCGGCATCCGCAGAAGATGACGAATTGGCGGAGGACTTGGCGGATACCGGGGCAGAAACAGCTGATGCCGCGGATCAGGTCGCTGACTCCGATACCGGAAACAACGAAGATTAGACCGGCGATCCCGATAATTACTGAAATAGAGAATGCGAGAAAAGATTATGTATAACACTAATCCCTTTTTACAGAAACAGCCAAGTGAATCCGAGCTGAAAAACAAACAGTCGCGAATGAACCTGGTTCCGATGGTCATAGAGCAGACTAACCGCGGCGAGCGCTCATATGATATTTTCTCCCGCTTGCTCAAAGAGCGGATAATCATCTTGTCTGATGAAGTAAATTCCGTGACGGCCAGTCTGGTAACCGCCCAACTGTTGTTCCTGGAAGCGGAAGACCCCGACAAGGATATCCAGCTCTATATCAATAGCCCCGGGGGCGAGATTGCTTCGGGCTTTATGATCTATGACACCATGCAGTACATTAAAGCCGATGTCCAAACTATCTGTATGGGCATGGCGGCAAGCATGGGAGCTTTTATCCTGGCAGCCGGCACCAAGGGCAAGCGTTATATGCTGCCCAATGCCGAGGTGATGATTCACCAGCCCTTGGGTCAGGTTGCGGGTCAGGCTTCCGATATCAATATCATGGCTGAGCATATCCTGCGCATGAAGAAAAGGCTGAATCAGATTCTGTCCGAGCGCACCGGCCAGCCCTATGAAGTTATCGAGCGCGATACCGACCGCGATTTTTGGATGTCGGCGGAAGAGGCCAAAGAATACGGCATTATCGATGAAATAATGGAAAAGCGGGTTTAATTTATGGTTGGCGACAATGGCAGTAGTAATAGAATGTACAGCGGTTTGCGCTGTTCCTTTTGCGGCAAGACCGAACGGGAAGTGAGCCGTCTGATCGCCGGGCCCGGCGTCTATATCTGCAGTGATTGTATTGATCTGTGCAATTTACTGCTGGAGGATACTTCCGCTCCCGATTATGCTCTGTCTCCGGTGCGGGATCCGGAGAGTCTGATGACACCGCAGGAGATCAAGGAAGCGCTTGATGAATATGTTATCGGTCAGGAAGCAGCGAAAAAGATCCTGGCCGTTTCCGTCTACAATCATTATAAGCGTGTCTTCTCGCCCCGCCTGGAAGTCGAGGACGGGGTAGAGCTCGGCAAGAGCAATATCATGCTGATCGGCCCTACGGGCAGCGGTAAAACCTTATTGGCTCAGACCCTGGCCAGACTGCTGCATGTGCCGTTTGCCATTGCCGATGCCACCGCCTTGACCGAAGCCGGTTATGTGGGCGAGGATGTGGAGAATATCTTGCTGCGCCTGTTGCAAAATGCGGATTATGACATTGAGCGGGCGGAGCGCGGGATCATTTATGTAGATGAAATCGACAAAATTACCAGGCGCTCGGACAATCCGTCCATCACGCGAGATGTTTCCGGCGAAGGCGTGCAGCAGGCTCTGCTCAAAATTCTGGAAAGCACAATAGCCAATGTGCCGCCTCAGGGCGGCCGCAAACATCCGCATCAGGAATTTATCCAGATCGATACCACCAATATTCTTTTTATTCTGGGCGGTTCCTTTGACGGCCTGGATAAGATCATCATGAACCGCATCGGCCAAAAGTCGATCGGCTTCGGCGCCATTATTGAGGATTTGGATAAGACCTCGCCGGATATGGTTCTGTGCAAGATTATGCCGGAGGATCTGCTTAAGTTCGGCCTTATCCCCGAGTTTATCGGCAGAGTCCCGGTAACGGTGACCTTGAACGAGCTGGATCAGGAAGCCCTGGAGCGGATTTTGACAGAGCCGAAGAATGCTCTGATCAAGCAATATAAGAAACTCTTCGCCTTTGACGATGTCGAGCTGGAGTTTGAGCCCGAGGCCATCAGTGCCATCGCCCGCAAAGCGATGGCTTTGAAGACCGGCGCTCGCGGTCTGCGCACGATCCTGGAGGATATGATTATGGATCTGATGTATGAAGTGCCTTCGCGGCCCGATATCGGGAAGATTATCATTACAGAAAAAGCGGTCAATGAAAAGGAAGAGCCGACGCTGGTTTTCAAAAAGAAAAAACCGGTTAAAAAAGCCCAGTGACGGGCCGTTATTGACGACTGTTGACGGAATCCGTCGCCCGGATCAGGCGGCGGATTTTTTCTTGCGCTTATACTGAACCTGAACTAATCGAGGAGGAGTTCCGGTCATGATGCAAAATGCCTTAGGTACTGCCGGCGCAGCTAGTCCGAATCGCACGGACGGCCGGAAAGCTCGCCGTCCCGTACTGGTCAGGGACGAGGAGGCGAAAGTTCTGGTTGCTAAAGCTGTCTCGGAGTGGACGGATCACAGAGTAGCTTCGATTTTGTCGTATTTGCAAGCTTCCGAGTTTCCGCACTGTCTGGGCTGGAGCGGCTCTGCCGACGCGAAGGAAAAGGGTGAGTTCAACTCCGGCTTGCCGGAACTGATTGTCAGCCCCGAGCCGCTGAAACCTGTTTATCTCTTTGAATATATCGAAGGGCAGACATTGGCGGAACTGAGGACGGAGAATTTGCCGGCTGACCGGGTGATGGATTGGCTGCTGCATCTGGCCGGCAGCTTGAAAGATTTGTCATTGTTGATTGGGAATCCGTTGTTGCATCTGGATATCAAGCCGGGCAATATTGTGATTATGCCTGCCGGAACTCCGGCTCTGATTGATTTTGGCTGCGCGCTGATCCTGGATGATTTTGCTGATAAATGGGTCGAAGTTAAGCGAGCGACAGCGGCTTATGCCGCTCCGGAAGTGCAAAAAGGCAATCCCCATGCCAATTCAGACCTTTTCAGCTTGGCCAGGACAGCGATTTCTGTCCTGGCCGGCAAGCCCTATCAGGCTCTGACTGAGCCTGATAGGGCCGAAGTCATGGGCAGGCTCTCCGCTGAACACAGGCAATTGCTCAATCGCTGGCAGGAAATTAAGCCTGAGCTGCGCGCGGAAAGCACGGCTGCTGAGACAAAGCACAGCCTGATTGAACCTGAAACGGAGCAAGAGCTGTCCTTGCCCCTGGAATATCCCGACAGCCGGCCCCTGGTGATTTCCGGCAGTTCTGCCGGCCGGAATTTTCTCCCGCGCTATCCTGGCCTGCAGTTGCCCGCGATTCCTCTCTATGGCCTGGATCCGTCACAGCCGGTATCCGTACAGATTGAATATAGATTGACTGTCTACCCGCAGTCTGACAAGTCAAATAAAGACGGCGGATAGCGCAAGTTTCTCCGGCAGTGTCGCTGGCAACAGATTATCAGGATCAAAGATTGGGCTTTACCTCATTTGACGGACTGGGTTATTCTTAAGAAAATGTTGAAATCAGGATATTGTGAGGTATGGCAATGGATCTAGTGCGTATCGAGAAAGCAGTCAGAGAAATATTGCTGGCAATAGGTGAAGACCCGGATCGGCCCGGATTGCGGGAAACGCCGGCTCGCGTAGCTAGAATGTACCAGGAATTATTTTCCGGTCTGTCGCAGGATGTCACTGAATTTATTAAAGTTTTTGATGAGCCGGGCAGTGAGGAGATGATACTGGTCGGAGATATTCCCTTTTACTCCATGTGCGAGCATCATTTAATTCCTTTCATCGGCAAGGCTCATGTGGTGTATATCCCGAAGGACGGCAGGGTTCTCGGTTTGAGCAAGATCGCGCGGATTGTCGATCACGAAGCCAGGAAGCCCCAATTGCAAGAGCGGCTTACTTCTCAAATCGCGGACATTTTGATGGAAGCTGCTAATCCCTATGGTGTAGCAGTTGTCATCGAGGCTGAACATCTCTGCATGACGATGCGCGGCATCAAGAAACCGGGATCGGTCACGGTAACCTCAGGTGTGCGCGGCATATTGCGCAGTGATCTCAAGAGCAGGTCAGAGGCCATGTCTTTGATCTGGCGGGGTAAAAACAACTGATGAAGAAAATGCTTAAAATAAGAAACCGGTATTTGTCACTGGGGAACAGAACCAGCCTGATGGGAATCCTCAATGTTACGCCGGATTCCTTTTCGGATGGCGGCCGCTATTTCGCCCTCGACCAGGCGGTTGAGCACGGCCTGGCATTATTAGCCGCCGGAGCGAATATTCTGGATATCGGCGGCGAATCCACCAGACCGGGCTCAGTCCCGGTCCCGGCCGCCGAAGAAATAGCCAGAATCGTTCCTGTAATCAAAAATATTTTGCGGCAGGAGCCGGAGGCTTTGATCTCTGTCGATACCTGGAAAGCTGAGGTGGCGGCAGCAGCCCTGGAGGCCGGGGCGGGGATTATTAATGATATCACCGGCCTCTTTGGCAGCGATGAGATGGCGGCAGTGATCGCTGATTATGACGCCGCTGTGATCTTGATGTTTAATGCCACGCTGTATCGGACCCAGGACAGCAAGTCAGCGGTTTTCCCGGCCTTTCGGGAGGGTCGGGGCCTGCCGGCGGCATTGAGCAAAGAATTGAATGCCCTGGATCTCATGTCAGCTTGCCGAAAATTCCTGCTGGCCGGTCTTGAGCGCGCGCTCTCAGCGGGCATTTCCGCGCAGAGTATCATGCTTGACCCTGGTCTGGGCTTTGGTCTGTCAACTGCCGAAAATCTTCATCTGCTGCAAAATCTGGAGCAGATTGTTGCTCTGGATTATCCGGTTTTGGTCGCCGCTTCGCGCAAGCGCTTTTTGCGCCAGGTCTTGAATGATGCCGGCCTTGCGGAGCGGTCGGAAGAGATCAATCAGGACTTGGCCGATATCGGCACGGGCGCTGTGTCCGTCTATGCCATCCAGAAAGGCGCCGATATCTTGCGTGTCCATGATGTCAGCGGACAGAGAGCCTATGCGGCAATCGCGGATGCTCTCAAACATTCTCAGCAATAGGTGATCGGCCGTCTTTTGGCGCAGAGGAGTGAGAGAAAGTCATGACAAGCGATTTAAGCTTTAATAGTCCCCAATATCTCATCACAATGGCGGAGATGAAATTTCACTCCCGGCTGGGGGTGCTGGCGGAGGAAAAGGAGCACGGCCAAATCATTGTCGTTGATCTGGAGCTTTCTTGTTTCTATCCCTTGGCGATTGAGACGGATCAGCTCGGGCAGACGGTAAATTATGCGGAAGTCTTTTCCTATGTCAAATCGATGGCCGAAACAACGGCAAGCGATCTGATTGAGCATCTGGCCGGCGAAATTGCAGAGGGGATTTTTGTCCGCTTTCCTTTGGTAGCCGCGCTGTCCCTGACAATCAAAAAGCCGGAAGCGCCTATTGAGGGCGACTTCGGCTATATGGCCTTTACCTTGACCGCAAGCAGAGAGGAAGCGCTTGCCAAAACGGTAGCGGACTCAGTACCGGCTGCGGCGGATGGATTGCGGCATACGGTAATTATTAGTCTCGGCTCAAATATCGGTGACCGCCAATCACATCTGGCCTATGCCCTGACCCGCTTGCAAGCAGTGCCGGGTCTGAGGCTGGAGCAACTTTCCTCTCTGTATGAAACGGAGCCCTGGGGCAATACGGAACAGGCGAAATATCTGAATGCCGTCGCCGGTTTTAAAACTAGTCTGGAGCCTGTCTCAATTCTCGATCTGTGCCAGGCCGTCGAATCGGAACGAGGCCGCAGCAGAGAAATCAGATGGGGTCCCCGCACTTTGGATCTGGATCTGATCAGCTATGATCAGCTGGTGATGGAGACAGAAAGACTGGTCTTGCCTCACCCGAGATATCCGGAAAGAGAATTTGTCACGATTCCTCTGGCGGAAATTGACGGGGCCGGACAACGCGAGACAGAGGCGGTCAAACTTGTAAAATCCCGTTGGTATCCGTTATAGTAAGGGCGGATAGGAGGCTATATGTCAGAAGCAGCTCATTCAGATCAATCTCAGCCGGAAAAGCGCAAAAGTAATCGCCCCGGTCAATATCCGCCGCGCGACAGAAATACTCAAAACCGCGATAGAAAGCCTGCCGGAGTTTCAGGCCCAAAGAGCAGGACATCGCGTCAGGGCAGCGGCAACCGCAACCGCCGGCCGGATAACAGGCCAAAAATCACTGATGGATCTCTGTCTCCCACGGAAGGGAAAAAGACCCAATCCGGACCCGGCTCCGACTTCGGCTCCGGCAATAGAAAACGGCGCAGCCAAGCCTCGAGACAGAAACAAACTCAGAGACAAGATCCGCCGCGCGAGAACAGAGAAAAACCGGCCGAGAGCGCGCCCGGCAAGGAGCAACAGCCCAAAGCAGCCGCTGCTTATCAGCAAAGCAAGAAGGGTACGAATATAGTATCCCAGAAAAGATCGAGCAGACAGGTGCGGCAGGTGCGTCAACGCAGCAAAGTTCCGGCGAATGCGGTTAAAGCCCCGGAGACTTTGGCGGATGTTGAAAAAGAGATCAGAGCTTTGGAGAAAGAGATTTCTTTGGAGATCAGGTCCATTGCCAATATCAGTCTTGATTTCTGATATATTTGAAGCTAATGATGAATGATATTTCACAGATGCCCTTAGTGGAAACGCTCTTTGCCGCGGCACGGGAGCGTTTTTCTTTCCATATGCCCGGCAACCGCCATGGGCAATCATTCCCGCGCTGGCTGAGAGATAATCTGTGGTCATTGGATACGACAGAGCTGGCGCAGACCGGGGATATCCAGAACCCGACAGGCAAGGTGCAACAGGCGATGGATCTGGCCGCCTCATTTTTCGGCGCCGGGCATACTCGCTTTGTGACTACTGGTACTACCACCTCATTGCTGACCGCCCTGGCTACGGCTTGCCCGTGCGGCAGTGAGCTGATCCTGCCGCGCCGGGTTCATCAGACCCTGCTCCATGGCACTGCCCTGCTGAATTTGACCCCGATCTGGGCTGAGATACTTGAGGGCGAGCAGATCGAACAGGCTTTGCTGCGCACGCTGAAGTCCAATCCGCAAGCCCGGGCTTTATTTGTCACTTCGCCGGGTTATGACGGCAGAACGGTCTGTTTGACGGAACTCGCGCAACTGGCGGATCGGTACGGAACAATCATTATAGTAGACGAAGCCCATGGCTCCCATTTCGCGGCGGCGCCGGATCTGCTGCCGCCTTCGGCTCTGGCGCAGGGGGCGGACCTGGTTGCCATGAGTGCTCACAAGACTCTGCCGGCGCTGACACCGGCCAGCTATTTGCATATTGGTCAAAAAGCCCTGGCTGCGGGTAAAGTCGAGGCCGACAAATTAGGACGGATGCTCAAGGTTTTTCAAACCTCCAGCCCCTCCTTTGTCATCGCCGCCACCTTGGATTATGCCCGCTGGTGGCTGGAGCGCGACGGCCGCCAGGCTGTCGAAGATCTTTTGGCTCTGATCGCCGATCTCGATCGCGATCTGCCCCCGGCCATCAAACGCATTCAACTTCCGGGCTCGGATCCGTTGCGTCTGACCTATGATTACAGCCGGACCGGCCTGAGCCGCCCGGAAGTAAATGCTATTTTCGACGCCGGGCGGGTTGATCCCGAGCTGGTTGACTTGACCCGCATAATCCTCATTCCGGCGCTTGATACTAATCAAGCTGAGACGAAGGCGCTGGCATCCGTCCTGCGGACAATAGGCAGTGCGGCTCCCGGCGCGGTACGGGCTCAGATCGGCTATGCGGCCCCGGCGGAGGACGCTTTATTTGATCAGGCTCCCCCCTCCGCTGTACCCGTAGGCGAAGTTTTGTTCGGAGATTTAAAGAAAACTGCGATCCCCTTGGCTGAGGCCGGGGGGCGAATTGCCGCCGAAGCGCTCGTGCCCTATCCGCCGGGCATCGCACTGGTCTGGCCGGGAGAGATTATCACGGCGGATCGCATCGCAGCCATAAAACGCTTTCTGGCTGCCGGCATTACGGTTTATGGTGTGCATGATCCTGACAGCGACAGCGTTGTCGTGTTAAAATAAGGTAATAGCCGAGGGTGGAGATTGACAAATGAAAACAAGAGGCTTTCTCATCACATTTGAGGGTGTGGATGGAACAGGCAAAACCACTCATGCTGAGAGGTTAGCCGCAGATCTGACAGCCGCAGGTCATGAAACACTGTTACTGAGAGAGCCGGGCGGTACTTCTATCGGCGAGCAGATTCGACAAATCCTGCTCAAACGCGAGTATCAGGCTATGACCGGGATCAGCGAGCTATTTCTCTTTGCTGCCGCCAGGTCGCAACTGGTCAGAGAAGTTATCAGACCGGCGCTTGAGCGCGGGGTCTATGTAATCTGCGATCGCTTCATTGATTCCTCTGTCGCTTATCAGGGATACGGCAGAGGGCTTGATGTCGATTTTGTACACCGTGTCAATGAAGCGGCTGTCGGAGAGACGAAACCTGATCTTACAATTTGGATAGATATCGATCTGGGAGTACTGGCGGAAAGACTGGGCAAAAGAACCAAAGACAATCTGTCCGATCGTCTGGATCTGGAGCCGATGGCTTTCCGGGGCAAAGTCAGAGCCGGATATCAGGAAATTCAGGCATCTGAGCCGGAGCGCGTTTTCCGTGTGGTATCGATGCCGGATAAGAATGATACTTACGAACAGATCATACAATGCGTTAGGAGGGAAATTCTATGAAATTGATCTTTGCCATTATCAATGACGAGGACAGCCCGCGCCTTATATCAGAGATCAACCGCGCCGGCCAGCGCGTTACAAAACTAAACTCTACAGGCGGCTTCCTCAGATCCGGCAATACTACTCTGATGGCTGTTGTCGAAGATGATCTGCTGGATGTTTTGCTGGGCATTATCCGCAAATATGCCAAGAGTCGCAAGGCTGTGGTCAACTCGAGTGTTACGCCAAGCGTATTGGGCGGAACTTTCATGCCCTTGCCTGTAGAAGTTCAGATTGGCGGAGCTACGGTTTTCGTAGTTAATGTCGAGCACTTCGAAAAAATCTGAGCGCAATAGAGGCTTTTCCCGAATCACAGGCTTATCTGCACTCAAGAGTCGTTTAGCCGGTCTTATTTTGACAGAGGACAATTCCTGTATCCTCCTGACGGGTCCCTCTGGCAGCGGCAAGAA
>JGI24710J26742_10000098_pt1 | contig 70956 bp, 54 predicted proteins | sample BioPla2DNA2_FD_26742 | JGI IMG/M metagenome (IMG submission 26742) | reverse complement strand
TCGCGTTTATCGTCGCTCAATTACTCGGACTCGCTTCGCTCATCCTCATATTTCGCTCGCCGTCTGTTCGCTTCCCCTAGTTGCGAATTATAAAGCAAAAAAGACAGTGTATTCACACTGCCTTTTTGCTTAGTAGTCCCTAGGGGAATCGAACCCCTGTTACCAGGATGAAAACCTGATGTCCTAACCACTAGACGAAGGGACCAAACAATAACAATTCTATAGATAAATGTGTTTTGTGTCAATATTATTTATTTATAAAAAATAATTATCTATTTTAGACGAGACCAGATTGTTCTCGTCTTGTTTTTTTAGAGATTTTTAGTTATAATAAATCTAATTATTTTTTTATTTTAATTACATGGAGAGAAACTCTATTAGAATAAAAGGAGCCAGAACTAATAATTTAAAAAATATTGATTTAGAAATTCCTCGTAATAAATTAGTAGTTATTACTGGTCTTTCTGGCTCGGGCAAATCTTCACTAGCTTTTGATACTATTTATGCTGAGGGTCAACGACGTTATGTTGAATCCCTATCTTCCTATGCGCGCCAATTTGTTGGTTTAATGAATAAACCAGAGGTTGATTTAATTGAGGGCTTATCACCAGCTATTTCTATTGATCAGCGGACCGCTGGCAATAACCCGCGCTCAACTGTGGGAACGATCACGGAAATTTATGATTACTTTCGTTTATTATATGCTCGGTGCGGCCAACCAAACTGTCCACATTGTCAGATTAAATTAAAAAAAGAAGCGGAGGAAAAAAAGAAGATTAAAAATATTCGGGGCCGTAAGGTTAATTCATCTAAGATAGAAAGATTCTTTGTTTGTCCGACTTGTGGTTATCGCCGAGCAGAGTTTGAGCCGCGCGATTTCTCTTTTAATTCTGGTCATGGCGCTTGCCCAGCTTGTAGTGGGCTGGGCACAAAATTAGAAATTGATTCGGAATTAGTTTTTAATCAAAATTTAAGCATTTTAGAGGGAGCAATTAAACCTTTATCCTATTCTAATCTATCTGGTAGCAGTTTACTTGCAGAATTAAATGATTTAGCGACTCGTCATAATTTTAGTTTACGATCAGCAATTAAAGATTTACGCCCGGAAGAAAAGAACTTAATTTTAAAGGGCGATAGCCAATTTATTGGTTTGCTGAAAAATTTGGAAAATAAATATAATGAAACAAAATCTAGTTTTGTTAAATCAGAAATTGAAAAAGTGATGCGCGTTTCCTTATGTCCGGCTTGTCAGGGAAAGCGTTTACAGCCGGAAATGCTAGCGGTAAAAATTGCTAATTATTCTATTTTTGATATTACTAATGTAAGTATTAAAAAATTAATTGGTATTTTAAATTCTTGGTTGGCTGATGGCACTTCTTTTAATGGACAGACTGAAATCGTTGAGCCAATTGTGCGGGAAATAATAAAAAACTTAGAATTGTTGACGAATGTTGGCTTAGATTATTTAACACTCAGTCGTAATGCTGCTACTCTATCTGGAGGTGAAGCCCAAAGAATTAGATTAGCTTCTCAAGTTGGTTCAACTTTAAGTGGCGTGTTGTATATTCTTGATGAGCCATCTATTGGTCTACATCAAAGAGATAATGATAAATTAATCGCCACTCTAAAAGGATTACGCGATAATGGTAATACGGTTATTGTAGTTGAACATGATGCGGCGATGATGCTGGCGGCTGATTGGTTAATTGATATTGGGCCAGGAGCGGGTGATTATGGTGGTCAAGTTTTATTTGCGGGCGTGCCGGCAGAGATTAAAAATTGTCGCGAATCAATTACGGGTGCTTATTTGGCTGGTAAAAAAGAAATTAAAACACCAAAGCGCTATCGCTCAGGCAATGGTAAAGCGCTTAAAATTATTGGAGCGACTGAACATAATCTAAAAAATATTGATGTAGAAATTCCCTTAGGAAAATTAGTAGCGATTACTGGTGTATCTGGTTCAGGAAAATCTACTTTAATGAATGATATTTTAGCTAATACTTTGAATCGTAAATTTTATCGTGCCAAGGTGGAGCCAGGGGCTTATCAAGAAATATTAGGCTTAGAAAATATTGATAAAGTGATTGACATTGATCAATCACCGATTGGTCGTACACCACGCTCCAATCCAGCCACCTATACAGGACTATTTACTTATATTCGTGATTTATTTGCGGAACTTCCAGAGGCGCGAGTTAAAGGTTTGAGTGCTGGACATTTTTCTTTTAATGTTCCAGGCGGACGTTGTGAAAATTGTGCGGGTGATGGCGCTATAAAAGTAGAGATGCAATTTTTGTCTGATGTTTACTTAACTTGTGATGTTTGTGGTGGTAAAAAATTTAAGCAAAATGTTTTAGAAGTTTTGTATCAAGGAAAAAATATTTTTGAAGTTTTAGAAATGACTGTTGCGGAGGCTAAGGAATTTTTTAAGAATCACTCGGCGATTAGTCAGAAATTAAATATTTTAGATGAAGTTGGTTTGGGTTACATCAAACTTGGTCAAAGTGCAACAACCTTTTCTGGCGGTGAAGCGCAACGCATCAAGTTAGCCACTGAATTATCTCGTCGGGCAACTGGTAAAACTTTATATATTCTTGATGAGCCGACAACCGGTCTACATTTTGCTGATATTGATAAATTGTTAAAAGTTTTAAACATGTTGGTTGATCAGGGAAATACAGTTTTGATTATTGAACATAATTTGGAAGTGATTAAGTCAGTTGATTGGATTATTGATTTAGGGCCGGGCGGCGGTGAAGCGGGCGGTAAATTATTGGCCGCTGGCACGCCGCGCGAAGTAGCTAAAGTACCTGCTAGTATTACCGGACAATATTTGAAAAAAGAATTAAATTAAAAAAACATCGCTCTTCCAGCGATGTTTTTATATAGTTAAGTTTATTGATTTATAGATCGGTTAGTCTTTTTAATTCTAAATTTTTCTTTCCAGTATCTAGAACAGCAAAAGTAGCTGGAGTAAAGACGCCGCCCAAGGTTCCTGGATTAGCGATAATAGTGCTGCCTTCTTTTTTTAAATCGGGTTTATGGGTGTGTCCATAAAAAATAAAATCAAGATTAAATGGCGCTAACTCTTGAACTTTTTTTATTTTTTCTGGCTGATGACATAAACCAATATTAAGACCATCAATTTCATTAATGCTGATATCGCCGCCAAAGTGAATATGGCTGAATCTCATCAAGTCTTTTTCTTCGTAAAGTTCATTATTGCCAGCGACAATAAAAATCTCGCCTAAAAAATTTTGGGCGAGATAATTGACGGTTTCGGTATTACTGATATCACCGCAACAAATAATTTGAGCGATGTGGTTTTGCTTGCACCAAGTTAAACATTTTTCTAAGCAAGCTAAGTTATCATGAATATCAGAAATAACAGCAATTAACATAGTTATTTTGTGTTTTTAAGCTTTATTTCGTAAGTCATTTGTTCAAGTTTTCGCAAATGACCGCGCGCTTGATCATATTTAGTTCGTAAATAGCCAGTCAGGTCAAAATCAATCAGTTGTCCCATAATGTCTTCAGCTATTTTTTTTATTTTCGCGACTTCGCTAAACTTTCCTTTGGCTGCCTGGTTAGTAGCATAGCGAACTAGTTCACCAATCATATCGCAGATACCGCCTAAATATGATTCATAGTTAAGAGACAAACCTTTATAGGCTTCAATTTTTTTCTTTTTAATGACAGTATATAAGGTTTTTCCCTCAAGATATTCTTCAACCGCTGCTTTATAGGTGCCCTCATTATAAAGGCGATCAGCCCCGAAACGTTTTTCTAAACTTTTTAATTCTTTTTCTATATCGGCCATTTTTTCTTCGGCTGTTTTAAAATCATTTCTCTGTATGGCAAAAATATTTTTCTTGGCTGCAAATAAAATATTATTGGCCGCGCTAATTATTTGTCGCCTCGCTGTTTCGTTTGCGCGATATTCTTTGCGTAGCTGTTCAAGGAATTTATCGTTAATCATAAAAACAAACTTTAAATTATTAAATTACCCGAAAAACTTCTTCAATACTAGTTTCGCCAGCCAACGCTTTCAAAATACCATCTTGAACAATGGTAACAGTTCCTTCAGCGATAGCTGTTTGCTCAATTTCAAAATCGGTCACATTTTCTTTTTGAATCAGTTTTTGAATAGCTGGAGACATAGTAATAGTTTCATATAATCCGAGGCGTCCTTTATAACCGATATGACCACATTTTTCACAACCAACGCTGTGATAAAAAATTAATTGCTTAGGAATTTGAACATTAGGGTTTTTTATTTTAGCAAGTTCTTCTTGAACTCGTTTTAGATCTGCCGGCACTAATTTAGTTTCTTGTTTGCAGTGAGGGCAGAGACGGCGAACCAGTCGTTGCCCGATAGTGAATTCAATCGCGTTAACTAATATTTGTCTCTCTAAACCAAGACCGGCAAAGCGAGAAATTGCTCCAGCGGCACTATTAGCATGAATAGTTGATAAAACTAAGTGACCAGTCAAAGAAGCTTCCATGGCAATTTTAGCTGTTTCTGTATCACGGATTTCTCCAATCATCATGATGTTTGGGTTTTGGCGTAAAAGAGAACGCATCGCAGAAGCAAAGGTATAGCCGCGTTGTTCGTCAATTTGAGTTTGCATTACACCAGGGAGTTGGTATTCAATCGGATCTTCAATTGTAATTATTTTAGTATCTGGTTTATTTAGTTTATTAAGAATGGCGTAAAGAGTGGTTGTTTTACCGCTACCAGTGGGGCCAGTGGTGAGAATAATGCCACGAGTTTTTTTCATGGCTTGCTGTAAGGTGTCTAGGGCAACTGAAGTGATGCCTAGTTTTTCCATTTCTAAATTAATAGCGTTGGTCGTTAGTAAGCGAATAACAATTGTTTCTCCATAACCACCAGCAATAATAGAAATACGGCAATCAATTTTTTTGTCTGCTAAGTAAACGCTGAAGCGCCCATCAAAAGTAGCCCGTCTTATATTAGTTGGCGCGCCAGCCAATATTTTTATTTCTGATAATAATGGTAGATAGCTAGTTTTTGGTAGTTTTAGAATATCATGAAGAACGCCGTCAATACGGAAGCGAACACTAACATCATTTTCGGTTGGTTCAATATGAATATCACCCGCCTCATTAACAATCGCTAGCGACATCACTAAGTTAATTAATTCTGAGCTAGGGATTTCTTTGGCGGTTTCAGCAATAGCTGAAATATTTTGACTTAATTTTTTAGCTTGCTCAAATTCGGCTGCTTTAATTTTTATTCCCCGACCAATAGTTTGGGAGATTACAATATCATAAAGTTCATTGATATAATCAAAATTGCCGATGACGCGATAAACTTCGTCCAGAGAAGTGATACCATCAAGTGCTTTTAAAACTCCATCTTGGAGCATGGTAATCATGCCGTTTTCAATCGCTTGTTGAAGTATTTTAAAGGAGGGTGCTTTATCAATGGTTAATTGTTTGATATTGTCATTCATGGTGAAAATTTCCATAATGCCAATTCGTCCTTGGTAGCCAATAAAATTACAGTGTTCACAACCTTCCCCAGCTTGATAGATAGTTGGTAAAATAGCTGGGATATCTATTTCCGCTTTAGGCGAGATAACCGCTAATATTTTATTAACTTGTTCGCTTTCAGCAGGGCTAAGCTTATGCTCTCGGCGACAATAAGGGCAAAGTTTTCGTACCAAACGTTGACCGATAACAGCGTTAATTGAGGGTACTAAGAAATAGGGTTTAACACCAATATCAATTAAACGAGGAATTACTCCAGCGGCATCATTAGTATGAATAGTTGATAAAACTAGGTGACCAGTTAAAGAAGCTTGAACAGCTATTTCAGCTGTCTCTAAATCACGGATTTCTCCAATCATAACAACATTCGGATCTTGTCGCAAAATAGAACGCAGGCCATCAGAAAAAGTATAGCCGCGCTTTTCATCAACTTGGCTTTGGTTAACGCCTTTGAGCTGATACTCAATCGGATCTTCCAGGGTGATAATTTTTGTTCCAGGTTTATTTAGTTTATTAAGAATGGCGTAAAGAGTGGTTGTTTTACCGCTACCAGTGGGACCGGTAGTTAAGATTAAACCATTTGGTTTACTAATTTCTTTTTTTAAAATTGATAATATTTCTGGACGAACACCTAGGGCCTCTAAATCTAAAATAGTTTCTTCAGAGTCAAGTAGACGCATCACAACACTTTCGCCGAAAGCTGTTGGTAAAAACGAACAACGTACATCTATTTTTTTATTTTTTAAATAAATAGTATAGCGTCCATCTTGTGGCTTATTCTCAATATTAATTTTAACACGCGCTAATATTTTTAAGCGGGAAATTATTTTTTTCCATTTATCGCGATTAATCGTGGCTGCCTCTTGTAAAACACCATCAATTCTGATTCTAATAGCTACACCAGTTTCTCCGGCTTCAATATGGATATCACTAGCTCCAACTTTTAGGGCAGTTGCTAAAATTAAGGTAATAACATCGCTGATATTAACGTCATTTATTTTATCATTTAAATTTTTATAATTAGCGATATCATTTTTAAACTTTTCTAAACTTTCCTCACTAATTTCTATACCGCCTTGTTGACGTTTAGTTTTAGGGAGACCTTTATAAGCTTCTAAGGCGTAATTTAAACTATTCTCAGAGATGAGATAAAGTTTGCCATCAACAAAATATTGTTCATTTAGGCGGAGCAGCTCTTCTTTTACTTCTGGTGTTGGCTCAACACAGCCGAGACGAAGATTTTTCCCATCATAATAAAAACAGACCGCACCTATTTCTTGCGCTCTGCTTTCTTGAATTAAAACCAAAGCTTCCGGACTAATAGGAAAGCCAAAGAGATTAACATAAGGCAAACCTAAGACCGCCGCCTCTCTTTCGGTTTTCTTTTCTATTTCTTTTGATTTGATTTCTTTTTGCTTTTTAGCAAATTGTCCAACCACACTTTCTTCATCGTCGGACGGATTAATTAAGTTTTCAATTGAAGTCAAATCACTCATAACGGTTTAATTTAGTTCTGTTTAAATATTCTTTCTAATTTAGCTAGAAGTTTATTTTTTTTAAGTTGTAGATAAAGATTTGTCCAGGCAGTTATTTGAAAACTAGTCATCATTGAGCCAAAGGCGATCACAAAAATTAAGCCTAAAATTAAAATAATGATACTTAACCAGGTAATTGAGAAAGATAAACCGACCCAGAAAAGAGGGAAAAATAGGATAAATAAAATTGCCAAGGCGATAAAGCCAGCTAGAAAACTAATCAAGAATAAAATTAAGGCAACTTCTAAGCTAATTAACCAGTTTTTCTTAAATAATTCCCAAGCACTTTTTATTGATTTAACTAAAGAATAGTTTTCTAAAATACAGTAGGAGATTGCATATTTCACGACTAAAGAGCAGGAGACAGCGACTGGAATAAAGATGGTGAATAAAATAGTATAGATAATCACAAAAACATAACTATTGCTACCAACTAAAAAGAGCAAGGGTAGACTAACAATAAAAAAGGCAAGAAAAACAAGAGCTTTAGTTAAAATATTTAAACCTAAAACTGGCCAGAAATGTTTTGCTCCTTGGGTTAGTCCGTCTCGGAAACTAAAAGTAATATTTTTTTTCTTAGAGGTAGAGATTTTTTTAACATTATCAACCAAGGCTGCTTGGCAAGTGATGGCTAACCACACCAGAAGAGAGATTAGTAGTAAGAAAAGAAGAAGAAGAGTGATAGCATTGAGAATAAAGATAATATTTTGACTGAAAAGGTTAGCTATACCTAAGGAGAATAATTTAAAAAAATTACCCAAGGTTAAGATATTTACTAAATTGAGATAGGAACTATCAATTATTCCTTGGCTTAGAGAATCAGTTAGAAATTGGTACTCCATCGTGCCTCCGGCGGCAGCTAAAGAAGCAAATAAGCCAAAAATCCATAGATATTTATGTTTCCAGACTATGGCCCAGGCCTGTTTTAAAATTGAACGATAAGAGAACATATTTTTTTAAAAATTAATTGAAAAACTTATAAAAGTCTGATACCATTATAACATAATTCAATAATTAATACCAAGCGACTGAAACTATTAGTGGCAGTATTTTAATGTCTTTTTATGCCTGCTATTTTAACCAGTGTTAAAAATAAAATAACCCGAGAGCTAAAATTAAAAAAAGCAAGTTTTTCCTATCCGCCAAATAGCGATTTAGGAGATTTAAGTTTAGCTTGTTTTGAGTTGGCTAAAGAAAACAAGAAAAATCCGGCTGCTTTAGCTGGGGAGTTGGCGGAAAAATTAAAAAATAGTTCCCGATTAAAAAAATATTTTTCCGACATAAAAGCGGCTGGTCCTTATCTTAATTTTTATATTAAGAGTGAGTATCTGGCTAATAAGGTGATCAGGGAGATAAAGAAAAAGGGCGAAAAGTATGGAACTAATTGTTCTGGTAGAGGCAGACGGATAATGATTGAGTTTTCTAATGGAAACACGCACAAAGAATATCATGTCGGACATTTACGCAATATTGCTTATGGTGATGCGGTTAATCATTTATTAAACGCTAATGGCTATAAATCCATTCCAGTATCTTTTATTAATGATTTTGGTATTTTTACTGCTAAAACTTTATGGAACTGGGAACGTAATCAGAAATATAAGATTAGCTCAGAGCCCAAGGGTTATCTTTTAGGAAAATGTTATAGCGAATCTTCCCGCTTATTAGACGAGCACCCAGAATATAAAGAAGAGGTTAGTCAGATAATGAAGGCGATTGAAAGTCGTCAAGGAAAGTATTATGACTTATGGGCAGAGACCAGAAAATGGAGCATTGATTATTTTGCTTCTATTTATCAAGAACTAGAAGTTAAGTTTGAACACACTTTTTATGAAAGTGAATATACTGATGCCGGCTTAAAATTAGTTAATGAGTTATTGGCTGCTGGTCAATTAGTGAAAAGTCAAGGAGCAATTATTGCTAATTTAGAGCAATATGGTTTATCCGTTTTGCCGATAATTAGGACAGATGGCACAGCTCTTTATCCGGTGGCTGACTTTGCTTTAGCTCAAGCGAAATTTAAAAAATATAAAATTAAAGAATCTCTTTACGTTATTGATGTTCGTCAAAGTTTATATTTTCAGCAGTTAGCTAAAATTTTTGAGTTAATGGGTTATAGGCAAAAAATAAAACATCTTAGTTATGATTTTGTTACTTTACCGGAAGGTATGATGGCTTCACGAACAGGCAATGTAATTACTTATGAGTCGCTGAAAAATAAAATTTGGGAAAAATTAATTATTGAAACTAAAAAACGCCACGAAGACTGGATTGATAGTCGGGTTGAACAGGCGGCCTTAAGTTTAGCTATTTCAACCATGAAGTTTGAGATGTTGAAGGTGAGCGCTGATAAAATTATTGTTTTTGATATTAATAATGCTTTACGCTTTGATGGTTTTACGGCTTGTTATTTACAATATGGTTATGCGCGCTTAAAAAGCGTTATTCGTAAAGAGCCGGTAAAGTTATTTAATTGGCGAGTAGACTTAAAAGAACTTAAAGAAGCAAGAGAGAAAGGGTTGTTGCTGAAGTTGGCACAGTATCAAGAAGTTGTTAAATTGGCTGGAGAAAAATATAATCCGAGCGAAGTCGCTAAATATTTATTTGAATTAGTTCAATTATCAAATGATTATTATCATGAAGTACCAATTTTGAAAGCAGGGTCAAAAACACGTCAGGCTCGCCTATCATTAATTAAGGCAATTACCCAAGTATTAAATAATGGCTTTAATCTTTTAGGCATGCCAGTGATTGAGGAGATGTAGATTTTAATAAAATAGTAAACAGAAAATAATAAATATATGAGTAAACAAGAAAAAGACACCTCTATGGATAAAATAATTTCACTTTGTAAACGTCGTGGTTTTGTTTTTCCATCTTCAGAAATTTATGATGGTTTAGCGGCTGTTTATGATTATGGTCCTTATGGTGTTGAGCTGGCCAATAACATTAAAAAGGAATGGTGGAAAGCGATGACCCAACTGCGTGATGATATTGTTGGTTTAGATGCAGCTATTTTTATGAGCCCGAGAATCTGGGAGGCATCAGGTCATGTTAAGGGCTTTTCTGACCCTTTAACAGAATGCAAGAAATGTCACAGCCGTTTACGCTTAGATACTTTATTAGAGGAAGCAGGTGTTTTTGCTGATGAAAAAATGACTGAGGCGGAAATTAATAAAATCTTTAATGACAATTTAAATAAAGTGAAATGTCCGGTTTGTGGTGGACACGAGTTTACTCCCGGCAAAAAATTTAATTTGCTAGTTCAATCTAATTTAGGAAATTTTACCAGCGACTGGTCAAAAGAACCAACTTATTTACGCGGGGAAACTTGTCAGGGGATTTATGTTAATTTTAAAAATGTTTTAGATTCGGCTCGCGTTAAAATTCCTTTTGGCATTGCGCAGATTGGCAAAGCTTTTCGTAATGAAATTACTGCTCGGCAATTTATTTTTCGGACTCGTGAGTTTGAACAGATGGAGATGCAATACTTTGTTCAGCCGGAAGAAGAAATGACTTATTATAATCAGTGGCGAGAGTGGCGTTGGAATTTTTATCTTAATTTGGGCTTTAAAGAAGAAAATTTAAAATGGCATAAACATGAGAATTTAGTTTTTTATGCTAAAGAGGCTTATGACATTGAATACAAATTTCCTTTTGGTTTTAAAGAGTTGGAAGGAATACACGCGCGTGGTGATTATGATTTGTCAGTTCATAGCCAAGCCTCTGGTCAGGACTTAAATTATCTTGATCCGGTAACTAATCAAAAATTTATTCCTCATGTAGTAGAAACTTCAGCGGGTGTGGGTCGGACATTCTTGGCTGCGTTAACTGAATTTTATCGGGAGGAGAAAATTGAGACAGAAACGAGAATTGTTTTAGCTTTCCCAGCAAAACTAGCGCCAATTAAAATTGCAGTTTTCCCATTATTAAAAAATAAACCAGAGTTAGTGGCTAAAGCGCGTGAGATATTTGATGTTTTAAAATTAACTTGGCGTTGTGAGTTTGATGATAATGGCAATATTGGCAAACGCTATCGCCGCCAAGATGAAATTGGAACACCATTTTGTGTGACAGTTGATTTTGAAAGTTTAGAAAATGATGAAGTGACTGTGCGCGATCGTGATACAATGAAACAAGAGAGAATAAAAATATCAGAATTGGAAAATTTTTTTCGTTTGAAATTTTAGGAGCGAAAAAAATTAGTTTGGCAAAATAAAAAATAAAAAATTCCTGTGCTTCGGAATCGGCAGAGGAATTTTTTTATAAAAAATTTTAAAAAAGGGGAAAAAGTATTGCTAGTTAATTTTAGAAGTTGTATAATTATTGTAGAAGATAAAATTTTATTTTTAAGATAAATTTTTATCTATCAAATTAAATTTTAAAAATTAATCTATTAAATTTTAAAAGTTAATTTACTCAAGAGAGGGGGTGAGTTTATGAAAAAGAAAGTTGCAAAAAAACCTGCTAAGAAGGTGGCAAAGAAACCAGCTGCTAAGAAAGCAGTAAAGAAGGTTGCTAAGAAACCAGCTGCTAAAAAACCAGCTAAAAAAGTTGCAAAAAAACCTGCCAAGAAGGTTGCTAAGAAACCAGCTGCTAAGAAAGCAGTAAAGAAGGTTGCTAAGAAACCAGCTAAGAAGGTTGCTAAGAAAAAATAAATTATTAAAATTTATTAATTAATCATTAATAAGTTTTATTGATTTAAAAATTATACAAAGAACGTTCTATCTTTAGAACGTTTTTTGTTAGTCAAAGAAAAAAGGCTACTCAATTAATTGAGTAGCCTTTTAGAGCCTACGCAGTTTTGATGGTTTTTAATTTAATGTATTCCTGGGTATCGGGGACAGCAAGAACTTTTTCTCCCTTTTCAATAAAAAGATGATTCCAATCAAGGATTAATTTTTTAGTTGGAGTTTTAATATTTGATTTATAAGCATTGATGATAATAATTGATTGTTCAGTTTTTATATCAAACTCAGCTTTTATTAATATGTCAGCCACAATTAGCCGGCCATGCTCCTTACCTAGATTGTTAAAAAAGTTCATGATGATAGCGGGCTCCATGTGTCCAGAAATTTTTTTTCTGGCCAGGAAATAGGATGAAGAATGTTGTTGAAGAAATTTTATTTCAATTTTTCTCATATCGGGAGAATATTGAAAAGCAATCTCAGCCATCTTTTCTGTTAGCTTCCTTGGCACCCTGATTAACACCCCCTCGTACTGCAGGATGGTTTTTTCCATTTTTCTTTGAGCCAGGGGTTTAATTTTTTTAAAATCCTCCATTTGTTTTACTGGTATTAAATAGTTACGCAGATTGTAAACGAAGTTAGCAATTTCTTCGTTTATTTTTTCTTCTAAACTTTTTTTGCCAGCCAAAATATCAACCGCTTGCTCTAGGGCGTTCAGCTTATTGTTTGGCGATAGTGATGCTATCGCTGAACATTTCGGCATTAAATCAAAATATAATTTCTCCATTTCTTAAAGATTTAGGTTATATTTATTTTTTTTATTTTCTTTTTAAAGAACGATAGTTTATCTATTATCCACCTTTTAATAAAAATGTCAATCACTTAGGGTTTTGTTAAATTTATTTCTTTAGATTTTATTTAGCCTCTTTATTATATAATGAGTGAATATTTTTATATTAATTAAGCTATGCTACAAAAAAGAAAAAATACTTTTTTATTTATTGTCGCCTTGCTGCTTGGCTTATTGTTTTTGGTCATAATATTTTTTAATTCCCATCAAAAATTAACGGAAGTTGATTTTTTAGATGTTGGTCAGGGTGACGCTGCCTTAATAAAAATTGCTAAAGGAAAGACTATTCTAATAGATGGTGGTCCAGATAATTTAGTTTTAAAGCGTTTGGGAGAAAATTTACCTTTTTTTAAAAGGAAAATTGATTTAGTGATTTTAAGCCATTCACATGATGATCATGTCATTGGCTTATTAGAAATTCTTTATCGTTATAAGATTGATACTATTATTTATGTGGACGATGTAAATAAAACTGAATTTTTAGCTGAATTATTAAAAGAAGCTCGGGTCAGAGGAGTTAATTTAATTAATCTTAAAAATGAAGCAAAAATAAATTACTCAGCCTCTTGTTCTCTTTTTTTGTTAAATCCTGCAGCTTTAAGTGTGTCAGAGGATGATAATAATTCAATTGTCGTTAAATTAGATTGTGATGGGTTAAGGGCTATTTTTAGTGGTGATAATAGTTTGGCAGTGGAAAAGGCTTTACTGGCAACTGGATATGATTGGTCGGTAGAAATTATGAAAGCCTCTCATCATGGCTCTAAAACGTCTAATGGTGAAGCCTTTTTACGAGCAGTTAAGCCAAAAATTTTTGTGATTTCCGCTGGCGCTAATAATCGTTTTAACCATCCTCATGAAGAGGTTTTAGATAGGGTAAAAAGCTTAAATATAGATATCAAAAGAACGGATATTGAGGGGACTATTAAAGTTTTTGGGGCAAGTAAAAGCTAGTTTTTTTATTATTTTTAAGCTTATTTTTTGTTTGACCTGATAGGTATCTTTTGCTATAATATTTTTAAGGTTAGACGACCTTTTTTATTGTTTAAGATATATGATTATTACTTGGCAAGGGCACTCATGCTTTAAACTTCAAGATAAAATTGGCCCAGAAGGAGTGACAGTTGTTACCGATCCTTTTGGCAAGGAAGTGGGACTTAAGGTTCCGAATTTTGAAGCGGATATTGTTACAATTTCCCATGATCATCATGATCATAATAATGTTGGCGCGATTCGCGGCAACCCTTTTGTTATTTCTTGTGCTGGTGAATATGATAAAAAAGAAGTTTTAATTGAGGGAATTGATTCTTATCATGATAGTCAGCAAGGCAAGGAAAGAGGAAATAATATAATATATCGTATTGAAATTGATGATATTTCAGTTGTTCACCTGGGTGATTTAGGGGATGTTTTGGATAGTGCCCAGCTTGAAAAATTAGCCGGAACGGATATTTTATTAATTCCAGTTGGCGGAAAATACACAATTGATGCGAAGAAGGCAGTAGAAGTAATTTCCCAGATTGAACCACGCATTGTTATTCCGATGCATTATAAAACTGAAGGCGTAAAAATTGACCTTGATCCACTAGATAAGTTTATTAAAGAAATTGGCGTCGCCCCAAGTTATGAAGAAAAATTAAAAATTTCTAAAAAAGATCTTCCTCAAGAAGATATGGAATTAGTAATATTAAGTATTTAAATTTATGATTAATCCGAAAAAAGAAAGAACTTTGGTTATCCTTAAACCTGACGCTGTGCAGCGCGGCTTAATTGGTGAATTAATTAAAAGAATTGAAAACACTGGTTTAAAATTAGTGGCCATGAAAATGATTATTGCTACTGAAGAGCAGCTGTGGAAGCATTATGCTAAGGACGATGCTTGGTTTTTAAGCAAGGGGGAAAGAATTGTTGCAGAAAGAAAGGCGGCTGGTATGCCAATTGAAAAGGAAGCGATTGAATATGGTAAAGATATTATTCGTGCTTTAGTTAAGTTTATGAGTTGTGGTCCAGTCGTTCCGATGATTTGGGAAGGAAATCAAGCAGTTGGCATTGTTAAAAAAATTGTTGGTTCAACCGAACCCTTGTCTTCTGATGGTGGGACTATTCGTGGTGACTATACTTTAGATTCTTATGATTTAGCCAGCCTAGATGAGCGGGCTGTTCGTAATTTGATTCATTGCTCTGATCCGGTTGAAGATGCAGCTAGAGAAATCCCAATCTGGTTTACTGAAGAAGAAATTTTAAAATATCGCTTGTTTGCCGAGCATATTTTGTATGACATTAATCTTGATAATATTAATGAATAACTTTAAAGAGTTTAAGAGGTGCTAAAATATTTATGAAAGAGAATCAAGATGAGAGAAAAAAGATTATGAAAGTCGGAGTGATTTTAATCATGATTCTAGTTTTCGTTTTTTGGCTTTTTGTTATGAAGCATTCGTTTATTAAGCAGGCTTCAGAAGTAAATCAAGATAAAGAAGAATTGCAGTCTATCCGTGATGAGCTTAATGAAACTTTAGATAAGTTAAATGAAGGATTAAATAAGATAAAAGAAGTTGAGTCAGAAAATTTTCTGCCAGCTACTTCAAGCTCTGATATTTTAATGCCTGATATTTCTCCTGTTTCAGAAGAACAACCTATTATTATCCCAGAATTACCCGAGCCTAAAGATTTAAATTCAAGTTGCCCTGCTTATATAAATTGTATGCCAACAATTGGCGCTGCTCGTTCCTGTAGCATCCCAATCGGTTGTGAGGGAATAACTGAATTAGTGTATTAATTTTTATTTATGTCAAAGACTGAGAAAGATCAAAAAAAACCTATTGCGAAAGAGAAAGATAAACCAGCAAATAATCTTCGTCAGCAAACAGAATACGGAATAATTGAAGAACAGCCGCTAGAAGAGGAAATGCGTCGCTCATATCTTGAATATGCGATGAGCGTTATTATTTCTCGTGCTTTACCAGATGTGCGTGATGGTTTAAAGCCAGTTCATCGTCGTATTTTGTATGCGATGTGGGATATTGGTTTAAGAGCGAATGGAAAATTTCGTAAATCAGCGACGGTTGTTGGTGAGGTTTTAGGTAAATATCATCCACATGGTGATAGTGCTGTTTATGACTCAATGGTTCGTTTGGCCCAGGATTTTTCAATGCGTTATCCTTTAGTGCGTGGCCAAGGAAACTTTGGCTCAATGGATGGCGATAGCGCAGCGGCTATGCGTTATACTGAGGCTAAACTTTCTGCGATTTCTGAAGAAATGCTGTTTGATTTAGATAAAGAGACAGTTGATTTTATTCCTAATTATGATGGCAGCAGAAAAGAGCCACGTGTTTTACCCGCTAAACTTCCGCAGTTGTTATTGAACGGGACAATGGGAATTGCTGTTGGTATGGCAACCAATATTCCCCCTCATAATTTAAGAGAGTTGGCGGGAGCAATTGATCATTTAATTGATAATCCAGAGGCTAGTGTTGAGGATCTAATGCAGTTTGTAAAGGGACCAGATTTTCCAACCGGAGGAATTATTTATGATAAAAAAGCAATACTAGAAGCTTATGCGACTGGTAAGGGTGGCATCGTTCTTCGCGGCAAAGCAGATATTGAAGAAATGAAAAATGGCGGTTTCCAAATCATTGTTTCCGAAATTCCTTATCAGGTTAATAAAGCGGACTTGGTTATGAAAATTGCCACCTTAATAAAAGATAAAAAAATTGATGGTATTAAGGCTTTACGAGATGAATCTGATAAGGAGGGCGTGAGAATTGTGATGGAGTTGAAAAAAGATTCTTATCCGAAAAAGGTTTTGAATAGTTTATATAAATATACTTCTTTGCAAACTACCTTTCATCTTAATATGTTGGCCTTGGTTGATGGCATTCAGCCAAAGATTTTAACCTTAAAGATGATTTTAGAAGAATATATTAAGCATCGTGAAGAGGTTGTACGTCGTCGCACTCAATTTGAATTAAATAAAGCTAAAGATCGCGCTCATATTTTAGAAGGCTTAATGATTGCCTTGAAAAATATTGATGAAGTAATTAAGACAATTAAAGCCTCTAAGGACAAGGAGGTTGCTAAGATTAATTTAATAAAGAAATTTAAATTATCTGATCGTCAAGCAATAGCTATTCTGGAAATGCGTCTACAGAGCTTGGCTAATTTGGAGCGCATAAAGATTGAAACAGAATTAAAAGAAAAATTAGCTTTAATTAAAGAATTAGAATCAATCTTAAAATCAGTAATAAAAATTAGAAAGATTGTTAAAGATGAATTACAGGTTTTGGTTGATAAATATGGTGATGATAGAAAAACAACAGTGGTCGCACATGGAGTGGGTGAGTTTAGTATGGAAGATTTGGTGCCGAATGAAGAAACAGTGGTTATGATGACTCGTGACGGATATATTAAGAGACTTGAGCCAGATACTTTTAAGGTTCAGGCACGGGGCGGCAAGGGTGTGATGGGCTTAACAACCAAAGAAGAGGATACAGTTGAATTCATGTTTACTTCACAAACCCATAATGATGTTTTATTCTTCACAACTAAGGGACGTGTTTTTCAGTTAAAGGTTTATGAAATTCCCCAAGCCTCTCGGATCGCCAAAGGCACACCGGTGATTAATTTTTTACAATTAACTAGCAATGAACAAGTATCTTCCATTTTGCCTTTAGATAAAACTATTTTTAGTAAATATTTATTTTTTGCTACCGAGCAAGGATTGGTTAAAAAAGTTGAGCTGAGTGCCTTTAACAATGTTCGTCGTAGCGGCTTAATTGCTATTAAAATTAAAGATAATGATAAACTTATCTGGGTTAAACCGACCTCAGGTAGTGACCATATTATGTTGATATCAGCCAAAGGTCAGGCAATCAGATTTGTTGAAACCGATGTTCGTAGCATGGGGCGAGGAGCAGCTGGTGTTCATGGTATTCGTTTAAAGAAAGGGGATCGGGTGATTGGCATGGGAATTGCTAAAACTGATAAAGAAAAGAAGAGAAAATATCAAGTGTTAACGATTATGGCTAATGGTTTTGGAAAACGCACTGATATTTCTTCCTATAAAGTTCAGGGACGTGGTGGCAGCGGTATTAAGACTGCTAAAACAACCGATAAAACTGGAGATATTACCAATGCCTTTTTAATTAATGCCGTTAGCATGGAAGATAGAGATTTGATTATTATTTCTGAAAAAGGACAGGTGATCAGAACTCCGTTTAAATCAGTTAATGTTTTAGGGCGTGATACGCAAGGTGTGAGAATGATGAAATTTAAAGAAGAGGGGGATAAAGTGGCTGGCGTAACTTGGGTTTAATTTTAAAGCCGGCTCTAAAAGCCGGCTTTTATGAATTATAAATAAAGATATAAAATTAAGATTAAAGAATATGGAAGATAAAAATATAGTTAAAAAAATTAAAAAAAGTAAGAGTGCTAATTGGTTAAAAGAATTTAAAGATTTCGCTGTTAAAGGAAATGTTGTTGATTTAGTAGTAGCAGTAGTTATTGGTGCTGCTTTTGGAAAAATTGTTTCTTCTTTGGTAGCTGATATTGTTATGCCATTAGTTGGTGTTTTGGTTGGGGGAGTAAATTTTACTGGTTGGAAGTGGATTTTGCGACCCGCTGTTTTAGCTGAAAATGGTGAGGTGATTAAGCAAGCAGTTACCATGAATATTGGTGTGTTTATTCAAAATGTTTTTGATTTCTTAGTTATTTCTTTGGCAGTTTTCATTATGGTGAAAATGATTGGGCGTTTAAAGAAAAGATTGATTAAAGAAGAAAAAGAAAAGACTGAAGAAACACCTAAGCCCCTAACTAAGGATCAGGAATTGTTGACCGAAATTAGAGATTTATTAAAAAAAGAATAATCAATTTTTATAAATATGTCGTTAATTTATTTTTTGTTGGCAATTTTAATTATTGGCATCGCTTTGGTAATTTTTTTATTACTGCGTCGCAAAGATAGTGGCAGTGGAGCTAAAATTGATTCTTTAACTGAGCGCTTAATTCAGCAATCAGAAAAATTATCTCAATTATCTTCTCAAAATTCGGAATTGCGTCAAGAACTTGATAAAAAATTATCAGAAACTCATCGCTCCAATCAGGATCAATTTAGTCAAACCACGCGTATTGTGCAAAATATTACTGCTCAATCAGCGAAATTAATTGCTGAGGTGACCGAAAAATTAACCAAGCTTGATGAAACTAATAAACAAGTGATTAACTTTTCTGCCCAACTTCAAAATCTACAGGACATTTTAAAAAACCCGAAACAACGAGGAGTTTTGGGAGAATATTTTTTAGAAGAAACTTTGAAAAATGTTTTGCCGCCTAATTCTTATCAAATGCAATATCCACTAGGCAAGGATGAACGAACAGGCAAAGACTTGATTGTTGATGCGGTTGTTTTTGTTAAGGATAAAATTATTCCAATTGACGCTAAGTTTTCTTTAGAAAATTATGAGCGTATTTTAGAGGCGTCTAATCAAGAGGTGCGTGAAAAATTAGAAGCAGCTTTTAAGCAAGATTTGAAAAATCGGATTGATGAAACAGCTAAATATGTTTTACCGGAGAGAAAAACGATGGATTTTGCTTTTATGTTTATTCCCTCTGAGGCTATTTATTATGATTTATTAATTAATAAGGTGGGGGCAGTTAAAGTTAATACGCGCGATTTAATTGAATATGCTATTCGTGATAAAAAAGTGATCATTGTTTCGCCAACCTCTTTTTTGGCCTATTTACAAACTGTTCTTCAGGGACTCAAAGCGATGCAAATTGAGGAAAGAGCTAAAGAAATTCGGGCGAATATTGAGAAGTTGGGTAAACACATGAATAGTTATGATGAATTCATGAAAAAACTAGGCATGAGCATGTCAACAACTGTTAATCATTATAATAATGCTTATGTAGAGTTTAAAAAGATTGATAAAGATATCACTAAAATTACTGAAGGAAAAAGTACCGTTGAGGTTTTAAAAATAGATCGTCCGAAAAATGCTCAATAGTATTTCAAAAAACCAAGAAGACTTGGCGGAGACAGTTAGACGAGTAATTATTTTTTTTGATTTATTTGATTACCCGTTAACAGCTTATGAAGTTTTTAAGTATTTAGATAAACAAGTAGCTTTGAGCGAAATAATTGCTACTCTTGATTTTTTAGTATCTATTAAAAAGATTAAGCAAGAAAATGGCTTTTTCTTTTTATCTGATCGCCGGGAAATTTTAAACACGCGGGCCTTACGTCATAATTATTCTTGGCGGAAAATTAAAATTGCTCAACGATTTACCAAGATATTTAAAGTTTGCCCGTTTGTTAGATGTGTTATTTTAGCCAATTCTATTGGCCAAAATAATATGCGCGATGGCAGCGATATTGATTTTTTAATTATTACAGCACCACAGCGGTTATGGTTAACGCGTTTATTTTGTACTGGTGTAGCTAAATTAGCTAAGAGTCGTCCGACAGAAAAAAATAAGCGAGATAAAATATGTTTAAGTTTTTATTTATCGGCGGCTAAGATGAATTTGGAGCAATTTAAATTAGCGAATAGTGATCCTTATTTTTACTACTGGCTTAGAAGTCTCGTTTTATTGTATAATAAAAAAAGGACGTATGAACAGTTTTTAAGTGTTAATGGACTTTTGCCAACAGCTTTGTTTAAGTCTGAAGATTGCTTTGTTTCCTCAAAATCAAAAATTTTAAATTATTTAGAAAAATTATCAGCTGATTTTCAACTGGCGATTATGCCGCCAGCACTAAAGGAAGCAGCTAATAATTCTGACGGCGTGGTTATAAATAATCAGGTTTTAAAATTATATTTACATGACCGACGTCGCGAATATGCAGAAAAATATGGAGAAAGGCTTATTTAAATTTTTGCGAAAAGCAAGCGAATACTTAATTTATTTATTTGTTTTTCTTTTGCCTTGGCAAACAAAATTAATTTTACAGCCTGGAAGCAATAATTATTCCGAGATTAGTCTTTATGCTAGTCAGATTTTGCTTTTATTAATTTTGCTTCTTTTTTTATTTCAAAGTACCCGTGAAAAAGAGTGTATTGGCGATTGTCGCCGGGTGTTGTATGCCTTGTTATCATTTGTTTTCTTTGTTTTTATTTCTACTTTTTTCGCGACCGATAAATTTTTAGCTTTTTATCGCTCTTTTATTATTTTGTCGGGAGTTTGTCTCTTCTTTATTATTCGTTTTGGAACGATGCAGCAAAATTACCAAGAACCTTTACTTAATCGTTCATATTTAGTTTTTAGTTTTTTGTCGGGAGTTTTTTTGCAGGCGATTTTAGGTATTTATCAATTTCTTACTCAAAGCACTCCGGTTTGTAAATATTTGGGTTTAGCAGCACATAACTCAACTGATTTAGGCGCCGCCGTTGTAGAAACGGCTGCTGGTCGTTGGCTGAGAGCTTATGGTGGACTTGATCACCCTAATATTTTAGGCGGTCTTTTAGCTGTTTCTTTAATTATAGCAGTTTGTATTTTGGCCAAGAAAAAAATGCTCAATTCTCGCCGACAAGTTTGGGCTTCTATTTTTCTTTTTATTTTTTATTTTGTTACTCTTTATGCCTTGTTTTTTACTTTTTCTCGTAGTGCCTGGCTGGCTTTGCTTTTTGGCTTTTTAGTGCTGTTAATTGTTTTTGTTGTTAATAAAGATAAGTGGATTTTGGGACGATTTTTAGCTTTACTGCTTTTTTCTTCTTTATTGATTTTTATGGCGGTTATTCCTTTTCAAGATTTGGTTACTACGCGCATTAAGGCGGACACACGTTTAGAGCAAAAGTCAATTATAGAGCGTACTTCTTCTATCGCGGAAGCTAATAAAATTCTGCAGCAACATTNGTTAACTGGTGTAGGGGCAGGTAATTATACCCTAGCCTTGGCTTCATTGGATGATAATAAAAAACCAGCCTGGGATTATCAGCCGGTTCATAATTCCTTTTTATTGTCTTTGGCAGAGAATGGAGTTTTTGCTTTTTCTGCCTTTTTAATTTTTATTTTCTTTTTACTTAAAAATAAAAAAAGAGAGGCCTTTGCTCTACCAGTTATAGCTGCTCTTTTTATATTAATGATGCTTGATCACTGGTTGCTTAGCTTACCGTTTGGTGTCTTTTTCTTGTTTTTAATTTTAGGCTTAATTTGATAATTTTTTTGTAGAAACATTAATTCTTTTTCTAGGTTTCCTAGTATTTTATTTAAGGTAGCGGCATTTGGACAGGCATCTTTTTTTATTTGCTGCTTGATTAAACTTAAAATAGTGGCGATGGTTCCAAAATAATCGTCATTTTTTACATGAAATTTTGCGCTTTTTTCATCACGAACAAGCCAGACAAGTGGCTTGATTTTATATTTTTTTTCAGGCATTTTGAGAGTTATAAAATACTGGCAAATTTATTTTTGCCAATGATAATATGATCAAGTACTTCAATATCCATAATATTACCGGCCTCAATCAATTTATTAGTTATTTCAACATCTGCTTTAGTTGCTTTTAAGCTTCCGGACGGATGATTATGGGCAATAATGATGGCGGCCGCTGAATATTCTAAAGCTGGGCGAAAGACTTCACGGGGAGCAACTAAAGAAGCGTTTAATGTGCCAATAGAAATTACTTCATCGTGAACTAATTGATAATGGGAGTTAAGATAGAGTCCGCGGAATTGTTCTTTATTTAGATTACCCATATCTTTTAAATAGGTAAAAGCTTGTTTGGCGGTGCGAATAGTAATGAGGCTGCCTGGTTTTTTTTGATAAAAACGACGACCCAGTTCAAAGCAGGCAACAATTTGGCAAGCTTTAGCGCTCGGAATTTTCAGATCTTTTTCAATAATAGCTGGATCACGCTGATAAGCAATTCCTTTTTCTCCATATTCACGCAGGAGACGATTAGCCATAGAGAAAACTTCTTCTTTTTTTGTGCCAACGCCCAGAACAATCGCTAACAGCTCGGCTGAACTAAGAGCGCCAACTCCATACTGAAGTAATTTTTCCCGCGGCTTCTCATTGTCTGGTAAATCGCGGACCGCTAAAATTTTATACTGCTTACCGTGATTTAAAATAAAATTACGGTCGCTAATTTTATAAGACATATTAGTAAAGGTTAATAATAAAATATGAAGAATAACTTCTATCTTTAAATTATAACAAAAATATGGTAAATTTAGAACAGTTGATAAATAATAAATAATCTTATGAATACTTATAAAAAGGCCGTTTTGTCAAATAAAATACCAATTATCACCGTACCGATAAAGGGGGCTAAAACGACAACGGCTTTAATTGTTTTTAAAACTGGCTCTAGACATGAACAGGCGACTAATAATGGTATTTCCCATTTTTTAGAGCACATGTTTTTTAAAGGAACTAAAAAACGTCCAAGCGCTTTAGCTATTTCTAGCGAAATGGATGCTTTGGGCGGAGAGTATAATGCTTTTACTGGCAAAGAATATACTGGGTATTGGTTTAAGGTAGCGAATAATAAGTTAGGCAAGGCTTTGGAAATTTTAAGTGATATGTTATCTAATTCTTTGTTTGCTGCGGAGGAAATTGAGCGAGAAAAAGGGGTTATTATTGAAGAATTAAATATGTATGAAGATAATCCCCGCATGCATATTGAAGATATTTTTGAAACCTGTCTTTATGGTGATACACCAGCTGGCTGGGAAACGATTGGTACTAAAGAAAATATTTTGCGCTTTAAACGTGAGGATTTTATTAATTATTTAGAATTACAATATGGTTCCCGAAGTGCTTATATAGTTATGGCGGGAGGCTTAAAACCAGCTGATCAAAAATTAGTGGAAAAACTTTTTTCTGTTTTAAAACCTAATAAATATCCGCCTAAATTAGCGGTTGTAGAAAAACAAAAAACTCCTCAACTAAAAATTTCTTATAAAAAAACTGATCAAGCAGCTATTTCTTTAGGGGTAAGAGCTTTGCCGGTTGGTCATCCAGATGAGTTTAAATTAAAATTGCTCTCAATTATTTTAGGTGGTTCAATGAGCTCGCGCTTGTTTATTAGTTTACGTGAACGCAATGGTTTAGCTTATTATGTTAATACAATCACCGAAGCTTATTCTGATTCTGGTTATTTAACTACTCAGGCGGGTGTGCCGACTGATAAAATAGAAAAAGCGATTAAAATAATTTTGGCAGAATATAAAAAATTAACTAAAGAGTTGATTCCGGCTAAAGAACTAAAACGCGCTAAGGATATGTTCCAAGGACGCCTTCTTTTGCAAATGGAAGCATCTGATAATTTAGCGAATTGGTATGCTCGCCAAGCTATTTATCGTAAAAAGATAATTACCCCCGGCGAAATGATTCGTCGCCTCAAAGCAATTTCAGCAGAGCAGATTCGTGATTTAGCACAGCGTTTATTTGTTAATAAAAATTTAAATTTGGCAATTATTGGTGATTTAAAAGATGAGAAAATAAAAGCTATTTTAAAATTTTAAAACAATGAAAAAAATATTAGAAAAATTAAATAAGGAACAGAGACAGGCTGTTACTCATGAGGCTGGTCCTCTTTTAATTATTGCTGGTGCCGGCACAGGCAAAACCACGGTTTTAATTAATCGTTTGACTTATTTAATTATGGAGAAAAAAGTCCCGGCAGACCAAATTCTGTTATTAACTTTTACGGAAAAAGCAGCGAGCGAAATGGAGGAACGAGCGGACCAAATTTTACCTTATGGTTATGTTGATCTTTGGATTAGTACTTTTCATAGTTTTGGAGAACGATTATTACGTGAACACGCTTTAGATATTGGATTAAATGCTAATTTCAGATTATTAACAGAAACAGATCAATGGATATTAATTAGAAAAAATTTAACACGTTTTAATTTGGATTATTATCGTCCTTTAGGCAATCCAACTAAATTCATTTCCGAATTGATTCGTCATTTTTCTCGTCTTAAAGATGAAAATATTACTCCGGCAGAATATTTAAAATATGCTGCTAGCTTAAAAAAAACGGCTGATGAGGGTGAAGAAATGGAGGTAGCTAGAATAAAGGAGTTAGCTGAGGCTTATCAAGTTTATAATCAACTATTATTAGAAAATAATTATTTAGATTTTGGTGATTTAATTGTTTATACTTTAAAATTATTTTCTGAACGTCCGAATATTTTACAATATTATCGTCAAAAATTTAAATATATCATGGTGGACGAATTTCAGGATACGAATTGGGCTCAGTATGAGTTAGTAAAAATCTTGGCTGCGCCAAAAAATAATTTAGTAGTTGTGGGTGATGATGATCAATGTTTGCCGGGTGATTCTTTAGTTTTGTTGAATAGTGGTCAGTCAAAAAAAATTAAAGAAATAAAAAAAGGTGATGAGGTCGTCACGGCGGTTGGCAAGGGAGCTTGGAGTTATGGTCAGGTTTCTCAGGTTAATAAAATTAAAAAAGAGGCTTTATTTTTAACTTTTACTACTAACTCCGGCAAGAAAGTTACGGTGACTGATAATCATAAACTATTTTGTTTTGTCCCGCGCATTGCTGATAAAAAATATTTTTATGTTTATTTGATCTTTAAGCCAGAATTAGGTTGGCGAATTGGCTTAACTAATGATTTAGCTTCGCAATTGCGATTAGAAAAATCAGCCGATAGAATAATAGCTGTTCGCAGTTTCAAGACACTAGCAGAAGCTGGTTATTACAAAGAATTATTGTCTTTAAAATACAGAATTCCGGTTAATTATTGTCGGGAAAGAGATAGTTTATTGAATGAGAAAAAGTGGAGTGAAAAATTAAGTCGGGAGTTAAAAGTAGAGGCGGGGGTGCGTCGTTTAGCTCAAGACCTTAATCTTGATTTAGAGTCAGCGCCTTGTTATGCAGAGACGGCGAATTATGGCAATAAAGCAAAATTCAAGATTAATTTAGAAATGTGCTCTCAAAAGCATAATTCAAAAATAAGTAAAAATAATTCTTTAGCCAAACCTAAGGCTTTTCATTGTTTAAGGATTGAAACTACTGATCAAATAACAATTTCAAAATTGAAAAAAATGGGTTTTAGTATAGTAAGTGGTGCTAAAAAGAAAAGCCTGTTTTTACAGAGTGATGATTTAAAATATTTAGGTCGCATTGCTTTAAGAATACAAAAAGAGTTTGCTGGCTTGATTGAGCCGCAGATGAAAATTGCTAAAGCAAAGGAAAAAGTTTTGCAGGCAACAGTTGTTCCAGCAAAAAATGTTTTTCCCGGCATGTCTGTGCCAATTATGAGTGACTCGGGCATAGTATATGATCAAGTTGTTGATCGTCAAGAGCAGACAAAAAAGGATTTTGTTTATGATTTAGAAATTGCTGGGACTCATAATTTTGTAGCTGATGAAATTTTTGTTCATAATTCAATCTATAAATTTCGCGGTGCCTCTATTTCTAATATCATGCAATTTAAAGATGATTTTAAAAAGGCGGCTGAATTAGTTTTAACAGAAAATTATCGTTCTCGTCAGGAGATTTTAGATTATGCTCATCGCTTTATTCAAAATAATAATCCTAATCGCTTAGAAGAGAAACTAAAAATAAATAAACAGTTGAAAGCTAAGGGTAAAATAGCTAAAAAACCAAAAACTGAGCCGGCGGTTAAATTTTATAATTTTGAAACAGCTGAAGAAGAAACTTCTTTTGTAGCTCAAAGGATCTTAGATATTTATCAAAGGAAACAGGCGGCTGGGGAAAAAATTAGTTGGTCAGATTTTGCCATTTTAGTGCGCGCTAATGATACAGCTGATGCTTATGTTAAAGCGCTTGGGCGTTATAATATTCCTAATCAATTTATGTCTTGGCGCGGTCTTTATTATAAACCGCTTATTTTAGATATTTTAGCTTATTTGCGTTTACTAGATAATTATCATGAATCATCAGCCCTTTTTCGGGTTTTGAATATGGATATTTTTAAAGTTTCTCATCTTGATTTAGTGACGATTAATAAAAAAGCAACTCGCAAGGTTTGGTCTTTATATGAAGCGCTAAAGAATATTGATTCTATTTCTGGAGTGAGTACTGAAAGTATTAAAAATATTAAAAAACTATTAAATTTAATTACTGCCCATTCTGCTTTAGTGGCGCAGCAAAGTACTTCAAAAATATTTTTAACCTTTGTTTATGAGTCGGGACTATTAGCTGATTTAGATCATGATCGGGACTTAGAATTATTTTCTTATTTAAATCAGTTTTATCAAAAAATAAAAAAAATGGAGGAGGCTGAGCCAGATTTACATCTGAAAGACTTTTTGGCCGCAATTAATTTGGAGTTAGAGGCCGGAGAAACAGGTTCACTTAAATTAGATTTTGTTGATAATGAAACAGTGAAGATTATGACAGTTCATGGCTCAAAAGGTTTAGAGTTTCAATATGTCTTTCTGGTTAATTTAGTAGATAAAAAATTTCCGACCATTGCTCGCGGAGAAAAAATTCCTTTGCCAGATGATTTAGTTAAGGAAAAGACTGTTGCGGGAGCAGACTTCCACTTAGAAGAAGAGCGCCGTTTATTTTATGTAGCTGTCACCCGAGCTAAGGAGGAGTTATATTTAACGGGCGCTAAAGATTACGGCGGAGTACGCGAAAAAAAGCCATCACGTTTTTTATCAGAAATGGGGATAGAAGATTCTCTAGCACCAGAAATTAAATTAACACAGAAAAATGAATTTTTACGAGATTTACATTATTTAAACTCTCAAGAAGCTAGTAGTCAGCAACTGTCTACAGAAGAAAAATATCCTTTGCCAGATAAATTTTCTTTTTCACAATTAACCGCTGTTTCTACTTGCCCATTACAATATAAATACGCTTTTGTTTTAAAGATTCCAGCCTCAACTGATAAGTCCAATCTTATTTTTGGTCGTGTTATACATAGTACTTTATATAATTTCCTTTTACCAACCATGAGTGAATGGCGAAAAATGCAAGGTGATTTATTTGCTGAACTTGATGGAGCTAAAAAGAAAAAAGAGAAACAAGATAAATTATCCAAACTGTTAACCGAAAAACGATTGTTAGAAATTTATGAAGAGCTTTGGCAGGGGGATGGTTATAAAAATAAAGCTGAAAGAGAAGCTTATTATAAAAAAGGGATTGAAGCTTTAAAGAAGTTTTGGCAAAATTATTCAGCTAATCCGCCACAGGAAATAATATTTTTAGAGAAGAGCTTTTCTTTTAAAATCGGCGGCGAGATTATTAAGGGAACTATTGATAGAGTTGATAAACTGCCCGACGGAACTTTAGAAATAATTGATTATAAAACTGGCCAAACAAAATCTAAATTAGAGCTTAAGGATAAGAGCCAACTTATTTTATATCAATTATTTACTGAAGAATTTTTAGGGATCAAAGTGAGTGCCCTGACTTATTATTATGTAGAGAGTGGTGAGAAGCTCACTTTTACAGCTACCGCTAAAGATATTACTAAGGTGCAATTATGGGTCAAGGAAAAAATTTCTTTGATTAAGAAGCAAAACTTTGCGCCAACCCCCTCATCGTTGTGTGGGTTTTGTGATTTTAATTCTATTTGTGAATTTAAACAGCGTTAATTATAAAAAATATGGCTACTAAAATAAACATTGATGAAACCGAAGAGCGTTTAATTAGTCCGATAGAACATCAGGGCGACGAAGCTTTTGATTCATCTTTACGTCCAAAAACTTTAAAAGAATATGTTGGGCAAGAAAAAATAAAAGCTAATTTAGAAATTACTATTGCGGCTGCTAAGAAGCGGGGCGAACCGATTGAACACATTTTATTATATGGTGCGCCCGGTTTAGGTAAAACAACCTTAGCCCATGTTATTGCTAATGAAATCGGAGCCAATATTAAGGTTACTTCTGGGCCAGCGATTGAAAAGGCCGGTGATTTAGCTGCTATTTTAACTAATTTAGAAGAAGGTGATATTTTATTTATTGATGAAATCCATCGTTTAAGAAAAACGATTGAAGAAATTTTATATCCAGCCATGGAAGACTTTTCTTTGGATATTATTATGGGTAAGGGGCCAAGCGCTAGAACTTTGCGTTTAGATTTGCCGAGATTTACTATTATTGGCGCGACTACACTAGCTAGTTTATTATCGGCACCTTTGCGCGATCGTTTTGGTATCACTCACCATTTAGGATTTTATGAAATAGTTGATATTGAAAAAATTATTATGCGGAGCGCCCGAATTTTAAAGGTAGAGATAGAGGCTGAAGCAAAAACAGCTATTGCGGCTCGTAGTCGCCGTACACCACGTATCGCTAATCGTTTATTTAAGAGAGTGCGTGATTATTGCGAAGTAAAAGGAGATGGTAAAATTACTTTAAAAAGTTGTTTAGAGGCTTTTAAAATGTTAGAAATTGATGAGCTAGGTTTGGATTTAATTGATCGTCGTATTCTAGAAACTATTGCGGTGAAATTTAAGGGTGGTCCAGTTGGTTTAAATACTTTAGCGGCGGCTACCGGCGAAGAAATGGATACAATTGAAAATATGTATGAACCTTATTTAATGCGTTTGGGATTTTTAGATCGTTCACCACGTGGCCGAGTGATTACGCATTTAGGTTATGAACATCTGGGCCTAAAAATGCCAGGAACAGATAAATTAATTTAGGTTAAAACAAAATAAATTAATGATTGATTTATGTTTTTGTCGTTGAAGGAATTTGATTATCATTTACCCCCAGAACTTATTGCTCAAAAACAAATTAAACCGCGGGATCACTCGCGGTTATTGTTGCTTAATCGTCAAAGTGGGAAGATAGAACATAAATATTTTTTTAACATTATTGATTATCTGCAAGCAGGAGATCTTTTGGTTTTAAATAATTCTAAAGTTTTTCCGGCACGCTTGATTGGATACAAAAAAGAAACGGGTGGTAAGACGGAAATATTTTTACATCGGAAATTATCAAAAAATACTTGGGAGTGCTTATTGAAGGGAAAGGTAAAAGCAGGATTAATAATTATTTTATCAAAATTATTAGCAGCGGAAGTGATTAAGGATAATCATGATGGGACTTGGCAATTGAAGTTTAATTTATTGGGAGAAAAGTTTTGGCGTGAGATCAATAAAATTGGTGAAGTTCCCTTGCCGCCATATATCAAGAGAGATAAGCAAATTATTAGTGATAAAAATAACTACCAAACAGTTTTTGCAGCAGATAATAAAATTGGCTCGGTGGCTGCACCAACTGCTGGGTTGCACCTAACTAAAGAATTGCTAAGAAAAATAAAAAATAAAGGAGTAAAAATAGTTTACATAACTCTACATGTTGGTTTAGGAACATTTACTCCCGTAAAAACAGAAAATATTGCTGAGCACAAAATGCATCGGGAATTGGTAGAGATTAAAGCAGCTACATTAAAAGCAATTTTAGCAGCTAAGAAGGCTAAACATCGTGTGATTGCTGTGGGGACAACCAGTTGTCGTTCACTAGAATCAATTAATTGGGAGCAATTAAAAAATAGTCAGCAAATAGTTAAGCAATCATTTTGGACTGATATTTTTATTTATCCTGGTTATACTTTTAAAGTAGTTGATGCTTTAATTACTAATTTTCATTTACCGAAATCAACCTTGTTAATGTTGGTGAGCGCTTTAGCGGGTAAAAAACAGATACGCGCTGCCTATTCCGAGGCAGTTAAGCGAGGTTATCGGTTTTTTAGTTATGGTGATGCGATGTTTATTTACTAAAATTAGCTGATAATGCGGATTTGATTTTTTTTTCATTTTTTGGTACAATTTGAGCTAATTGTTAGCATTTTTCTATCCCGATTTTAACTTTTCTTTGTTCAATATGAAAAAATTTTTTTTGTTTGTTTGGGAGCTAGTTAAGGTGGTTCTGATTTCGGCTGCTATTATAATACCAATTCGCCATTTCTTAATTCAGCCGTTTTTTGTGAAAGGAGATTCCATGGAACCTAATTTTTTAGATAAAGAGTATTTAATTGTTGATGAATTAAGTTATCGCTTCGCTCCAGCGGAGCGTGGGCAAGTAATTGTTTTTCGCTACCCCCGTGATCCTCAAGAATATTTTATTAAACGCTTAATTGGCTTGCCGGGAGAACAGGTTCAAATTAAAGATGGACAAGTTATTATTTTTAATAATGAGTATCCAGAAGGAATGGTTTTAACTGAAAACTATTTGCCGGAAAATTTAGAAACTTTTAGTGATAGTGAAGAAAAAATTACCATTGGCCCAGATGAATATTTTGTTTTAGGGGATAATCGTAATGCTTCAAAAGATTCTCGTTATTTTGGGCCGATTAATAAAAGTTTTGTAATTGGTAAAATTTTATTTCGTGGCTGGCCACTCAGTGAGATGCAATTATTTAATAAAGATTGTTGGCCAGAGTATAATATTTAATATTTCATTATTATGCCTAGAGTAAAAAAAACTTCAACTGATAGCAATGTTAAAAAAACGGAAGAGCGCAGTGGCAAAGTTATTCCTCGTCTTTTAGGGATGAAGGATATTCTTGGCTCGGAATGTGTTTGTTATGATTTACTGGTAAATAAAGCGCTAAATTTGGCTAAGGCTTATAGTTTTTCACCAATAAAAACACCGATTATTGAAAGTTTTGATCTTTATAAAAAATCAACTCGCAGCAATCTTGAAAGGGAGTTTTATGCGGTTGAAGGTGAAAAAAGTGAGCGTCTAGTTTTGCGCCCAGAATTAACACAGGGAATTTTACGAGCTTATTTAGAAAATAAATTAAATGAAGGTAATTTACCAGTTAGACTTTTTTCTTTAGGACCAATTTTCCGGCGAGAAAAATTACAATCTGGCCGCTATCGTGAATCAACTCAACTTGACTTAGAAATAATTGGTGAAAAAAACCCAATCACGGAAGCTATTTTAATTTCAATTGCCCATAATTTTTTTGAAGAATTAGGAATCGCCACTCAAGTTCAAGTGAATAGTATTGGTTCAGTTGAATGTCGTCGTGAATATAGTAGTAAACTAATGGCATTCTATAAGGAAAGAGGACGTCGTTCTAAATTATGTAATTCTTGTAAAAATAATTTAGGCAAGAATATTCTTGGCTTGCTTGATTGTAAGGAGGATGCTTGTGTTAAGCTGCGTGAAGAAGCGCCGCAAATTGCTGATTATTTATCTGATGAAAGTCGTGAATATTTTACTAAAACTTTAGAATTTCTAGATGAATTAAATATTAGTTATAATTTTAATCCCTATTTAGTTAGGGGTTTAAATTATTATAATGATACGGTTTTTGAATTTTGGCCACTTAATGAAGATGGATCGGCTCAGGGCAAATTAGCCTTGGCTGGTGGTGGTCGTTATGATTCTTTAATTAATAGCTTGGGCGGCGAGCCAACCCCAGCGATTGGTTTGGCTATTGGTATTGAAAGAACGCTGTCTCGCTTGAAAGATAAACACAGCTTGGCAAATCCAGGAGAAGAGAATATAATATTTATTGCTCAATTAGGAGAACAGGCGAAGCTTAAGGCTTTGCAGTTATTCCAGGAATTGCGTAAAGCTGGTTTTAATGTGAAACAATCTTTTACTTCTGATAGTTTAAGAACACAGCTAGAGGAAGCGGCGGCACTTAAGGCAAGAACATGTTTAATATTAGGTAAAAAAGAGATATTAGATGGTACAATTTTAATGCGCGATATGGATTCTAGTGCTCAGGAAGTGGTTGTTTTTAAGAAAATAAAAGAGCGTTTAATTAAAAAAGATAAAATAATTGAAAAAAGATTAAATATTAGAAAGGAGGAAGAACTACATGGCAGACTTTAAAAGAAAACCCGGAGAAAGTTTTGAGAGTTTTTTACGAAAATTTAAAAAAGGCTTAAAAAACAATAAAAGATTGGAGAAAGCGAGATCTAAACAGTATATTGAGCCTAAAATGACTAAACGTCTTCAAAAGAAGCATGCTTTAGCTGGTTTAGCTTTGAGTAAAAAAAATGAACATTTACGTCGTATTGGTAAGTTACCGGAAAGCACAAGAAGATCATAGTTTTTAACTATCTTTTTTATAAAAAATCCTCCCTTAGGAGGATTTTTTTATTCCAGGCAGAAAACGTTTAATATTATCAAAAGTTGATTTTTTAGCAAATTGTTTAATACGATCACGGGCGCGTTTTGTTTTAACAAATTTTAACCAATCCCGATTCGGATATTCACGATTTTTTTCAATAATAATTTCAACTAAATCACCGTTTTTTAATTCTTGATCAAGCCGACCTAGTTTATCATTAATAATAACGCGGGCGGCTTTATTGCCAATGTTGCTGTGAACCGCGTAGGCAAAATCAATTGGCGTGGCTCCTTCTGGTAATTCAAAAACATCTCCTTTGGGAGAAAAAATAAAAATACGATCACGGAAAACATCCATTTTGATATTAGTGACTAATTCAGTGGTATTAGTGATTTCTTTTTGAATTTCAACAATTTCTTTTACCCAGGCAGGTGATTGATAATTACCAGCCTCTTTCTTTGATTTATAATACCAATGAGCAGCTAAACCATAAATAGACTCTTCATGCATTTCTTTAGTTCTGATTTGAAACTCTGCCAATGTTCCTTCTGGGCCAAAAACAGTGGTGTGTAAAGAACGGTAGCCATTTGGTTTTGGTACAGCAATATAGTCTTTAAAGCGATTAGGCTTTGGGCGCCAGAGAGCATGAATTATGCCTAAAGTTTTATAACAATCATTAACTGTTTCAACGATGAGGCGTAGCCCAAAAATATCATAAATTTCATCAAATTGTTTATCCTTTTCCTGCATTTTATTATAAATGCTGTATAGGTGCTTAAAACGGGCCTCAATTTCAAATTTTATACCGGCTTCTTCTAGTTTAGGAATAAGAATGTTTTTTATTTTTTGGAAAAAACGATTGCGTTCAACTCTTTTTTCTACTTCATATTTATATTCTAGTTCATGATATTGGTCTGGGTATAAATATTTAAAACAAAGATCCTCCATTTGCCATTTTAAACGACCAATACCCAAGAGACCAGCAATTGGGGCGTAAATTTCTAGTGTTTCCTGGGCAATTCTTTTTTGTTTTTCTGGAGGCAGATTTTCTAGTGTGCGTAAATTATGTAGACGATCACAAAATTTGATAAAAATAACGCGCAAGTCATTAGTCATGGCTAAAAACATTTTTTTTAAATTTTCTCTATAGCGCTCAATGCCGCGGTATTTAATTTTACCTAATTTAGTTACTCCCTTAACTAAATTATAAACATCAGTTCCAAAGATTTCTTTTATTTCTTCTAGGCTATGATTAGTATCTTCTGGCACATCATGCAGAATACCGGCAGTCACAGTTGATAAATCAGCCTTAATTTCCGCTAAAAGAAAGGCAGTATGAAGAGGGTGCTGAATATAGGGTTCACCACTTTTTCTTGTTTGTCCTTCATGAGCCATTTCAGCGAATTTATAGGCTTTTTCTAGAATAGAAAAATCTTCATCTGGATGGCTTTCTTTGAACTTTTTTATAATTTGTTCAATAGTCATAAAATGCTTTTTCTTTTTACTGCTTTTATGTTATAATAAGTTTATCTAAATTATATCAAAAGGAAGAATAATTTAGAAGTTTTTCATCATATTTCATGTTAAAAAAAGTTAAAGTATTTATTTTTGTTTTCAGCTTAATTGTTTTTTCAGTTGGGGCTAATTTTGTTTTGGCGCAAGCTGATTTTGGCACAGAGCCGGTGGCGGAAGTAATTAATTTATCACAAGCTGATCCGCGCGCAATCGCTGGTCGTATTATTCAAATTACTTTAAGTTTTCTAGGGGTAATCGCTTTGCTTTTAGTAATTTATGCTGGATTTTTATGGACAACTTCGGGAGGCGATGAAGATAAAATTACTAAGGCTAAAAAAATTTTGAAAAACGCTGTTATTGGTTTAATAATTATTTTATCTTCTTGGTCAATAGCTACTTTTATTTTATCTAAGTTATCAGAGGCAACGGGTGTTAAAGAGGGGAGTAATCAAGGTGGTATTGGACGCATCTCCTTGACGACTAATAGTGGCCTAAGCGCTATTGGCGCTTGCTCAGTTGATACTGTTTATCCAGAAAATAAGCAAACTGATGTAGCGCGCAATAGTGCAATTACAATTACTTTTAAAGAACCACTGAAAGCGGAAAGTGTCTGTGTTGATGCTTCTGGCTCTGCTTGTGCTTGTAATAATAATGATTGCAGTAATATGAATCCGGAAAGCATTAGAATCTTTAAAACAGAATTGGGAGATTCCTGTAATAATAGTTGTCCAAAAGTAAATGCTAATATAACTGAAGTTAAAGTTTCTATTTCTAGTGATAGCCGAACTTTAGTTTTAACCCCTCTTAGTTATTTAGGGGATGGAGTTAATAATGTTTGGTATTCGGTTAAAATGACTGATAAGGTTAAAAAAATAGATGACACTTCCATGTTTAAAAATTGTTATGATAATTATTTTAATTGGAGATTTGAAGTTAGTTCGCGAATTGATTTAACTCCGCCTCAAGTAGTTGTGGGTGGCATTTTCCCTCTGCCGGATAATGAAAATGATGTAAGTAATAAAACTGCCGAGGCAAAAAAAGCAGAAGGTTCAATTACTGTTAAGGCCATGCCTAAAGTTTATCAAGCCGCCAAGGTTGAGAAAATTACTTCAATTGGTGAATCGCCAGTAGCGGTAGCTGCTCCGCTTAATTATCAAGGAACATTAACGCAGTTTAAAGCAGTGATTTCTGCTGATACGTCTAAAGTACAGCTATTTGATGGCAATAACGACACTAATCTTTTAGGTTCGGCTAGTTTTGATGCTCAAAATACGGCTAAATTTGCTGGTTACTTTACTTTAACCGCTGATAATCGGAGTGCTGGCAATGCTTGGCTGATTGAGATGTCGCCAGAACAATTAGCAGACACACTTACACTTGGTTCTGATACTTATACTTTTTCTAGCACAAATTCTGGCGCTAATATTATAAAAATAAATCCAGAAGGTGATTTTTCGGAGCAAGTGAGAAGTATTTATGCAATTTTAAGCGGCAATTCCTCTTTTGATGTTTCTAACACCGGTGATGCAAAAATTAGTTTAGTTTCTAAAGTGGCTGGAGCTAGTGGCAATAAGATTGAAGTTAGTACTAGCAACCCAAGTGCTTTACAAATTACTCCGCCAGCTGGTGGTCAGGATCGTCAGAGCTTGGATGAAGTTAGAGACAGAAAAGATGTGCCGATGAATACAGTTATTCAGTTAAATTTTGATGAACCAGTTAATCCGATAAAGATTGCTGGTTTGGCTTCAGAGGTAGCTGATTATATTAAGGTAGTTAATTATAAGGCAGATAGTTTTGCTGATGGCTTGCCTTGTGTTGCTGATTCTGATTGTCAGTCTTATAAATGCGAGGGGGCAGTTGGAGCAAAAACTTGCGTGGGGGATTATGTGGCGGGGAGATTTATTGTGAGCAATGCTTATAGAACAGTAGAGTTTATTTCGGATAAAGAATGTGGAGTTAATGGTTGTGGGGAAAAAATTTATTGCTTGCCGGGGGGTAGCCATTTAGCTGTAAAAATGAAAACAGCTGATTTAAAAACTTGTTCAACTAATGCGGATTGCACAGCTTACTCCCCTTATAATATTTGTTCACCAACATCTTTGGGTTATAACACTTGCCAAGATATTGACGGTAATAATTATCCAAGCGCTAGCGCTCAAATTAATGGAGTGGTTGATTTGGCTCTTAATTCTTTTGATGGTGATCGTAATAATGTTTCAGATGGGCCACTAAATTTTTATAATGATAATTTTAGTGCTGAGGATAATCATAATAAGAAAGATAATTATCGCTTTTCTTTCTTTGTTAATAATACGATTAATTTGACGCCACCGAAGATTGAATCAATTACTCCAGTTCAAGGAGCAACGGGGGTGGGCTTAGCTGAGCCGATAAAAATAGCTTGGAATACTTTAATGATGAATAGTACTTTAACCACTGGTAGTCGTAAGGTAAATAACGGGCTAACGACGGTTGAACATAAATTAATAAATTTATGGAGTTCAGCTAATCAAGCAGTTGGTTATTGGGTGAAAAATGAAAATATTGATATAGAAACTCCCTTTCAATCACTTGATGGCGAGCCAGACAAAACAATTTCTTGGATAATGCATACTCCTCTTTTAGAATCAATGACTTATCATGTTCAAGCTGGTTCAGGTATTAGAGATATTTATCAAAATTGCTATAAGCCTAGCGCTAGTGAGTCTTGTGTAGCGACAGAAACTAGTCCTTCTTGTTGTTTTGGTACGGCGACTAATGTTTTGGGGGTTGATGGTAATTGTCAATAAATAAAATGAATAAAAAAATGAACAAAAAAAACATTAAAAAATACATTTTTGGGTTTTGTTTAATTGCTTGTTTATTTTTTACTAAGTTTGCTTTAGCACAAGCTGATTTTGGCATGGGAGAAGTTGATTCAGGTCTGGATGGAGTTTTGGTTAGTACTGATCCGCGGGCGATTGCTGGGAGAATAATTAATATTCTATTAGGTCTTCTTGGTATTATCGCTGTTTTATTAATTATTTATGCTGGTTTTAAGTGGTTGATGTCGGGCGGCGATGAAGAGAAAATTACTGGCGCAAAAAAGATTTTAAAAAACGCTACCATTGGTTTAGTAATTATTTTATCATCTTGGGCGATTGCTATTTTTATTTTAAATAAGTTGGGCGGAGCAACTTCTGGTGATGGTAGTGGTAGTGTGTGTGTTGATGGAACTTCGCTGTCTTGTGGTTGTGGTGGGGCGATGTTTTGCTCGGGCGGTCATTGGGGAAATTGTATTGGTTCAACTGATAATTGCTTTGTTATACCAAAAGATTGTAATGCTAATACAATTTCTGGTGTTTGTCAGGCCAATAATCAAATTTGTGCCAGTGGCTATTTTTGTGACCAAGATTGTAAATGTCAACCACAAGGTAGTGCGGGTTCTTCTTGTGATGCCGACTTAACAAATGCGCGTTGCGATGCCGATAATAATCGTTGCTCAGAATACACTACTTGTGATCCGGAATCATGTCTTTGTGTTGGTTCTCCAGTTATTTTAGGAATTAGTCCGGTTGGTGGTTTTTGCGATAACAATATTAATAAAGCCTGTTTATCAGATGATGATTGTGGAGCGGGGACTTGTGACACAGAAACTCCAAATGGTGCTGTTAATAATTTTTTAACAATAATCGGAAAAAACTTTGGTGAATATGACGCAGAGCTTAGTCAGGTGATTTTTTTAGGCACTGATTCACCTCGGGTTGGTGTTTCCCCTTCAGCTATAAATACAGCTTGTGTTGATTTTTGGAGTGATGAACAAATTATCATTGCTATTCCAAGCGGTGCGCAAAGTGGTCAAATTGAAGTTATCACTAAAGATAACTTATCGGATAAAACTGGCGATGAGAATGGACCAAAAATAAATAACTTAATAGTTAATAATATTAGTCGTCCAGGGCTTTGCACTCTTGATCCAGTAGTCGGAGCTTTAAATTCCCAAGTTAATTATCAAGGAGTTAATTTATATGCTGGCAAGGCTTATTTTGGTAATTATAAATCCAACGTTGGTGCTCTGTATTCTTCTTTTAATGATCAGAGCGGTCTAACTGGCACCTCAACTATTCCTAATATTAGAAAAGGAGATTCTGGCAGCTTTGTTGAGACGGTGGTGGAGGGTAAGGTACAAAAAAGTAATTTTCTAAAATTTACTAAATTAGCTGATGAAAACTCTGGTCCCTATATTAAATCTTTTACTCCACTAGAAGTTGATGAAAATGGGCAAAAAGTTTCGCGTGGTCCAGTAGGGCAATACATTACAATTACTGGAGCTGGTTTTGGGGGCTCAAGAGGCAATAGTCATGTTTATTTTGTTAGCGGAAGCAATAAAATAGAGGCTTCTTATTCTTTCCCCAGTATTTGTGCTAACTCTGTTTGGAATGATCATCAAATAATTGTGAAAGCGCCAGAAATGGCTGAAGATTTTTATCAAATAGAAATTGATTTAGGCGAGACTATTATTTCTACCCAAAACTTAAATCCAAATGTTTTTCAGCTTAATAATAATTTAGCTTTAGCGCCTAGTTTATGTAAAATTGATCCCGGACAAGGAACAGCTGGAACGGCGGTTGCTTTTTGGGGGGAATATTTTGGTAGAAAAACAAGTAATATTGCCGTTAAATTTTATTTAGATAAAACAGTAACAGGCAGTGGTGATGAGACGGGTAATGTTTTAAAAGAAGGTGGTGCTGATAAAATTAAAGCAGAGGTGCCCTCAGACGCAACTACTGGCGGTGTTAAAATTGTTAATACTCATAATCAGAGAAGTAGTAATGAACTTAATTTTACAGTGGCCGAATGTCTTAATGATGATGGTTGTTCAGCGGGAGCAGGAAAAATATGCTGTCCATCAAATACTTATAAAAAAGGACAATGTGTTGCTTCTTTGAGTGAGTGTTTTGTAAATATTCCAACATCAGTTTTTGAGTGGAGTTTTAGTACTGAGATAGATGGAAATAATACTGGCACCGAAGATGATCCGAGCCCTGATAATCTTCCTTCAATTTTTGATAGTTGTTTAGGTTTATCAAAATATTTAGGTTCTTGTTATCAAGGAGTTAGTTGTCCAAATAGTCCGGGTTCTTGCTCCTCAGCTCTAACTAGCTATCAAAAAATAATAGGTACTTGTGATAATAGTTGTCAGAATGTTCCCGGGTGTGATGAATCTACTTGTACTTATAATAGTGAACTAGATAGATGTGTCCAAAATAAAAAAGATAGTCAAGGTGTTTGTGATTTTCCAACTAAGATTTATATTCCGAAACTAGTTAATCAGTCAGCGAATAAGATTCCGCGTATTATGTATTGGTCCGGAAAAGTTAATCAGCATTGGAACTTAGAGACTGGGGCTTGGGAGACAGATCCTGATGGATTTTCAGGGTCCGGAATTGATAAATTAGCTTATTGTAATAAATTTTATAAAAACACGGTGGCAGTTGAACCGTATAAAGAGGAAACAATAAATACTTGGCGTGAGCGCGGCAATATAGGTGCTTTTACGGGCACGATGCTTTCTTATCGTTGTGTTTCTGCCGCTGAGATGGAGACTGTTGAAAAGACTTGTAATAGTTCAGGACAATGGGAAATTGCTTGGGCAGCTTCTTGTCCAGCTGGTTGGACTAAGACTGGCAATAGAACTTGTGTTCAAGACGGGGAGGCAGGTAAATGTCGTCGCACTTGTGATGCCGGTTTAAATTGTCAAGAAATAAACAAAGAAGGACGTTGTGTCTCTGATAAAGTTTGTTCAGCTAAAGACGCTAAGTGCGTTGATAATTTAGTGGCTGGTGAGGCGGATAATTGTGTTATTAATGTTGTTCCGACTTGTGAGTGTTGTTGTCGTTTGGGATATGAAAAACAAGATTGCTGTGCTGGCTTAACTTGTACTGGAAAATGTGGTTCTGATATCACAAACAATAATAATACTTATGGTTATTGTTCTGGTTGTGCGCAGGCTGGAGAAACTACGGCGGCACGTGATGCGGCCTGTAATTGTTTTGGTAGTAGCTCTAAATATTGCTCCATTACTACAGAACACCCAGAAGGTATTTGTGTGGATTGTGCCGGCTTAACTGATCAGGCGAGCTGCGGTGATCATTCAAGCGCTTGTTGTTTTGATTCAAATAATACAAGCACACCTGATGATGATTATTGCCGAGGGATTAAAGATTCAACGGTTATTAGTGATGATAAAAATAGTGCTAATTATGGATATTGCTCCTATTATGGATGTTCACTAAATGATCCTTATGTTTGTGCTTCTACCACTCCAGTTAAAATAGGTTATTTTAAAAAAATAGATTCTTGCCTTAGTGGTTGTCAGGCAGGAGTGGGCAGTGATTATTGTCGCTTTTTTGATAATGATCAGGAAAAATGTTCAAATGAGGCAAATTGCTGTTATGATAAAACTACCTCTAAGTGTAAGAGTGGTAACAAAATAGAAACAGGAGAAAATAAGGGTTATTGTGCTTATTATGCTTGCCAGTCAGCGGCAGATAATCCTTTAGCTTGCGAAACAACACCAACCACCACGCCTAAATTTTCTAGTATAGAGGAATGTAATGATAAATGCGGCAATCCATCAGTTGGGGCTGGCTTAGATTGTAGCGATAGTCAAACAAAGGATCGTTGTGATTTCAACGCGTGTGGCACCAATGGTTTTGCTTGTTTGCAGGAGACTGGTGCTGGTGGAGAAGGATCTGATTGTGGGGCTTGTTGCTGTAATCCAGAAGCAGAAATTGATCCTTGTGTTAGTGAGACAACTCCCAATTTACATTGTTTAGCTAATGTCGGAAATTGCTCGGGAGCTAATCGGGGATTATGTTGTGGTTGCTCTCAGGACAGTGATTGTGGTTCAATCGCCACGATTGGCTGTAATTCTAGTACTTGTTGCGAGGCCCGACCAAGCATTATTGAAACTTCGCCGATTGCCTCGGAAACAAATGTTTGTCGCAATGCTACAATTAGAATTGTTTTTAATCAGCCGATGAACGTTTCCAGTTTTAGTGATAATTTTTTATTGTATGAAGAATTAGAATATGGCAAAAAGCTTTGTCCAGCCGGGACTTTTTTAGCAGAAAATATTACCACTGAAGATTTAATTAATTCACAGACAAAGAATATTTTTGTTCATATTTGGAAAAAAATAAATTCAAAAATTAGTCGTGTCTTTAATAATTCTAATAAACGCGCTTTGGCTGAAGCTCCTTCAGCTGATAAATTATATTGTCGGGTACCTGGTAGTGTTAGCGCTGTGCAAAATGGATCGCAAACTGAGTTAATTTTTAGCCCGAAAAACCTACTTTCTCCAGCTGCTAATTTTTATGTGGTAGTAAAAGGGGATGAAAATCTTGATAGTCGGACGGGGGTTTTAAGTTATTCTGGTGTGGGCATGAAGGGATCAGGATTTAAAGATGGAGAGATGAATAACAAGCCAGTAACTTTTAATAAAACTTCTTATCAAAATTCTTATAGTTTTAAATTTGTCACTCTTCCGAGCCAAGGAGTGAACGCTGGAATTTGCGCAATAGATAATGTCAAGATTAGGCCAGCATCATATTTATTTAAGACAACTAGTAATGATCTTAATGAAAATGATAGTGATATTTTAAACCCCACTTTTGATACAGTTGCTGATAGAGATAAATTGTTTAGTGCTGGTGCTTATAGTGTTGATGGTAAATTATTAAATCCTGTAGAGGGTTATTCTTGGGATTGGACTTGGTCAATTAATAATGATCAGGCTTTTGCGACCTCTGCTCCTTTATCGCAAAATAGCCTTTTAGTTTCTGCGAAAGCAGGTGCAACGGATGTTGAAGCTAAGCTGAAAGCAACGATTGATATGTCTAAATATCTTTCTAATGATTGCTCTGCCAGTGGCAGTGGTTGTAATAAGATTAAGACTGGTAATGGTTATTATAATACTAGCGATCTTTATATTTTCCTTTGTCAGAATCCATGGCCAGCAGTTAATTCTGATGGGACATGGTCTCCTTGGTTAGATAAGGGACAGGGAGATGATTATTCAAGTTATAATTATAAATTTTATTATTGTCGTGATGCTGGCACCGCCGAAACCTTTGATGATTTACCAGCAATTTCTAATAATCCGATTTCTAAAAAAGGAAGTTTCTCTAATTTATTAAAAGAAACATATTTTTTCCGAGAAACAATTTTGCCGAGTGGTAATATTGTTGAAGTCAGAGATATGAAAAATGGGGGAGAGGTAGAAGTTAAGTGGGAATCTTCTGTTGATCAGGTAGATTCTTACAAGATTTATTATTTGCGCTCTGGTCGTGGTTTAATGATGAGTAAAAAAATAAAACCCGAAGGAATTTGCTCTAAAGAAGGTTCAGTTTATAAGTGTACTTATAAGATTGATGGGCTAACTAATAATCAGCAATATATTTTTAAGTTAACGATTGTTGCGACTAATAAAACAGAGAGTGCTTTATCTAATGAAGTGATGGCTACTCCGACTGATAAAAAAGCACCAGCTACACCAACCGGGCTTGATGTCATTATTAAGAATTCAATGTTTAATTTTTCTTGGCAAGCGAATAATGATGATACCGCTTTTTATCGCTTATATCATGGCATAAGTTCTGGAAAATATGCGGAAACCTTTGATTCAATTGGTACGGAAAATAACTTATCATTTCCTTTAAATAAATTTCCTCAAGGAGCTAATTATTTTGCTATTTCAGCGATTGATAGCTTTGGAAATGAGAGCGATAAAGTGGAGAAAGAGTATTATTTTAATGCTGAAGAAAATGGGGAGAGGAGGAGTGATGTTCTTGTTTGGCGAAGAGCGACTAGTAAATTAGAGACTCCTTTAGGTACTGATTGTCTGGTTGAGATGGACATTGAATCAAAGAATCCTTATTTGCCAGTTTGTGATGAAAATGAGAAGTTAACTTCTCCCGGAGCTTTTGTAGGAAAAATCGCTTTAGCTGCTGGTCATCCGTATTGCTCCGTTTCTGGTTGTAATTTTAATAGGGGGTTTGTTAATCCGGCTAAATGTGAATATTATACCGGAAGTTGGACAAATAATTGTTATATTCTTAATTAATATATGAAAAGAAATAAATTTATTCTTTTAGTCTTTGTTCTAGTTTTTGTCTCAGGTTTTTTGGGCTGGGAAAAATATGTTCAAGCCCAAAACGAAAGCGATGCTATCGCTGTTCGTATTTTTTCTAATCCAGAACACTATGGAATAAATGAATGGTATGAAAAACAAGGATTTACCGGCTCTCCGCAAGCCTTAATTATTGATGGCTATGAGGCGATTCGGGATGGTCGCACGGTTTATGTTAATGCAATTAATAGCAGTAATAAAAATCTTTATACTAACATTTATCTAATATCATATAACCAAAGTTCTTCTGATAAAACAGTAGATATTCTGGGACAAATTATTAAGAAGTGGAAGTTTAACACAAACATGGAAGAGGTTGGCACTTGCTCTATTTCTTTAAACTCTTGCTCAAGTGGGGAGACTGATTGTCCAGTTGATCAACAATGTGTGCTTGATAGTGATTGTTCAAACAATTTCTTCTGCGATAGTCTTAAAGCCAAGGCTATCCGTGATTTAAAGAGAGCAGCCATGGTTACTAACTTAAATTCCTCATTGAATATATATAAAACCTTAAACGGTTTTTATCCAAAACTAGAATCAGGAACTTATGTACCACATATTTCTGTTTCCGTTTGGCCTAGCTGGAACGATAAGTTTCTTCCAACTTTAAATTTGAAAAATCTGAAAGATCCGATTAATCGCTTAGGTGATTGTCCTGGCTTTGATCCAGTTACTTGCTGGAATAAAGACACAAATAAATTTAGCACTAATGTTGATTTAATTAATAAATTAGAGTTACCGGCGGGTAGTTATGGTTTTGTGTATAAAACAGATTCCGAAGGTTCTAGTTATCAATTATGTTCAGTTTTAGAAACAAGAGAGAGTGGTTATAGTTTTGTGCCTGAGATTGCTGCTATTTCAGATTGTGTTAAAAATATAGGTGCTTCTTCTGAGGGGGGAATTATTAATACAGCTCCTCAAATAGTGGATCTATATTTAGTTGGTGAACCAGGCAAAGAGTTCAATGGTTCGGTTAAGGCTATTGATGCGGAAAATAATCCTTTAACTTGGAGTTTAGAGACTGATTTTGATTGGAGGGGGGATGGTTGGAGTGCTGCTCCAGTTTTGTTAGATACTAATATGCCGAATGTTAAAAAGATTTATGCTGCTCGGGCTGGGAGTCCTGGAGAAAGAAATATAAGGCTGACAGTAGAGGATGGACAAGGCGGAGTTGCGAGTACTACAACTAAAATTACGATTATTAGCCCGAAGCCTTTTATTGAGGCAGAGGATGCGGTTTTTGATTTAAATACTGGTGACAATGAAGTATTATATAGTTTTTATTTATCAGATAGTACTTATACGGCGGCTAATATAATTAACTTTTTTTCAATAGAAGAAATTGGGTCTGATAATGTTTTTAATTTTGCCAGCATAACACCGGTTATTTCTTTGGCCGGGGAAAATAGATATAAGATTGTGTATCAAATTCCCCTAAGCTCTAATATTTCTTTTTCTTCTGACGTTATTAATAGTTTTAAAATAACAGCTAGAAATAATTATAATGCGGAAGTGGTTACTAAAGACATTAAGATAACTTTAAAAAAACCGACTTCTCCAGAAATTAATTTTAATTGTCCAGAAAGCGCGCGTATTTCTAATCCTTATTCTTGTTTACTGGGTCCAATAAATAAAAATAATCAAACTTTATCATATTCCCAGATAGATGGTTTGCCATCAGGATTATCAATATTAGCCTCTTCTTCTCAAGTATATTTAAGTGGTAGCCCAACTGCTCTTTATACTGGTCAGGTTAATATAAAAGTAACGGGCGCCTACTCAGCTTTTAGTACTATTTCTTTTCCATTAAAAGTAAATAATTATTGTGGTGATGGTATTAAGCAATGGCCAAATACCGAGGGGCGGGGCGGAGTCCATAATTATGGTTATGAAAGTTGCGATGGGGAGGATGGAATAGCTCCTTCAGTTGCTAGTAGTAGTTTACTTATGCAATATGGGTGTACTAATGGTTTAAATAATCCTGCTCCGTATCCTATTTTAGCTGATAATAAGTATTGTGTTTTTAAGTCTCCGATTGAGGGTGGCGGCTATTGTGGTGATGGCTATTGTCAAAGAAAAATTAATGGCAAAATGATGGAAAATAAATGTAATTGTCCGGTAGATTGTGTGGGTAGTTGTTGTGGCGATGGAGTTTGTGATGAGGGAATAGAAAATAATCAGAATTGTCCAGCGGATTGTCATTGTGGCGACGGAGTTTGTAATTATGGAGAGAATTATACTACTTGCCCCGCAGATTGTTTATGTGGCAACGGGGAGATTAATAGTGGCGAAGCCTGTGATCCGGGAATAGTTTATCAAGTAGAGGCCGCTCTTGAAGGAAATCCTTCGCATTGTCCGGCTACCGCTACTACCACAATAATATGTAAAAATGATTGTACTGGTTTTGAAGAATCACCAACAATCGCTTCAGAAACAAACACCTTTGCGCCAGCCAACATGGAAGGAGGTAATTTTTCCGCCATAACTCAAGAAGAATATATTTGCTGTGAATTAGTTTCTTGCTATAAAGCAAAAGATTGTGATAAGGCGGATGAAGCTCCCTCAACCATTGAGGGCTATGGTTCATATTTATATGGACTACAACCTTTTTGTGGTAGTAATTTAACTACCCCGGTTAAGGGTACGAGTTGTAAAATTTTTCAAAATATTGCCAATAAAAAACAGTGGGGGGTTGCAGTTAATAAGGCTGCCGCTGAATACCGTTGCTGGTATTGGAAATAACAATTTTTAATTATTAATTTAGTTGATTTAATTGTTTTTATGAATAAGAAAAAAACGACCACCATTATTGTTTCTCTTAGTATTATTTTGTTGTTAATTATTTTAGCGATTATTTTTTTGCCTGATAAAAATAAAGCAAAAAAGAATGGCGAATTAGAATACGCGACCGACTTTATTCCAGAAATGTTAAGTACTACAGAAAAACAAGAAATGGGCATCCCAGCAGAGACACAAATACAAGTAATGAGTCGTGATGAGAGCGGTGAAGTTACAGTTTATAAAATTATTAGAGACGAATCAGATATTGTTAATCCGGCAAAAGTTGAGCCATTAATTCCCCAAAACCTAGAAGAAACTAGCCAATAATTAGAATATTCGTTATAATTTAAGTAATTAATCAATTTTAATAAAGATAATATGTTTAATAATCTTACTAATCAAACAAACCCCCACAAACAGGAGGTTGATGATATTTTTGCGGAGACAGATAAACCAGCAGCTAGCGGTTTACAGCCAGAGATTGAGGTGCGCAATGTTGGTTTAGCTTCTTCCGGGGAAACTTTAGAATTAGCCGATGATCAAGCGCCAGAGAAGCGTAATTATTTAAAGTTAATTATTATTATTACTTTGTCGTTAGCGATTTTAGGCGGAGCTTACTTAGTTTATGCTAAAGTATTTAAAGGGAATTTGAATAATAATGCAGAAATTGTTCCTGTTAATTCTGGGAAAGTTGAATCACCATTAGAAAATCAAGCACCAAAATCAGCTGATAGTGATTTTGTTGATTCTCTTCCAGGTGTTGAAGCTACTCCAGTTTCGCCGGTAGTTATCCCAGGCGAAGAAGCTACCTCATCTGAGACAGATCTTTCGGACATAGAGATGTCCTCAGAAATAGATAGTCCGTTAGAAGGGGAAGCTGTTATTCCGTTACCAGAAATTACTGAACCGGTTTCTATGATTGATTCTGATGGTGATGGCCTAACTGATGAAGAAGAAATACTTTTAGGGACAAACATTAATGTAATTGACACCGATGGTGATGGTTTAAGTGATTATGAGGAAGTAAAGATTTATAAAACTAATCCTTTAAGCGCTGATACCGATGGCGATGGCTATCTTGATGGAGAAGAAGTAAAAAATGGTTATGATCCTAATAGAGTCGGTGCTAAACTTTCAGATAACTAGTAATAAGATAACCCTAGGATTATAAGGTTATTATGTTAAATAATTTTGAGCAAAAAAAACGGCCGCGGTCTGAGGTTTCTAGTGAACATGATAAACGTCGTAATCTTTCCCTTAATCTTCATATTATGCCCCAGACTGTTACTGGCCACTGGAAAAAGTGGCTAGTTTTGGGTTTGATAATTTTAGTAGTTTTTGCCGCTTTTTCTGTTTGGCTTTATTTCTCTACTCAATAAATTATGTTTGGTCAAAACAAAGTTGAAAAATTAAATAAGGAGGAAGAAATAAGTGAGCAAGTTAATCAGGATTTTTTAGTACATAATATGCCTAGCCCGCAAAATTTTAATGCTGGACCAGCGACTAATACACGATTAGTTTCGGGTGGCGAACTTCTTTCGGGTTTAGAAAAACCAAAACATAATTTTAAAATGGCAGGAGCATTAATTATTTTGGGGGGATTATTGCTGATTGGTGGTCTAATTTACGCTAGTTATGTTTTTATTATTAAGCCATCAGCACCAGCTGAACCCACAACTACTGTCATTGAGGAGGCAACTCAAAATCCTGAGAGCATAATTGATATTATTAATGCTAATAAAGAAATAGAGGCATCAGAAGAAACATTAATAGATGATGTGAATGTGATTGAAACAATAACGCCAGAGATTCTTGATTTAGCAACCTCTTCCGCCTCCTCAACTCTTGAAGAAATTACAGAGGAGGTAATTAATGAATCGGCAACTTTAAAGCCATTAATTGATTCCGATAATGATGGGCTTTATGATCATGAAGAGGAACTTTTAGGGACCAATCCAAGCATGATTGACTCAAATAGTAATGGCTACGCTGATTTAGTGGAAATTAATAATGGTTATGATCCAGTGGTAGCTGGAGAAAAATTAAATTTAAATGCGAATTTAGAAGAATATTTTAATCAAACATTTAATTATAAAATTTTATATCCACGAGCTTGGAAGTTAAGTATTTTAGATAATGATGATTTAGTTGTTTTTACTGCTTCTGATAATTCTATTATTCAAATTTCTGTTCAAGAAAATATTAATAAGCAAGGAATTCTGGGCTGGTATAGTGATTTGTTTCCGAGCGAAGCTCTTACTTACGATAAGCTAAAATTAGCGGATAGTTGGGAGGGTGTTTGGGGTAGCGATAATCTTAATTTTTATTTAACAGATAAGGCTAAGAAAAATATTTATGTAATTTCTTTTATTTCTCCGGTTGATGGGCAGGTAGCTTATCCGAATATTTATAAATTAATGATAAACTCTTTGAAGATAAATTAGTTTTATTTCAATTTAAAAATAAAAAAACGGGGTGTTGTAGCCCCGTTTTTTACTTTTTATATATTTATTTTTTTATAATTTTATCAATAATACCATAGTTTTTAGCTTCTTCGGCGCTCATATAGTGGTCACGATCACTATCATTTTCTATCGTAGCAATTTTTTGACCGGTGTGGAGAGCTAAAATTTTATTCATTTTATCTTTAGTTTTTAAAATATGTTCGGCGTGAATTTTAACATCGGAGGCTTGTCCTTCGGCGCCACCCATTACTTGGTGAATTAATACTTCACTGTTTGGCAGGGCGAATCTCTTTCCTTTTTCGCCCGCGGCTAAAAGAACAGAGGCCATGGAGGCGGCCATGCCAATACAAATGGTTGAGACTGGAGACTTAATATATTGCATGGTGTCATAAATAGCCAAGCCGGCTGAGACGGAGCCACCAGGGGAGTTGATATAGAATTTTATATCCTTAGTATGATCTTCAGCATCTAAAAATAAGAGTTGGGCAATAACAATATTGGCGGTATGGTTGTCTATTGGCTCGCCTAAAAAGATGATCCGGTCTTTTAAGAGACGAGAATAAATATCATAAGCTCTTTCAATTTGACCTTCTTTTTCAATTACTGTAGGTATTAATGGCATATTTTTATAAATTATTAGTAAAACCATTATAAATAAAAATAGCCTTTTTGTAAAGACTAAAACTTGATTTTTCTTTTTATTTATTTTAAGATTCTAAAGTCTACAGTTAATATAAATTTTAACATTATGTCATTTACGCAAAAATTTTCTAAATTACCAGCCCGAATTAGAGCTAGATGGATTTTAGCAATTATTGTTATTTTTGCTATTGCTGTCGCTTTGGCGGCTGGTGGTAGTTATTACAATAAATTTGCTAAAAATTTAGCGGAAAAAACTAATCAAATAGTTGTTTTGCCGTTAGTTAAGGAAATTCCTTTTAGTCTAGGTCTAGACTTGCAAGGCGGAACTCATTTGGTTTATAAGGCGGATGTTACGGATATCCCGGAAGCTGATAGAGCGGGTGCCTTAGAATCAGTTAGAGATGTGATTGAGCGCCGAGTTAACAGTTTTGGTGTTAGTGAGCCGATTGTTCAGGTTAACCGAGGAATTAATGGTGAATATCAGGTAATTGCTGAATTAGCAGGTATAAAAGATGTTAAAGAGGCTATTCAACTTATCGGCGAAACCCCGATTCTTGAATTTAAGGAGCTTGACATGGGCTCTATTGAGACCATTGAGGTTAATGAGGCTAATGAGGAGTCAGTTGAATTAGCTGAAAATATGGCGGCTGAGTGGAAAAATACGGAATTGACAGGAAAATATTTAAAACGAGCCTCTTTACAATTTAATCCGAATGACGGTACACCGGAAGTTTCTTTGGAATTTAATGATGAAGGAGCAAAGTTATTTGAAGAGATTACTGCCCGCAATATTAATAAACCAGTGGCCATTTTTTTGGATGGTTATCCAATTAGTACACCAACAGTTAATGAGAAAATTACCGGTGGCTCAGCTAGTATTTCTGGTAGATTCACAGCTGAAGAAGCGAAATTATTGGTTAAACGTTTAAATTCTGGAGCTTTGCCAGTGCCAATTTCCCTAGTTTCTCAAAAAACAGTAGAAGCTAGTTTGGGCAATGAGTCAATTAGCGATAGTATGCAGGCTGGTTTATTGGGCTTGTTATTAGTTTCTATTTTCATGATTCTTTTTTATCGTTTGCCCGGTGTTTTATCGGTATTATCATTGTTAGTTTATGGTGTTACTATTTTAGCTATTTTTAAGCCTTTGCCGGTTTGGTTTTCTTTGATATTAGTTATTACCATGATTGGTTTAATTTATTATACCTTTAATGAATTAAAGTTATTTAATGGTGCCTTGGCGATTTTATTCTCAATTATTGGTATCTTCTTATTTGTTTATGCTCAGCAGGCAATTACTTTAACTTTATCTGGTATTGCTGGCTTCATTCTTTCTATCGGGGTGGCAGTTGATGCTAATATTTTAATTTTTTCTCGTACACGCGAAGAACTAAAACTTGGCAAAACAGTTAGTCAAGCAGTTGAAGATGGCTTTAAGCGCGCCTGGCCATCAATTCGTGATGGTAATGTGGCGATTATTATTACTTGTTTAATTTTAATGTTCTTTGGGACCTCAACGATCAAAGGCTTTGGTACAACCTTATTTATCGGTGTGGCTGTTTCTATGTTTAGCGCTATTGTTATCACACATACTTTATTTGTTGTTATTTTGGGTGACTGGTTAGATAAAAAACCTTGGCTTTTAGGGGTTAAGAGAAAACAAATTGCCGAAAATAAATAAATAATAATTATTAAATATATGAATCTTCAGATAATTAAAAATAGAAAAATTTTTTTATCAATCTCAGCCTTAGCGATTACTGGCTCAATTTTAGCGCTTATTTTTTGGGGTTTAAATTTTGGAGTTGATTTTGCCGGTGGTAGTTTAATGGAGGTTAAGTTTGATAATTATCAAGCAACTGTCACTGAGGTTCAAGACAGTTTAAAAGAGGTTAACCTTCAGAGTTTAACTATTCAGCCGACTCAAGATTCTGTTATTTTGCGTTTTAAAGAGGATTCGGAAGAGGCCCATCAAGCTGTTTTAAGTGGTTTACAGAAGTTAGCCGCAGAAAAAGAAACAACTATGACAGAGTTGCAATTTGATTCTGTTGGTCCAACTGTGGGACAGGAATTAAAGAGCAAGTCTTTTAACACAGCTGTTGTTGTTCTCTTGGCAATTGTTTTTTATATTTCTATGGCTTTTTGCAAGGTTTCTCGCCCGGTTGCTTCTTGGAAGTATGGCGTAACTGCCATTATTGCTTTAGCTCATGATATAATAATTACCTTAGGCGTCTTTTCCTTTTTAGGACATTTTTATGGCATTGAAGTAAATACTCCTTTTATCGCTGCTATTTTAACCGTTTTGGGTTATAGTGTGAGTGATACGATTGTTGTTTTTGATCGTATTCGTGAAAATTTACCTAAGAGCCAAGATAATTTTGAAGATACGGTTAATCGCAGTATTAATCAAACCATGGTTCGCTCTATTAACACCTCATTTTCTTCAATTTTAGCTTTGGTGGCTATTTTATTTTTTGGAGGTAGTACAATTAGAGATTTTGCCATGGCTTTAGTGGTGGGTATTTTTGTTGGTACATATAGTTCAATTTTTATCGCCAGTCCAGTCTTGGTTCTTTGGGAGAAGGCGATGCATCGTAAAAATAGTTAAATTTTGAATAAAAAATATAAAAAGGAGGCTGTATTTTCAGTCTCTTTTTTTATTTGATATAATAATAGAATGAAACAAAGGATAAAAATAAATTTTAGAGAAATTATTGATTTATTGATAGAGTTTTTTTATTTAGCAGTTATTTTTGCTGTGCCGATTTATTTTGCGCTTACTTTTCCGACATATAATATTTTTGAATTAAATAAATTAGTTCTCTTTAAAGTTTTAACTTGGTTATTATTTTTTTTAACAGCAGTCAAGTTGGTTTTTTATAAGGTTAAGCTTCCTTTTAAAAAATATTTTCTTTTTCCAGTCATTTTTATTATTGGTTTAGGACTAACTTTATTTTTTTCTACCAATTTACAGCAATCTTTTTTTGGTTCTTATAGTTGGCAGGCGGGGTATTTAACTTATCTTTTTTATTTTCTTTTCTTTGTTTTGGTTTTCTTTAATTTACTAACGATTGGTGATGGTAAAAATGATGGCTCTGGTGGTTGGCAAAAACGAATTAAGCGAATTTTTGTTACTATTTCTCTTGCCAGCTTTATTGTTGCTCTTTATGGCATATTACAAATATTAAACTTAGATTTTTTACTTTGGTCGGAGGATCCGTTTTTAACTAAACGGACAATTTCCACCTTCGGTCAGCCTAATTTTTTAGCTTCTTGGTTATTATTAGTTATTCCTGTAAGCGCTTATTTATTTTATCAGCATAAAAAGTTTTTATTAAAATTTTTCTATTTTTTAGTTTTAATTACTGAATTAATTTGTTTGTTTTGCACTTCTAGCAGAGGAGGAATAATTGCTTTAGTGTTGACCATTATCTTATTTGCTTTTTATTTACTTTCAGTTTTGAAATTAAAAAAAACGCAAAAAATATTAATTATTTTAGGCGTCTTTTTAACGTCAGTTGCTCTTTTTCTTGGTTTTAATTTTTTTTCACAGGGACGTCTGCTTAGTTTGTTTGATTTTCAGTCTGGTAGTTCGGCTGCTCGGGTAAATTTTTATTCAGCGGCGGCTGAGATGATTATGAAAAAACCGATTTTTGGTTATGGTCTAGAAAATAGTGGAGAGATTTTTATTGATTATTATCAACCTGATTGGGGTATCCATGGCAATGTTAACGCTACCACTGATCGGGCGCATAATTTAATTTTAGACATTCTGCTTTCTGCTGGATTTTTTGGCTTAATATTCTTTGTTATTTTATATTATTATTTTTTTCGTTTGGCTGTAGATAATATTAGACAGGAAAAAATGAAAGGACTATCTCTCGCCTTGTTTTTGGGAGTATTTGCTTATCTCATATCATTAATGTTTAGTTTTACAATTGTCGCTGGCGAGGTTTATTTTTGGTTTTATTTAGCTGTTTTGGCGGCCATTAATATTGGGCAAAGCGATTTAATAAAAATAGAGCCACGTAGTTTTAAAAAATCTTTTTGGCCGGTGAAAATTATTTTGGTTGTAATTATTTTTTTATTTACTGGTAAGGGGATTGTTTATGAATTTAAAACTTTATCTGCCGACTACTATTTTAATAAGCTTTTTTATGTTTTAGCGACAGAACAATATTTTAACGCCTTTCTTTTAGATAATTGTCTTCAGGAGGTTGTAGTTAATCCGGTTAACCAAGAAAAATATTATCTTTTTTTAGCTGATAAACTAAGTGATTTTTATCCGCAAATTAAAGATCCTTTTTCCAGAAAAGTTGCGCGCGAAAAATTAATTAAACTTAATCAGAAAATTAATGCTCAGGGATATGAAAGCCTTTTAATTAAAGGCAAAATTAATACAGTGTTAGAAAATTATCCTTTAGCGGAAAAATATTTTTTAGCTGTTGCGGCTAAAACTCCATACTGGCCAAAAGTTTATTTAGAGCTAGGTAATTTATTGCTTAAAGAAGGAAGAAAACCAGAGGCAATTATAAACTATCAACTGATTGATAAAATTTTACCAGATACTAGTGATAGTCGCTTAAATGAAGCGCATAGAGAAGTTGTTAAATTGCACCGGAAAATAATTTTTAAAAAATTAGGCGATCTTTATTTCGCGGCTGGAGATTTTTCGGAAGCAGAAAAAAATTATCAAGAAGCTTATCTTAACGATCTTAATGACTTTACTTTATTGAAAGATATTGCCAATACTTATTATTTGCGAGGTGATTTAAACAAGGCTTTGGAGTATAATTTACATGGACTAACAAGAAACCCTAATGATTATAATTGGTTTTTATCAGTCGCTTTAATATATCAGGAAATGGGCAGCTTTACTGAGGCGAAAAAATATTTTAATTCTGCTCTGGAATTAGCGCCGAATGATGAAAACTTAAATAATTTTTTTAATTTTTAATTATTTTTAAATAACTATGATCAATCTTTTTTATTTAATTTTAGTTATTCTCATTGGTCTAGTAATTGGTAGCTTTTTAAATTGCTTTATCTGGCGTTTACACGAAGATGAGAGTGTTGGCGGGCGTTCTTATTGCCCTAAATGTCGTCACCAAATTGCTTGGTATGATAATATTCCAGTTTTGAGTTTTATTTTTTTAAAAGCAAAATGTCGTCACTGTCACCAACCAATCTCTTGGCAGTATCCGTTAGTGGAAATTGCCACAGCCATTTTATTTGTTTTGCTTTTTTTCAAAAATATTTCTTCAGCTTCTTTTGCTCTTTTAATGATGCGAGACTGGCTTTTAGTGAGTGCCTTGATAGTTATTTTTGTCTATGATTTACGTTGGCAGCTTGTGCCGATGGGTGTTGTTTGGTCAATGTGTGTTCTAATGCTTGTCTTTAATATTCTTCTAGGTTATTCCTGGGTTCTGATTATTATTTCTGCTTTAGTAGCCACTGCTTTTTTCTGGATTCAATATATTTTGACTAAGAAAAAAGGTTTAGGGGAGGGGGATATTTGGCTTGGTCTTTTGCTAGGTTTGTCTTTTCCTAATTTTAGCCATCTATTGGCAATTTTAATTATTTCTTATGGTGCTGGCTCTTTAGTTAGTCTTATTTTATTATTAGTTAAGAAGAAGCACAGAAAATCTCGCATTGCTCTTGGTCCATTTTTAGCTTTCGGGGCTATTATTACCTTAATTTGGGGCGATCAGCTGATTAATTGGTATTTAGGTTTATTCTCCTAATAAAAATAATTGTTTAATTTTCAGAAATTTTGTATAATATTAACAGCATTTACTAAACGATAAATTACTTCGTTTTTATATAATTTATTTGTTTCTATGAAAGATAATATTATTGCCGGACTAGATATCGGGTCAACTTCAATTAGATTAGTCGTTGGTCAAAGAGTATCAAATATTGACGGTGAAGAGCTCCAGATTGTTGGGGCTGTTTCTGTGCCGACAGCCGGTGTTAGTCGCGGTATAGTTAATAGTATTGAAGAAACAACTTCTTCTATTTCAGCTTGCTTAGAAAAAGCGGAGCGTTTGGTTGGTGTGCCGATTACTCGTGTTTGGGTTGCTATTAATGATCCTCATATAAAATGTGAACGTTCAAAAGGAGTGGTGGCGGTTGGGCGTAGTGATGGCGAAATAACTGATAATGATGTTAATCGGGCGATTGAAGCAGCGCGTGCTTTAGCGGTGCCAGTTAATTATGAAATTTTACATGTTATCCCGATTAAATTTAGCGTTGATAATCAGGGGGATATTAAAGATCCGATTGGCATGAACGGCATTCGCTTAGAAGTGGAAACTTTAATTGTTCAGGGTTTAAGCACACAAATAAAAAATTTAACAAGAGCTATTTATCGGACTGGTTTAGAAATAGAAGATTTAGTTCTTAGTCCTTTAGCAGCCGCTGAAGCGGTTTTAAGCAGCAAGCAAAAAGAATTAGGTGTGGCTTTGGTAAACTTGGGCTCATCAACAACTTCATTAGCTGTTTATGAGGAAAGGAATTTGATTCATACAGCTATTTTGCCGATTGGAGCAGAGCACATTACGGCTGACATTGCTATTGGTTTGCGTTGCCCGATTAATTTAGCAGAAAGAATTAAGAAAGAATATGGTCATGCTTTACCAGAAAACATGGATAAGCACAATGATGAGATTGATGTGAGTGAATTAGTTAAGGAAGAAGAAGTTAATGATGATATTAGTATAATTTCGCGTAAATATGTTTCTGAAATAATTAATGCGCGAGTGGAAGAAATATTTGATAAGGTTGATAGTGAATTTATTAAAATAGATCGCTCAGGGATGTTGCCAGCGGGAGTTATTTTTGTCGGTGGTGGCGCTAGTTTGGAAGGATTGGTTGAATCAGCTAAAAAGAAATTACGTTTGCCAGCCGCGATTGGTCAGGCTAAAAATATTAATGTAGTTATTGATAAAGTTAAAAGTCCAGAATTTTTAACCGCCCTTGGCTTAGTTGTTTATGGTAGTCATGCTGATGGCGAAATGGAGGGTGGAAAATTATCTAAGGGCTTGGGAGGGATTATTGAAAAAACTAAGGGCTTTTTTAGTAAAATAATGCCTAAATAATAAATTAATTTATTTAAGATAATTCTATATAATTCTATGGCTGAAATAAAACCAGAAATTGAAACATTTGCAAAAATAAAAGTAGTTGGTGTCGGCGGTGGCGGTGGTAGCGCGATTAATCGTATGGTTGATAGCGGTATTCGTGGCGTTGGTTTTGTGGCGATTAATACTGATATTCAAGCTTTGCATTATAATAAAGCAAATGAAAAAATAAACATTGGTAAAACAGTTACTAAGGGCTTAGGAGCTGGCATGAACCCAGATTTGGGTAAGAGCGCGGCTGAGGAGTCTCAAAACGAAATAAAAGAAGCGCTTAAGGATTGCGATATGGTTTTTGTGACTTGTGGTTTAGGGGGCGGAACTGGGTCTGGTGCTTCGCCTATTGTTGCTTCTATCGCTAAAGAAATGGGCGCTTTAACAGTAGCAGTAGTAACTAAACCTTTTGTCTTTGAAGGTGGCCAGCGTAAAAATATTGCCGATAGAGCCTATACTGAACTAGCTGATAAAGTTGATACTATTATTACTATTTCTAATGATAAATTATTACAGGTGATTGATAAAAAAACACCACTTCTAGAGGCTTTTAAAATTGCTGATGATGTTTTACGTCAAGGCGTTCAAGGAATTGCTGAAATTATTACCGTTCCCGGAATTATTAATGCTGATTTTGCTGATGTTAAGGCAGTGATGTCTAATGCCGGCTCAGCTTTAATGGGTATTGGCACAGCTAGTGGTGAAAATAAAGCGATTGAAGCGGCTAAGGACGCAATTAATTCTAATTTATTAGACATGTCTATTGATGGAGCGCGTGGTATTGTTTTTACTATTACTGGTGGCCCTGATATGAGTATGACGGAAGTTTCAGAGGCAGCCAAAGTCATCACTTCAGCAGCTGATGAGGATGCCAAGATAATTTTTGGCGCAGTTATTGATGAAAAAATGAAGGATCAAATTAAAGTTACGGTTGTGGCTACTGGTTTTGATGGGCGAGGCAAGAATCAAAAGAGCGAAACTACTAAATCATATACTCCTAATAGCTTTATTGTTGAAAAAGAAGGAGAGAAGGAAGTCCCAACTTCTCCATTGACTTCAGTAAATAAGGATAAAAGTAAATTTAATGTATTTAAAAACATTCCAATCAAACCGGCTTTAGAGAAAAAGGCAGAAAAACCAACGAATGATGACGATGATTTAAGTGTGCCGGCCTTTATTCGGAAGAAAATGGGATAGATTGCTAAGAAAAAATATAAAAATATTAATTATAAAAAATCCGATTATTATTTAGTCGGATTTTTATTTTTTTTAAAATAAATTTTATATTTCTCTGTGGATAACTTTATAAATTAGTTATTTTTTTATTAATTTTAGCTTAATTGACCCATATTATAAATTTTGCTAAAATTGATATTGAATACAATATTTAGTGGTCAATACTTAAAATAGCCACAAAATGTGGTATTTCACTATAAAACCTATGAAATGTCCAATTTGCTATTATCCTGATACAAAAGTAGTTGATTCTCGGGTGGCTCCCGATGGTTTATCTATTCGTCGCCGTCGTGAATGTTTAAAATGTTGTTTTCGTTTTTCAACTTATGAGGAAATAGAATTGCTTGATTTAGTGATTGTGAAGCGAGATGGACGACGAGAGGCTTATAATCGGGAGAAAATGGTTAATGGTTTAAAAAAATCATGTGAGAAACGCCCGATTACTGAAGATCGTTTTAAAAAATTGATTCATTCTATTGAACGTGATTTACAACGTTTGAAAGATAATGAAATTACTTCTCGCCAAATTGGCCAGGTAGTAATGAAAAATCTAAAAAAAGTTGATCAGGTTGCTTATATTCGTTATGCCTCGGTTTATGAATCATTTAAAGATGCACGTGAATTTCAAAAAGAATTAAATAAATTAATTAAAGGGAGAAAATAAGGGGCAGCACTATATTTCGGAGCAAAGAAATATTACTGACCGTTAATCCTCTAATCCTATGTCTGAAATCATTAGTAAAGTAATCAAAAGATCTGGCGATATTGCCGACTTTGATCAAGACAAAATTGTGAATGCTATTTATAAGGCGGCTGCCTCTGTGGGCGTAGATGATCGTCATTTGGCGAAGAAAATGGGCGATCAAGTAGTGATGAAAATTAATGCCAAGTTCCATAAAAACAGTATTCCGGCTGTTGAGGAAATTCAAGATATCGTGGAGGAAGTTTTAATTGAGAATAAATTAATTAAGATTGCTAAGGCTTATATTATTTATCGTGAACAGCACCGCCAAATGCGTGATATTAGTAATGTTGTTTCGGATGAGAAATTAATGGAGGATTATTTGGGTCGGGCTGATTGGCGCTTAAAAGAAAATAGTAATATGAGCTTTTCTGTTCAGGGTTTGAATAATTATATTGCTTCTTCAATCTCGGCTCGTTACTGGTTAAATAAGATGTATCCAGAAAATATTCGTTTTGCTCATGTTAATGGTGATTTACATCTCCATGATTTAGGCTTATTGGCTCCTTATTGCTGTGGCTGGGACTTAAAAGATTTATTGATTCGCGGTTTTCGCGGGGTAAGCGAAAAGGTGCAAAGTAATCCACCAAAGCATTTTCGTAGTGCCTTAGGCCAGATTATTAATTTCTTTTATACGATGCAAGGAGAGGCGGCTGGTGCGCAAGCATTTGCTAATTTTGATACTTATTTAGCGCCGTTTATTCGCTATGATGGTTTGACTTTTAAAGAAGTAAAACAGGCTTTGCAGGAGTTTATGTTTAATATTAATGTTCCAACCCGTGTTGGTTTTCAAACGCCGTTTACTAACGTTACGCTTGATGTTACCCCGTCAGCACAGGTGGGTGAAGAAAATGTCATTATCGGCGGCAAGATGATGCCAGAAAAATATAAAGACTTCCAAGAGGAAATGGATATGTTTAATCAGGCTTTTGCTGAAATTATGTTAGAAGGGGATTCAACTGGACGTGTTTTTGGTTTTCCAATCCCGACTTATCAAATTGATAAAAATTTTGATTGGGATAGAAAATGTTTAGATCCAATGTGGGAGATGACTGCTAAATATGGTATTCCTTATTTTTCAAATTTTGTTAATTCTGATATGAATCGTGATGATGCTCGCTCAATGTGTTGTCGTTTAAGATTGGATAATCGTGAATTAAGAAAACGGGGCGGCGGTTTATTTGGCGCTAATCCACTAACTGGCTCCATTGGCGTGGTGACAATTAATCTAGCTCGTTTGGGTTATTTATCTAAGAGCAAAGAAGAATTTAAAGAGAGATTGCTTAATTTAATGGATTTAGCTAAAGAGAGTTTAGAGATAAAGCGTAAGATTGTTGAGAAATTAACTCAGGATAGATTGTATCCATACTCCATGTTTTATTTAAGTTCTATTTATGAACGTTTTGGTTCTTATTGGAAAAACCATTTTTCTACGATTGGGATTAATGGCATGAATGAAGCACTTTTAAATTTAATGGGTAAAGATATTTCTACTCCAGAGGGCGCTGCTTTTGCCGCTGAAATTTTAGATTTCATGAGAGAGAAATTAATGGATTATCAAAACGAAACTAATAATTTATATAATCTTGAAGCTACCCCAGGGGAGGGTTGCACCTATCGTTTTGCTAAAAAAGATCAGCAGCTTTATCCAGGAATTATTTGTTCAAACACTGAGGCTGTGAAAAAGTTTAATGCCGATCCTTATTATACTAATTCTACGCATCTTCATGTTAGCTATACAGATGATATTTTTACCGCCCTTGATTTACAGGATGATTTACAAGTTAAATATACCGGTGGCACTGTTTTACATGGTTATATCGGAGAACGTTTGCCTAATGGTGATGCCGCTAAGAAATTAGTTAAGAAGATTGTTAATAATTATCGCTTACCATACTTCACCATTACTCCGACTTTCTCTATTTGTCCGAAACATGGCTATCTTTCGGGTGAACATAAATATTGTCCGAAATGTGATGCAGAGATTGGTTATACGGAAACAGTTGATGAAATTAGGTTAGCTAATGAATAAAGTTGTTAATTATTTTGCACATTGTAATTTAAGTAAATATTATTTATAATTTTAATATAAAACAAAAATATGAGCCCAATTAAAACTCAAAGACAAGAATGTATTGTTTACAGCCGTGTGGTTGGCTGGTTAACACCGGTAAAGAACTATAATCCCGGTAAAGCGTCTGAATATAAGGATAGAAAAACCTTTAAGGTTTGCGCCGAATAATTAGACTACACGCTTATGATAATTGGTGGTTTAGAGAAATTAACTTTTCTTGACTACCCCGATCATTTAGCGGCCATAATCTTTACCCAAGGTTGTAATTTCCGTTGTCGTTTTTGCTATAACCCAATGCTTGTCCTGCCCCGTCAGGGAGAGGATGTAAAAAATAAAGAAGAAAAAGGTTTTTCTGCACTTTCCACTGAAGACCTTTTTCTTTTTTTAAGGGAAAGATTTGGACGCCTTGATGGGGTTGTTATTACTGGCGGGGAGCCAACTATGCATCCCGATTTACCGTCTTTTATTAAGAAAATAAAAGAAATTGGTTATTTAGTTAAATTAGATACTAACGGTACTAACCCAGGCATGATTGAAAAATTGCTGAAAGAAAAATTAATTGATTATATCGCCATGGACTTAAAAGCGCCGCTGGATAAATATGAAGAGGTAGTAGGAGTTAAAGTTAATTGTGATAATATTAGAAAAAGTGCTAAAATGATTATATCTAGTGGACTTCCTTATGAGTTTAGAACGACGGTTGTCCCCGGTCTTTTAGTTAAAGAAGATATTGATAAAATGGGAGAAATAATTAAGGGGGCGGAAAAATGGTATTTGCAAAATTTTAAATCAGATACTGAATTAGTTGACGCTAAACTTAAGGGAGAGGCTGGTTATACCGCTAAAGAAATGACCGAGTTTGCGGCTATTGGAAAAAAATATGTTAAGCTTTGTGAAGTAAGAAGCTAGGGTTAATAATTAGTGATAATTTTTGTAAATAAAAAAACATGAAGGATATTACGGTTTTTGCCCAAACAACTTATCGTAACGAATTTAAAAAATTCGGCATAAAAACTGATGACCGGCGTCGCCACATGTATTTGATTGGGAAAACTGGTATGGGTAAGTCAACTGTTTTGGAAAACATGATTGTTGATGATATTCGTGCTGGCTTTGGGGTGGCAGTGGTTGATCCACATGGTGATTTAGCAGAAAAAATAATTGATTATATTCCAGATAATCGTATCCAAGATGTCGTTTATTTTAATCCGGCAGACATTGATTTTCCGATTGCTTTTAATGTGGTTGAGCAAGTTGAGCCACATTTACGTCATTTAGTCGCTTCTGGCTTGATCGGCGTTTTCCAAAAACTCTGGGCTGATTCCTGGGGGCCTCGTTTGGAATATATTTTACGCAATGCTATTTTAGCAATTTTAGATTTTCCGGGTTCTACTTTGATGGGTATTATTAGAATGTTATCAGATAAGAATTATCGTAAGAGAGTAGTTGCTAATATTAAAGATCCGGTAGTTAAGGCTTTTTGGGAGAAGGAATTTTCTAGCTATGCTGATAAATTTGCCTCGGAAGCGGTTTCACCTATCCAAAATAAAGTTGGTCAATTTTTATCTAACTCTTTAATGAGAAATATTGTTGGTCAAGTAAGGTCATCATTCAATATCCGTGAAATAATGGATAGTGGCAAGATTTTAATTATGAATTTATCAAAAGGACGTATTGGAGAAGATAATTCAGCTTTACTCGGAGCGATGATGATTACTAAAATTCAGTTAGCAGCGATGAGCCGGGTAGATATTCCAGAAAAAGAGCGTCGTGATTTTTATTTGTATATTGATGAATTTCAAAACTTTTCCACTGATTCTTTTGCTAATATTTTATCAGAAGCAAGAAAATATCGTTTAAATCTTGTTTTAGCTCACCAATACATTGAACAACTAAGCGAAAAAGTTAAACCAGCAGTTTTTGGTAATGTGGGAACAATAGTGGCTTATCGGGTGGGAGCGGCTGATGCTGAAGAATTAGAGAAAGAGTTTTTGCCAACTTTTACCCAGGAAGATTTAGTTAATTTGCCGAAGTATGAAATGTATTTAAAACTAATGATTGATGGAGTTGCTTCAGCGCCATTTTCTGCTCGCGGACTACCGCCGTTGCCGGCAAGTGAAAAAACTAATAATACAGCTAAGGTAATCGCTTATTCTAGAGAGAAGTATGCTTCAGAAAGAGCGAGTGTTGAAGAAAAAATTATGCGTTGGCATGAAAGTTATAATGAGGATATTGGGCCAGCCAAGAAAGTTTTAGCCACTAATTCAGTTCACTCAGTGTCTAAAACAGAAAATCGCTCGGAGAAAGTAAAGACAGAAGCTAAATTAACTAATCAATCAGCTAATCATCCCCGAATTGTTAGTACCTCGGGGCATGAAGCGATTTGTTCTAGTTGTGGCCAAATGACAACTACAGTTTTTATTCCCGATGGTATTAGGCCGGTATATTGTAAAGAATGTTTGAGTCGCAAAAAGGAAGAAAAAAGATTGGAAGTGGAAAAAAGAAAAATAGAAAAAGAGATAGAAAAAAAACGCTTAAAAGAAGAAACGGTTTTAGTTAATGAAACCCCAACCCTATCTTTAGCAGATTTGGCTAAAGCGAAGCCGGTTGATTTTCGGGGACGAGAAATAAAAAAGATTGAAACAATAACTAAGCATAATGATCAGAATCAAGTAGCTAAAAGGAGTAACCAAGAAAGAGATTTGCCGGAAGGAGTGGAGATGATTATTTCAGATAATAAGTTATAAAATTATGTATTTAATTTTTGATACAGAAACAACCGGATTGCCGAAAAATTATCAAGCACCACTTGATGATTTTTCTAATTGGCCACGAATTGTGCAGTTGGCTTGGAGTCTTTATGATGCTGAAGGGAATCATTGGGAGAGCTATAATTATATTATTAAGCCGAATGGTTTTGTGATTCCGGAGGAGATAGCAAAAATTCACCGCATTACTCAAGCCAGAGCATTAGCTGAGGGAGTTGAGCTTCGTCAGGCGCTTGAACATTTTATTGATGATGTTAAAAAAGCTGAATATTTAGTCGGTCATAATATTGATTTTGATGAAAAAATTGTTGGCTCAGAATTATTGCGTTTACAAATGGAAAATCCTTTACTCACAGCGAATAAAATTTGTACCATGAAAGCAAGTGTTCAGCTTTGCCAGATTGATAATGGTCATGGTGGATATAAGTGGCCAAACTTAACTGAATTATATCAATTTTTATTTCAGACTAGTTTTCCAGATGCCCATGATGCCTTGGTTGATGTCAAGGCTTGCGCAGAATGTTTTTTTGAGCTAAAAAGAAGAAACGTGATTATATAAATAAATTATCTATGGGACAGGTAAATTATTTAAAAGTTGGTAAAGCAACAGATTTAAGTGGTAAAGATTATAAGTTTTATCGCTTTTTAGAAACATTACCGGGCTTTATTTCTATTACTACTCTAGTTGTCTTAACTGTTTTTTCTTATTTTAAACCAGTTTGGGTAGCTTATTTTGTGATTGCTTTTGATGTTTATTGGTTGCTTTTGGTTATTTATATGGCTCTTTTTTTAGTTAGCTCTTATCGCAAACTAACTAAGGGACTAGCAATTGATTGGCAGGGAAAATGCCAACGCTTGAAAGAAGGAAATTCAGAAGAAATGAATTTAAAAGAAGTCTCTCCAGATTCATTAGCAGCTCAAGGTGTTCATTGGGATAGTCTCTGGCAATTAATTATTTTGCCAACTTATGGAGAAGGAATTGAAATTGTACGGGGAGCTTTAGAGTCTTTGGTTAATGATGGTTATCCAACAGAGCGAATGATTGTTAATTTGGCGATGGAGGAAAGAGCGGGACAAAGCGCTAAAGAAATTGCAGCGATAGCTCAAGAAGAGTTTGGTGATAAGTTTGGGCACTTTTTAATCACTTGGCATCCGGATAATATTGAAGGAGAAATAAAAGGCAAGGGGGCGAATCAGGCTTGGGCCGTTAAGATTGTTAACCGAGAAATTATTGAAAAAGAGAATTTAGATATAAAAAAAATATTGGTTAGTGTTTTTGATATTGATACGGTTGTGCATCCCGGTTATTTTTTTGCTTTAACTTATAAGTTTTTAACTGTTAGCGAGCCATATAGAGCTAGCTATCAGCCGATTCCGGTTTATCATAATAATATTTGGGAAACGCCATTTTTTTCCCGTTTAACTGCTTCCTCTAATACCTTCTGGCAGATGATTATGCAAATTCGCCAGGAAAGTTTAGTTACTTATTCTTCTCATTCAATGACTTTTGCTGCTTTAAAAGAGATTGGCTATTGGTCGCCAGCGATGGTGAGCGAAGATTCTCGCATTTTTTGGGATTGTTTGTTGTATTATAATGGTGATTATCGGGTTGAACCTTTGTATTATAAAGTTTCTATGGATGTTACCTTTGATCAAAATTTTTGGCGCACTGCCCAGAGCTTATATAAACAGCAACGTCGCTGGGCGTGGGGCGCAGAAAATATTCCTTATTTAATTTTTAACACAGCTAAACGTTGGCACACAGTTGATCGTCGGAAGTTGATTGGTCATATTATTATTCAGATTCATGGTTTTTGGTCTTGGGCAACTAATGCTTTAATTATTGCAGTTATTGGTTGGATGCCGATGTTAATTGGCGGTGATCGTTTTAATTCTACAGTGCTTTCTGGTAATTTGCCGACTATAACGCAAAATTTAATGACGGTGGCTATGATTGGTTTAGTTTTTTCAGCCATTATTACTTCTTTATTATTACCGAAGAGACCGAAAAAATATACAGTTTGGAAAAATGTGAAGATGGTTTTGGAATGGATTTTTGTTCCAATTACCATTATTGTTTTTGGTGCAATTCCTTGTTTTGATGCGCAAATTAGATTAATGCGCGGAAAATATATGGGTTTTTGGGTAACACCAAAGTCTCGTTAAATAGATTTTTTACTATTCATTTTTTATGCTATAATAGAGGCTAATGGATAAGCATAAAATACAGCCACGCGTGCTTAGCGCTGGACAAACAAGAAAGCCAGATAATTTTTTTTATCGTTTTTTTTCTAGCCAACGTTTTTTGGCGATGGTGGGTTTAGTTTTTATTTTGTTAATTATTTTTCCTCTAGCGAAAGTGTATACTCAAAAACGAATTGTGGAGAAAGAAATTAATGAAGTTAAAGAAGAGATTGCCGTTTTTGAAAAAACAAACCAAGATTTACGCCAGATGATTGATTATTTGCAGTCCGATCAGTCTTTAGAAGAGCAGGCTCGTCTTAATTTAAATATGAAGAAGCCGGGTGAACAGGTTGTCGTGATTGAAAATTTACCAATAGCCACTACGGCTGATGAAATAAATAAAAACACCACTTCAGAAAGTAATTTTAAGAAATGGTGGAATTATTTTTTTGGTTAATTGTGAGCCGAAGAGGGGACTTGAACCCCTGACCTACGCGTTACGAGTGCGTTGCTCTACCAGCTGAGCTACTTCGGCTATTTGAGCGGGTAAGCGGAATCGGACCGCCTTCCTCAGCTTGGGAAGCTGATATAATAACCATTATACGATACCCGCAGAACAATATTTTATAGAGGCAAGTATAATTATAAAGATAAGTTAGCAGTTTAGTCAATTAAATAATTTTAATAATAAATAATTTTAATATATTCTATGAAGTTAAAGTATCAAAAATTAATTGGTTTAGGGGCCCTTCTTTTTTTTCTTGTGCCAGTGGCAACTAAAGCAGCCCAGACTGAGTTTATCACGCCTAATTTTACTGAAAAGGCGATTGTCGCCACTAGCTCTCCAGCAACTGGTCTTCCTTGGGAGTGGGATGCCTTAACTCCAGTTTTTGAATATTCTTTTAATAATCCACATACCTATGATCCCGCTTTTCCGATGACAATTAAAATTAATTATGATCAAACGGATAATTATTTAAAACAGATTTTCATTGTTGATGCCTTGTCTGGTGCTTGGAATCCTTTGCCAACGACTGATAATCCAGCAGATAATTCAGTAACCGCGGTTATCACTTCAACTTCTGGAAAAGTGATTGTTTTAGCTAATCATAATATTTTAACAGTTGGTAAAGCTAGCTGGTATGCTTATAAGGGTGGACTATACGCCGCTTCGCCAGATTTTAAAAAAGGCTCTGTTTTGAAAGTGATTAATTTAGATAATGGAAAGTCAGTTAATGTGACGATTAATGATTTTGGTCCAGAGAGGGATAAATTTCCAGATCGTGTTATTGATCTTGATAAACTCGCTTTTCAGGAAATTGCTTCCTTAGGAGCAGGAGTAGTTAGAGTTAAAATTGAACCATTAAAAGTAGCGACTGGGGAAGTGGCGCCACAAATTTCAGCCACACCAATAGTGTCTGCTTCGTCAGCGATTATTGTTAAAGAAAGTGATGGTAGTATTATTTGGGGCAAAAATGAAAACAATGTTTCTCCTTTAGCTAGTTTGACTAAATTAGTGGCGGCTAAAGTTTTTTTAGACACAAGACCAACTTTGAATAATGTTGTTGCTTATCAAGCGCAGGATGAAAATTATAATTATCAATATTGTAATCCTTGGGAGATAGCTAAATTAAATGTTAAGTCTGGTGAAACCATGACGATTGAGGATTTATTATATAGTTCACTAGTAGGTTCAGCCAACAATACAGTAGAGAGTTTAGTGCGCGTTAGTGGTTTAAAGCGTTCAGAATTTATTAAAAGAATGAATGAGCAAGTAAAGGATTGGGGCGCCACTAGTACTTTTTTTGTTGAGCCAACTGGTTTGTCGCCACAGAATGTGAGTTCTCCGGCTGATTATGCTATAATAGCAAGAGAGGTTTTTAAAAATCCTATAATTCAAAAGATTAGTACGACTGCCAGATATAGATTTACTACAGTTAACACTAAAAAAGCACATACAATCACTAACACTAATAAATTAGTTACTAATCCACAGTATTCAATTATTGGTTCAAAGACTGGTTATCTTGATGAGGCAGGTAATTGTTTAATCACTAGAATAAAAACCGAAAAAGATAATTTAATTATTATTAATTTTGGATCAACTTCTAAGGTTAATAGTTTGGCTGATAATGAGCAGATGATTAAATATGGTTTGCGTCAAGTTAAAAATTAATTATGATCACTCTTCATAACGTTTCTAAATCATATAATAAAACAAAAATTTTACGTTCGGTTAATTTACGAATAGAGCCGGGAGAGTTTGTTTCTATTGTGGGTCAATCAGGGGCCGGTAAAACTACGTTAATAAGAATTTTGATTGGTGAAGAAAGAGCAGATGATGGTCAAGTAATTGTTGGTGATTGGGATATTACTAAAATTTCTAGACGAGAAGTCCCATATTTACGTCGTCAAATTGGAGTTATTTTTCAGGATTTTAAACTTTTACCTAAAAAAACTTTAGAAGAAAACGTTTCTTTCGCTTTGGAAGTATCTGGTAGTTCAGCTGCCAAGATTAAGAAAATTGTGCCTAGTGTTATGCGGATTGTTGGCTTAGAAGATAAGAAGGATCGTTATCCTAATGAAGTTTCTGGCGGGGAAAAACAAAGAGCAGCGATTGCTCGGGCCCTAGTTCATCAACCAAAAATATTATTAGCGGATGAACCAACTGGCAATCTTGATGCGATAAACGCTAGTGAAATTATTGATTTACTTTTACGTATTAATAAATTTGGCACGACAATTATTTTAGTTACTCATAATAAAGAAATCGTTAATCGTTTGAATCGTCGGGTCGTTACAATGGAGCAAGGGCAAATTATTAGCGATCAAGCGCGCGGTAAATATATTTTATAAATATGCAATCTTTATTTCATATTATTAAATTTAGTTTTCAAGACATCACTCGCAATATTTGGTTAACCTTGGTGACGGTGACGATTTTAGTAATTTCCTTATTTTCCATTAATACACTTTTGATTGTGCGCGTAATTAGTGATGATGCTGTCACTGCGATTAAGGAGAAAATAAATATTAGCCTTTATTTAAAAGCAGATGCTTCTGATACGGAAATCATGGTGTTAAAAGATAGAATTGCTGCCTCCGATAAGGTTAGGGCGGTAAATTATATTTCTAAACAAAGTGCCCTAGATTCTTTTCGGGATAAATATAAAAACAATCAAGCTGTTTTAGCAGCCTTAAAAGAGTTGGGGCGCAATCCTTTATTGCCAAGTTTAACAATCGTGCCAGCTGATCTTAGTCAGTCAGAAAATTTGATTAATGAATTAAGAGTAATTGATAGCCCAATTATTGAGTCACGTGATTTTTCTGATAATTCAGTAATTCTCAATAAAATAAATAATATCACTAATCGGATTAGTCAGGTGGGCATCTTTTTAATTTCAATTTTTATTTTAACAAGTTTGTTAGTTGTTTATAATGCTATTAGAGTGGCTATCTATACTCATCGTCAAGAAATAGAGGTAATGCGCTTAGTTGGTGCTTCTAATTTTTTTGTCTTTATGCCGTATATGGTGTCTTCTTTTATTTATGCCTTGTTTAGTGTTTTAATAGTAATTTCAGTTTTTTATCCTTTTTTAACTTTATTGCAACCCTACTTAGAAGTTTTCTTTACCGGCTATAACATTAATCTTTTAAATTATTTTGTAGGTAATTTTGCTTTAATCTTTGGTTTGCAATTTTTAATTGTTTTATTTATTAATATTTTAGCTAGTTTGTTTGCAGTTAGAAAATATGCCCGAGTTTAGGTTTAGCAAGCTTTAGAAGGGGGCAGTGAAAAGAAAAATAGGGTTGACTTTTCCCCTATTTTTTAATATCATTCTGGTGTGCTAGAAATAATTAAATATTATTCGGGGATCGTCTAACGGTAGGACTCCAGGTTTTGGTCCTGGCTATCGGGGTTCAAATCCCTGTCCCCGAGCATTGAAGAAAAATCGCTTTTATTTGTGATTTCAGAGAGCTGTTTATATGGTTCTTTGAATGAAATATTAGCGATTTTTTTGTTGCCAATTTCAGCGTTCCAAAGTAAGGAATTTAAGGTTTCTCTCTTTTTTTCTAAAGACATAGCTAAAAATGTTTTTCTCATTTGTTTAGGCCTTAAAAAGGTATTTTTTATCCGTTCCAAAGTATCCGTATCTGCCTTTTTTAATTTATCTTTTAGCTCGCTCAAATCTTTTAAAGCGTTAATCTCTTCGTTGTTTAATTGCTTATCCTTGGCCTCATAAACGGCCTTATCTAGCGTTTTATCCAAGTAGGCGTCTAAAAGGGTATTACGCCTTTCTTTAAGCTTGGCGAGCCGATTTTTAAGGTTTAATTCCAGCTCTTCCAAATATTGTAAATTGCTATCGCCCTGTTCTTTTTTAGTCTGATAGCAAAGCTCAACCAACTCCTCGTCAAAGGTTAATTTATCAAATACAGCTAATAACTCTTTAGATAAATAATCTTCGGTTAAATAGACTTTATGCTCCTCACAAACATTTTTGCCATTGGTGCAGTAATAATAAATATGACGTTTTTTCTTTAAAGTGGCTGTTAGCAGACAGCCACATTTAGCACAGCGTAATAATCCCCGGAAAGCAAAAGGGATGGCCTCAACTTTAGTATGTTTTTTAACATTTAAAATAACTTGGACATCCTCAAACATTTGCTTAGTTATGATCGGCTCATATTTCCCTAAATATTTAACGCCGTCTTTTTCCATAATTCCGCAATAGAAAGAATTCGATAAAATTTTATGAATAGTGCTTGGGTAGTATTTTTTACCGCCTCGGCTTCTAAATCCGTCTTCGTATAAAATATTAGAAATTTCTTTAACGCCATATTGGCCGGTATTATACATTTCAAAAACTTTCTGAATAAATTTAGCCCTAAGTTTATCAACAATTATTTTTAAGTCTTTATTGATATAGCCGATAGGAGCTTTATTAGGCCAATAGCCTTGAGTTAGTTTGGCTCTAATTCCTCGCTTAACATTCTTAGATAAGTCCAAAATAAACTGATTAGCCATTCCGCTTTCAACATTAAAAAGTAGAGCGTTATCGCTCGGCAGATATTGTCTTTCCATTGTTTGGATTATCTTTAATTGGTTTTGTTGTAATAACCATTGGATAGTTGCCGAATCAATTGGATTACGAGAAAGCCTATCTATCTTCCAGCATATAACGCCGTCAATTTTGCCTCGCTTGATCAAATTGATAAGTTCGGAAAATGCCGGCCTGTTATCCGGTTTCTTGGCTGATTTACTTTCTCTAAAAGTTTGAATAATATCCAGTCCGAGATTCTCAGCCATTTTCGTCATTTCTTGTTCTTGGGAATCCAGAGACAAAACTTGTCGGTTATCGTCTTCGGTAGATTTTCGGCAGTAGAGGGCATATTTAGTTTTTTGGTCATTTGTAGTCATATTGTTTAGATTTATGGTATAATTTAGCTATCTTTTATTTAACTTATAAAAATATGATAGAATTTTTGTTAATTATTTTAATTATTATTAATTGTTATTTTTTTATTTTATTAAGACAGGAACAAAAAAGAGTTCGAATTCTAACTGTTTTTATTGATGGAATAATAAGATATTCTTCAAAGATACCTGACATGATTTACGAAGTAAAAGAAAATAAAGATAAAAAATTTGATTTAGAGCTTCAATCC
>JGI24710J26742_10000097_pt1 | contig 71032 bp, 57 predicted proteins | sample BioPla2DNA2_FD_26742 | JGI IMG/M metagenome (IMG submission 26742) | reverse complement strand
GTTATGGGCAATCTTATGGCTCGGCTGTTTCATACGGCTTTGGACAGGCTTCCGCTTCTTCGTTGAACCAAGGAAGTGCAGTGCCTATCAATTCTGCTCCTCAATACCAATCTCAGGAGAATCAGAGCGGAGTTGTTTCCTTTGGAGATGAGCTGTTTACAGATACAGAAAAGTCTCTGTTGGCCGCAAGCAGCGGCAGTGACTTTTTCTTCTCTGAGCTGAACAAAGATACCTCTGTGCCTTTTGGCGGTGAAGATATGCCTGATTATGGCAGCGGAGGCCCTCAGCTTTCAGATGATGCTGCTTATGGAAGCCAAGCTGTTGCTCAAAGACAAAGCGCAGGATTTAACGACTCAGAGCATAAGCTTATTCAAATGAGTTTGATGGACTTGCATGCTGATGACCCTGAGTTGCAGTTTTTGAAATACGGCTCTGAAGAAGCTCAAGATATTTTTATGGAAGATTTTCAATAATCCCTTGTACGAGAGCTTTAATAATAGTAGACTGCCTTAGATTTAATTCGGAGGTGGTCTTTTTTGTTTAAGCCTGTGATAAGACCGAGACGCATGCGTGTTAACAAGGGTCTTCGTAATATAATCAGAGAAGTAACCTTGGAAACAAGGCAGTTGATTTACCCGATTTTCGTTTCAGAGCTGGTGAATGAACCTAAGGAAATTCCTGGAATGCCAGGACAGATTCATTGGACATCAGACAGAATTCATGAGCCTGTTTTGCAAGGCATGAGAGCAGGTATCGGAGGTTTTTTGCTTTTTGGCGTGCCTGCTAAAAAAGACGGGGTCGGAAGCATTGCCGCAAGTGATGATTCCATAGTTTGCAAAGCAATCAAAAATATAAAAAAACATGCTCCTGAAGCTTATATAATAACAGATGTTTGCCTTTGTTCTTATCTTACCCATGGACATTGCGGCATATTGTGTGAAAATGGCAGCGTTGATAACGATCTTTCAGCTTCTGTAATCGCAAAAGTTGCTTTGGCTCATGCAAAAGCCGGAGCAGATATGGTAGCTCCATCTGACATGATGGACGGACGTGTTGGCCAAATTAGGGAAGTATTGGATGCCAATGGATTTGAAAATGTTCCTATAATGTCTTATTCTGCGAAGTATGCTTCCGCATTTTATGGACCTTTCAGGGCTGCCGCTGATTCTGCTCCCATAGAAGGAGAGACAGACAGAAAAGGCTATCAGATGGATCCTGCCGTAAAAAGAGATGCAATGCTTGAACTTGAATTAGATCTGGCGGAAGGAGCCGACATATTAATGGTTAAGCCAGGTTTGCCTTTTTTGGATATTCTTGCGAGAGCAAGAGATCGTTTTGAGGTTCCTTTAGCTGTTTATCAAGTTTCTGGTGAATATTGCATGTTGAAGGCTGCTTTTGAAGCTGGATACGCGGATCAGGAAAAAGCACTGATGGAGACTATGATTTCTTTTCGACGAGCAGGCGCTGATATGATAATTACTTATTTTGCGTTTGAAGTGGCTGAATATCTGCATTCTGGAAAATATTTTAATGCATAATAACAATCATAGAGATGCATTACGGGTTTTAGCTTGGGAAACGACTCACGCTTGCACTTTGGCTTGTCCTCATTGCAGAGCCAAGGCTTCTTTGGAGCCTGCAGAAAATGAGCTGACGACTGCTGAAGCTTTTGTCATGCTTGAATCTGCGGCTCTTCTTGGAACCAAAATGTTGATTTTGAGCGGCGGAGAGCCTCTTTTGAGAAAGGACTTGGAAGAGGTTGCTGTGAAGGCCTGTGAACTGGGAATCAAACCAGTGGTTTCATGCAATGACGGCAGACTTCTTAGCGATGACAGACTTGAGAGTCTTAAAAAGTCAGGAATAAATCACTTCAGTTTTAGTATGCACTCTGAAGACGAAGAGGAACATGACAAGTTTGTGCGTGTTGAAAATACTTATAATGAAGCTTTGAAAGCCTTTGAACGCATAAAAAAGCATGGAATGAGTTTTCAGATAAATACGACTGTTTTGCCTGTTAATTATAAAAAGCTTGAAAGTTTAAAAGATTGGGTAAAATCACTTGGAGCTTCTGCTTGGCATTTATTCTTTCTGGTTCCGATGGGACGAGCGGAAGAGAACTTAAATGAGACTTCGCTTGATAAATCTGCAGTTAACGAAGTAATTAAGTGGCTTGCACATAATTCAGACAACTTTGGAATTTCGACGAAAATAACTTGTGCGCCTCAATACGCTGCAGCCAGAGATGCTCTCGGGTATCCAGCTGAAAGCCGTGGCAGAAGCTGTATGGCGGGAAAGGGATTTTTGTTCGTCGGCAAGACAGGTGATGTAAAGCCCTGCGGCTATTTTGAAAAGTCTTGCGGAAATATTCGTCAGCAAAGTCTTGAAGAGATTTATAGAACCAGCGAACCTCTTTTAAGAATAAGAAATCCTGAGCTGTTGCAGGGCTTTTGCAGTAAGTGCAAAATGAAGGTCGTTTGTGGCGGGTGTAGAGCCAGAGCCTTAGCTGTAAATGGTGATTTAATGGCGGAAGATCCTAACTGCATATTTGCGAAATGACAGTGAGTCGTGGGTCGTGGGTAGCGAAAAACCAGACTCAATTGCAGCAAGTGATAATTGCTTTGCCATTACTTCTGTGTATTCCGTGTGTTCTGTGGTTCAGAATTGTTTTTGGTTCTCATCTGTGTAATCTGTGGATAGAAATGCGTTTTAAGTTTCAGCTGCAACACAGCGCTAGTCGAGTTCTTTTAAGAAACTTCTTAGAGCTGTGCGTGCTTGTCTGATGATTCTCGCTCTTCTTACTTCTTTTTTCTCGCCTTCAATATTGGGGAAGAGACCGAAGTTGATGTTCATGGGTTCAAATTTTTTGTGCCCTTCAAAAGTAATGTAATTGAGCAGAGCGCCTATCATGGTTTCTTTTGGAAATTCTACAGGTTCTTTGCCGTTAAGCATGCGTAAGATATTTTTTCCCGCAACCAGACCTCCCATAGCTGATTCTGTGTAGCCTTCAACGCCCGAGAGTTGTCCCGCAATGAAAATATTTGGGTTCTTTTTGGTTTGAAGTGTCGGCAAAAGGGTTTTGGGAGCGTTGACAAATGAATTTCTGTGCATTTGGCCGAATCTTGTGAACTCGGCATTTTCAAGGCCAGGGATCATTCTGAAGACACGTTCTTGTTCTTTGTGCCTGAGGTTTGTTTGGAAACCCACCATGTTGTATAAGGTTCCTAAAAGATTGTCTTGTCTTAATTGGACAATCGCGTATGGTTTTGTTCCGCCTAATTGTTCTGCAAAACCCACAGGTTTAAGCGGACCGAATCTGAGAGATTTGGGACCTGATTCTGCTATAACCTCTATAGGCTGGCATGCTGAAAAAAAGTCTGATTTTGAAAGTTGTTCGTCTTTCTCAAGTTTGGACAATTCAATTCTTTCGGCTTTTAAAAGCTCTGATAAGAAAGCAAGGTATTCTTGCTTGTTCATGGGGCAGTTGATATAATCTCCGCCTTCTCCGGGTGTGCCATATCGGTCTCCTCGAAAAGCTTTGGTCATGTCAATGCTCTCAGCTGTAATTATAGGAGCTACAGCGTCAAAAAAAGAAAGGTTTTCAGAGCCTAAGAATTCAGCTATGACTTTTTCGAATGGCTCTGAGGTAAGAGGGCCGGTTGCTATAATTACATAGCCTTCTTTGGGGATTTCCAAGGCTTCTTCATTTTTAAAATCTACCAAGTTATGGTTTTTTATGTATCTGGTGATTTCTCTAGCAAAGGCATCTCTGTCTACCGCTAAAGCGTTGCCGGCAGGCACTCTGTATTTATAAGCTGTATCCATCATATAGCTGCCTATCAAACGCATTTCTTCTTTTAGCAGGCCAGAAGCCCTGTCGTGAACGTTGCTGCCCAGAGAGTTGCTGCATACCAGTTCTCCTAAGAGATCTGTGGTGTGAGCGCCCGTAGTTTTTGTTGGACGCATTTCGTAAAGGGTGACAGGATGCTGTTTACGTATGAACTGATAAGCGGCTTCAGAGCCAGCTAGACCTGCTCCGATGATTGTTACCGGAGTTTTTTTCAAGTCAGCTTTTGTCATTTATCTTGGCTCTCCTCTTTATATTTGCATTTCTTATCGGAACATTTTATGTGTTTGCCGAGCTTTTTTGTTGTGTGCCATACAAGCGGCTCAGAGCAAAGGGGGCAGAGTTTGCCTGTTGGCAGAGACCAAGTTGTAATGGTGCAGTCAGGATAGTTTGAGCAACCATAGAAAAGCCGGCCTGTTTTGCTGCGTTTTTCTACTATTTTACCGTTGCAGCCTTTTGCTGGGCAGTTGACTCCAACTTCTTTCAGGATCGGCTTCGTGTTTTTGCATGCCGGATAATTTGAGCAGGCTATGAATTTGCCGAATCTGCCGGTTTTGACTTGCATTGGTGAACCGCACTTGTCGCAAACTTCATCCAGAAGTTCGGGTTCTTCCATTTCTTCTGTTTCGGAAATTTTATCCGCGAGGTGTATAGGACCTTCGGGAATACCGTTTGCAAACATCACTAAAGTGTCAGGAATGTTGATGGTTGATTTGCAGTCTGGATAATTGGAGCAAGCAAGGAATTTGCCTGTTTTACCCATTCTTGCAAGCATAATTGATTCGCATTCAGGACATATAACATCTGTAGGTATTTGGACTTTTTCCAGATTGTTTTCTGCTTTTTCCAATTCAGCTTCAAAAGGTTTGTAGAAGTCATCAAGGAGTTTTACCCAGTCGAGTTCTTCTTCTTCTACCATGTCGAGGTGTTTTTCCATTTTAGCAGTAAAGTCGAGGCTTATAAGATCTGGAAAATATGTTTCAAGAACTTCATTGACCAAAAAGGCTGTGTCGGAAGGGACAAACTTTCCTTCTTCTTTTTTTACATATTTACGTTGTTGTATTGTATCTACAATGCTTGCGTATGTAGAAGGTCTTCCTATACCCTCTTTTTCCATAGTTCGTATTATGGAAGCTTCTGTATAGCGAGGCGGCGGCGTTGTGAAGTTTTGAGTTTTTTTGATATTTTTTAATGTGACTTTGTCGCCTTTCTTCAAAAGGGGGAGAGTTTGCTTGTCGACACTGTCGGTATCGCCATCTTCGTTTTTGGTTTTATATAGCTTTGTATAACCGTCAAAAACATTGGTTGAACCTTTTGCTCTGAAGACAAGCCCGTCTATGTCGGCTTCAAGAGTTACGACTTTGTTTAGTGCCTCAGCCATTTGAGAGGCCACGGCTCTGTTCCAAATAAGGGTGTAGATATTGTGCTGGTCTTTCTTGAGGAAAGGAGCCAAGGCGGCAGGCGTTCTGGAGGGCAAGGTTGGTCTTATTGCCTCGTGAGCATCTTGAGCACCTTTTTTGGTGGAGAAATCTCGAGGCTTTGAGGTGGAATATTTTTTGTCGTAACTTGTTGCTATAAAATCACGAATGTCTTTCAGGCCTTCAGGCGAAATGCGGACAGAGTCAGTTCTCATATATGTTATAAGACCTGTTTGTCCTTCACTGCCTATTTCAATGCCTTCGTAGAGTTTTTGAGCTATGGACATAGTGCGTTTCGGAGCATATCCGAATCGGGCAGCCGCTTCAGCTTGTAACGTGCTTGTTATAAAGGGAGGCGGCGGGTTTTGCGGGCGCAAGTTTTCTGTCAGGTCGGTTATAGTGATGTTAGCATCTTTGACTTTTGCTGCAATTGCTTCGGCTTGTTTTGCGTTTGTTACTTCTGATTTTTTGCCGTTTTCTTTTGCGAGTCTTAGTATGAATGTTTCTTTTTTGTTTGTTTTGAGTTCAAGGTCGACATGCCAGTATTCTTCTGGCACGAAGGCCATGATTTCTTTTTCGCGGCGGCAAATCAGCATGACTGCCACGGATTGAACTCTTCCTGCAGAGAGGCCTAAGCAAATTTTAGACCATAGAAGAGGAGAAAGTTTATAGCCGACTAAACGGTCGAGTATGCGTCTGGACTGTTGGGCATTAACTAATGCATAGTTAATAGGTCTTGGGTTTTCCAGTGAGGCGAGAACATTGTCTTTTGTTATAGAGTTGAAAGTGATTCTACAATCCGAAGCAGGATCTATGTCCAGCAATGTTGCCAAATGCCAACTAATAGCTTCTCCTTCACGGTCAGGGTCGGGTGCCAGATAGATCTTGTCTGCTTTCTTTGCCGCTTTTTGAAGACGAAGTATTACATCTTTGCGGTCTTTGACTACGTGGAAAGCGGGAACATACCCATCTTTGACGCTGACACCGAAACGAGAGGGCGGCAGGTCTACAACGTGCCCTACGCTGGCTTCGACTGTATAATCTTTTCCCAGAAACTTCGAAAGTGTTTTGATTTTTCCTGGGGATTCAACTATCAACAATTTATTGGACATTTCTACTCCGATCACTGAATAAGCAAAGACATATTGTTATACAGGTCTTTGTTAAAACCTTCACCAGTAAGAGGTTTGCTTGCTGCTATTATGAGTTCCAGATTTTCCTTGGTAACAGAGCGTAAATCAGCTTGTTCTATATGTTGGAGGACGTTTTCAAAGTGCATTTGAGAGATTTCACCTGATTCCAGCAAGTCTATCAGATGTCTTTGAGCTTCGCGGCTCATCCGTATGGCTTCAAGTGGATTCAAGTGCATGACACCCGTCATTTCTCCCTCTTTGTTTCTGTTTCTGAGTGAACCGTTGACTATTGGGTGCATTTTTTCAGAAAGAACTGAAAGCACCCAAATGGCTGTTTCTATATCATCCAACGAGTGTCCCTCGGCGAGAAGTCTGGCAACTGCTGAGTTCTCGTTCTCATCTTCCTGCGGAATATTTTCATCTTCCGCAACAGAAACACCTGATGAGTCGCTTTTTTCTAAGCGTCTAATAAGGGTGTTCATTATTTCCATGATTTCCGATAGGGGTTTGTCTGTTTTTTTCATTGCCGTCCCTTAGTATATTTATAGGTCGTTTGATATGTATTGTCACCGTATTTTACTAGATAGTTGCGCATTTCAAGCTCTAGGAGCAGTGGAAAGAGAAGATCTCGCTCCCATCCTGCATCAATTAATTTATCCAAGTGGAGGGGTTGAGCACTTAGTTGCTCCAATAACTTTATTTCTTCTTTATTTAATGCATAACCCTCAGTTTGTTCAAGTTCTATTTTCTGTTCCGGCAAAATATCTTTATAATAATCAATTATATCTTGCGGATCCGTGACTAGAAAGGCACCTTCCTTAATGAGATTAAGAGTGCCTTGGCTGTTTACTGATTTTATACTTCCAGGCACTGCAAAGACTTCTCGATTTTGTTCAGCGGCCAGTCTTGCTGTGATCAAGGAACCGCTTCTGTTGCTCGCTTCTATGACGAGAGTGGCTATGGAGATTCCGGAAATAATTCTATTTCTGATTGGGAAAGACCACGGTCTTGGTGTTTCTCCAGGAAGATTTTCGGATAAAAGAGCACCCTTTTCGATGATGCTGCTTCTGACTCTTTGATTGCTTCTTGGATAAATAACGTCTACGCCGTTTGCTAAAACTGCATAAGTGGGTTTTCCTGCCGCTAATGCGCCTAAGTGGGCATAAGTGTCTATTCCCAGAGCCAATCCGCTTATTATGTTGAAACCGGCTTTTGCCAGCTCTTCAGCAAAATCTTTGGCTATTTCGTAGCCTGTTTGTGAAGCTTGTCTTGCGCCTACTATTGCAATAGAAGGATGAGTGAAATCTATAACTTTACCTTTTGCGAATAAAATCAGCGGAGAATCCGGTATTTCTCTAAGATATGGCGGATAATCACGATGATTGAAATCTATAAGCTTTATATTTTCTTGGTCGAGTTTTTCAGGGGAGCAGGCAGGCTTAGCTTCAGCTGCAATTTTTATGAACTTTTCCGCTCTGCGGTTGTCCCAGCCGGGAATAGCCAGCAATTCGTCTTTTGAACACGAAAGAGCTCTTTCCGGTGTTTTTGCATACTTTATTAAGCCCGCTAAGAGAGTAGGTCCTAGTGAGGCTGTTTGCAAAAGCTTTAACCAAGGGATACGTTTATCTTGCATAGAAAAATGTTTCGCGGGGCTGTTTTATTTCTGTAATAACTTTTCGGCAGGCTTCTGCCAGTTTGTCATTCTGAGATTCCATAGTGATTTGAGTCAGGCGCGGCAGAATGTCAAGACCTGCACTGACCAGAGCGTTAAAGACCGCTGCTTGAACTCTGCTTTGTTCGCTTATCATAAGGTTTGCGAAGAGGTTGGGATTTTGTCTGGCCATTGCAGCCAGTATGTTTTGAATAGTTTGAGCTTCCCCTTGAGCTTTAGCGGTTGCGGCATGTTGAATAAGAGTCAGAACGTCTTCTTCTTGTCCCAAGGCAGCAAAGGCTCGAGCAGTTTTAATTCGTATTTTTCTGTCATTGTCGCGTAAAAGGTCTGCAAGTATTGCTCTGGTTTTAAAAGACGGATAAGAACCCAAAGCTTCTATAGCTGTGAGTCTTACTGTCGGATTGTTGTCTTGGGATAAGAGCAGAATTTCATCGAGTGCTGAGGGCTCTTTCATGTATGCAAGAGCTAAAACCGCATTTGATTTTAGTTCCGGGTTGTCACTTGCGAGGGCATTTTTCAGCTCTTCTTGAACTTTCGGTCCGATTTTTTCAAATATACTCAGAACGGTTCTATGGACTTCTTTGTTTCTGTCGGAGAAACATTTAATCAAAGGTATGATGGCTCTTTCGTCGCCTGTGTTGCCTAATGATATAGCAGCATAAATTCTGACCCACTCGCTGTCATCGTTTAAGGCTAAAATAAGGGCTGTTGTTATGTCAGGAGCGGAAATGAGGCCAGCTGCTTGTGCAGCATAAATTCTCAGTTCTGAGTCTCCTCTTCTTAGAGCTTCAATTATGTCTCTTACGTATTTGTGTCCTGATTCGCTGATTATACGCTTGAACCAGTAGGCGATATTTTCGTTGTCGCTGGAAATATGATGGAGCATTTCTTTTAGAGGCAGATTATCTGCTTTGATAAGACTTTCTGCTGCTGCTTTTCTTACACTCCAAACGGGATCATCCAAAACATGCAGCATTGTTTTTGCTATGTCTGGAGTCATTGTTTTTCCCAAAGATTTAGCAGCGAAGAAGCGTATTTCACGGCTGGGATCTTTTAAGGCTTTTGCCAGGTAGGGCGCTCCGGCATCACCTATAGATTCAAGGATTTTTGTTACCCAATAGCGCGCATCTTCATTGTCGCTTTTCAAGGCTTCTGCGATTTTGTCTACGCCCTTTTCGCCTATTTCAGTGAGGGCATAGGCACAGGTTCTTCTTACGTTCCAGTCAGGGTTTGCTAAGCCTTTTATCAAGACAGGAACTGCTCTTGGGCTGCCTATTTCTCCGAGGGCAGCGGCGGCAAAAGTCAACATTTCAGGAACTTGGGTGTCGAATGCTTTTAAAAGCGGGTCGGTTAAGGGGGAACCTATTTTTACCATGGAGCCCCTGACAAGATATCGTTTATTCTCGTCCATTTTGATAATTTCTTCAAACATTCGTCTTAGAGAAGATTCTCCTGACTTTGATAGAGCTCTTATACAACCATCGCGAATTTCGGGATTTTCAGAGGCAAGATATTGGAGCATCAAGTCGGTTGCTTTTTCTCCTATTTCGCCGAGAGCAAGGGTTGCTGCCTTTCGAATTGACCAATCGTGATCAGCAAGAGACTCTATTAATACCTTGATGACACGTACATCGCCCGATTCGCCCAATGCTGCGGCTATGACATATTTTTGTTGTTTGTTGCCTGATTTGAGTGCTTCTAACAGAAATTTTCTTGCGGCAGAGCCTAGTTTGCCTAATGTCTTTATAGTCCAGAAAATGATATCTCTATCGTTTGTGACTTTCATTATTTGCTCAAGCTGAGGAACTATCTCGTCGCCGAAGTTGACCAAAGCGTCTGAAGCAGCTTTACGAACTCGCCATTTCTCATCGCCGAGGGCTTTCAAAAGGAGAGAGACGCCTTGCGAAATCTTTTTTTCTCCTATTAAAATGCAGGCGAAATAGCGGATCTCGTCATTAGAGGTTTTCATAGCACGCAAAATAGAAGGATAAGCCTTTGAACCTAAGTTCCCCAAGATGTGCAATGACCAATGTTGAACATCCGGATTTCTGGAGTTGAGAGAGTTTGAAAGCGGCAGAAAGGCTTTATCGCCATAGTTCTGGAGTATTTTGGCCGAATGTTTTCTGATGCTCCAAGTTTGGTCGGCGAGGCAGTCTATCAGAAATGGAATCAGTTCCTCGTTTGCCGGGCGTTTCTCTATTTCATCCAGATATTGATGCTTCTGGTCTTTGTTTGCATTGGTGAAAAGTTCATAGTATTTGTTGCTATAGTCCATTGTCTTCCTTTTGGGGTTCTTTATTTTCCTTGGTCTCAGGTATTGTTGTTTCGTGCTGCTCAACAAGTGATATATCGCAGGTAACAAATTCAGGGGTTAAAGCAAACTCTATGTTGTTTGAAAAATCACTATTCAGTTCCAGTTTTATTTTATGGGTGCCAGGTGCGAGTTCTTTCAGGCTTAGAGGTTTTATGAGTTTGCTTTTATCCAGATGGTTTATTATCGGGTTCAGATCTTTCATTAGGCCTTTTATTTCGAGCGAAGCATGGTTGCTGTCTTTAAAAGTTATGCGTTGCTGCGGCGATGAAAGAGCCGTGACTGGAATCTGGGCAATTTGTTTGGTTACGGGAATATCCTCCAAAAATAGTTGGAGAATTGGAGTCGATGTTGAAATCAACTCAAAGGTATGATCCGGGAAAAGAGGTTTCAGGGGAACAGTAACGTCTTCAGTGAAATTTGAAAGATCGACAGGCTCAGTAACCAGCGTTCTTATTTTATTCAGATGCTTCGTGGAGCCTGAAATTTCTACATATTGAGGTGACATTTCCCAGCTTTTCAAGTTTTTGCCTTCCGGAAGTTCTCCTGTGAAGACGGGTTTGGCAAGAGGCAGAACTCTTTGCGGATAACCTTTTCTGACAGCTACAGCTATATTGGTTCTTGGCGGAGTTATGGTTACATACTCTTTATTTTCTTCATTAAGCAAGGGTGAAATACGAATTTCTCTGGATTCACTTATGGAATTGCTTATTTCGCTATAGGAAAGAGATACTTCACAGGACTGTATCTTTGTCAGAATTTCCAGAGGAGCGGATACGTCTACTTTTGCAGGAGATAAGACTGGCGGATCTGCTAACAGTCCGTCTCTCATTTCGCCTTCAGAGATTATATTGACATCGAATGTCAGGGTTGCAACAGGTATAACTTCTACAGATATTTCTGTAGGTATAGTCTGAGTGACCTCTAGTTCGTTAGTTACAAAAACGTTGACAGGAAGTATGAATGTATCTCTGATAGTTGCAGGCACACCTAAAAGATCGACTGTGGGTGTTGCAGAAAGGTAAGAGTCGTAAGACATAGTAGAAAATATGAAATGTTTTCTGCCGCCTTCGAGTTTTACTCTGACCTTTTGTTCTAGAGGCTTGATTCTGACATTCGGAGGAATGTTTTTGAAAACAAGCTGGCTTGTGACTTCTCTCTTGACTCGCGGTGAAACTATGATGTTCACGTGGATCCAGGCAAGACATGCTAACAGAATAGAAAAAAAACAGAGCCAAACATTTCTTTTCATTTGTTTGTCCCTTTGAAGTGTTTTTCGCTGTATTGAAGCGCTTCTTTTATATGTTTTCTGACATCGTCCATGGTAAGGTTTCTTGTAAGTTTTCCAGTTCTGCCTTTGGAAATAGCTCCTGTTTCTTCACTTACTACTATTACAAGAGCATCTGTTATTTCAGTTACTCCTACAGCCGCTCTATGTCTAGAGCCAAGCTCTTTGGCTATTTCATTGTGATTGCTGGCTGTAGGCAAGAAGCAGCCTGCCGCTTCCAGAGTTTTGCCTCTGATTATTATGGCACCGTCGTGCAGAGGGGTAAAAGGCAAGAAAATTGTAGTCATAAGTTCGGAAGAAATTTTGGATTGCAATCTGACACCGTTGTTTATAAAGTCCCTTAGACCTATAGCTTGTTCAAAAACTATGAGAGCTCCAATACGTTTTTTGGAGCAGCTTTCAACAGTTTTGCATATTTCTTCAGTCAGATCGTCTACTGAATCGTCACTGAAACGATGTTCCGAAAATAGTCTGCCTTTGCCAATGTCTTCAAGTAATCGTCTTATTTCCGGCTGGAAGATGATAACCATGGCTACGAAACCTGTTGGCAAAATGCCTGTAAGTATCCATCCGACCGTATTCAGCTTGATATTTGTAGCTATGACAGTCACTAGCAGTATGATGCCTAGACCTTTTATGAGATTGTAGGCTCTCGAGCCTTCAATAAGTGTCAGGGCTAAATAGACCGCTACTGCTACTACAGTTAGATCCAGAAAGTCCAGAAGGGTTAAATCTCTTATGATTGCTGTTATGAAATCTATTAATTGTTGCAAAAGATAGGCTCCTGCAAAAAAATTAGTTTATTTGTTGTAATGCTTTTTCTATTGATTTAAATGTTTCAGGGGCGGGAAAAGAAAGCGGAAGGCGCATATTAGCTTGGCAGTAGTTTTTAAGGCTTAAGGCTGCTTTTGTCGGAATAGGGTTTGTTTCAATGAAGAGGGCTTTGTGAAGGGGGTATAGTCTCATATGAATGTCTCTTGCTGCAATGAAGTTTCCTGCAAGCATAAGGTCGTTAAATTGCTTCATAAGAACTGGTTCTACATTAGCTGTGACAGAGATCGTTCCTTTGCCGCCAAGAGCTAGCAGTGGGTAATTCAATGCGTCTTCGCCTGAAAAAAGCGCAAATTCAGGCGGAAGTATTCTCTTAAGTTCGCTGAATTGGCAGACATCACCCGATGCTTCCTTTAGTGCAACGATGTTTGGAATAGAAGACAGTTCTAATACCGTTTCAGGTTTAATATTGCAGCCTGTTCTTCCTGGGACATTGTAAAGAACTACTGGCAAAGAAGTTGCTTTAGCGACAGCATCATAATGAAGCTTAAGGCCTGTTTGAGTAGGCTTGTTATAATAGGGAGTTACGACCAAAACTGCATCAGCGCCTAGACTTTTTGCTTCGGCAGTCAAATCGCATGTCAGCTGCGTCGAATTTGAGCCTGTGCCAAGCATGAGAGGGACTGTGCCTTTTGTTGCCTCTCTGGCTCTCTGCATAATAAGTTTTCTCTCGTCATGGTTAAGAGAAGGAGCTTCGCCAGTAGTGCCGCAAATTACTATGCCGTCTGTTTTGCTTTGAATATGGAGTTCCAAAAGTCGGTCTAAGGCTTTTAAGTCTATGTCGCCGTTTTCTTTGAAGGGAGTCGCCAAAGCGACCCAAGAACCCTTTAAAAAAATGTTGTTTTTCATCGCTGTGCCCGTATTAATTCAAGATGAGACAATATATCACATTGGCTTATAAATGTCTAAGATCTTAGCTTACTGCAGTATGGCGAAGAATAGGAATTTGTGAGGGGCCTTCTTTTCGGTTGTTTCAATATTTTCTATTGCCCAGCAAAGGATTGCGTTTTCCGTTTTGCGGATTTCAAAACGGTATAGTTTTTCCAGATCGGGATAGTTCGCTATGAGACTGTTGAGAGCGGTTTCATACTCATGTCTGGTCTGAGGTTTTGGTTCAAAAAGAGAGGCTTCGGCCAAAAGCAATTTGCCATAAAGAGAGAGTTTGGCTTCAGTTAGGGTTAGTCTTGCCTTGAAAGCATATTTCAGTCTATTGTAAAATTCTTCTTTAGCTTGAAGTTCTTCTTTTGAGAATAGAGCCATTACAGCGGAACTGAAGAAAGACATATTTGAAAACTTTTTTTCTGCTTCAAAATGTTTTATCAGGAGTGTGCTGAAATCGCTTCTGTCAGTTGTTTCAGCAGCTTCTGAAATGAAATCGTCAACAAGTTTGTTGAATTTTGCCTCTGCAGAGCTGGTAACGGCAAGCTTGTTAAACCATTTGTCATAATATAAAGATTGCATGTCATAATAAGAAGCTTCTTTTTGCGCCATCATTTTTAGAACTGAAGCTGATTGCTTTTTTTCTGCGGTCATTATTGTTTTCAAGTCAGGAATGTCAGCAATAATTTGAGTTATTCTTTTAATGAATTGTCGTTTTAGTTCTTTGTTGGCTGAAGGGTCTGAGAGAATCTTTTCTACAGTAAGGTAACCCATGTTTGCTATTTGGGAATTAAGAGTAGCGGAGGTGGCAAAATCTAAGAGAGGGTCTGATTCCAGGGTCTTCAAAAGATAATATTTCAGTCCGATGAAATATAGCTTGAAAGAGCCTTCGTAGTCGCCTAAAGATGTCATATAGGCCATTACGTGGCTAAGGGGTTTTCCTAGATTCTGAATTTGAAGCTCAGATTGTTTTTGAAATCTATTTTTCAATGCTTTCAGGGGATATTCAGCATCCTCTGTTTGAGCGGGGATTTCCTCGAGTATTGAGTTGTAATTCGCAATTAAATCCTCCAGATCTTCGGCGTAGCTTCCGTATAAATCTTCGCCAGCTTTTACAATTTGATCAAAGTGCAGCTTAAGCTCTTTGCTGAAGTTTTGTTCCGCATTTGAAGTTGATTCATCAGAGATTGTGAAGTTGCTCTGAGGAAATTCAAGGTTTGCAATATCGCCTAGTTCTGATGTCCACTCAGACATTTTGCTGGTAAAAGCCTCAGATGAATTTTTGGAGTATACAAGCTTTTCAAATGGATTATTAGGCTCAATTGATAGAAAATTGAAAATGGACCAAGCTATGATAATTGCACAGAAGATAATGAGGGAGAAGATCCCTGAGTAGATTCTTTTTTTCATTATTAGACCTCTGATTTACCAACTTTGCTTCTATTGATTGGCCTTTACAATAAATTCGTCCAGCCATCCGTGATAACCTTCTTCTATCCAATGGTTTTCGGTTCTTTCTAAAACAGCTGATGCCTTCTCGGACAAATCAGGATAATGCTTTTTCAGTTCGTCATTAGAGGGTTCGCCTCTCAGCCCGGGAACGCAAAGCCAATCGGTATAAAATTTCTCTGTTTTGAGTTTGTCGGCGATTTTGGCAAGCCAAGTGCCGTAGGTCTTACCTCCGTTCCAGTTTTTGCTCCAGATATATTTTATAGGAATTTGATTGACCAAAAAAATCTCCGAAACGGCATATTCATTTTCAGCAAGGATTACAAGAAGTTTTATTTCCTTATTTCTAGCAAGAAATTTGCTAAAGAAGATTTTGCCGGAGTGTTCGAAGTTGTCGTAAATTCTGTTTGGTTTCTCAAGTTGTCCTAGATACTCTGTGCTTAGGCATTCCAAGGAACCGTGAAAGAATGCGTCGTCTTGCCAAAGGTCCGACATGTCTTCGTATTCCATGTAAAAGTTAACATCGGTGTGTACAAAGAGATCGGGCATTTCTGAAAATTCTGGCTCAATATTGCTCTGAGAGTCTCCCTTCATGCGTGAGGTTAAGGGGAGCCTGCCTGAAGTGAAATAATCTATGTTGCTCAAATCAAGTCCAGCCGAGGGATAATAGCAAATGTTTTGGCTCTCGGACAAGATATCTAAAACTTTGTTTTTTGTCATGTTAATCTCCTTCTCTTATTTAAAACTAACACACAAGAAGCAGAGAAAAAAGACAAAGATTTTTAACCGTTTGAAAACAGGAATTAGTGATTAGGGATAGGCATATTAAAACTCGCCACCCGCCACCTACCACTCGTCACGGTGCAGCTGCTGAGCCTTAAAAGCATGAAAAGCTTGTTGGGTTGGTTGCTGCAAAACAGGCAACTTTTTAATGTTATGCAGCACTAATGTTGTTTTTGCATGTTTTTCTAGTTTAGAAAAATTATGCGGTTTTTTGTTTGCTTGTTGCGAGTTTTTCCTTTTGGGTTTTGCTCATTTTTTTTATAGCCAGCTCACGTTTTAAAGCATTTGATTTTGAAGGGACTTCTTCGCTATAAAGGATTTTTACGGGAAGGCGAGCTTTTGTATATTTTGCTCCTTTGCCTGTATTATGAGTTTCCAGACGAGCTTTTAAGTTCTTGGTTATACCAGTGTAGAGCGTTCCGTCTGAACATCTGAGTATATATACGAACCAAACTTTGTCAGGAGCTTCTTGTTTTTCTTGCACAGCGCTTAATAATGATTGTGGCTATATGAATAAAGATTCACAGGGTTTACCAAAAGTATATTTTTTCTTTTGTGAACTTCAGCTTCATAGTTTTCCTTGATAGTCGACCAGTCAGCCAAGTTAAGCAGGTCTGTTATAAAGTTAACCACTCTCACATCATCATAGAGATTAAATACTGGATATTCCACTGTAACAAGCTCAATGGGTGCTTTGCATTCTTGGAATCTTTTGTTCCAAGCCTTTCTGAAGTGCCCTTCTGAGTCACAGCAGTTTAAAAGCACAATTTTATGGACGGGCGGAAAAGAAGTGTTTTTCAAATGGTAATCATCAGCTTTTACATATTTGTACGGTTTATGGCTTCTGTCTTCTACAACATAGCCGTCACCTGACCTGAAGATATCTTCTTGTCCTTCAAAAGCCATTCCTCTTCCATATCTGCCGTGGCCTGAATATATGACTAAGTCGATGGTGGGATCCTCCAGAGCGTTTTTAAAAATCTCTTTGGCTCCGCTGGTTATAGGGCTGCACATGCCTACTTCTATTCTTACGGGACGACCTTGGAAGTAGAAATATTTACCGTTGAGAGCATCCAAAGTTGGAATTACGTTCAGAATAGTTTCTTTCGGATGTTCCCAGCCCCAGAAAACATAGATCCTGAAGAGGCCATCTCCGAACATTTGGTGATACGCGGGCCATCCGCTGACTTTTATATTGTTTTGTCCTCTTTTTGGATTCTTTCTGAAGGTCGAACCATTAAGAAAGATCGCAATAGTAAAAAGCAACAAGAAAGAGGATATATATACTTTTCTTTTCATAGAGATTGAATCGGCAAAAACTATGTTTTCGTTTATTTTTTTTGTCCCATTTTCTTAATTCGCTTGATTATAAGGAAAGAAAGTGAGGAAAATATGTTTTCAGTAGTTAATTCTTCGATTGTTTCAGGCATAAATGTGATTCCCGTATCAGTTGAAACAGATGTTTCCGGGGGCTTGCCTCGTTTTGATATAGTGGGGTTGGCAGATACTTCTGTTTCTGAATCTAGGCTTCGTATCAGAAGCGCTCTGAAAAATTCAGGTTATACATTTCCGGCTGCTAAAATATTGGTGAATTTGGCTCCGGCTGATCAGCCAAAAGAAGGTTCTGGTCTAGATTTAGCCATAGTAGTAGGTATTTTGGCTTCAAATGGAATTTTGCCTGCAAAAGCCTTGTCGGAACTGGTTTTTGTGGGTGAGCTAGGCCTTAATGGCGATTTGAAGCATACTAAGGCGGTTTTGCCTATAGCTTTGGAGGCGGTTCAGCGAAAATATAAAGGCATAGTTTTGCCTTCTCCTAATGCAGGTGAAGCTTCAGCTGTTCCAAATCTTGATGTTTACGCATTTGACAACTTAAAAGATATAGTTGAATCCTTTAAAAAGTCTGATATTTCTGACAAGAGAGTTAACAAGACTTCAAAAAAGGATTTCTCAGGGAATCAAGTCACGGAACTCATAGATATGGCTGCGATCAAAGGCCAGACTTCAGCAAGACGCGCTTTGGAGATAGCTGCGGCAGGTTCTCATAACATAATATTTACAGGGCCTCCAGGTTCAGGGAAAACTATGCTTGCGAGAGCTTTGCCTTCCATTATGCCGCCATTGACTTTTGACGAAGCGCTGGATATAACACGTATTTATAGCGTAAAAGGGCTTTTGCCTCCTGGAAGCGGTCTTTTGACTGCCAGGCCTTTCAGGGACCCTCACCATACTATTTCTGATGTTGCTTTGATTGGGGGCGGAAGAATACCTGTGCCTGGTGAAGTGACTTTAGCTCATAACGGAGTGCTGTTCTTAGATGAATTGCCTGAGTTCAGGCGTTTTGTTTTAGAAGTTTTGAGAGAGCCTTTGACAGCAGGGACAGTTTCCATTTCGAGAGCCAGCGGAGCAAGTGTGTTTCCTGCCAATTTTTTGCTGGCTGCGGCAATGAATCCTTGTCCTTGCGGATTTGTTACAGATCCGCAACGAGAATGCATTTGTACCAGAAATCAGCTGGCTCGCTATAAGCAAAAAGTTTCAGGGCCGCTTTTGGATAGAATAGACTTGCAAATACATGTGCCAAGGCTTACTCCCTCTGAATTGGCACAGAAAGAAGCGGGAGAGTCCTCAGAAACTGTTCGGAAAAGAGTTCTTAAGGCTATAGAAATACAACGTTCAAGGACTGAATGCGGAGGGGTTTTGAATGGCAAGCTTTCTTCTGAAAATTTAGAGAAAAAATGCCATTTGGAAAGCGATGCCAAAGCTTTGCTTCTTAAAGCAGCAGAAAGGTTTTTGATGTCTGCAAGATCCTATGATAAGACCGTGAAAATAGCTAGAACCATAGCTGATCTTGACGAAGCTGACAGTATTACATGTCTTCATGTTTCGGAAGCTCTTACTTTTAAAACTGCCGATCTCTTTTCGCCACTATAACAGATACTGCCTGGGGATTTTTGGCTAGTGTGGACTGTCCAAAACTAGCAAAAAACTTAGAAGTTGAAATAACGTGCCTCCTAGAATAGCCATAAACAGCGAGTTTTTGAAATTGCAAAATCACAAAAATTGAAAAAAATGAGTTTTTGGACAGCCTGCTCCCTGTTTATAGTTTATAATTTCTAATTTAATTAAGCTCGCCACCCGCCACGCACCACTCATCACGGCATGATCTTATAAGTGGATATTGTCTTGTGAATTTTGAAAGGCTGACAGGAAAGTTTTAGAGAAAATACAGCTCTGGGGTGCTGGCGTGTGCTCTTCTTTTTGCTTGTTACTCTCTCTGTGCTGTGCTATCCTCTTTTGTTAACGAGCTACATCTATAGGAAAAGCGATATTATGGCTAAAAGAAAATCAGCTGTCCGGCAGGTGACATCAACTTCAGAGGCAAACGATACATATTTTTCACATTATGAAAAATATAGTGTTTTACCGTTAATTCTTCTGCTTATTTATATTTTTATTATGCCGTTTCTTTTTTCCGGGGAGTATACAGAAAACTTTCTTACTCCTAAGGAGTTTTTTACAAAGACTTTCTTATCTTATGTTTTTGGACTTTGTTTTATTTTCTTGTTTTATGTTACTAGCAAACAAGAAAGTATAAAAATTAAAATTCCCTATTTAAAATCTTTAGGCGCACTGCTTTTATTTTTTCTTGTTTCCTTGTTATGGGGAAATGGAAGTGTTTCGGCGTCATTAAGAGATTTTCAGGAAACATTTGTAGTTCTTACCCTGATCCCGTTTCTCTTTTTGCTGCTTCGCAATCGTCTTGCAGTTCGGATATTGCTTTGGGTTATGGTTTTAGCTGGAGTTTTAACATCCGCTCTTGGGATAATGGAATCTCGCAATTGGTTCTTGCGCTTTGATACACCTGTGGATAGTTCTGAGCATGAACTTATGCGGAAGACTTCTCCAGAGAAATATATTGAAATGATGAAGCTGTATCCTCAGAAGCCTTTTCCAAGATTTACATTTGCTAAGAAAGAATTTGAAAGAAATAATGTAAAATATCCGTATTGCTATACTTCCAAATATATTCCATTCTTTCCGATGCTGGTTTCTAAGGGTTATGGGATGGGGCAAATAGTTTCGACTTTTGGTAATCGAAATTATTTAGGCACCTTTGCAATGTTTGTTTTCTTTTTGGCTTTAGGACTATTTTTGTCTACTAACTCAGAGCTGGAAAGAATTTTTGCTTTTCTGGCCTCTTTTGTGCTTTTTTGGGGATTACTTGTTACCAAATGTCGAGCCGCATTTTTGGCAATCTTTGTAGCAGTTCTTTTTATGCTGATTCTTATTTGGCTCTATGACAGAAACTTCAAGTGGCTTTTAAACAACGGTCGCAAGCTGTTTTTTTATACTATTGGCTTTGTGTTGTTGCTTGCTATGACTTATTTGTCGATAATCAAAGAACCGCAAAAAACACCTTTGCCCAAGACAGAGCTCGCGTCTGATGCAGCTTCTTTAGCATCGGATACCTCTATAGGAGAAGATCCGCGAAATTTGAAAGACAAGCTAAGGAACATGTTTACTTTGGCAAGAACAGTCAATACTTATGAGCGCTTATGGGTGTGGCAAGTGACTGTATCTTCAATAACAGAGGACATTTTTTCTGCGATTCTGGGGAAGGGCTTTGGAACTTTTAAGCACTTTTTTCCCTTTTTACAGCCAAAAGTTCTGAGCGAAAAGAATAAAACTACTTTTACTTCTGTTACTTTCAGGCAGGCTCACAACGAATGGCTACAAGCTTTTTCTGAAATTGGTCTTTTAGGCCTAGTGCTTTTGCTGTGGTTTTTATCTGAGGTTTTTGCATTGTCTAGAAGAGCAATCAGAAATTCGGTTTACTCCACTTCTGAAGGTTCGCTTAAAGGTGACGCGCTTCTTTTGATTTCTCTTTTAACAGCTCTTTTTGCTCAGTTTGTAGCTTCTGTTCCCGACTTTCCTTTTCACCGTATTGAAACGGCGGTTTATGCGGTGGTGGTTTTTGCTGTAATCGCTGTCTTGGCTGAAAACAACCTTTTTTCAGACGATGCTTCCGAAAACGGAATTGAAGAATCAAAAGTATTCACTTTATCATTTGGGCAGCGAATAGCTTTTAGTAACTTTTTAATGATTTTGGCAGTTTATTTCCTTGTTTATGGCACTTTGGAAAACTCCAGAATGGATGCGGACAAACTTGTCAGAGAGACTGCTTCAAATTACCCTGCGGAGTGGGTTAGTCGTATTCCTGAAAAAGCAAAAGAAGCCATTGAAAAGTTGCAGAAGGCTATAGAAATGGATCCGGTTCCAGGTGATCCATATCTTAAGCTGGCAAGATATCAAATATTGGTTAAAGAACATCAGGATGCTTTAAACTCTGTAAACAAGGCTTATGTGAATATTAACTTCAATGCGCGTTCCACCTATTTTGCTGTGGATTTTCTTAAAATGAATGTTAACTATGTGCTGGGGAATTATGAACAGGCTCTCGAATCGGCAAAACGAATGGTATACCTTTCTTGCGGCGATGTTAGAGCATCATATATCATAGTAATGTCTAATATTTTGTCAGATATCATCCAAAAAGTCGGTCTTGAACAAGACTTCATGAGAGAAGCTATTGCTTTTGCTATAACGTCTTTGAAGGATTCTCTTTACTATATTGAAAGACAGCTTGAAAGCGAGCCGACTAATGAAAACAATGCTCAGCGTTTGCAAGTATTGCATAATCTTTACAAATTTTCCTATGCGGTTGGCAATTTTGAAGATACTATCAACTATACTTCCGCTTTTACTCAAACAGCTGGCATAGACGAGCGACAGCGGCAAGAAGCCCTTGCATTCTCAAAAGCTGCGGTTGCAGAGTTGGAAGGAAAAGCTGTCTTTTTTGGTAGACACTCTGACAAGCAGGAAGAAAAAGACAGCCTTACTAAAAAGAAACTATCCGAAGTTTCTTTTGAAAACTCAGAAAATCGTGATAAAGCTCTATCTTTGCTCAAAAAAGCTGAAAACGCTTATAAAAAAGAAAATTTATTGCTGGCTTTGGACAGCTTAGAAGAAGCTTGGCAACTGGAGTTTTCGGATGATAAGCTTAAACTTGAAATCACTTCTTTTCTAAACAGAATCGGATTCGCTCTGAGCACTTTTTCGGAGCATCTTATTCAAACTGCCAGCTATACTGAGGCGGCAGCTTTTATTGGATTGCTGAAAGAAAGACCGTATTTTGCTGAATCTCCTCAGTTTAAGCAAAATGTTTTATCTCTGGAGAAAATGTTGAAAGAAAAACAATACAAGATGAATAATGAAAGAAGAATCCATGAAAACTAAAAAACTTCTCTACTTATTACCGCTTTTTGCTGTTCTCTTATTTTTGGCTGGTTGTGCCAAGAATAGCCTTATGAAATTGCCTGAGGGTTATCTGGATTTCTCTAAAGACAAAGCTTTGATTATCGGAAGCATGCATTATATAGATGAGCTGGGGCAAAGAGATGTAAGCAGTAATTTGTCAGAAGCTTCTGCTAAGAAACTTATATATGACGCTCCTTTGTTTCGTGCTCTTGATGGCTCTTTTCAGCCGCAACTTTTATCTTCTTTTAATGTGAATATAAGTGACAGAGGTGAAGCTGTTTTCACTGCTGAAATCAGAGACAATGCCATGTGGCATGATGGTAAACTTGTTACTTATAATGATTTCAAGTTTACTTTTGACAAACTTTTTCTGGATGAAAACTCGCCTTACAAACAATATGCGCCTCATGTTATTTCTTGCTCGCAGATTACAGATAACAGCTTTAAGATAGTTTTTTCGAGAGATTCCAAAAGGTTTTTAGAGTTGCTCTGCTTGCCTCTGCTGAGAGAAGACCTTTGGAAAGCTGACGAAGAAACAAAGAGGGATGCAAAGAATTTAAAAGAGGCTGACAAGCCTATTCTTTCAAAGCTTCCTGTCGGCACGGGGCCTTATAGGGTTGCAAAGTTTCATTTGATGCCGCAGGAACCTTTGCTGAAAAAGGCAGCTAAGAAAAAAGAGCCAAGAGAAAAAATAGATTATCCTTATCTTATTTTGCAACCTTTTGATAAATATTATGACGGCAAATTTGCTAACAGAAAGCCTGTTGTTTTTCAGAGTCTTTTTGCATCTGAAGACTTTATAAACGAATTCAGAAACAAGACTTTTGACGCTGTATTTATGCCTGCGGCTTTAGCCGAGCCATTGGCTTCTCTGTTGCCAGCAAAGGAATTCAAATTGGCTAAGTTTAAAAACCCTGCAGTGCTTTCTTTGGTTTTTAATACTTCAAGGCCGGAGCTGAAGGATGCGAGAATCAGGCAAGTATTGGATAAAGCTATTGACAGAGCTGCTTTGCAGACTAAGCATCTAGAGGGCTATTATCCAATAGTAAACGGCATATTTGCCAAAAGTTCTGAAAATCCGGATTTATCCAAAATGACTCCTGACTATGTTGCATTAGGCAAAGCTTTGGATGCGGCAGGAGTGACTTTATCCTCAAATAGTAAGTTTAGACAAAAAGACGGCAAAGACTTTGAACTCATTTTGCTATACAACAATGACTCTCCTTTCAGAAAAGATCTTGCTGATTTTATAGCTAAAGACTTTAAAAAGCTTTCTATAAAGACTGCGATTCATGGAAAAAGCTGGTCGGAACTTCTTGACAAGGAGCATATAGATAGCTCTTCTTGCATTCTTATAACCTTGGTTATTCCAGAAGATAAAAATATGATTAGATTTTTGCATTCCAACGATCAAGTGGATACCTCTCTCAACCTTGCTGGATTTACAAGCCCGGAAGCAGATCGTCTCCTCTCAGCTCTTGATTCGATGTTGCTTTCGCCTGCTGACATTGCGAAGTTGCAGGGACAGCTTACAGATATATTAAATCAGAATCCTCCAATAGCTTTTATAAGCCGTTCTGCCGATTTTTTTGCTGCAATGGCAGGAGATTTGGCTATATTGCCGGCAAATGAAGCTTATCAGGACGCTTTTCTTCCTTCGGCTATCAGATTGTGGAATGGTATCAGTGGGAATCTTAAAGAGTCTGAATCAAAAACTCCCAAAAACTGAGAGGGATTTTGTTGCTTAGAATAGAGAATTATTCTCTGAGTTTGAGAAACTCCAAGAAGAAAGAAGTGAAAATTCTGGATGGAGTTTCTCTTGCTTTGGAGAAGGGAAAATGCCTTGGAATTGCTGGTGAATCAGGCTCAGGCAAGTCTATGCTTTCCTTGAGTATTCCGAGACTGATTCCCCCATCTTCAATTGTTGAAACTAAAGGTGAAATTCTCTTCGAGGGCAAAGATCTGCTTGGGCTTTCCGAGGAAGAGATGAGAATACTGAGAGGCAAAGAGATAGCTTTTATCTTTCAGGAGCCTTTAACTGCTATGAATCCTATTATGCCTCTCCAAGAGCAGTTGGCGGAAACCATCTATGCTCATGAAGATAATATAACTGAAAAAGAAGTTTTTACATTGGTTTTACGGGCTTTAGAGCTTTCGGGGTTTCCTGAGCCTGAAAAATATCTCAACGCTTATCCGTACCAGCTTAGCGGTGGTATGCAGCAGAGAGCCCTTATAGCTATGGCTCTTATATTGAATCCTAAGCTGATTATTGCAGATGAGCCTACGACGGCTATAGATGTCTCTTTGCAGGTTCAACTTCTTGAACGTCTTAAAAGCATAATTAAAAGCGAAGAAAGCTCTATGATTTTTATAACCCACGATTTAGGGGTTTTGCGCGTTATAGCTGATGAGCTTGCAATTATGTATTGCGGTTTGGTGTTGGAATATGGAAAATGCGAGGAGATTCTTAAGGCTCCCAAGCATCCTTATACATCAGATTTAATCGCAGCTTTACCTCGTTTGTCAGAAGCGAAAGCCTTGCCAAAAGCTATCCCAGGTTTTCAGCCTTCACCTGAACGTAGACCTGCTGGCTGTGTTTATGCCGAAAGGTGTAGCAAGGCAATTAAAAGTTGTTTTGAAAGCAGACCTTATTTGGCGGATTGCGGCAATGGCGTCTTATGTGCTTGTTTTTTATCATCCTAACTATGTTTTGAGCTTAAAGAGAAATGAACGAAAATTTGCTTGAGGTCAAAAATCTAACCAAAGAATTTCTGGTAGAGAAAAATTTTAAAACTAGGATTTTGAATGCTCTAGGCAAGAAAGAGCCTGAAAAAATACTCGCAATTGATGATGTCTCCTTTAATCTTAGGAAAGGAGAAATACTAGGTGTTTTAGGCGAATCAGGTTCGGGAAAATCTACCTTAGCCAAGATTCTTATGGGGATTTATAAAGCAGATAAAGGGCAGCTGCTCTATAACGGAAAAGATATAACTACAGGAAAGCGAAGTTTGTCTCTTTTAAGAGAGATGCAAATGATATTTCAGGATCCTTATAGCTCGCTGAACCCTAGGATGACTGTAAAGCAGATAATAAGTGAACCTCTGAGAATTCATGGGCTTTATTCTAAAAAAGACTCTCAGCCTTTCTTGGTTGATGCTCTAGAGGAAGTTGGATTGCAAGAAGATGTTTTAAATAAGTATCCTGCCGAGTTTAGTGGAGGACAACGCCAGCGGATATGTATTTGCCGTAGTATGATATTAAATCCAAGTCTTATAATAGCCGATGAAGCTGTTTCGGCCTTGGATGTTTCTGTTCAGGCACAAATATTAGAGCTTTTGGTTGAGCTGAAGTCAAAACGCGGACTTTCTATGATTTTTATTTCTCATGATGTAGCTGTAGTCAGACAAATAGCAGATAGAGTCCTTGTTTTTCAAAAAGGTCAGCTGAAAAGTAAGATTAATCCTGAGGATCTTGTGAGAGCACATGGTGATGAATATACACGCAAACTTATAGAGTCTGCAATTTATCTGAGAGAAGGAAAGCGTTTTGACTAGTACCGCTTTTGCTCTAAAACTTTTCTGCCAGTCTTTCAAAATTCACAAGACAATATCTGCTAAAAAGTATGCTTCGCACTAGACTGGCGAGTGGTGCGTGGCGAGTTGATTGTTTAGACTCAATTGCTATAACTAATGCTATAACTAATAACTACTTTGAGAAGCTGATAAATAGCTGCAATCTTGCAGTTTGTTAAGAAACTTCTTTTTACACTCTACATTCTATACTTTTCATTATTAAGAGTCGCTACTCATCACTGCAAATCATTAACCTCTCTGTCCACTGCTACTAATCCCTGCTCACTGTTTTTTCAGGTTTGTCTAAAAAGAAAAAAGGGCGGTTTTTTCCGCCCTTGTTGTTAATTCAATATAGGTCTTCATCGTCTTCGTCGTCGAAGTCGTCATCATCGTCGTCAAAGTCGTCGTCATCGAAGTCATCGTCTTCATCATCGAAGTCATCATCATCATCGAAATCATCGTCTTCATCATCGAAGTCATCATCGTCCTCTTCGAAGTCGTCGTCTTCATCGTCTTCATCGTCTTCATCGTCTTCATCATCGTCATCATCATCGTCGTCATCATCATCGTCGTCATCATCATCGTCGTCGAAGTCGTCATCATCATCGAAGTCGTCATCATCATCGAAGTCATCATCTTCATCGTCGAAGTCGTCATCGTCATCATCGAAATCATCGTCTTCGTCGTCATCGTCTTCGTCGTCATCGAAGTCGTCGTCATCGAAGTCGTCTTCGTAGAAGCCGTCTTCGTCTTCGTATTCTTCATCGTCGTTTTCGTCGTCGAAATCTTCCCATTTCGGAGCGGCCAAAAACATCAATTCTTCATCAAAAAGGTCAAACATTCGGTTCACCCCCTAATAGAGATTAGCTACTAGTTTTGCAATATATGCACACTTTTAAAGCATGTCAAGCTTTTTGTCATGAAATTTCGAGAAAAAATAATTATTTTGCCGTCAGCTTCTCTGTTTTTGTGTCGTAGATTATGTAAGAACCTTCAAGGAGATGCTTTTCGTTCTCGCCTTTTTTTTCATTAAAGGTTTCGGTTTCTGTTTTAGCATTGCCGCTAAAAATTAAAAGAGAGCGTTTTTTATAATAGTCCAATCGATCACTTTCACCATATTTTTTGTCGCCTTTAACTTTTACGTTACCAGAGAAAATTAATCTTTCGGATTCCTCATAGCCTTGCATTTCATCAGAAGTTATTATTAGCCAAGTGTAAGAAGCTGGTTCCCATTTAGTTTCTTCTACTCTAAAATTGACTGTGTCTGAGGCTTTTATAAGTCGAGGTTCATCTTGGAAATATATGTGCTTTGCAGTAAGTGAATAATCTCTTTTATATTTTTCTTCTCTGTTGGTTTCTTTTCTTTCGAAAGATGGGTTTATTGTAGCCAGTAAAGATTTTTCTTCAGTAAAAAGTTCCGCTTTTTCGCACCTTAGAAGATCATTTTCGCGAGTCGCTCTGACACTGCCTTCAAGAAGAATTTTGTTCTCAGAATAGGTCAGGGTATCTGAGTCTATTATGACATCAGGCTCATCCTGAGGTTCTATATAAAGCTCATGAGGGACTGAAAAGAAGTTTTCGGCAGGTTTTGGGGTCGTTCCGGATTGAGCTGTAAGCGAAAATGCTATAAAGCTTAGGATTGTTGCCAAAGCTATTTTATTTTTATTCATTTTCTTTTGTCTGTTTTGTATTGTTCTGGTTCGACATCGGCATCAGGATTAAAGACTACTATAGTTACCCCTGAGTCGCCTTCGCCGTATCTTCCAGGTCGGAATTTTTTCTTGTAGGGTGAGTTTTTGAGATAGGCTGTAACAGCCTTTTGTAAAGCCCCAGTGCCTTTGCCGTGGACTATAAAAAGGCGCCCAAGATTATTTTGTTCAGCAAGCTTAAGATAATCTTCTAACTTGAAAATAGCCTCATGGGATTGCAAGCCTCTTAAGTCTAGTCTTTCATCTATTGTAGCAGCCGTCGCAGTAAAGCTGATCTTGTGGGTTGAAGCTTCCTTCTTCTCTGTTTTCTTAGAATAGGTCAGATCTGATAGTTTTACTTTGAGTATTTTGCCGCCTATATCTATGAAAGCATAGTTTTTTTCTGCGATTTTACTTATGACGCCTTCCTGCATATTAAAGTTCCATATAGCTCGGTCACCTTCTTGGAACTGATAAGTTTTGCCCGTTTTTTCCACAGCTTTTCTGTGTCTCTTGATATCTGTAAAAAAGTCATCTTGAGGCGTTTCTAAGTGATTTATAGACTGCTTAATGTTTTTGTGATGTTTCCTGATTTTTTCAAGGGCTTCATGAGACTTATTTTTTGATTCTTCTCTGTTAGGCAGTTCTGCTTGGGCTAAGTCTTTTATGACTGTTTTTAAGTCAGAAATTAGTTGTTCTGAGTCCTTCAAAGCTTGTTTATGTTTTTTTATGAAATCTTCTGTAACGCTATCTCGCTTAGTTTTTCTGAATTCACGTAACTGGTCAAGTATGCGATCTGTTTCTTCTTCTTTGAGTTTTATCTCGCTCAGTTTTCTGTTGTATTCTCGTCTTAGACGTTCAGCTTCAGTTCTTTCACGTTCAATGGCTTCAATCAGAGTTTTTTCCTCATCGCCTTCGGCAGAGTTTATTTCTGTAAGTTCGGCAAGTATGTTTTCATCTAGACCATAAAGGCGTGCCATTGCCAAAGCATTTGATTTGCCTGGAATGCCTGTCATAAATCGGAATGTCGGTTTCAGAGTTTTGTAGTCGAACTCCATGGCAGCGTTGGTGAAACCTTCTGTTGTAAATGCTGTCTTTTTTAGAGAGTCATAGTGAGAAGTTACTATTGCGTAAGCTCCTCTTTTAGTCATTTCTTTTAAAAAACCTGATGCAAGAGCGGCTCCTTCAGCAGGATCTGTTCCTACGCATATTTCGTCGATAAGTATAAGAGAGAAGGTTACGGTAAGCTCAGATATTTCTTTGAGTCTTTTAAGGTGTCCTGTGAAGCTGGATAGATGCTCTTCGATACTTTGTGATTCACCTATGTCAGCTAAGACATGTTCAAATATTGGAAGCTTTGCTCCCTCGTCCGCCAAAACATAGTTGCCTGTTTGCATCAAAAGGGCGTTTAAACCTACCGTTTTTAAAGAGATTGTTTTTCCTCCGCCGTTTGGACCTGTTATTATAATACATTTTTGCTTTGGCGAGAGTGTCACACTCATAGGAACGCAATCATGTCCTAAAAGAGGGTGTCTGGCGTTTGAAAGGCGGACAACTTGCTGTTCGGAAATTTCAGGCTTGCTGGCATTATATTCAATCGCAAAATCTGCTCTGGCCGCCACAGTATCCAACCAAACCAATGTTTGGAATTGTTCTTCGAGCTGGCTTTGAGAAGATACCGTGAAGCTGGTCAAAGCTTTAAAGATTCTTCTTATTTCTTCTTTTTCTGAAAGTCTGAGCTGGGCAAGTCTGTTGTTGGCTGGAATAAAAGCAATGGGCTCTATAAAAAGTGTTTGTCCTGTCGAAGATTGGTCATGGACTATTCCTGGAACACTTTGTTGACATGAGGCTTTAACAGGGACAACGTATCGTTCGTTTCGAACGGTGTAATAGCGATCTTGAAGATTATCTGAAGATGAAGCTAAGAAAGAATTAAGGTTTTTTTCAAGTTCTCCGAGGGTTTTGGAGTAATCGCGTCTTATGCCTGCCAGAGCAGGAGAAGCATCAGGTCGCAGGTTACCTTGTTCATCAATGGTATCATTTATTTTTTGAGCCAAAGCGGCAAGGGTAGGGGTTGCTTCTATTCTGTCCAGAATTATTTGAGCTTTGCGTCTGTCTTCTTTTGAAATTTCGCTTACTATTTTTTTCAGTCTAGAGGCTATTTCCGAGTTGGCTTTAATTTTGAGGAAATCTTCTGAAGAAAGAGCTGTGGCATTTTCCTGTAGCAATTCCAGAATTTCTCTGATATCTCTTTGTCCTCTGACAGAAGGTCTCATGCCGATTTGAGATAAAAAAAGAAATTCTGATATTTCTTGGAGTTTTTTCTCTATTTGAGATTTGTCGGTTGTTACCGGCGAGCTTTTTATAGCATCTTTTCCCGCACGAGATGAGGCTCTCTCTGCTAACAGAAGGAGAACCTTGTCAAACTCGAGGTTCAGTAACGACTTTTCTTCCATTACTCGACTGTGACAGATTTAGCCAAGTTTCTGGGCTGATCTACGTCAAGACCTTTAAAATCCGCTACATAATAAGCGAAAAGCTGCAAAGGAACTGCATTTATAATTGGAGAAAAGACTTCTGATACTTCCGGTATATAAATGACGTTGTCAGCAACGTCTTGGATGTGCTCGTCGCCTTCACTTGCCAAGGCAATAACAGTGCCTTTTCTAGCTTTTACTTCCTCAACGTTTGAAAGCGTCTTTTTGTAGAGATCCGACTTTGTAAGAATTGCGAAGACTGGCATTTTGTCGTCTATCAAGGCAATAGGTCCGTGCTTCATTTCGCCTGCAGCATAGGCTTGAGCATGGATATAGCTCACTTCCTTAAGTTTAAGCGCTCCTTCCATAGCGGTAGGGAAGTTTACTCCTCTGCCTATATAGAGAAAACTTTTTGCATTTATATACTTTCTGGCTATCTCTTGTATTGGTTTTGTATTTTCAAGAATCTGTTCAATCTTTTGAGGCAGCACTTTGAGTTCGCTGATTTTTTCTTTCACATATTCAGGAGTGAGGACAGAACGGATTTTGCCGAGCATAAGAGCGAGGAGTGTGAGTGCTGTAAGCATGGCTATATAAGCTTTTGTTGATGCTACTGCAATTTCAGGGCCAGCATGTATATAAACCAGTCCGTCAACTTCACGTGTCATAGTTGAATCTTTGGCATTCACTACGCCTAGAACCTTTGCTCCCATTTGCTTGGCTAAGCGTATGGCTTCAAGTGTGTCGGCTGTTTCACCCGATTGGCTGATGCCTATGACCAAGGTGTTTTGATCAACTAAGGGTTTCCTGTATCTGAACTCGCTTGCGGAGTCGCACTCCACAGGTATTCTCACCATCTCTTCTAGCAGATATTTTGCCACGCAGCCTGCATAATAAGCTGTTCCGCAAGCTACTATGATGATGCGCTGAGTTCTGTAGATTTCCGGTCCTGTGAGTCCGAGCTCGTCCAAGTATATTTTACCCTCTTCTTCGGACGTGCGTCCTCCGATTGTGTTTCTGATGACTTGAGGCTGTTCATAGATTTCTTTCAGCATAAAATGAGGAAAACCGTCTTTTTCAGCTGCAACGGGGTTCCAGTCAATTGTTACTGATTCTTTTGACAAGGGAGTTCCGTCTGTCAGGTCAAAAAACTCTATGGAATCTTTGGTTACAAGAGCGCCTTCAAGATTATCCAGATAAGTTACTTTTCTGGTGTAAGGCAGAATAGGGGTCACGTCAGAGGCAAGAAAGTTTTCGTTTGTTCCGTGTCCGACTAGCAAGGGAGCATTTTTTCTGGCACAAAGTATTTTGTCTGGGTGATCTTTGTGTATGACGGCTATAGCATAAGCGCCTTCTACTTCATGAAGAGCATCTAAAACGGCTTGTTTCAGATCGCCAGTGTATTTTTCTTCGATTAGGTGAGCAAGGACTTCTGAGTCGGTTTCCGATACAAACTTATGCCCTTGAGCTAATAGGTTTTTTTTGAGTTTAATGTAGTTTTCAATTATGCCATTATGAGCAACCATCAGGCTGTTTTTGCAATCTCCGTGCGGGTGAGCATTAAAAGTTGTGGGTCTTCCGTGAGTTGCCCATCTGGTATGGCCTATGCCTATGGTTGAATCGGATGGAAAAGTGTCCAGTAAAAGGTTTTTAAGGTCACTGAGCTTTCCGGGTTCTTTTTTGCAAATTATCTGGTTATTGTCGACAACCGCAATGCCCGCAGAGTCATAACCACGGTATTCGAGTCTTCTTAAACCGTCATATATAGTTTCACTGGCTTTGTTGTTGCCAATATAGCCTATAATTCCGCACATTTTTTGAGTCCTTTGGTATTATTCTTTTTAAGAGAAGTCACAATCATATCTTCTCTTAAATGCCTGCAACAGCTTTGTGGTCGTTTATTTTTCTTCTGGCAGTTTCAGCAAAGACAGTGTCTTTTTTGTCCTTGATTAATCCTTCAAGGATGTTTATCGCTTCTTTTTGTTTGTTCAGGTATCCGATTAAAAAGTCGGCATATTCAAGAGCTGCTTTGGGAGAACGTTCTTTTGAATAATAATTATAATAGTTTTCAGCAGCTTCATCATTTTTGCCGTTGGCAAGATCAATCAGGGCAAGTGTTTTGTAGACCCGCGGTGTTTGAGCAGGTTTTATACCTGCGATTAATGTTTCGGCATCATAGGACATGCCTGAAGAAGCATATAGTTCAGCGAGTTCAAGTCTTGCGAGTTCATATGTTGGGTTTTCTTCTATGATTGAGAGCATTAAAGCAACTGCGCCTTCATAGTTTTCTTGGTGCTTCATCGCTTTTGCTACTTGAAGAACATAGCGAGGGTTATTAGGCAAGGCTTTTCTTGCTTTGTCTGCAAGCATATGGGCTTCTGTGTAAAGGCCGTTGTATAAGAAGATTTCGGATTTGATGTAGTTGGCTTCCGGATTAGTCGGCGAAGAGCTCAATATACGGTTGACTCTGTATATAGCGTCATTGAAGTTTCCGTTTATGTAGTCAATATAAGCTAGACCTGTGGCTGCTATGATAGAGTCTGGGAAGAGTCTGTCCATTTCTTTGTAAAGGGCTATTGCTTCATTTACTTTGCCTGTTTCCAAATAGAGGTCGATCAAATTGATCATGATCATTTCATCTTTTTGAATAGCAAGAGCTTTTTTGAAGTAGTTTTCAGCTGCTCCGGTATTTCCTTGTTTGTTGAATATCATTGCTAAATAAAGCAGGCTCTGAAAATGGTTAGGATTGAGTTTTGCAGAGTTGTTGAAGTGATTGGCTGCTTTTTGGTAATCGCCGTCCATGTAGTAGGTGACACCCATGTAATATTGAGGTTCGTAATCTTTGCCTCGAGATTCATTGAAAACTTTGACGAATTTTTCTATGGCTCTGTCTGTATGGCCATCGTCCATGGCTTTGATACCCTCTTCAAGAGTTGAGAGGGGTCTTGGAGGGGAAATCTTGTAAAAGTTTCTGCTTATGTATGGAGCGTGGAGAGTTTGATCGCTTGTAATTTTTGGATAATGAGTTTCAGAGGTGGCAGGAGCTAGCACTTCTCCCACAGGTATTACTTTAAGTTCGTATTCCGCAGCTATAGAAACAGTTTCTCTGGTCTTGGGTATTTCCAGATTGTAACCGCCAGCTGTTGTAGTGTAAATAGCTTCGGGCCCTATCGGATAAGCCGAGGCAGCTGATATGGCTGAGTCTATCTGAGAAAGAAGGGCTTCGTAAACTTTTTGTCCAGGGTTCGCATATACGAGATAACTTGCGTGTTCACGAGCTGTTTGAAGATGTCCGGTCATTATATAGCAATAGGTCAGGTAATATCTGATTTCGTGGTTATATGGCTGAATATTGCTTATTTGCGCCAAATAGTCACCTGCAGCGGCATAATCGCCCATGGAATAATGGCGGATTCCTTCGTAATATAGAATATCCGACATGCTTTGAGCCATTATTGCGCCAGCCATGGAAAGAAAGCCTATTAATATCGCTATAATCAGAACAGTTTTGTTAATTGGTGGCAATGCTTCAAACTCCTTGCGTAAGTCTTGCAAGTCCTTCATGTCGTTATTGTCATTCATCTGGGATTCTCTCTCCTAAAAGTTGTTCAGTCTTGTTTACGAAGAGCAGTTGTCTAGCCTCTAAGGTGTTCCAAGGCTTCTTCTTCATTAGCCGTATTAACAAAATAGCTGAAAAGGCCAGTCATTTCGAATACGGAAGTGTGATGTTTGTCCAGACCCCATGTATAAATTTCACCGTCAAGGTCATCCATGACGATGGAACATATGTTTATGAGGTGGGCTATTCCAGGGCTTGAGACTAAGGAAACGCCTGTGAAGTCAAGTCCGAAAAGTGAATAGCCTTCGTTGATTGCTTCTTCAACTTGTGTTTTGAGAGCATCTCCGCCCTGTTCTGCTATATAGCCATTAAGTCTAAAGAGGATAACATCGTCTTTTTCTTCTTTTGTAATGCTGTAAGATGTTTGCATGGTTCACTCCGTCTTAGTTGCGGACAATTGTACCTTATAAAGAAAAAATAGTAAACCCTAAAAAGCTAGCGCTTTGTTTTCTTTAAAACTTTCCTGCCAGCTTTTCAAAATTCACAATACAATAGTTGCTAATATTTATGCCGCAGCACTAGCAGTGGAGAGTGGTCAATAGAGAGTGAACAGTTGAATTGTTTAGATTCAAACACTAAAACTGATAAGTGCTTTGAGATGCTGCTGCACCCTACGCTCTAAGCCCTACTCACTGATTTTAAGCTATGCTTAAAATCCCGTCTGTGTCCATCTGTGGATAGAAAAAAACTGTCCGATAATAAATATTTAGATGTTACAGATTACTAGGTAAAATAAAAAATGTGCCGTTTTTCAAACGACACATTGAAAGGGAGTTAGGGATTTGATTGTCCATCCTTATGGAAGCTAACTTAAAGTTAACCTTCCATGAACTTCAATATTCATATCGGCGCTAAAAGTTAAAGTCCTTAGTCTTTTTTTATTTTTTTTTAAATTAAAGCTTCTGCTTTTTTTTGCCGATTCAAGTTCAGAAGAATATTTATAGCGGAGATTTTTATGAATAGCGAAGTTTTGTTGACAATCCCGGAACTCATGAAGTTCCTGAAAATAAAAAGAAACACGGTATATGTCTTGAGAGAACAGGGGCTGCCGACAATTAAGCTTGGCCGCTCAGTAAGATTTCGTCTTTCCAGCGTTTTGGAATGGTTAGCTTCGCTAGAAGATAATAATGCCGATGTAGCTGTGAAAGCCGTCGTTGACTACTCCCATCTGTTATGATACTGCAAAATGTCGAAATAACAGCAGAAATGCTGACTTTGGTAATCTTTTCCGCGACCGCCGCATTTTTATTCAGCAGGACTCTTGTAGACTTAGTGAATGAGTGGAATCTTGATAAAGCGATAGAAAAAAGCAATAAAGGCGGCAAACGCCTTATTTAGTGCTGTGTTGCAACTAAAATTTCTCTGTTCAATGACAAGCAAGACAACCAAACTATTCATGATTCTTTGATGCAACAATCGCACTAGAGTGATGAGTGGCAGGTTGAATTGTTTATAACTTAATTACTGAAAGTGATAAGTGCTTTGCCATTGCTTCTGTAGTTTTCAGCCTTTGTGCCTTGTTTCGTGCTTCAGAAAAGGTTTTTGGTTCTCCGTCTGCGTAATCTGTGGATAAAAAATAGGGGTTGGGGCGTAGCTGGAAGAATGTCAGATGTTCTTTTTCCGTGTATTCTGTGGTTTATTAAAATGCTAGCATCAATCACAAGTTGCTTCTGACTCACCACCCGCCACCCCACTACCCACTAACCACTGTTTTCATCAGTATATGCGTTTGTAGTTCCAGTAGGTTCCCATAACTTTTTTATAGTAATCACGGGTTTCTGACATTGGCACTTTGTCCATCATCTCCAACAGAGGGAGCTTTGAGTTCGGCGTGTTTAAAAGTCTTCTCTTAATGGCGCCTTGCCCTCCATTGTAAGCGGCTGTAGCTAGAAAAATTTCGCCGTCAAAATATTTTGTCAGATAGTCCAAATACCAAGTTCCAAATCTGATATTTAAGTCGGTGTCCCAGATATCTGAAGTTTTAAACTTCTTAACGTTAAGTTGTTCGGCAATCCATTTTCCCGTGGAAGGCAAAATCTGCATTAAACCCATGGCATTGCTGGATGAGAGAACTGCAGGGTTGTAGTGGCTTTCTTCTCTCATGATGGATAAAATCCAGTATTTGTCCACTCCGAATTCTTTTGAGTATTTTTCAACCGAGTCGTTGTATGCCAATGGATACATGGCTTTTAATGCCCATTTTGGCAAATCTTCAAGATTCTTGCCTTTCTCGGCGGATTGCCTGGCAAATCTGTCGCCCAGAGTTACGAGCATGCTGAAATTGTTTGTTTCTTCAGCTAGGTCGATCATGGCTTTGAAGAGAGTTTCATTTGCGGGAAAGCTGTTGCTTAGTCTATTCATTATGCTGGAAGAATGTGCAAGAAAGCCTCCCTTGCCCATAAGTTCAGCTCTTTCCAGTGAAATGAGCATGCCTTTAGTGAGTTTTCCTGTGGGCTGGGCGTTAGTGGAACCCAGTTTTTTTTCTCTATTCTCAGGAAAAATCCACCACAGGAAAAAGGAAGTCGGAAATTTTCGTTCCAGAAAGTCTTTCAGTGACTTGTCTGGTGTTTCGCCAGGTTTGGTTGACATTATCGCATAACCTGCCGCATCGTCAGCTCTGTGGTTGGAAGGGAACATTCTGATAAGTGTAAGAAAATAAGGCATTGCTCTTTCTTTGTCGCCATCATCAAAGGCTTCCAAGCCGAATTCGTATAAAAGGGCTGCAAGGTTATATGGAGCTATTTTGGATTTGTACAGCTCATTTGCTGTTTTTAGTGTTTCAGCGTCTTTTTTTTGTTTGTAGACACATTTGAAGAGCATAAGAGTTGTATCCAGTTCGTCGCCTGGCCATTTTTTCATGTTTACGGTTTTTTCGTATGCCTCTAAGGCTTCTGTGTATTTTCTTGTTTTATAGAGAGCTTCGGCTTTTAAGCGGGCAGCTATGTTTTTCTCGCCAGCTTCTGCAGTTGAGCTTTTTAAGACTTCATTGCAGAGTTCGAGAGCGTTTTCGATTTTGTCATCTTTTGTGGCTCTTGCGGCTTCCAAAAGCGCGAAAAGGTCTGAACCTATGTTTTTCTTGGCCAGTTTACGGTGGTTTTTGGGAAACTCGTCAAGAACGCCAGCTGAAAGAGCGTATACAGCAATGTCTTGCCACTCTCTTGTTAGAAAAGTGTATTTTTCCGGGTTTTGTATAATTTCACTCAAAATGCTTTTTGCGGCCTGAGGGGGTTGTCTGAACCTTCTTCCCTTGAAATATTCTTTTAAGGCTGACATGGCAAATCTGGACCTTCTGCCGTTTGTGAGAAAGGAGAGTTTGCTCATTCTTTCATAGGCGTTTGCTCTGGCGGAAGATGAAGACATGCTTTTGACTGTTTGTTCAAGGCTTGCAAGGTCACTTGTGTTTTTTGCTTGGTTGATGTTGATTGAGAAAAGTCTTGCTTTGGCGGCTTCATAGGTTTCTGAATCCTTGCAGTTTGTGATTAATTTTTCCAAGGTTTTTGTCGCATCTTTTTTGTAGCCGAGATTTTCTTGTGAGAGGGCTTTTACATATAAAACATGACCTTCGTAACTGGATGGAGCTTTTAGTTCTTCGCTTAGAGCAAGAGCTTTTTTGTAATCACCTTCGTGAAAAGTTTTTCCCATATTAATAAATCTGGAAGCGAAGGTTTGAGCTTTTACGTGCAGCGGAAAGCTTAGAGTAATTGTAAGAGTTAAAGCTGAAATTAAAGTGAACTTGAGGTTTTTTCTAAACATAAAGTCTTGTTTCCTCCAGAGGCTTTTGTACCGGCAATTATGAAAAAAAGCAAGCTACAAGTTGCAAAATCAATTGAAATGCTGTATAAGTACCCAGCCATATTTATACCCCAATGTTTTTTAGGAGCTTTTTAATGAAAATTTATACCACCGATAAAATCAGAAACGTCGGACTTTTTGGTCACGGCGGCACAGGTAAGACCTCTTTGGCAGAGGCTATGCTCTATACAGCAGGAGCAAATAACAGAATAGGCAAAGTAGATGACGACTCCTCTTTGATGGATTACGATCCGGAGGAAATGAAGCGCAAAGCCACCATTAACGCCTCTCTCGCAGCCGTGGAATACAAAAACTGCAAGCTTAATATAATAGATGCGCCCGGCTTCGATGATTTTATTGGCGAAGTTTATAAAGCTGCTTTGGCAGTTGATTTAGGCATAGTTCTGGTAGCTGCTCAGTCAGGCGTGGAAGTAGGAACTGAAAAGCAGTGGAAGATTCTTGATAACTTCAATAAACCGAGATTGGTTTATCTCAGTAAGCTTGATAAAGAAAATATCAACCTGGATAAAACTCTGGAGTCTCTAAAAGAGCTTGATGCTACAATAACTCCTGTAATAATTCCTTGGGGAGTTTCTGAAAATCTCAAAGGCGTTATTGACCTTCTCAAAATGAAGGCTTACAAGTTTACGGACGCTAAAGCCAAAAGCATGGAAGAAACCGAAATTCCCGCTGACCAGATGGATGTCGTTCAGTCCCTGCGCGAGCAAATGGTTGAGTCTATAGTAAGCTGCGATGAAGAGCTTATGGAAAAATTCTTCGAAGATGAAACTTCTATAACCTCCAGCGAACTTACCGAAGCTTTGAAAAAAGGCGTGATCAGCAATCAGATCAAACCTTTGGTTTGCGGAATGGCTATTGACAATATAGGCACATCGCAGCTGATGGATCTTATTGTTTCTTCAACTCCTTCTCCTGCCGAAAGTGTAACTTTGCCCGTGTTTAAAGCAGGCACTGAAGAAACTGTTAAACTTGACTGCAATCCTGACGGTTCTCTTTGTGGATTTGTTTTCAAAAAAATCAATGAACAGATTGGCGACATGGTATTTGTTCGCATGCTTAACGGAACTCTTACCACCGGACTTGAAATTTACAACTCCAAGAAAGATGGTTATGAAAGATTTACTTCTTTTTCCACTCTTTGCGGAAAAACCAAAATCGATATGGAAAAAGCTGTTGCCGGTGATATAGTAGCTTTGGTTAAACCTAAATCGGCTGCATTCGGCGATACGCTTTCTCTCAAATCAGATGCTTTTGAAGTTCAGGTTCCCGCCCTTCCGGAAGGCAAGCTTACCTATGCGATATCTCCCAAGACTAAACAAGACCAAGAAAAAATGGGCACAGGTCTCAACAGCCTCTGTGCAGACGATGGCATACTCTCTTACAGATTTGAACCGGAACTTGGACAGAGCCTTATCACTGGTGTGGGCGACACTCACATTGACGTTGCTATCTCCAGGTTGAAATCCCGCTGGGGCGTTGATGTTGAAATCAGCAAACCCAGAGTTCCTTATAGAGAAACCATTAAAGGTTCCACTAGAGTTCAGGGCAGACACAAAAAACAGACTGGCGGCAAAGGTCAGTTCGGTGATGTTTGGATCAGATTCGACCCGGCTCCTGGAAAAGGCTTTGAGTTTGTTGACGAAATCGTTGGCGGCGTAGTTCCGAAAAACTTTATACCCGCAGTAGAAAAAGGTCTTCAGGAAACCAGGCAAAAAGGAGTTTTGGCAGGCTTCCCGACAATAGACTTCAAGGCTACTCTTGACTTCGGTTCATACCACGATGTCGACTCCAACGAAATGTCATTCAAATTGGCTGCTGCTTTGGCCTTTAAAAAAGGTATAGCTGAAGCCAGACCTATTCTTCTTGAGCCTATATATGAAGTAGCAGTTTCTGTTCCAGACGAATTTATGGGCGATATCATTGGCGACTTGAACAAACGCCGCGGAAAAGTTCTTGGCATGGAACCCAAAGACGGAATGCAGGTTGTTAAAGCCAACGTTCCTTTGGCGGAGATGTATAAATATGCCACAGACCTTAAATCTATGACACAATCCAGAGCTGACTTCGAAATGACTTTTGTTTCTTACGAAGAAGTGCCTGGCAACGTAACTGAACAGGTAATCAAAGAATACAAAACTGCTGACGAAGAATAATGAAGAACGGAGCTTTGCTCTAAAATTATTTCTTAAGCTTAATAAAAAAAAAGACAGGGTTTAAAACCCTGTCTTTTTTTTGGTAGTTTCTCTCTACTAATCCCTGTCCGCTGAGCAAAAGCTGGTAATCTGTGGATAGAAAAATATACCCTATAGCTAACTTTTAGAGAAAATAAAATGCTCAGGTTTTTAAGCGCAATGACCATATAGAAGTATTCAAAAACACTAATGGTTATTGACTGGACGGTGGCTAATGTAAAATGAATAGCAGGCGTATGCAAGGAAAACTGCATACGCCTGCTTTTTGTATTCAATTAGCCTTATCTCAATATCTTTGCTTCATCAAAAACATCGCAAGGATATTCAAAAGCAAATCTCTTTTATTCTGACCAGAAGAAGCTCACGGGCGGTCTTTTTGTGCCTGTTTGAAAGCCATCTGTAATACCCCGACACGCTGATTTTAAGAAAACGGCACATCTCTTTGACTGTAAATTTTTCCTTGTATTCCAGCACAAACAGATGCCGTTCACTTGTTTTTAGTTCTTCCGGTCTTTTGCGAAAAAACCGAGGGTGTCCTTTAAAATATCATTTGCTCTTTCAAGCTCGGCATTTTTCTTTTCAAGCTCACGGATAAGGGCTTTTGCCTGGGCATCCGTCAGATGATTTATTGGCTCTGCAAGCCTGGCTTTTCTGTTTTTTCTTCACTCGGAAAGTGTGTAGTACTTGAGCCCTAACTGTTCACACGCTTTCTTCGTTCCGATTTCGTCCGAGAGCTTTAACGCCTCATCTTTAAATTCTTTGCTGTAATTCATTTTTTTACACCTCTTCTGATTTTTATTTTATCAGCTTTTGGGGTCTTGTCGACTCTACTTATATGATAACAGATCATTGAGGATATTTTTTTATAGTCAATTCCATTTTCGTATCCTGGAACATCTCGCAAAGGCATAACTGGTTTATCATAGAAACTAATATTGCTTATTCTATCAAGCCTATGAAACACCATATCATTCCAGTAGGAACTATGTGCCATCAAATAATAATGCTGATTGTGCATAATCAAAAGATATGGAGTAACCCTTTGAAACGAGGATTTATGCAACTTTTTATCTACACCATATTTATTATAGTCGTATTGGAGCTGCTTACCTTCTTCAATAGCAGTATCGACCATTTCAATATTGTAAAACAGGGCTTTGTTTTCGGTTTTATTCCATTCCTTAACTGAATGAATGTTTTTAACGTGGGAGCGAAAATACTTGTTGGAAAGTCCACAGAGTTTTTCAATGAGGTCGGCAGAATGAGTAGGATTGATGTGTTTACTACAAAGAACACTATCAATCAGTAGCTTTAATTCAGAGTCCTCAAAATCTCGACTCTCGATGTAGCTTCCGGCACGACGGGACTCAATATCTACACCTGCCTCTTTCAGCAGAGAAATATTCCGACTAATTGCTTTTGCCACGCATCATAGCGGTCAAAAATTGAACATAACAAATTATGTCCGAGCTTCTTTTTGTCGGGAACCGTACTGCCGATTAGCTTAGTTATCACATTGTGAAAAACTTCGTATGCGTTGATAGGATACCCAACCGTTGTATTGTCCAGTTTGAAATAATAATCTTCGTCCAAATACGCATCCTTCAGTTTTCCATGAGTGCTCAACCATTAAAGAAATTTCATTTCACAAAAAACTGCCGTTTTTGTAGATTCATTGCTCAAAAAAGCATCCAGGTTAGCAGGATTACTACCTTTCTTGACGGTGTACATTTGCTTTTCATATTGTACGTTATATTCACCCATAGGGATAACAGAATCCGAAAACACAGTAATCGGTTCGTTTCCCAACAAATTGAAAGTCATAGCAGAGAAAGAAACGATACTCGCCATTTTTGCAGGGCTTTGAACAAGTTTTCCTCTAACTATTTTTCAGTAGGGCGTGTTTCCGCACCGCTTCCTTTGTCATAGGCTTCAAGAGCCTGCTTTCCTAAAGGACAATATAGATTGTCCTCGTAGTTTTTGTAATAGAAACGCTTACTTGTATCACCCTTACCTTCGGGGATAATAGCGTATTTCAAAATAGATTCTGTAACTTTTTCTCTTAAAGCCATAAAAATTCTCCTATCAAAACTTGTGTTTTTACATCGACTTGTGTTTTTACATCGTTTTGATTGTACCATAAATGGTGCGGACATTTTTGGTACATTACCTTTTTATATTTCCTTGAGTTTTTCCCATACCTTAACCATTGCATAAGTGTCCAAACCACAGTATTTCAGAAGGTGTTCTCTCATTAATTCGATTTTATCCTCTGTCATAGTTGCCATTTTAGCAAAGGCTTCAGATGCCTCGCCTCCATTGTGAACACCTTCCAAGTTGTGATAATCGAGAGAAGGGTCGTTGGGAAATAACGCAGGCAAAACATACTTAATAGAGTAAGACCCCTGCATTGCTCGGCAATAATACCACTTTTTCTGGAATGGAATCATTAGGTCAACAATATGGTCGTGAATATTCATCAAATGGTCTCGTAGGTCGGGGAATATTTCGGCAAGCCCTCTGATTCTGCCTTTTTCAAACCCCATATTATAAGCTGTGGTGCAGACGTTCAGAGGTATATCGGCACACAACTGTTCCGCAAGTTTGCGGCGAGGATCTTCACCGGGATAGGCTAAAAACTCCTTGTGCTTTAATTCGTCGTCCTCGTGCTCAAGGTAGTGTAACGAATATTGAAACACGATCTGCTCAAAAGGATGTGAATGGTCATACAAAGGAATTGCTGGTTGGAACGATTCAAAATCCAGAAAATACAAGGGGAATGAAATATTTTTCATAAACCCACGGATACTTTCTGTGTCTATGTATGGTGGATAGTCGAAAAGTTCGTGCTCAATTTGTTTGTACTGCGAACCTGAGAGCAAATCACAGGTGTTCAAATCTTCAAACGAAACAATTCCATTGCGATAGCACTTGAACTTAGTAGATGTTCTTGCACCTGCAACGTCAAATATATTTGGAGTAGGTAAATTGCGAGAACAATAACCGAAGAAACCGCAAGAGTACGGAGAAAAACAATGCTCCCCAATATCATCGCACGGCTCACTTGTTTGTTCCATATACTCACGAATCGCATCTACGTTCGTTGCAACGTCACGCTGCATTAACATTGCACCTGTTGTTATATCTTCAACAGTAAAGAACTCGTGAATGTCAAGCTCCCCGCATCTTTCGTACTGATTATTGATGTGAACGATATTGCAAGATTTCACCTTGTACCCCAGTCGATTAAGTACATAACATTGAAATGCCGCATCGTGGTAATAAATGTCGTGAACGGATGTTGAACTTTTTACTTCGTACAGCTCAACCTCATCAGAATCAAGCACCTTCAAAATATCAACACTACAAAACAAACCATCAACTGAGAATGAGGCTTCTGCGATAACAGGTGTTCTAGCTTCAACAAGATGCTTCGTTGTGGAAATCATTTCACCCAAATCGCCAAAAGGAACTTCGATATAATCTCCGAACAATCCCATAGCAAGATCTCCTACAGCAGAACCCGTATCCAATACGGCTTTATTCATAACAGACGAATCGAACGCATCCGGATTATTCTTTTTCAGCCAAAGTATTTTAGGGCATTGTACAGCCGAGCAATATCGTGATTTGGAAACATTGTATTTCATACGACAAATTCCTTTCATGGATTTTTAGCGAGAGAAGTGCTCGTGTAAATATTGAGCCACTTGTTTTATATCTAATGTCTGAATAATAGCTCTCGCATTTCCTTTGCGAGTGATATAAGTGTTGTCACACGTTCGTACAAAACCCGTGAGCTGTGCATATGGGTCATAACCGGCATCAGACAGAGCTGTTATAACCATCGCTATTTGTTTTTCAAATTCTGTCTTTGCCATTTACTACTAATCTCCATTTTATATATTAGCTATATAGGCTTTTAGCTTGACAATTCTATCCTCGGTATCAATACCATCCTCGTTTTGGGTAATTGCAAGTGTATTGACTATGCTATCGTCAGTAATGCTATGAATTACATACGAATCATTTTCGCAAACGATATAAACATCCGAATATACAAGGCGTTGCCCTAACGAATCTTTAGACAGATGAGCATCATCTGATTCTTTAAGGTATGGCATATATGTGTTCTGAGAGCATTGGGTTTTGGTCTGCATGATTGAATACAGATATGGCTTAGAAGCAGACTCGCTATTACTAAGTTTTCCAAAACTACCTGGACGGAAAACAGGATATTTTACATAATAGTAATTCCACGGAAAAGTTCCGTTCGTCTCACAAGCAGTAATATAATCGGAAATGATGCCGGACAAGATGGAATTAGTAAACGTGGCATTTGTACTAAGCAGTTTAATTAAAATATCTTTAGTCTTATCAAAGCCAATATTACCACTCTTGTGGAACAATTCATCCCAAGCAATCTGCAAGCTCTTTGAACCGAACTGGAAACGCCACAGGTTTCTTTCCTGCTGTCCATATATTCCTATAGTCATCAATGCACAATCAATTTTATCCAAATCACAATCAAACAACGAAGTAAATCTATCTGTGTAAGCAAGGTTATCAAGACCCACAATACTAATTTGCCCCTTGAGCATCTTGTGATCTTCAAGTTCAAACAATGTTTGTGCTTGTTCAGGATGCTCAACAAGAAATGCTGCCTTTTCTTTTTCCTCTTGGATTTGATTAACATTGAAATTGTTTTCGATGCTATCATCAATCACTCCGGTAAGAATAATAGCATCGACTGCTTGAAGAATTGCAGGGATTCGGTTTCTATCAAGTCTGTCGCTGACCTCATCTTCGGAGTTCTGAATCAAGTTATTGACAATTCGGATTCTTCTCGTGAAGTCATCATACGTCACATCGGCTTGGTGCTGCAGATAAACCGTAATTGCATACAGAAGAACAATACGATTTAAGGGGAACATACGAGTTCGTCCAGACTTGTCCGAATAGGAGTGGATGCAATCCTCAAAAATATCAATCTTGTTTTTAGAGTCCACAATAATCTTGCCCGTTGTATGTTCATTAGCCATAAAGGAGGCGAGAAACTCGGTCGGATTATCAAAATTAGGGATGTTGCACCAACAATTAAAGAATGCTTCGAGCGTTTTTATATTATCAGGAGTGTTGTCGTCCTCCGCTGAAAAATACAGATTAAGTAAATCAAACACATCACTACTATAACCTTGGGGTGATTCTCCGTTACGATAGCATATAATATCGCAAATAAACTTGAAGTATCGCAGGAACTCATCGTCGATAATGTTATCGTCTGCGGCATCGGAGCCACCGCTTCGATAATTCCATAACAAATCAGTCCAAGTCTTGTCTATGTTTCCGATTACTCTTTCGGCGTTCTTTTCTCCAGTCTTCTCATCAAGAACTCTGATCTCACGTTCCAATTCAGCCTTGAAGTGTTCAAAAAGCGTGAGAGGCTTTCCACGAGAGTTCATCTTAATATAAAGTTCATCTGTCAGTCCCATATCTTTGATAGGCAGGAAATAAAAAGTGATGGCGTTGTTTTTTAGTTGTTCCCAAATACTTGGCACTTCATAAAACTGTTCGTTAATGGAATCCAACATAACCAGCATAGAACTGATAGTTGGGTCTTTTTTCCAATCCAAAGGGAACCACACTTGATTAACGATTTCCTCTGATATTTTTTCACTAAACGACGGAGTGAATTTTACTAATTCGGCACAAAAATCTCTTGCGCTATACCTTGTTTCATAACTGAAGTTTTCAAGGAAGCTGTACTCATCCCACGAAATATTCTCCTTCTTAGCTGCAAACCAATGCAACAAGAACAATGTGGTTAAACGCTGTTGTCCGTCTAACGGAGTCATTATGCCCTCATTATCAATATCTCCATAAACAAAGTCTAATGTAATTGGCTCATTAACGATAGCATCGTATAACGACCCAAGAAAACGCTTTCTCACTCTGCTAACATCAGAATCCAAGCGTCCCTGGGCATAATCTCGCTGAATACTCGGAATCTTAATTTCTTTGAGCTGTACATTTTCTTCTCCATCTACAAAGACAGTATCAAAAATGTCAATAAACGAATGAAGTGTAGTTCCCATTACGCTTCCTCCTTCTCTAAGATGATAGGCTCTAAGTAACCTTCCAAAACCTTGTTGATTTCGTTGACATAGGCGATACGGTCTGGCTGACCCCAAAAATGCAGGTCATTATTTTCCGACGGAGTATAGTATTTCAAGAACACCATTTTGGTGCAAAAAGGTATATACTGACCGTTTCTGTCCATTTCAATGATTTTGTTTCGCTTAACGTCAAAGGTTGAGTTATTAAGTGCCGCATTATCTGCAGTATTCAATAGTGCAAGATTGGCTATAGAGTGTAGATATTCGTTGTTTCCTGAAACTGAAAGCAAGTCAAGAACCTTCTTTTTAATAGTCTCAAATTCGGTTCGTTCTAAACTCGCTTTATCAATGGCATCCTGCATTTCTTCAACCAATTCAATCTGTGTTTTATCAACGATTTTTACAGAAGGAATGTGGTACTCCAACCATTTTTTCCAAACTTCTTGTGTACGCATACCTTCAGACTGTTGGGCGTGAATGTGCTCCAAACTCCAAGTGTTTTTGTCACCCTTGCTATATTTGAACTTGTCAAATGGGAACCATTGTGTGTGTTCTCCGTTTTGACGAACCGATTCAACATTAAAGAGAAGGAGAAGCGTGCTGATGCGTTTATATTCCAACGGCTTATCATAACTCAAGTCGGCATAATTGCCGGAGATAGATACGCTCTCCTTAATGAGTTCGTTGAGTTTTTCCTTGAACTTATTCTTGGTCTTGTCTCTCGACAAATCAAAAATACTCTGCAGCGTGTACTTACTACTGTTTAATGCAATAAGATACCCGATTTTGTGATACAACTCGTGATCCTCATACCAATCCTTCAAAATGAGGAATGTTTTTTGAATCCTTCTCCAGATATTATCTAACTTTTCGTTTTGGTGTCTCATTTCATCAAATCGGAAGAAAGTATAGTATTTTTCACGATTTGTTTCTTGCTTGCCAGAAATCAAATCCAGCACAAGGTCAATGCGAGTTTGATAACTATTTTTGATGTTGTTCGTCAAAAAATACCACAGAGAATCATTATGAAGAGCTCTCTCAATATTGTCCCATTGAAGCGAGATTTCGTCCTGTTTCTTTCTGTCGATATCCTCTTCGTTATCACGACTAAGAAACATAGCCTTTACAAGTTCTGCACTTGTAAGAGGAATTTTTCCGATATTGAGACGAGTAAAGAGACTGATAGAGTCCTGGGAACTATCCACCTCATACCAAATGATTTTTACATACTTGACCAAGAAACCATAAATATCATCAGCTACTACAACGTCATCCTCGTGGCTAACAAACCATTCATCAATAGTTTTATAGGCGTGATAAATATGATAGAAGTCAATATTCGTATAAGCAAGATCTTCGCATATATCATCTAAAAACTCTGCAGAAGACGTGCGAATTTGGTATGTCAAAGAAAAACCAATTTTTATTTTAGGCTTGTATTCTTTTTGTATGTACTTGAGGAGTATATAAAGCGTGGTTAATCGTTGTTGCCCGTCGATAAGTTCATATCTTTCACCATCATTCTTCAGAACAATAGGCTAGAGACAATAGTTTTTATTCCCATTGGAATATATGTCGTCTAACAATCTTGTAACTTCTTCCTTACCCCATCTATAACCTCTCTGATAGGAGGGTACATAGAAATTTCCCTTTATACTACCTACAAGTTTAGTATCGAGAATAATATCATTATTCATTACACCTTTTCTCCTTCGTCTATTTCTTTTAATCGTTCAAGCCACTTTCGGATACTGCCATCTTTGAAAAAGCCAAGCAACACACCGTCGCAAAAGCGTTCTGCTCGGACAGCACCCATAATTAAAGCCATTACGCATTGAGCACCCAGCTTGGATACATCCGCTTCACTCATAGATTTGCTACCCAATTCAAGTCCGTTTCGCTTCAAAATATCACCGTAACGTGTCAACTCAAAGTCGCTGTTGTTATCGTTGAACTCATACACATCGTCGATGAAGTGGTGAACCATTTCGGAGTAATTTACAAAAGGCATCTGAATAGGATGCTCCAGCGTTCCATCATTTTTGTTGTCTATAATCCAAGTTCAAATGTCGTCACCTTGAATTTGGATAAGATATTTTGTTAAAGGTTCAAACGTCATTTGTATTCTCCTTAACTTAACTACTTTGCATACTTTTTGAAGTTTTCAGCTTGCTCCATTACTCTCTCAAATACTTCCTCGTCCCATTCACACAGGTGGAGATAACTCACTCCCATTTCATTATATACCCACAGCCATAAGCTGTGGGAGCTGACCCGTTCACGACGAGTCGACGTTTAAGGGGGAGAATTTTTTTTATTTTTGTTTTTAGGGATAATTGCCGATAGAGAAGATGAGAATTTTTATCTGAAAGCTGTCACGCCATTGACAATCATTCGACAATTAAGTGATAATAGGCTGGAAGAGAAATATACATTAGGGGATTTAAGTAAATGTTTTCCAATTATAGAAGAGACCTGAGTTTGTTTTTATTTTTCCTCTCCTTGGTAGGCCTGACTTTATTTTATGGTTGCGGCGCCGGAGATACGAAAGTGGATCCCTTGCCTGAAACCCTCTATATGGTATCTGGCAGAGTTGAAGTGGAAGACGGCATTAGAGCTTCCATAGGCTTAGACTTGAACCCATCTGTAAAGGTATGGCTTGAAGATGGCACTGTGGCAAAGCGTTCCGTCAATCCTAATGGAGCTTTTTCAATTGGCAACCTGACACCTGGAAAACAGTATGTTGTAGTTGCCGAATATACGGATCTTGCTGGCAAAATTTATAAAACCAGAATGAAGGATATCGCTCAATTAACCGAAAATAATCCCCAGGTTGAAGTAGCGCCCATTAAAATAACTCGTAAAGATGAATGCACCGCTTATGTTGAAGGCGTTTTGAAAAATGAAAGTGGAATACCTGTCGCCAATCAGACCGTAAGCCTTTGGGGTGAAAAAGTTCTGACGGACGATAATGGTCATTTTACAACTCCCCTCATGCCTAAAAACACAGATGGAGGCTGGGAAGTTCATGTCCCTGCCAGAAACGGATTCCAGCAAACGGCTTTTTCTCTTAAATTTGAAGAAAAACCTCAGACTATAGAATTGGCTCTTGCAACTATAGACTCTCCTAATAGAGGTCCCATCGTTACTTTGGATTGTGACAGACGTGAATCCAGACCAGGCGGCACTATGAGGCTTACAGCAACCGCTCAGGATCCTGACGGCATAGAAGAGCTTCAGAATCTTCGCAAAGAGATAGAATATACTTGGAGGGCTACGTCTGGAGTTTTTCAAATAAATGGCGAAGAAAAAAACTCTCCGCTTGTAACTACAAGCAGAAACGTTGTTTGGCAGGCGCCTTCTACTCTTTATTCTGAGGCAACTCAGACTATTTCTGTTTCCGTTAAGGATAAAGGCGGTCTTGTTGCTAAAGCTTCTGTAGGTATTAATGTTACAGCCTCTCCTGCTCAGCAGAACAATCCTCCTTATATCATTTATGATCTTTGCGAAATTCCCGCTTCAATGTATGCGAATGAGTTTTATAAGTTTAAATTTGTCGGAGCTGACTCTGATTGGAATAGCCCTAATGATACAGGCAAGTTTCTTAAATACTATGTTAAAGTTTTTGATGAAAACAACAACCAGGTTGGACGCTTCTATGAGAAGAATGAAGCAGAGAGCAAATACGACAATGCGAATATAACCGGAGGGTTTACTCAAACTCAACTTGGCGAAGAATGCGTGCTCTATTGGCGCTGGCCCTTGAATGCAGACTCAGATACATCAATATTTCCGCAGAATGTAAGGATTCAGGTGGATGTGTATGACGAGTTTACCAAGGATTATACCAAGCCTAATAATCCTCAAACATTTGACTCTGTAGTAGCAGATGAGATGTCTAATACGCCGCCGTATGTGACACAATATCAGGTGGACGGCACAGCTAAAACCCTTTCGGCTCCTCTTCTGCCTTTTGCAGGTGTCGACACTTCTATGACTCTGAGAGCCAATACGGAAGTAGAGTTTAAAATTACAACTGCCGATGCTTCGCCTTATGACTTGATCAGCCAGAAGTGGCTTACTCAGCAGGAACTTGATACCATGGCGAAGAATCATCCTCTCTTCAGCTATATTGATCCTGATGCCAAAGTAAATCTTAGGCTTCAAGAGCCTATGAGCACAGACACTATTAAATTCACTGTAGGGGCTTGGCAGCAAGATACCAAAGGCGACGCTTACTTGGCTCTTGAACTTAAAGATAACCGCGGAGCTATTCAAACCTACGTGTTCCTCTTTAAAGTTGAGAAAAATCCCGGTTTAGATCCGCGGATGTATCCTGTTATGAATATTCTCAAACCTGTCGAACTGGCGGAAAATCCAGGTTCTATGCCAATTTATAAAATTGGTTCGGAATTGACTTTCGGCGGTGAAGGCAGCTATTGGGATCCTGTTCAGCGCAGAAGAGTTGACGTTTTGCCGAAAAACTTTGAATGGCGTCTTGAACGCTTCAACTCGGAAGATGTTTGGGAAGTCTTCCCTGCTAAAATGTCAGACGAACCTGAAACCGTTTCCGGTTATGAGTTCACACAGAAATTTGAATATTCAGGAAGATACAGAATTTCTCTGAAGGGCTACAGCAACTTGGGTTATTATAATACCCCCCTTGTCCAAGAAGAGTTCTTTATCAACTCTGAGCCTGTTGTGGCACTTGCTGAATTTAATCCTGTTTCCTTCTTGGATAGCCCTAAATACTTCTATCTTGGCGAAAGTCCCTCTGTTAGAGTTGTAATAACAGATGTGGATCAAAACCTTGCTCTGCCTTCCGGAGAGCCTTGGGTGCCAGAAGATTTGAAGGCTGCTCTTGAGATTAAATACGGAAACAGAAAAGAGACTCGTCAGATACTTTCAGGCTCTCATCCTTATATCGTAAACATACCTTTGGATATGGACGGAGCTGCTCCTGAGGAGGCTCTCAACCCAGGAAAGTATACGTTTGAAATAACGGTTTATGACGCACTTGGAGATGCTTCTGAGCTTGGAAAGCTTGACTTCGAAATATTAGCCCATCCGACGGCAACTATGGTAAGTCCTGCTGAAGGTTCACGTGCTGTCATGGATAAACCCTTTGCAGCTGCAATAAATGTGACAGGCGTTCCGGAAGAGCTTATGGCCGAATTGGATACTCATATCGAATGGAGGCTTAACGACACTCTATTGCCTTATAAAGCAAAAAGCTTTGCATACGATAAGGCCCAGAATGTTCCTGGTATTCAGAGAGGTGAAAATACTCTTGTGGCTTCTTTTGCTTACAACGGAACAGACGAAATTGTTTCCACTGTTGACTTCATATATAACGATGGACCCAAGAATGCTGTTGTGCAAATGACTCCTCCAAATAATGATTCTATATATGTAACTACTGAGATCATATTTGAAGTAGACGCCAATCAGCTTTCTTTTGCAACCGACGCTCTGAAGAATACGGCTAAATACAGTTGGAAAGATGTAACTGCCAGTGATCCTGACCATCAGTTCTCGCTAGGCACATTGCCCAGACAGAAGTATACCTACAGTAAAGAACATGCCGGTCACAGGACTGTAAGGTTTACTGTAGAGGATGATGACGGTCTTAAAGCGACAAAAGACATAAGCTTTGATATTCACATTACTCACGATCCGCCTGTATTTACTATGGCTAATATAGAATCTCCTGCAAATGACGCATTATTCAATGCAGAAGCCGGTGTTGTCTTTAAACTTTATACTGATAAATTGCCTGAGTTTGCCTTCGCTCACCACATGCAAACAGCTACTTGGGAATTCAAAGATGTTACTGCTCAGCTTATGCAAGATCAATTCGTTGTGGCAAACGGCAATTTCCAAGGCGTTCCTGCGACTAATGACCTCGCTAAAGTATATATGGGCTATGGAAGTGACAAGCTTGGAACAAGGAAAATCAAAGCTACTGTTAACGACAATGACCCTGTGCAAGCTGAATCCACTTCAGTGCAGTTTGACATTCATATAAACGTGAATCCGACTATAAAGCTGAATGGTATGAGTTCGGCTGGTGTGCCTATGACATCAGCTCCTGGAACCCGCTTTGATCATAATACAGCTATAACCTTCCATTATACTGCTGCTGATGCGGATCCTAATGATGAATTGATAGTCAGGCTCAAGAATGCTGATACGGATTATGTGTATGGTTCGTCTGCTTCTCTTGTTACAACTGCTCATACGGGACGTTTGGTTATCAATTCCTTCCCGGCTGGCCCTGCTAAAGTAGTGATGGAAGTTGTGGATTCCCGCAATGTTATTGTTCAGTCTTCAGAAACACTTGAACTTTTGGTGAATTCCTTGCCGGTTGTTAATGAGCCTACTATAAGCGTTAGCTCTCTTGGCGGAGTTCTGAGACCTACGGTTGCGGATCATCCTCAAATATTTATAAGTCCTGGCGTTCAGGCGATTTTGGATTTCAATGCTACCGCTCTTAATGGAGTTGGGCAGAATTTGAACGGCAATCAGTTGTTCTGGAAATTTGGTGCTCTTAGCAAGCCTGGCAACTCAATAACTGCGACTCTCGCACCTGGCAAATACAACATAGGTATAAATGCCTATGACAATATTCTTGCCGCATCAGAAGGCTGGCCTGTCAATCCTTCTTCTGATGTTTCTGAAACTGATTATAGAAACGCCGCTCTTCAGCCTTATAATGACCAAGAGACTCCCAATATGTTGAAGTCCAAGTCTTCTTATGCAACCAAGGCTTTCTATGTCATGAGTATGGCAAAGGATGCTTCGGCTGGTATGACTGGTGCGAAATTGTTGCATGTTGAAGGTCAGCATGTTTATATTGCAAACAATCGGGAAATCAAAGTGTTTACGCTTCAAGGCAATAACCTGACACCTGTGACAACAAAGTTTAAGACCTGCGATATAGGCACAACAAATGGTAATATTATAGGTCTTGCTCATTATTCCAGCGGAGTTCCTGTAGTTCTGACAGATGCGAACAGACTTGTTCATTTCTATGATGATAGTGCTACTCCGGACGTTGCGGTTGCTCAGGTTACTTCTCTTGGGGGCACCTACAGTTTCTTGCAGAAGAGAGGCAACTACTTGCTTGTATTCGCTTCTAATGGCTCAGCTGTAGAATATGGTCCAGATGCGGTTGCGAACCCTGAAAAACAGCCAATGGTTCTCAGAAATACCTATCCTGCTCCTCAGGTAGATGGCATGTCTGCAACTTTCAATTCATTTGATGTCTACGAAAGTTCCGGTTCGATACTTGATGGTATCTACGGTATAACAAGCACAAATCGTATTTTGCGCTTTAATACGGATGACATGACACCTCAAGTATTCGTAGCTGATTCTACGGCTCCTGCAGGAGCGAGCTCTGTGGCTCTGATTGATGGAACCAAGATCTTTGCTGCTAACGGAAGTAATGTTGCTATGTTTGATAATTCGCCTAGCAATCCTATGACTGCAAGGAGAATATTCGCATCAGCTTTGCCAGGCGTATCGACAATTATCGATATGAAAACTGTCGGACAAGGAAGGATTATGCTTCTGACTAATGCCAACGGCACTGTTCACTTCCTTGATATAGGCGCTAATACATGGCCTGAATATAACTCCGTAAGCGACATGATCTGGGAGAAAAAATAATCCTGGATAGGCTAACGGCTTAAATAGGGCGGGGACGCTTAATGGCGTTTCCGCCCTGTTTTTATGTTTTGCTTTAAATAGCTTTATAATAAAGGATTCTAAGGCTTTACTTTTTGAAAAAACGATCGATTTTTATGAATTTTGATAAAATCGGTGTAAAAAATCATATCTCTTCTCTTAAGAGATTGATTAAATCTATTTTATGTGATAAAATCTTTGAACATTTGCGTTAGTGTACGGTTTTATTATTACAAAGAGCGGAGTAACAGATGTTTAGCAATTTATCAGACAAGCTGGGGCAGGTTTTCTCAAAGCTGAGAGGCAAGGGAAAACTGACCGAAAAAGATATTGACGAGGCTTTGAACGAAGTAAAAATAGCTTTGTTGGAAGCTGACGTAAACTTCAAGGTAGTCAGAAGATTTACGAAAAAAGTCAAAGAAAGAGCCTTGGGAGCGGAAATTCTCAAGAGTCTTACTCCTACTCAGCAAGTCGTAAAAATAGTTATGGAAGAGTTGACCTCTCTTCTTGGCGAAAAACGCGTAAAAATAACTGTTTCCCCGAAGAAGCCCACCATTATACTGATGGCTGGTCTCCAAGGTTCGGGCAAAACTACTACTTCCGCTAAGCTGGCCTTGAATCTTCGCAAGGAAGAACAGAAAAATCCTATGCTTGTAGCTTGCGACGTATACAGACCGGCCGCTGTAAAACAATTGCAGGTTCTTGGCGAACAGCTTTCTGTCAAGGTTTTTGCTGGCGAGAAAGGCGAGAGGCCGGCTGATATAGCCGCGAGAGCTGTTGAGTTTGCCAGAAATGAGAATTTTGATACGGTAATCATAGACACGGCAGGTCGATTGCATATAGACGAGCAGATGATGGGCGAAATAAAAGAAATCGCTGACAAAGTCAAACCTCATGAAGTTTTGCTTGTAGTTGATGCTATGACTGGGCAAGATGCTGTGAATATGGCGACCGAATTTAATGAGTTGCTTAGTTTGACAGGCATCATTCTTACTAAGCTTGACGGTGATGCCAGAGGCGGAGCCGCATTGTCTATACGCGAAGTTACAGGCAAACCGGTGAAGTTTGTAGGTATGGGCGAGAAGGCTTCCCAGTTGGAGCCTTTCCACCCTGACAGAATGGCTCAGCGTATTCTCGGTATGGGAGACATGCTTTCTCTCATAGAAAAAGTCGAGGCTACGGCAGATTTGGAAAAAATGAAGGAGATGGAGAAGCGTGTTTTAAGCGCCGAATTCAACTTCAACGATTTTCTTACTCAGCTCAACCAGATTAAAAAGTTGGGTCCTTTGGATCAGCTTCTCGGCATGATTCCCGGTTTTTCTTCCATGGGTGACCTTTCCGCTATGTCCTATGACAATAAGCAATTCAAGCGGATGGAAGCCATAGTTCTTTCTATGACTGAAAAAGAAAAAAATTATCCGGATATGATAGACGGTTCCAGACGCCAGAGAATTGCTGCTGGCAGCGGAAACACGGTTCAGGATGTTAATCAGCTTCTCAAGCAATTCCAGCAGATGCGCAAAATGATGAAGCAGATGGGTAATTTGACGAAACGTAAAGGCGGGATGAGCAAACTCGCCAAAATGTTCGGAATGTAAAGCAACTTTTGTTGTTCAAATTATATAAGGAGTTTTTTTATGGCAGTTGCATTAAGACTGAAAATGATGGGCACAAAACATCGCCCTTTTTACAGAATTGTCGCTCTTGACAGCCGCAAAACCAGAGACGGTATGACTTTGGCGAACCTCGGGCAATATGCTCCTCTTGGCAAAGAAGCTACTATCGAGATTGATGAAGAACAAGCCTTGGATTTCTTGAATAAAGGCGCTGTTCCGTCTGAGACAGTAAGAAGCTTGCTTAAGAAAAAAGGCATAGTCAGAGAATATCGCAAGAACGAAAACGGCAAATCAAAGCTTGTTTGGGTTAAACGTGGTGCTGAGGCAGCTAAATAATGAGCGATATACCAAAGGAAATGCTCGAAAAATTTGTCGGAGCATTGACAGAGCATCCTGACGAAGTGATTGTCACTCCTATAGAGGGTGAAGGCACTATAGTCTTCGAAGTTCAAGTTAATCCTGAAGATTCCGGCAAAGTTATTGGCAGAAAAGGTAAAACCATTAACTCTCTTCGCACAATATTGCGTTCATCAGCTCATACTGGCCGCAAAAAGGTAATAATGGAGCTTCTCTGAGTTTCGTGAAGGCTTTGGCTTTTTTTTGAAACTTTGATTAGCAGTTCGGCAAGGAAATATCTCAAATGTCATGGAATCCTGAAAATGTCTTGGAAAATATCGCCAAAAAAAGACCTGTTTTTTCTGGCGAAGAGGCTGATTTGGCCGAAGTAGCCAAGCTTGGGAGACCGTTCGGCGTAAAGGGCTTTCACAAGATTGTCCTTTTAACAGACTTTCCTGAACGCTTTGAGGAAGGTTCGGAGCTTTTGCTTTTGAATCGTTCCGGCATTGTGGGAACGGTTAAAGTTGAGGCCTTCAATCTTTCGGCAATACCTGGAAGAGGAGAGCTCAAGCTTCAAAACGTCGATGACAGGGATACCGCTTCCGTTTTGACAAACATGCTTCTGGCTGTTCCGTCAGATGAAAGATTCGAGCCTGATGACGAAGATGACTTCTATCCTGACGAACTTTCCGGCATGTCTCTGCTATCTGAAGATGCTCAAGCTATTGGCGAAGTCATAGCTCTTGAGGCAGAAGTGCCTTCCCCTTACCTTACTGTTCGCCTTAATGACGGCGAAGAATTGATGATTCCATTCAGAAAGGAATTCATAGAGAGCGTTTCGAGAGAAGATTCTGCTGTAACCCTTAAGGGCTCTGTGGATTTCCATAGGATCTGAGATGCAAATAGATATAGTCACCATTATTCCAGCAGTTTTTGACAGAGTATTCGATGAAAGTGTTTTAGGTACCGCTGTTAAGAGCGGTCTTATTACTGTGAATGTTCATAATCTGCGCGAATATGGAGAAGGCAAGCACAGAACCCTGGATGATACGCCCTTTGGCGGCGGTCCAGGCATGCTGTTTAAACCTGCTCCTTTGATTTCCTGCCTGACAGACTTGAGAAACAGCGGGGCTCCTGCTCCCGTGATAGGTCTTACTCCTCGAGGGCATGTGTTTAATCAGGCAATGGCTAAGGAACTGGCTGCTTTTGATCGTCTTATTCTCGTTTGCGGCCGGTACGAAGGCTTTGATGAACGAATAGAAGACGAGTTTGACTTGGAACTTTCTATTGGTGACTATGTTCTTACGGGAGGAGAAATTCCGGCAATGGCAATAGTCGACTCTGTTGCGAGAATGATTCCCGGGACTGTCGGCAGTTCCGACTCAGTAATTTGCGACTCTTTCTACGACGGCTTGCTGGATCACCCGCAATACACCAGGCCTGCTGATTATGAAGGCTATCAGGTTCCAGATGTGCTTTTGGAAGGCAATCATTCGCTTATTGAGCAATACAGAACATTTAACTCTATTCTTGCCACTGCGGTCTTAAGACCTGACATGCTGGCTGAAACTGAGTTGTCCGCGGGCGACAAGCGCTTGTTTGCGTCACAGCTCAAAACCTTGAACAATTAAAATTGGAGAATTGAAATGAATCCGATCATTGAAAGTATAGAAAGAAATTATCAGAAAAACTTGAAAGATGTTCCCAAATTTGGCCCTGGCGACACAGTTCGCTTGGAAATAAAAGTCAGAGAAGGCGAAAAAGAAAGACTTCAGGCTTTTGAAGGTGTAGTTATTTCACGTTCACACAGCGGTCTCAAAGAAAACTTCACTGTCAGAAAAATTTCTTACGGCGTAGGCGTTGAAAGAAAATTCATGCTTCACTCACCCAACATAGCTTCTATTACCGTTGTTCGCAGAGGTAAAGTTGCTAGAGCTAAACTCTACTACCTTAGAGACAGAGTTGGCAAAAAGACCAGAGTTAAAGACAAAATCTTCTTCAAAGACGAATCTGCTAAGAGCTGAACAAGATAATGTCCGAAAACATGGAAATAGAACAGGCCAGACAGATCTTAGATTCTGTCAAGGCCTGTTTTGCGGACAAAAAAGTCAATCTTTCGAAGCTTTCTGGGCTGGATGTTTTGTCTGTGAAAAAATGCGACTTGGAAGCTGATTTTTCAGAGTTGCCTTCAGAGCTGCGAAACAAAATAGAGCATGTGACATTGACCCAGAGTTATACTTCCTTAGGGAAGAAGAAAGTCAGTGTTGATGTTGAGAAACAGACTGCTTCTTTTTTTTCAGCGAGTTTAAAGCTGCAAAGCGGGAAGAACCTTTTTGAGCTTTCTCTCTTTGACAAAGATTCTGAATTTCTTGGCACTGCTGCTTTTGAATTGACTTACAAAAGCTTTTTCCGTGAGTGGAATGAAACTATTTTCATAGCTTTGGCACTTGCTCTCATAATCAGGGCTTTGATTATTCAGGCTTTCTGGATTCCTACGGGCAGTATGGAGCCGACGCTTTTGGGACAGCTCACAGAAAGGTTTTCTCAGAAAGTCACTAGACCTGGTGATCAGATACTGGTCAGCCGATGCGCTTATGTCATGGACTTCTCTCTGGACGGCAGGTTGCCTTTTTTGCCCCGCATACCCATCAAACTTCCGAAGCGAGGAGATGTGGTGGTTTTCCGTTTTCCGATTGAGATGCCTGGCGAACCTCCCAAAGACTATATAAAACGGGTGATCGGTTTGCCGGGAGATAAGGTTCAGGTTTACAATTTTGAAGTTTACGTAAACGATCAGATTTTAAAAGAGCCTTATATAAAAGATCCTCCATTTTATGATTATGGACCTGTGACTGTTCCCGAAGACTCTCTTTTTGTTCTCGGAGACAACAGAAATAACAGTTCTGATGGACATGATTGGGGTTTCTTGCCTCTTAGTCACTTGAAAGGGCAAGCGGTTTTGATATACAATCCATTCAAACGTTTCGGACCTATAAAAAGTATAGACCCTATGCCAGACAATATTACAAAATGAATTTATGACACAAAGCTTGCCAGGACATATCAGAAAGGCTTTTAAATCGATTGACCGTTATTTACCGGTTATAGATATCGTCGTGGAGTTAGTGGATGCCCGCATGCCTTCTGCTTCACGCCTTTCAGGATATGTTGATAAACTTGGCAAAACAGCTATAGTAGGTTTGGCTAAGTCAGACTTGGCGGAATCTGCTGAAACCAGAAAATGGGTTAAAAGCTATGAAAAAGAAGGAATTTTGGCTTTACCCTTGGATTGTCGTAAAAAGAAGGCTGCTTCAGATCTTCTGAGAATGATCGCTTCGGTTCCTCTAACCAGACAAACATTGCGCAAACGCAGAATCCGCAGGGCTATGATTGTGGGAATTCCCAATGTCGGAAAGTCTACCCTTATAAACTCTATGGCAGGCAGGGCTGCTGCCAGGACAGCAAACAAGCCTGGTCTTACCAGAAATGTGCAGTGGATAAAGTTGGAGAACGGCATAGAACTTTTAGACTTGCCAGGCATTTTGGATTATGCTTCCCTCAGAAGAGGTGATCTTCTGCGCTTGATCAATACTATGCCAACTGGAGAAACAGATTCTTATGCGCAAGCCAAGCAAATGCTCAAGCTTATGGAACTTGTAGGAAATGCTCATTTGATCGAGGGATACGGCGATTCTGCCGGGCATGATGAGTTTTTTGCCGACTATGCGCTGAAACGAAATTTCCTGGCAAAGGGCGGGGAGCCCGATGTTTTCAGAGCTGTCAATGATATTATGAAACGTTTCACTAACGGCGGCTTTGGCAGAATGACAATAGAAAAAGCGGGCATGGAGTTTGATAAAATATGCGAAGAAGTTTTTTGCAGCCAAGAGGAAACATTGAGCAATGAATTATTCTGAAAGCCTTTCTTTATCTGAAGAGCTTTCGAGGCTCGTGTTTTTTCCCGAAACTGAAAATGTTTATCGTATTTTAAAGGATGTGCCAGAAGTCGTTCTTAAGGCAAGGGGTAACCAGCTGGAACTGAATGGAAATCCTGAAAAAATTGATTTAATAAAAAAGATTTTACTTCTTCTTGCCAGAGAGATAGAAAAAAAACGTCTTAAAAGCAGCGCGGAAGCGAAAAATATATGCAAGCGTTGCTTGAATGATTCAGGTGATTGCGAGCCGTTTGAGCTTGTTCCTGACGAAGTTGTTATAGTAAGCGACAGAGGCTCGGCTGTAGTTCCAAAAACCCGAAATCAATGGACTTATCTGACTTCAATTAAGGAAAATATCGTTACTTTGGCAAAAGGCCCTGCAGGAACAGGGAAAACTTATCTGTCTGTGGCTATGGCTGTTAAAGCCTTGCGAGCTAAAGAAGTCAGCCGTTTGATACTTTCCCGCCCTGTAATTGAAGCGGGCGAAAGTTTGGGGTTTTTGCCTGGTGATATTAAAGAAAAGGTAGACCCTTACTTTAAACCTCTGTATGATTGCTTACAAGAATTTATAGGTCTTTCGAAGTTTGAACATGCCTTGAAGCAAGGCAAGATTGAAATAACTCCCTTGGCCTATATGCGCGGCAGAACTTTCAACAACGCTTTTGTAGTCTTAGATGAAGCTCAAAATACCACTTTGATGCAAATGAAGATGTTTCTTACAAGAATCGGATTTGGCACTAAAGTTGTGATTACAGGCGATCATACGCAGATAGACTTGCCCTCGCCAAGAGATTCATCTCTTCATCATCTGGAAAAAATTCTCAGCGGCATTCCCAGCGTCAACTCAGTGTCTTTAACTTCTGACGATGTTATCAGACACTCAGTAGTTAAAGACATTATCGAAGCTTTTGACACCTATTCGGAGACCTGAAATGACAGTTCCAAGCAAAAAAAAGTTTTCTACTATTTTGGATAATCTTCTGGTTTCAAGCCAGCATCAAAAAACCTTTTTCCTGTATTTGTTTTTGATGGTCATGGCTATCACCTTGATTTTGACGGTGAACCGTGAAGTCTTTATTTCAATTCCAAATGAAGGCAGACTTCTTGCAAACGATATTATAGCTCCTCTCGATGTCAGATATACTGATGTAAAACGAACCCAAGAGCTGATAGCGATCCAAAAAGACAAGGTTGCTGATGTTGTTGTGTTCTACAAGGATGCTCAAAAAGACATATCTGAAAAGTTTCAATTAGCCTTGGAAGTTTTATCCGGCGTATATGCTCAAGTTCAGTCTATGGAGTTGTCCCAGATTAGAGACTCAAGCGAAAATATTTTAAATGTTATGCGCAACTCCCTTTCAAGAGACAGCCTAGCTTTGCTTACAACTGATATACTTTTTCATCTTAAAAACCTTAAAAAGAATGAATTCGAGCAGCTTAAAGATGTCTCAACGAGACTTTTTGAATCTGTTGCTCATAGAAAAATAACTGCGCAAAATATAGAGGCTTATCTTTCTGCTTTGCCCGCACAAATCAGCGCTCATGGCAAGAGCGCAAGCTTTAACGTTGTATGCTTGGCTTTGCTGGAAAGCTGTATTCATATTAACGCCTATGTTGATGCGGAAGCTACTAACAAAGCTAAAGAAGAGGCGGTTCTGGGAATTTTGCCTGTAGTCAGAGAGATTAAAAAGGGAGAATTGATTCTTCCTAAAGGTGAATTAGTTACTTCAGAGCTTGTTGCTATTTCCAAGGCTCTAAATAAATCTGTGCGCAAACGTCTTGTAGCTTCTTTTCTGGGTTTTTTGATTCTCTCTGTAGCTGTTGCTGTTTTGCTGCTAATTTATGCAAAACATTATGAACAGTCTGTTCTTCTTACCATAGATAAGTTTAAAGTTCTGGCATTGTTGTTGGTGAGCTGTTTAGCGGTACTGAGAATTTTATTCATAACAGCGAGCAGCTTTAAACAGCCTTTGCTTCTTTTGCTTTTCCATCCTTTGCCTACTTTTACACTTCTTTCTACAGTGCTTTTGTCTTATAAAATGGCACTGTTTTTAGTAATGGTGATAACTGCTTTTTCCTTTTTGATGGGGATAACAGTTCCAGTATCTTTGGGATTGATGATAGCATCAGTTGCAGGGATTTTTTCTTGGTCTTTGTCCACCACTTCCAGCTCTATGAGAAAGCAGGTTATTTTAACTGCTTTCAAAATGTCGGTTATTGGAGCTGTGGTCATTTTGGCTTTAATTTTAACAGATCTGGAAACTCATGGACCTTTGTATTTCAAACAGACTTTTCTGATGTTTCTGGTTGCATTAGGAAATGGCTTGTTGACAGGGATTCTATCTAACGGAATAGTTCCTTTTGTGGAAAATATATTTTCTTTTGCCACTACATCCAGACTTTTTGAACTTGCCGATCTTTCTCACCCATTGCTTAAACGCCTTCAGGAAGAAGCACCTGGAACCTATCAGCACAGTATTGCTGTCGCAGCATTGGCGGAGGCTGCCGCTACGGCCATAAAAGCAGATGCATTGTTAACCAAAACGGCAGCTTATTACCATGATATAGGAAAAGTAAAACGTCCAAATTTTTTTACTGAAAATCAAAGCGGAGAAAATCGCCATGACAATGTCAGTCCATATATGTCCAGTCTTATATTGATTGGCCATGTGAGAGATAGTATTGATCTTGGCAGAGAATATGGTTTGCCTGAAAATGTTTTGTCTGTAATGGGACAGCATCATGGAACTACGCTGATAAGCTACTTTTTTCAAGAGGCCAAACAGCTGGCGGTTGATGGAGGTGAGGTCGCGGAAGAACGTTTCAGATATCCTGGGCCCAAACCTCAGTCTAAAGAAGCTGCCATTCTTATGCTGGCTGACTCGGTTGAAGCAGCTGCCAGAACATTGCAGCAGCACACTTATTCAAAGTGTGAGAACTTGGTTCATAAAATAGTAGAGCATAAGTTGAAAGATGAAAACCAGCTTGATGAAAGCGATTTGACTCTTAAAGATATAGAAAAAATAGAGTCTGTATTTGTCAGGTCGCTTACTTCAATGTATCATGCCAGAATAGATTATCCTGGCAAACTCTCTAATCAGGGAGGAGCAGAAGAAGGGGAGAAAAAAGCTGATGCAAGTAATGATAACTGACCAGCAAGATGCTGTAAAACCTGACTATGCTAAGCTGAAAAAAATATCCGCTGCAATTATGACTTATTTGGAGCTTCCCTCCAATTCGGAACTTTCAATATTGCTTTGCGATGATGACTTCATACAAAAGCTGAATAATGAACACAGGCACATAGATGAGGCTACAGATGTTCTTTCTTTTCCTATGAGTGAACCTGGAATTTCGAAAAAAATTCATGTTTTGGGAGATGTTGTAATCAGCACTGAAACTGCTATAAGACAAGCGAATAACTTAAAGCATCATCACATGCTGGAGATTATTTTTCTTCTGATTCATGGAATAGTGCATTTGGCTGGTTATGATCATGAAACCGACGAAGAGCGGGATCAAATGAAAGACTTGGAAATGGACGTTTTCAAGCACTTATCTGATATAAAGCTTCTGGATGATTTTTCTTTGTTTAAGATTTTGCCTTTAATTAAAAGAATTGATGAAACATGATAAAACACAAAAGACTGAATCGAGCGCTGAATTTTTTTGTCTCAAAAGTTAAAACTTACTTCATTACCGGGATCTTGTTTATAGTTCCTTTGGCCGTGACAATATTTGTTATATACCAGCTTTTTGCCATCTCAGATGGAGTATTGGGAACTACTGTCAGTGAACTTATCGCGGGCGAAGGAAAGCGTATACCTGGTATCGGGCTTGTATTGACTGCTTTAATTTTTATTCTGATAGGCATGGCGGCTCAGAACTTTCTTGGCGGCAAGATAATCAGAGCGATTGAAGCTTGGATTGACAAAATCCCCATAATAAAATCTATTTACAACGGCCTTAAGCAAGTCGGAGAGATGGTTTTGGGTAAGTCGAACTTTGCTAAAGATTTTAAGCGAATAGTTTTAGTTGAATATCCTAGACCAGGAATCTGGGTTTTGGGCTTTGTTACTTCCGATTTTGTCGTTTCCGAAAAACACCAAGAAAAATTTGGCAATATGCTTTCCATATTTGCTCCTACAGCACCTAACCCAACTTCTGGCATGCTTATAATGGTGAAAGCAGATGAAGTTTATGATGTCGATATTAGCGTAGAAGATGCTGTTAAGATAATAATTTCAGGCGGTTTGGTTCAAGCAGAAAGCGACTCTCCTGCAAAACCTGTAGAGTCAGAACAGGTTTTGCCAGCTATATTGTCTTCTGAAAAGTCTCTAAATGACTCTGGTGACCTTTCTGCTGAATCTCTTGTTGAAGCCTCTGATAAAAAACATTCTGAGAAATCTTCCTTTGAACTCCATAATTCTGCCAAAAGGCCAGAAGTTTGAGAAATTTATACTAACTATAGATTTCTGTGGGAAAAACTGAATTGCAAAAAAAATCGGAAAAATAGCTATTGAATAAGATATTTGGAACAAAATCTGTCGGTTTTTTTATGCTTTGTTTCTTTGCATTTTCATTCTCATTTTTACCTCTTAGCCATTCTGAGGCCTCTGAGAAAAAAAAAGCAGGTCTCTTAGATTTTTTAGAGATTAAACAGCTCTTGGACTCCTTTAATGACAGTCTTCTAAAGGAGATTGCCCAACTTAATGTACAGGCTGATATTTCCAAGATGCTTCTGAACGAAAGTGAAACTCTTTCTTTCGTGAATTTTATGGAAGACAGGATTGCAGATTTTGCAACTAAAAACAAGACGCTTAGTCCTTTCTACCTCAAGAGGCTGACCGCTCTGCTTGATACGACAAAATCTTTGATAATGGAAAAAAAACTTGAGCTGGAAAAACGCAAGCTCATCAGTGCGCCTCCGATTTCACTAGTTTCAGAATCGCCTGTTTTTACAAAAAAATATGGCGACATAGACTATTTTTCGCATCTTGATCCTGTTCTCTCCAAGAGACTGATCATAATTTCGGATGCTTTAGGTTCTTACAAAACACCTTCTCCTCCGAAAAAGCATGATAAGAAAACGGACTTCTCCTATTTGCCTCCAGTGTTGAGCAAACCAGATAAAACAGTCAAGGACAAAGATAAACCTCAGCAAACAGTGATGGATGACAAGATTCTGGCACCCGTATCTCTTTCTAAGCCAAAATCACACGCTCTATTTCAGCCCTCGCCATACGTTTTTTCGGATAGCGGAGAGCACTTCAGGCCTCTTGCCGTTATGATAGAAAACCATTCTAAGGCTAGACCTCAAACAGGTTTAGACAAGGCTGAGCTGCTTTATGAGTTTCCCGTAGAAGGCGGAATAACCAGATTCATGGCTCTTTATCGTAAGCCGCCAAAAACAGCCGGTCCTGTGCGGAGTTGCAGGGATTACTTTGTAGACAGAGCTTTGGAATCGGATGCTTTTTATATTCATTGCGGCGGCAGTCCTGCGGGTTATACTCGCATAACTCAAACAGGCATTGTAGCAGTAGATGAGATTAAAAGGAGCAAACCTTTTTTCAGAGACAACTCTAGAAAAGCTCCTCATAATCTTTACTTGAAGGGAGAAACTATATATCCGTATTTGCAATCTATGGGACAAAAGATAAAGTCTGCAAAGTCTGTTCCTCTTTTTCCTGAAACTCATGCTTCTCCAAAGCTGACAGCTGAAAAAGTTTCCAGCTTTGTTCTCAGATACAGACAAAACTACGAAGTTAAAGTTTCATATGCAGATGGCAAGTATCTCAGATATATGAATGATAAGCTGCATCTTGATAAGGAAAGCGGAAAGCCTTTGCAAGGAGATGCAGTTGTGGTGCAGATAGCTTCAGCGAAAGTTCTTGATGAAGCAGGCAGGCTCGAAATTAATTTCATTTCCTCGGGCGAAGCATTTATTTTTGCTGATGGTTTCTCCTCTAAAGCGAGGTGGGAGAAAAAGTCGCCTCGCGATTTTACTCGCTATTATCTTGACGGGACTGGCCAAGAATATAAATTCAAGCCTAACACCCGTTTGTGGATATTCTCGATTCCCGCAGCTAAAAACTTTATTTTGTTAAATGAGGCAGATAAATCATGACAACGAAATATGGCAATATAGGCTTGCTGGGCCGTACAAATGCAGGGAAGTCCACCTTGGTAAATAGAATTGTCGGCGAAGCTGTTTCTATTGTTTCCAATTTGCCACAGACAACCAGAAAAAGAGCTTTGGGGATTTATACCCAAGACGATGTTCAGATAGTTTTTTGTGACACTCCTGGACTTCATCCTGCCAAGAATAAACTGGATGAATGGATGAACAGTGAGATAGCAGCAACTCTGACAGCCTTGGACGGTGCCTTATATCTGGTAGATTCGTCAGATCCGGATTTAGAAAGCGATCTGGCTTATTTTGCAGAGATGCCTGCTTTGAAAAATTTTCCTGTTTTTCTTGTTTTCAGCAAGTCAGATTTGATTGATGAAGAAAAAAGGAAGAAACTGTTGGAGATTTATGAGGGAGCTTTTTCCTTTAAAGAAATATATTTTATCTCGGCTCATAAAAAGAAGGGACTTTTTAAGCTCTTAAACGGTATAATAAAGATCCTGCCGGAAGGGGAGTTTGTCTATAACCCGGATGAATATACAACCCAGACCGAGCGGGAGATGGTTGAGGAATACATCAGAGAAGCTGTTTTGCGGATGTACAGACAAGAGGTTCCTCATTCTGTTACAGTCGAAGTTAATGAATTTAAAGAGAGGGAAAACGGAAAGACTTATATAGATGCTGTTATTTATGCGGAAAAAGAATCTCATAAAAAGATTCTGATTGGTAAAAGTGGCACTTCTATTAAAAAAGTCGGGGAAACAGCTCGCATAAAATTGAACAAAACTCTCGGTCGTGATATTTATTTAAGTTTATGGGTTAAAATTAGACAGAATTGGCGCTCCAGTGAAGAATGGATCAAACGCTTAGGTTATAAAAAGTAAAATAGGAAATAACAATGAACTTGAATGTGCTTCTTATATTGATTTTACTGATTGTGGCGGTAGCTATTATTTTTGTTATGTATGCGGTTGATGAAGATGACAATATATCAGATTATCTTGATGAGTCTCCTTTCTCTTCCCAACTTAGCGACAAAGACGCAATAGAGGTTGAACATTCAGATTCTGACTCTTCGCCTGAAAAAAATAGGAAAAGTCCAATGAAAATCCTAAAAGAAACTGTAATGAGCGTTGTTATTGAGCAGGAACCTGACGAAGATGAAAAATCGGAAACCTCAGACGCTTCCGGCAAAGAAGAGAACAACGAAGAATTTACTGGCTCTCAGGAAGAACTCGAAGATGACGCGCCTATCTATATTGAAGAACCGGAAGAGAGGCTGATATCAGCAGAACCTCTTAAAACAGTTTCTCACCCTGCGCTGCTTGAGACTGGTGGAGAAGAGGATATGGCTCTTCAGATGAATCTGTTTGAAACCATAGCTCCTCCTTCGGGTATCTCAGAGATAGAAGGAATAGCTCTTATTATTCAATTCCGTTTTCCTCGTGAAGAATTTGATAATACAGAAACTCTTGCCGTACTTTTAAAAAAGGCTGAAGAAGTCTTTTTCACCCCTCTTCCTTTTGAGTTTACTTCAAGTTTGTCTTCTCATTTGGATCGCCTTCTGATTTTTACTGAAACTCCTGGAGACATCAAAGGCAGAGATAATCCGCTTTTTGAAGCCTTGGTTACAGCTTACGAGGTAATCAGACGTTTCAGGCAGTTGCTTACTTCCGAGAAGCTTCTGACTGATGCCAAAGTAAAAATAGCCGCAGGCGTGGCAAAAGGCCCTATACTGGCTTTACAGCGAGGTTTTTCCAACTCAATTCAATGGTTCGGGAAAACGGTATATTTAGCTGAAACCTTAGCCGAAGTAGCTTCAGACTTCTCTATTTATGTGGATACAGATATTTACAGAGAGACTTTGCTTCTTTTTAATTTCCGCGAATGGAAACCTGTAATGCTTAGGCAGACTATGCCGCCTTTGCCTATTTATGAGCTGGTCGGCTGGAACAACGTTAAAGACATAGCTTCTTATGCCTCAGACTCGGATCCGAACGTCAGACGTATGGTAGCTGTGGCATACAGATATTTGGAATTGCCAGGCATGCAACCTCTGATTGAACTTCTTTCAGATAAAGTTCCCGCGGTTTTGGAAGAAGCTCTTAAAACAGCTGTTGATATAGCATCTCCCAGTGTTATGCCATTGCTGAAGAAAATTATGCCAGAACAAAAAGATCCCGCTATTAGAGCAGGAATAATCGATGCTATAGCGGCTGCAAAGCCTATAGATATGACTCCTCTGTTGCTTGCATCTTTGCGTGAAGCTGACTGGCGTGTCAGACTGGCAGCTGTTAAAGCTCTCTATGCTGTTTCAGGTAAAAACGCTGTTCAATACATAGAGCCTATGCTGCAAGACCCTGACAATGCTGTCAGAGTAGCTGTAAACAGAATTCTTTATGAAGAAACTAAAAAACAGGGCTTCTTTGACAATTTAGTAGACTTTTTGGGAGATTTGAGCAGAAGAACCAGCCTTTTGGCGGCTGACGCTTTGCTTTCATATGACACTGAAGCATCGATCAGAGAAATTGCAACTGCATTCCCTAAGATGGACGAAGCTATTCAGAAGCATATTTTGAGAAAACTGGAGAAGAGCAAGGTAAAAAATCTTTATAAAATATATGTGACCTTGTTTAAGCGCTCAGGGGATAATATCAGACCATACATAGTAGAGGCGGTAAAGAGGTCTGGTCTGGGTTAATAGAGGAGATTATATTGGCAATAGATATTTTAGTCGTCGATGACGAGGAAATGATTAGATGGACACTGACGGAGGCATTAACTCAAGAAGGATACAACGTAAAGTCATTTGAGACTGCAGCGGCTTTTTTTAAATATTTCAATGAGCACGGCGGCGATATAGTTCTTCTTGATGTACGTCTTCCTGACGGAAACGGTTTGGACATACTCCTTGAGATAAACCGCATGGATCCTGACACTATAGTTATGATCATGACGGCCTTCGGAGATGTGGAAACTGCTGTTAAGGCTATGAAGCGAGGCGCAGCTGATTATATCTCAAAACCTTATAACTTGGATGAGGTTTTGCTGATGATTGCAAAAACAGCGGAATCCAACATACTCAAGAGCCAGCTCCATCACTACAGGGAATGCCTTGAAAATCAGTACGCGCAAATTTTGGGCGAAGATCCCAAAATGAAGCAAGTCAAGGATTACATGTCTATGGCTGCAAAGTCAGACAAGACAACTGTGCTTATAAGAGGAGAATCTGGAACCGGCAAGGAACTGGTTGCCAGGCAAATTCATTTTCAAAGCTCCAGAGCTGCCAAACCATTTATTGACGTCAATGCTGCTGCTGTCAGCGACACTTTGTTGGAATCTGAACTTTTTGGTCATGAGAAAGGCGCTTTCACTGATGCCCAGAGACAGAAAAAAGGTTTGTTGGAACTGGCTGATGGTGGAACTCTCTTTCTAGACGAAATAGGGGATCTGCATCCATCTTTGCAGGTCAAGCTTTTGAGAGTTCTTCAGGAAAGAAAGTTCAGGAGAGTAGGCGGCGTACAGGATATTCATGTGGATGTACGTATCATTTCAGCTACCAATGGCAATTTAGAAGAAAATATTCAAAATGGCAAAATGCGTAAAGATCTCTATTACAGGCTCAACGTTTTTACAATACATTTGCCTCCATTGCGTGAAAGGCGTGGCGATATAGTTTTACTGAGCAAGAGTTTCTTGGATGAATACAGGAAAGAGTTTTCGAAAAACATCACCGGCTTCAGAGAAGATGCTTTGTCTTTGCTAGAATCATATGATTATCCTGGCAACGTGCGCGAACTCAAAAATATTATAGAAAGAGCCACTCTTATTGAAACCTCGTCTTTGATTTGTCCTGCTAGTTTGCCTGAAGAGCTGAAGAAAAAAATTCCTTCGCTATATGCTCCAGAGCCTGAGGAGAACATGAAACCATGGCTGAATCCTGGTTTTCAGTTTAAAGAATATATAGAATCAGTTGAGAAAAATCTTATTGCCGGAGCTTTGGAAGAATGCGAAGGAAAGAAAAATAAAGCGGCAGAACTCCTTGGAATGACACGTTTTGCTCTGAGACACCAGCTGAAAAAGCATTCTCTAGAATGAATTTTTCACTCAGTCTATTGATTTTGTGTGTAATTTTCACGCATTTGAGTGTGAATTGCACACGAGTATTCAGAAAAAAAATGGATTATTTTGTTTAAGGCACTCTTGAAGAGGGCAGAAGCTAATATAACACTTGGTACGTTTCTTGCTATAATATAAGCAGATAAGACTATAGGAGTTGTACAATGATTTCACAATTGCTGCAGAAGGGTTTTATTGATTTAGATCTGAATGCTGGCGACAAGGCTTCAGCTGTGGATAAGATTTCTTGTATGCTTTCGTCCTCAGGCAAGATTTCAGATCATGACCATTTTGTAAGCGCAGTCATGGAAAGAGAAAAGATTGGAAGCACTGCAATAGGAGCAGGTATAGCTATACCTCATGCTCGTGCTAATACAGTCAATGAAGTTTCTGTTGCTTTTGCGCGCTCAAATGAAGGTATTGATTTTAATTCCGTTGACGGCGACCCTGTAAACTTGATATTTCTTCTCGCGGCTCCCGTTGAATCAGGCAGCCTCTATTTAAAGCTGTTGGCAAGAATTTCTAGGCTATTGCGATATCAAGATCTTGTCGAAGATCTTAAAAAGGCTACAACTAAAGAAGAAGTTATTCAGATCATAGCAGCAAAAGAATAAAGAGAGGAGTCTTTCAATGAAAGCGACCAGAGATGACGAGCTTTCCTTGCATATGCGCATTCCTGCAGAGTCTTGCTATCTAGAGAATGTGATGTTGACCTTAGATGGAATATGTGATCATTATTCACTTCCAGAGCATTCGAGAGAGCGCGGGAAAAAAGCTTTGCAAACGGCTTTAGCAGCATCTATAGAGGCAAATTACAGCACAGGCAGAGGTCTCTTTGAGTTGAGCTTTGACGTTCTGAAAGACAGACTCAGAATTACAGTTGAAGACATGAAGATTTTGGAACAATCTAAAGATTGCTGTGTGCTTCCCGAGGAAACATTGGAAGAATTCCGAAAAAAATTGCTTCCGGTTGATTCGCTAGTAGACAGAATGATGTTTCGCGAGAAAAATAGTACATCTTCTTCCTATTCAATGGAATTTTCTTTTTAATAGGAATTCTGTTAAGTATAAATTTGCTTCGCTAATTTTCTTATTTAATTAATGCTTTTTAAATTGCTTTCTATTTTGTAGAAAGCAATTTTTTGATTTTATGGCAAAGAAAAAAATGTTTCCGACAACTTTTATTTAAAACAGCTACTTAGCCGAGCTTTTAAAAAGGCTCAGCTGTCTTTTAAATTTTTCTCAAAAAAAATATTTAAAGTGATTGACAAATATAATTCACTATGATATTATGAACAGGCATTCAGGGCGGTTAGCTCAGTTGGCAGAGCTCCTGGTTTACACCCAGGTGGCCGGCGGTTCGAACCCGTCACCGCCCAAATGAAAAAACTGGATCGGTAGTTCAGTCGGTTTAGAACGCCGGCCTGTCACGCCGGAGGCCGCGGGTTCGAGTCCCGTCCGATCCGTTTTTTTTTCGGCCAGGTAGCTCAGTAGGTAGAGCAACGGACTGAAAATCCGTGTGTCGTCAGTTCGATTCTGACCCTGGCCACTTTGGCGGCATAGCCAAGTGGTAAGGCGATGGTCTGCAAAATCATTATTCAACGGTTCGACTCCGTTTGCCGCCTTTCTTTTAAACACTGGCTTCCAAGCCAATTAGACAATAAACAAAGGGCTTTTAAAGCCCGTTTTTCGTTTTAGGCCGAAAAGAATTTATCCACAGATGGACACAGATTCACACAGATGAGGGCAAAATTGGGCAAAAATTGCATTCTGCTACCGCATAATCACAATTTTTGNCCTAGCC
>JGI24710J26742_10000095_pt1 | contig 71213 bp, 69 predicted proteins | sample BioPla2DNA2_FD_26742 | JGI IMG/M metagenome (IMG submission 26742) | reverse complement strand
TACTTTTTATGTTTTTCAGCTGCTTCATCGCTCTATCGAGTTCTTCGAGATTGTGAACGTCAAAATCGAGCATTAGCGATGCCATTTGATCATTGTTGACCTTGGCCGACAGTCCGCGAATGGAGATCTTCAAAGCGGACAAGGCGGCCGTGACGTCCCCGAGGAGGCCCGGACGATCGTGACCAATGACCTTGATTTTTGCCGTATGAGCGATGGGTTGAGCTTCATTCCATTCAACATCGATAAATCGATTGAATTCTTCACTCTTTTTCGAAAAATTCGTACAGTCGCTGCGGTGGATGGTGACGCCGCTTCCGCGAGTAATAAAGCCAATAATTTGATCTCCGGGAATCGGATTGCAGCATTTGGCAAAGCGCACGAGCATGTCATCCATCCCCTCCACCACGACGCCTCCTTCTGCCCGGCTGGCTTTCGGAGAGCGTATCATTCGAAGTTGATCATCTTTTTCAATCAGGTGTTCTCGAATCGTAGGGATCACCTGTCTTAACGAGATGCCGCCATAACCGATCGACGAGAACAGCTGGTCGAGACTCTTGATCGTCAGTTTGGAGGAAAGATCCTTCATGACCGGGTCAGGAAAAGCATTTTTTAAATTGAGGTTGTATTTTCTGAGCTCCTTCTCCAGCATCTCCTTGCCTTTTTCAATATTCTCAAGGATGTTTGCTTTTTTGAAGAAGTTCTTAATTTTATTTCTGGCCTGCGAAGACTGCACAAAGAGGAGCCAATCCCGGCTTGGCCCCTGAGAGGCCTTTGAAGTAAGAATCTCGACCATGTCGCCAAGCTTCAACTGATAGTTAAGCGGAACAATCCTGCCGTTTACCTTTGCTCCAACACAATTATTTCCGATATCTGTGTGAATCTTGTAGGCAAAGTCGACAGGAGTCGATCCATCCGGAAGCTCGATGACATTGCCTCTGGGTGTAAAGACATAGACATGGGTGTTGTAGAGGTCCATCTTGACCGAGTCGATAAATTCTGCAGGATTTTCGAGATCTCTCTGCCACTCCATCATCTGCTCGATCCAATTGAAGTCCGTGCCTCCGCTCACCTGTTCTCCGCGCTGCTTCGCCTTGTATTTCCAGTGTGCAGCGACGCCGTACTCAGCGACCTGATGCATTTCTTCCGTTCGAATCTGGACTTCAAATGTCTGTCCGTTTTCGCTCAAAACCGTCGTATGGAGACTCTGATACATGTTTGGCTTGGGCATCGCAATATAGTCTTTGAAGCGGCCGGGCATCGGTTTATAGCGGCTATGAATAAGACCTAAAACCGAGTAGCATTGTTCAAATTCCTTGACGATGACGCGGATGGCCAAGATATCGTGAATCTCTTCAAATGCAAGATTCTTAAAGGTCATCTTCTTATAGATGCTGTAAAGATTCTTAGGCCGCCCTGAAATCGTATGCGGGATCTTCATTTCATCGAGCTGCACAGAGATGTCCTCCATCATAGAGGAAATCTCTTTTTCACGCTCGCGCCTCTTCATATCGACTTTATTGACGAGCTCCTCATACTTATCCGGCTCTTTGTAGCGAAAAGCCAGGTCTTCCATCTCCCACTTCATCCTGAATATACCGAGCCTGTGAGCGATGGGAACGTAGATCTCAAGTGTCTCATCGGACGTTGCGATGCGGCTGGGTCCCGGCTTAAAGCGGAGAGTTCTCATATTGTGGAGCCGATCGGCGAGTTTGACGAGAATGACGCGCAGGTCTTCACTCATGGCAAGAAGCATCTTGCGAAAGTTCTCAGCTTGCTGAATCTCTTTGGATTCATATTTAATCCGCTCAATTTTTGTGACACCGTCAACAATCTCGGCTATTGAAGCACCAAACTCATTTGCGATGGCATCATATTCATAGGGGGTATCCTCGAGCACATCATGTAAGAGTCCGGCTATGATCGTATCTTCATCGAGCCTTAATTCCGCCAAAATCAAAGAAACCGAAATGGGGTGAACGATATACTCCTCCCCTGAGTTTCTCAACTGCCCTTCATGAGCTTTCATTGCAAAGAGATAGGCCTTCTTCACTCTCTCTCTGTCAAACGAAACATCCAGTTTGTCCAATTCCCCGAGATATTGCTCCAGGGTTAAAGGCGGCTTTACATTCATTTGTACTTTACTATGCTTTCTACATGGTATCCTTCGAGTAGATTTCTTCCCGGCAGATCACAGAGTTCAACAAGATACAGACACCCTGCTACTTCCGCGCCCAAACTCTCAACCATTTGTATTGTGGCTTTTGACGTGCCTCCGGTAGCTAAAAGATCGTCGACAATGATCACTCGTTGCCCCTTATTGACAGCATCCTTATGAACTTCGAGATAATCTGTGCCGTATTCAAGCTCATAACTCTGACTGAGAACTTCGCAGGGAAGTTTTCCGGGCTTTCTTACAGGTACAAATCCTTTGCCCGTTGCATAGGCAAGGGGAGCGCCGACGATGAAGCCCCTCGCTTCAGCGGCCAAGACGAGATCAAAAGTAAATTTCTTCGATGCTTCCACCATGGCGTTCATGGCTTTTGCAAAAGAATGGGGATTTTTTAGAAGTGTGGTGATGTCTTTAAAGCTGATTCCCTCAATGGGATAGCCTTCAATTACTCGAATATGGTCTATAAGTTTCACTCCATGCCTCCAATATGGACGTTGCCTGACGGTAGAAAAGTGAATCCTCAAGTCGGAAACGCTCATCTCCATCATAGAAAGTGATGTTGAATTGGTCATTGTGTTTAGTATACGAAATGATGCCTAATTCTTCAAATATTTTAATCGCAAAAAATCTCTGCGCTGCGATGATCGGATCTCTCCAGTCAAGCGGGACACCGGCTTTCAACTCCCGGTAGTACCGGATGAGAGAATCTCGATTTGGCAGGAGATTGATAAATCCTTCCTGCAATCTCTGCTGAGGATCCATTAAGGAATTCAGTGAAGGAATAGGTTCTGCTGTAAAGGTAAAGTCATATTCTTCCCCGTTCATTTCAATCCGTGTCAGTGGAAGTAAAACCTGCTTTGTCTGTCGTTTAGGATTATATCCTCTTACCCGTTCCATCAAATCTTCATAGTATGGAATGAAAAAAGGCTGATAAAAAGAAGGGAGAATATGTCGGTGGCGTAGGTCGACGAGCTGTAGTTGCATGCTGAGTACGCCGCGGAAGACATTTCTCTTGACTTGAAAGAGCACGTCGTAGAATTCTCCCTCAAGGAGCTTCTCCCCTATTCCTGAAAAATTGACAAAGCGAAGGTCTGCCCCGGCCTTAGAAAATATTAGAGAATAGGCTTTGCCGGTTCTCCCCATTGGCCGCACCGACGTCAATTTCATATTTCGAAGAAGGAAGTAGATCGGCTCGTTTGCCTGTCCAAAGGGTTCGAGTTTCTCTAGTTCATCGAGTAGATATATGCCGACTTCCGTATGCTTGAGTAGAATGTAGCTGAATGTTTCTCTTACCTCCTGTGGAGGATGCTTTTTTGCTTGAAGGAGAAATTGCTCTCGAAAGGCGCCGTAGTCGCTGATATGGAGCTGAAGCCCCGCCGCATGCCGATGTCCACCGTATCGAATCAAATGAGTTTTTGAGGCGGTTAGAGCTTCTAGGAGGTGAAATCCTTCGGGAGCTCTTCCCGAGCCGACTAAAATGTCTCCTTCAAGTGAAAAGAAGATGGCGGGAAGACCGGTCATCTCCGTTGCCTGTGATGCAGCCAGACCGACGAGTCCGATTTTCCAGTCGCTGTGATAGTGAAGGATCGCCGAATCCTCCGGGGAGACAACAATATCTTCCATCATTTTTGTGGTGAGCGTCTTCCTGTCTTCATTGGCATATAAGCAATTTTGGAAAGCTTCTTGAATTTCCTGTGGATCGTCCGAGTTCAAAAGAACGAAGGCCGGATCGGGAGAGCCCAAGCGTCCGGGGGCATTTAGAAGCGGAGCCAGTCGAAATGAAATGTCGTCACTTCTTACATCTCTGGCATCTAGGGAAAGTTGTTCAAGCCAATAAAGAAGGCCCGGGATCGGATCCGTATACAGTTCTCGCAGTCCTTCCTTGACAATTCTTCTATTCTCTCCGATAAGAGGCATAAGATCTGCAATGGTGCCGAGCATGCAAAGGGAAGCCGTTCCCGAAGGCATCGAGAGCCCGGTTGAAAGGAGCAGATGATAGATAACGCCCGAACCGCTGAAAAGCGGAAAATTCTCAGGATCCAGCCTCGGATTGACGACGGCCGATGCAGGGGGAATGGTTTCCTTTGGCTCGTGATGGTCAGTGATAATGACATCCATTTTTTTCATCAAGACTGAGACTGCATCCATATCCGATATCCCGCAATCAACCGTGATGATCAAGTCCGTATCGTCAGGTATCCGGGCGATGATGTTTTCGCTGAGTCCATATCCGCCTTCATATCGATGAGGAAGAAGAACAACAGGGGAAAGTCCGTGATGGCGAAGAAAGCGCGATAACAGAGCGGATGAGCTGATTCCATCGACGTCATAGTCGCCTATAATGCAGATATTCTCTCTATTATTGATGGCGGTGCAAAGGCGAGGAACGGCTTGATCCGAACCGGGAAGAGGTTTTGTAAAAGGGGGAGGATTTAAAAAAAGGTCGCAATCCTCTATTCCCCTCGACAGAAGAACTCTTTCTATAATAGAAGAAGACCCTTTCTCTAAAGGCAGGGCCTCCCATCGTCTTTTATAATACTTCATGGTGTGTCGACGGAGCATCCGTTGTGGGCGCTTCCTCTTTTGTTTGTTTCATGAATTCAAATTCCTTTTCCAGAACCGCAATCTTCTGCTTTAAATTAAAGTTCTCAGATTGGAGTTTTTTGGCGCGCACCGCCTTCTTTCTTGAATCGAACAGGCCGATCAGAAACAGAATAAGAGCGCCGAAAAGTGAAGAAATCAAGATGATCAGCGCAAGGGATACATTGACCTTTGTAAACACAAGATTCAGTGTCACAGGAGCAGCGTTTACCACCGTAAAGATGGTGACAATCAGAACGAGAATCATAATTAAAATGACTGATTTTTGCATTTATTTAGCCTGCTTTCTCATCGTGATAAGAGCCCAAAGAGGGCCGGCAATACAGACAGAAGAATATGTTCCTGCAATGATTCCACATATTAGCGGTAGGGCGAAGATTTTCACTGAGTGTTCGCCGAAGATAAACAACATCAGTACCATGACGACGGTCGTAAGTGAAGTGACAAGCGTTCGTGAAAGAGATTGATCGATGCTAATTCCTGTCAGATTCCAGTACTCGTTTTTACCTATCCCTTTGACGTTTTCACGAATGCGGTCAAAGATGACGATCGTATCGTTGATCGAATATCCGACAATTGTCAAGACGGCTGCGATAAAGTTCCCATCCAGTGTGATTTGAAAAATTGTGTAAATTCCCAACAGGATAAATACATCGTGAAGAAGGGTGATGATCGCTGCGATTCCGTAAGAAAGTTGAAACCGAAATGAAATGTAGAGCAGCATGCCGACGGAAGCAAGAGCAACCGAATATAATGCGCGCCTTGAAATCTCACGGCCGATATTCGGACCGAATTGTTCAACCTGCATTTTCGCATCTTCCGCCAGAGAGAAGTCTTTTTTGAGAGTTGCAAATATCTCTTGGCGCTTGGAAGCATCCAACGAGGTTGATGTCTTGATAAAGACCGTTTCAGAGTCGCCTGAACTCTGCTGGATGACAGGATCCAGCTCAAAAGGAGCGAGACTTTCGCGGATAAGAGAGGATTCAGTCTGTTCCGGAAAAGGAAGAATCAGCATTGTCCCGCCGGTAAAATCGACACCCAGATTAAAGCCTTGAATTACAAAGGAAGCAAATCCCGACAAGATCAAAAGAATGGAGATGGCAAAAAATACTTTATAGTTCTTTAATATCTTCATGAGCGACCTCCATTGACGTAAAATTTCGTGTTTCTGAAGAATGGAATCGTAATCACCCATGAGAGAAGGGTTCTCGTGATGGTGATGGCGCTGAACATGCTGAGGAGAATACCCAGGCTCAATGTGATGGCAAATCCCTTAATCGGGCCTTCCCCAAAATAGTATAAAATGATCGATGCCAAAAGGGTGGTTACGTTGCTGTCGATAATCGTCGTCATAGCGCGTTTGAAACTTGAACGAAGGGAACTTCTCAGTGATTTTCCAATCCACAGTTCCTCTCGAAGGCGCTCGAAAATAATGACATTCGCATCGACGGCCATGCCGATCGAGAGAAGAAGGCCGGCAATCCCCGGAAGGGTAAGTGTCGCGCCAAAAAGAATCATGAGTAGAAAGAGAAGCGAGGTATACAGAATCAGAGCGATACTGGCAACCACCCCGGAAAGGCGGTATCGCAAGACCATGATGATCACGATCAAGATAAAGCCGATTATTCCGGCAAAAATGCTCTTTGAGAGAGCTTCTCTTCCAAGTGTAGCATCGATATAGCTCGTCTGAACTTCTGTCAAAGAGATCGGAAGAGCTCCTCCTCGGATTAAATTTGCAAGTGAAATGGCTTCTTCCGGCGAAAAGTTACCGGTGATCATCAGCTCTTCCGTATGGAGGACTTGATCTACTCGGGGAGCGGAAATCACTTCTCCATCGAGCACAATAGCAATTTGGCCCTCTTTTAGAGAATACGTATCGATGATGTTTTTTGTGGATTGACCAAAAATATCAGCCGCTTCTTTGCTGAGGGTAAAGACAACCGTGCTGTTATTGTACTGATCCAGTCCCACTCCGGCATCTTTCAGGCTGTCTCCTTTGAAAAGCAGGGTTCCGGGAAAGTCTTCCCCGGCCGGCATGCCGGCAACGACAAATTCTCCGTCGTTGATCTGATAAAATTCTAAAACGGCGGTTTTTCCGATGGAGCTGAGAGCTGCATCGACATCTTTTGCTCCCGGAAGTTCAATTCGGATTCGATTCGTCCCGGAACGGGCAATATTAGGCTCTGTAAGGCCAAAGGTATCGATTCTCTTTGCCAAGACAGCCTTCGTCTGTTCAAGGAGCCGGTCAAATTCCTGAGCGCTCAGTTCACCTCGTTCTCCCTCAAATACGACGGCAACACCGCCTTCGATATCCAGCCCCAACGCCAAATTGGATATCCATGCCGGATTGGAACCGAAACCGATAAATGTTCCCCAAGCCAAAGCGAAGATGATGACAAAGCTGACGAGGAGAAAAGGACTCTTATTCTTCATATTCTCTCCATAGTAAGTAATATAATCAATTAGCAGGCAACAGCTTCATAATAGACTCATGAAGCGTCAGCGTCAAGGGATCGGCTTGAGAGTCTCCATATGAGCTTTTGCCAATTGAATATAGGTTTCTGCATGGGCTTTGAGGCTGTCAATTTCTTCCTGAGAAAGAGAGCGCACGACTTTGGCGGGAGATCCCATGATCATACTTCCCTCCGGGAAGATTTTCCCGGATGTCACTAGACTTCCGGCTGCAACGATGGAGTTCTTCGAGATCTTCGCTCGGTCAAGTATGATGGCTCCCATGCCGATCAGGCAATTATCTTCCACTTCACATGAATGGAGGATGACTTGATGGCCAAGTGTCACATATGAACCGACAATCAGAGGATCTTCAAAAGTATTGTGGAGAATGCAGCCGTCTTGAATACTGGTTCCTTCACCGATGGTAATGGTGTTCATATCCCCTCTTACCACGGCAGCCGGCCATACGCTGCTATCCTTTCCGATCGTCACCTTTCCAATGACAACGGCCTCAGGTGCGATAAAGGCTTCCGAGTCAATATCCGGCGCATAGTCTTGAAATAAATATTTCATATATTTTTTAATCCTTTCAAATATCTTTTTTATAAGTAAATGACGTCGTTAGATACTTTGATGCGTCCTTCTACCCTTATTTCGATAGCCTTGACTGACAATGGAGTAGAATGAATAAAAGGCAGCTGTAGCCGCCTTTACATGATTTCTATTGCACTGCTGATTAAAATGCGGAGGTTTTAAAAGGCAGATTGACAGGAAAACGGACATCCATCATCCTCTGCTAATTGTGGTCACTCCGCTTGCAGCGGACGAGAGACGATCCCCTGTAGAATGTCTTGTCTGTATCTATGAAATGGCTTGCTAGCAAACAAAATAAGCAAGACATCATGCAATTGAATATTTTCTATTCTACTTGCTCGTTGGAATCGACAGAGCTGAGGGCCCATTTTTTAATTCTCAACATAGTGCCGTTAAAATCGACTTCTAATTCATCGTCAGTGACACGGCGCACGCGACCGACAAATCCGCCGATCGTGATGATTTTGTCTCCCGACTTGACATTGTCACGCATTTCCTTCGCTTGCTTGTTGCGCTTGGAATTCGGGCGGATGATCAAAAAGTAAATCGCAACAAAAAAAAGTCCATAGATGATGAAAATGTATTGTGTTGGCATTCTACACTCCTTTCAACAGTAACCCTATTTTAACCTATCGAATGCTTCATTGTAAAGCAATCAAGCCGTTTTACCGAAAATTTCGGCGATATCGATCGGCAAAATCGGCAAGAGAATCATTTTCAATAGCGACACGAATTTTTTTGACAAAATCAATAAGATGATACACATTATGGAGGCTCAGAAGATGCGCGCTCAAAATCTCTTTTCTCCTAAAAAGATGGCGTATATAGGCGCGCGAGTAATGGGTGCAGGTGTAGCATGAGCAATCGGGATCGAGCGGGCCGAAGTCCTCGGTATATATCGATTTTTTTATGGAAAGATCTCCTTGCGAGGTCATGGCTACTCCATGGCGTGCAAGTCGAGTGGGAAGCACGCAATCAAACATGTCGACTCCCCTGAGGACAGACTCGAGTATATCTCTAGTCGTCCCCACTCCCATCAGATAGCGAGGCTTCTCTTCAGGAAGCAGATCGGGAAGATAATCAAGGGTGCGAAGCATGTCGACTTTTTTCTCTCCTACACTCAGTCCGCCTATTGCGTATCCCGGAAAATCCATAGATGTCAAAACTTCCGCGCTCATTCTGCGCAGACTTTCATCCGTCCCGCCCTGTACGATGGCAAAAAGCGCCTGATGTTTTACGCAACCGTGGGCATCCTGGCATCTCTTTGCCCATCTGTGGGTTCGTTCAATAGATTTTTTCATATAGTCGTAACTGGACGGAAGTGGCGGACACTCATCAAAAGCCATGATGATATCACTTCCGAGGCGATGTTGAATNGCAATGGAATCTTCCGGGCGCATAAAAATTTCCGCTCCGTCNATNTGGGAACGAAAGCGCACCCCTTCTTCGGTAATTTTTCGATTTGAAGCGAGGCTGTAGACTTGAAAGCCTCCGGAATCAGTGAGAATGGGACCGCTCCAATTCATAAATGTATGCAGTCCTCCGGCTTTTTCAATCAATTCGCTCGTCGGATTGAGATGAAGGTGATACGTATTTGAAAGGAGAATCTCCGTCCCAATTTCTTTGAGATTTTCAGGCGTCAGGCTTTTAACGGTTGCCTGAGTTCCGACCGGCATAAACACCGGCGTCTCTATGACACCGTGAGGTGTATGAATTCGACCTCTTCTCGCTTTAGAAGAGTTGTCTTTATGAAGCAGCGTAAATGAAAACATAGGACTCCTAAATCTGATCTGTCACAAACATCGCATCTCCAAAACTGAAGAAACGATACCCATCTTTTACTGCCTGATCATATGCGCGTAAGACGATGTCCTTGGAGCTAAAGGCGCTGACGAGCATGAGAAGCGTTGACTTAGGCAGATGGAAGTTTGTGATCAATGCATCCGTCGCTTGAAAGTGATAACCGGGATAGATAAAAATGTCAGTCGATCCGGAGCAAGCGACAATCTTTCCATGAGCGGACGCCACGGTCTCAAGTGTTCGGACAGCCGTCGTGCCAACGGATACGATACGTCGAGCACGGCGTATTTTTTCTGCACTCTCTTTAGATATTTCATATCTTTCTGCGTGCATGACGTGTTCGGAAATATTTTCCGCTTTAACCGGGCGAAAGGTTCCGGGGCCTACATGCAGAGTAATCGCAGCAATCTCGCAGCCGGCATCCGTGACTTTCTTCAATAATTCCTCGGTAAAATGCAGTCCTGCAGTCGGTGCGGCTACGGATCCTGAGTATTTGGCAAATACTGTCTGATAGCGCTGAGATTCTTTTAGGGGCTCGTGGATATAGGGCGGAAGCGGGATATCCCCTGCCATCTCGAGTGCTTCAAATAGCGGCCGCGCAGATTGTATTTTAATTTCCCGAAATCCTTCCGGCAAGACTGCGACGATCTCAAAAACCAAATCTCCCGCTATGAAAGTATCTCCCGGGCGAGCTTTTCTGCCCGGTTTGACCATCGAAGACCAGTTTCCGTTTGGAAGTTCTTCCAGTAATAGAAACTCTACCATTGCTCCGGATGTCTTCTTTGCATGGATTCTTGCGGGAAACACCTTCGTGTCATTGAGCACCAGTACATCTCCTTCTGTGAGATATTCGATGATGTCAATGAAACGTCGATGCAGCATCTTACCCGAATGTCTTCCCACCACAAGAAGCCTGCTCTCGTCACGATTTTGAATCGGGTGCTGGGCAATCGAAGATGCTGGAAGAAAATAATCAAAATCAGAGGTCTTCATCTTCCTCCTCGCAGAAGTCAAACACACCCTGTGACATCGGGGCCGGAAGTCCCAAGTGTGCATAGGCTTTTGGAAGGAGAACTCGGCCTCTGGCTGTTCTCTTCAAAAAACCGATCTGCAACAGATAGGGTTCGTAGACATCTTCGATAGTCCCCCTTTCTTCCCCGGAAGAAGCTGCCAATGTCTCAATTCCGACAGGACCTCCGTCAAACATCTCTGCCATGATGCGCAGGAGCTTGATATCCGTCTGATCAAGTCCGAGGGGATCGATTTCAAGCTGCTCCAAGGCATGCTCGGCAAGACCGGAGTCGATAACCCCTTCGTTGGTCACTAAAGCATAGTCGCTGACTCTGCGCAACAAACGGTTGACGACGCGCGGCGTTCCCCTTGAGCGCTTAGCTATTTCCGAGGCCGCCTCTTTGCGAAGATCGACCTCCAGAACTTTCGCCGATCGGTAGAGAATGCGTTCCAACTCCTCCGGAGAATATAACTCCAATCTGAGTATGATTCCGAATCGGTCTCTCAGAGGGCTGCTTAAATCCCCCGCTCTAGTTGTAGCGCCGATGAGCGTAAAAGGCGCCAGCTCCAACCGAACGCTTCTGGCAGAAGGCCCCTTTCCGATCATGATATCCAGTGCATAATCTTCGAGCGCAGGATATAGAACTTCTTCTACGACACGGTTCAGCCGATGGATCTCATCGATAAACAGGATGTCGCCGGGGCGTAGGCCGGAGAGAATGGCAGCAAGATCGCCCGGCCGCTCGATGGCCGGCCCTGAAGTGACTTTGAAATTGACACCCATTTCATTGGCGATAATTCCGGCAAGTGTCGTCTTTCCAAGCCCTGGAGGACCGTATAATAGAACATGGTCAAGAGAGGCGTTTCTAAGTTTTGCAGCTTCAATGAAGATGCGCAGTTGATCGATATTTCCGGTTTGGCCTACATAATCATGCAGTGACTCCGGTCGAAGGCTCATTTCCTTTTGATCTTCCGGCGCGATACCGGGAGAGACTATTCTTTTATCCATTACCACCTCGCCAGTTTCGATAGACTCATGCGAATCAATTCCTCAATAGAGAGACTGAAATCCAGGTCTTTCATGAGTTTAACGATCTCTGCGGATGAATACCCCAACGATAGAAGAGCCTCACGCAGCTCCAGATCTTTTCCAAAAGCTTCTTTCGGCAACTGCTCTTGCGCAATTTCAACCGCGCCGTATTCTTTAAAGAACGGGTCGCGAAGCTCCAATATCAGCCGTGCCGCTGTCTTCTTTCCTATGCCCGGCACTCGAGTAAGAAGATCAGCCTTTTCATTAATAATGAGTTCGATAAGCTCATTAGCGTTCAGTACGCTGAGAATCCCCAAAGCCGTCTTTGCTCCTATGGTTGTCACGGATCGAAGTCGATTAAAGAGAGCGCGCTCCTTCGCCTCAATAAAACCATAAAGAGATAATTCGTCTTCGCGCACAATCATCTCCGTAAAGAGTTTGAGCGTTTCTCCTATTTCGACACTCCCCAGATCCCGGGCGTTTAGAAAGATCTTGTAGCCGATGTCTTGGTGATCGACAATGAGATGGTCCACCTCTACGGACGCCACTTCTCCTCTGATAAAAGCAATCATTTGGTACCTTTCATTTTAAAATATGATGAATCATTTTAGATAATAAACGGGTATACTCTCTCATTCAATCTGTGATATACTGAGCGTTGAATGAAGGAGGACACATGTCACGGATAGTTTTAAGCATAATGGCCATTTTCGGAGTTATGATACTCCTATATTATATCTTTATGATCGTCTCTGGCAAACGTTTTGCCCGATTGGTAAAAACAAAAGATCGTTTTATCTGGAATGGGTTGAGAAATGTCTCCGATGCATCTATGCCTTATGCGAACCGAAACAACACGATTTTTTTGGATCCGAGCAATCTGGTCATATCCCCTGACTCGATCGTTCGCATGAGCACACAGATCAGAAATACCGGAGCTCTCGAAGATGCACTCGTCATCCCTTATGAAAAGATCGTCTCATTTGACTTTGACAGTTCCCTGAAGGACTCCAACCTCTTTCTACGGTTTCTGACCTTTCTTTTTAATCGTCTGTTTAAAGTCAACAATTACAGCCTGACACTGACTTTCTTTGATCAGCAAAACACTCTCAAAGAAATGAAGTTCCGCGCCAGAAATATGGATGCACGAGATTTTGAGCTCGCCTTTGCCGACTTTGACAACCGGATTTACACAGGGAGAATGCTCATCGCTCAAGAAGAAAAAAAAGGCTCGTTTCTGCCATATGCAGGGATTGAAGAAGACCCGACGATTCCTCCGGAAACAGCGGGCTTCACCCTCGACGATGAAGAGATCTCCGTACTTGAGCAGACGATTTATCTTCCGGAAGATCTCCCGGATGAACAAGCAACGACCATTCTATCGCAAATCCCCATAGAGGAGTCGGAAGTATCTTCAGAGGATACCGTCGTCATCCATCAACCTGCCATTGAAGTGGACGAGGACTCAGCGCAAGAGGAACTGATGCCGCAGGAAGTACAGCAATTCTCTTTAGACGAATCAGAGATAGAAGAGGTTGCCCCCCTATCCGATGAAATGCTCCGCGAAAAGATGCGAGAGTTTACACAAAAAGATAATTAAGTGATATTCATTAAAAACAGGATTTTTCAATCCTGTTTTTTTGTTGCGCCTATTGCATATGGTTTGTTTCGACGAGAATACACCGGTTATAGATGAGTTCGGGGTTGATCTTCTTAAGATCTTCGATCGTCTTGTCATCCCACGTCCCCGGCTGAAGGAAGATGTACTTGAATTGAGAAAAATCCACCTTTTCCCATTCACTCCTGAGAATTTTTTTATTGACGACGACATTGAGGACGAATTCGTCATCCGGAAGTTGTGAGAGGCTTTTTATCACAGGAATTCCTAGAATTTCGTCATAATTGGGACTGACCGGAATGACATCGTATTCGAGATCAGCCAGTCTTTTAAGGATCTTATATCCGTAGCGCTCCTGATTCGCACTCGCTCCGAGCACTACCCATTTTTTGTGTGATAAAGCACGTTCGATTTTATGATTCATGTCCTTCCCTTTCAAAGATCTGTTCACCTTTTTGGTATATATACAGGCGATGAGATGTGTCAATCAAACCTCTGCCCTGTGTAGCATCGAGAAATTTTTGTTCAAAGTCCGTTTCATCCGTGAGATAAATTCGAGAGGAAATGGTGTCCGTATACTCTGTCCTGCCTCGAAACGCTCCCTGTGCCGTGAGAAGATGGGTAACGGAGTTGTGAAAAGAATATTCATACGTAAGATCGAGCGGAGTGACGAAATGAAGTGTGATGAATTGACTCTGTCGAATCGCCTCTCTTCCCGCTTCACTATATGCACGGATAAGTCCTCCTTTGCCAAGTTTTACTCCACCAAAATAGCGAATGCAGGTGATGAGTGTGTAGACGATCTCTTCCCCTTCCAAGAGGGAAAGAAGCGGTGCGCCTGCGGTCAAGGCAGGTTCGCCGTCATCGTCGAAATTTCCTTCCTCCTCGAGGACATAGGCACTCACCACATGAGTCGCTTTCGGGTGCACCTTTCGTATCTCTCGGATGATCCGGTCGACATCTTCTCTGCTCTCGACAGGATGAAGTCTTGCAATAAATCGTGATCCTTCTATAGTGTAAAGAATTTCTTCAGATATGTTGACCGTTTTCAATGCTGTACTCCAAATATTTATCGCTTATTGAGCGATGGACAAAAAAGCGCGATATGACGCCGTCTTCCGTATACTTCTGACGGATCAAAGAAGCCTCAGATATAAGAGAAGACTGTGCTGATTCGCTTCCATAAGGGAAAAAGAAATCCTTTTCAGAGTATTCCTTAAAGAGTTCTCTCTTGAGAACATCGAGAAACTCATCCATCCCTTCACCGGTTTTTACACTGATGGAGATGGCCCCCGGCATTTCGACGACTTTACCCAAGTCACTTTTTGTCAAAAGCGTCAACGAAGGGATGCTCTGTGCCCCCAGTTCGGTGAGCACTGATCGAGTCAATTCAAGCTGGTCGTAGCTGTCAACGCTGCTGCCGTCAACAAGCAGAAGGATAAAATCGGCATAGAGGACCTCTTCTAAAGTTGCTTTGAAGGCCTCAATGAGTCCATGGGGAAGTCTATCGATAAATCCAACCGTATCTGAGAGATAAAAAGCCCTCCCCTCTTCAAGCTCGATTCTGCGGACGTATGTCTCCAAAGTAGTAAAAAGCATATCCTTCTGTTCGATACTTGCACCGCGCGAGTCGCTATAGCGCATGAGATAATTTGCAAGAGAAGATTTGCCGCTGTTTGTATATCCGGCCAGAGCCACTCTTGGCGTAAACTGGGAGAGGCGCCTTTTTCGCTGATTATCGAGTACCGATTTCGCCTCTTGAATGTTCTTTTTTAGCTCTGATATTCTCAAATCGAGCGCTCTTCTGTCCGTCTCCAGTTTCGTCTCTCCCGGACCTCGCGTTCCGATCCCACCCCCTTGACGAGACAAGTAGATGCCAACCCCGCGCAATCTTGTCTTTCTGTATTCGAGCTGAGCAAGTTCAACTTGATCTCGGCTGAGTGCGCTTCGGCACCGCTGAGCGAAGATGTCGAGGATGAGTCCTGTGCGGTCGAGGACAGGTAGATCAAGAGCTTCTTGAAGATTGGCAAGGTGTGAACCGCTTAGCTCGTCATCGACGACCAGAAGTTCCGCTTCCAGGTGTTCAGCTATTGATTTCATTTCCTCTACTTTTCCTTTGCCGAAATATGTCTTAGAATCAGGCGTGTCGCGTCTCTGTATAATTTCGCCGACCACTTCCGCTTCGACAGCCTCGGCAAGCCCCTTCAATTCCTCAAAAGATCGCATCGTCTGATCCCCGGTTTCTGAAAGTAGAGTGGCAATCAGTACCTTTTGTGCAGTTTCCTGTTTCATTCTCCCCCATTGTCATTTTGATTTTAAGTGTGATGTGATATAATTACGTAGTTGTAAGGAGGTATTATGCCCATTAGCAGAAAAAGACGCAAACCGAAGAGAAACATCATGTTGACTCTTCTGAGCATTTTCATTATAACCCTGATCCTGTCGGTTGTCATTTCAGCAGCGATAGTATTTTTTATTGTCAAAGATGCCTTGACAGATCTTCCTGAAATAGACCCGACGATCTATACATTTACAGAAAACTCCCAGATTCTTGACAGTGAAGGCAATCTTCTGGGAGTCATCTACGACGGCAATCTTCGTACAGAGATTCAATATGACGAAATCTCCAAAGATGCCATCAACGCTCTCGTTGCCATTGAGGACCGAACATTTTGGCGCCATGAAGGCTTCAACTATGTGCGCCTTTTAGGTGCCGTTCGCGATGCCATTACATCCGACTCCGACATCAGCGGAACCTCTACCATCACGCAGCAATTGGCAAGAAATGCCTTTCTACGCGAGACGATGAGCGAGAGAAGTTTCTACCGAAAAATCAGAGAAGCTTATTATGCCATGCAGATTGAAGAAGCCCTTCCAAAAGAAGATATCATCACAGCATACATGAATACAATCTTCTTGGGCGCCAATACAGACGGCTATGAGTCTGCATCCAGGATTTATTTTTCAAAGCACGCCAAGGATCTCAACTATATGGAAGGCGCTGTTCTTGCCAGCATTCCGAAAGCTCCTACCGAATTTGCTCCCATGTACCCGAAAGAACGTGGATACATCACATCAGACGACGTGATTGTCGGCACACGCGACAGCACCTACTACTATGTTTATAACGAAAATATTGAAAATCGCTATCAATACGTTCTCAAACTCATGCTTGAACAGGGCTATATCGATGAACAGGAATACGAAGTAGGAATCAATACGAAGGTCCTTGATCTCCTCTCGCCTTCTCGCCTTGATACGCAAGAAGTACAGACGTATTTCATGGATGTCGCAAAGAAGCAAGTTCTCGACGATCTTGTCAATATCAAAGGCATGTCGGAGGATCAAGCCCTGACATATCTCTATACCGGAGGTCTGACGATTCATTCCACTCTCGATGTCAAGATGCAGTCGATCATTGAGGACAAGTTCAATGATACAGGCGCACTGACGGAGTTTTCTCATTCCCTTTCTTCTGCAGTAGAGGCATTTCAGTATGACAACGGTCTCTCCGCTACCGGAGTGATGGATGAGTCGACATGGAATCATCTGAAAGAACTGGGCTATTTAGAGCATCTCTCCAACTTCCCATATCTGGAAGTCGGCGATTCGAGCGACACAGTCCCTGAACTTCGAAGGGTGATCGCGCACGAAGGATATGCAGGCACGATCTATAAATTTCCTTCACTTCAGGTCTATTTCGACAATGGACGCATCCTCGATCACGAGACCAAGAGAATTATGCTCTATGACTATAAGCGTTCCATTGATTCGGAAGGCAATTTCCTCTTGCCGTCGGGATATCACTATCAAAGCGAAAGTGGAGACATCCTTGTAGAAGATAACGGTCTGATGTACACACCGGATCCGGATGCAGAGAGTTTATATATCAATCTCGGAGACATGTACAACTACCGAGGAAACACCCAAGGTAGAAGCGGCGGAAGAAACGGTCTCTATGAAATTGATTACATTCTGCTCTATCAAAACGGCTATCTTACGATTCCTTCCGAGTATTTGAGCATGGAAGGAGATGAGATTTGCATATCAAAAAAGGCTATAGATGATGGCATCGTCCGGTATAACGACTATGATGAAGTCGTCGTCAGCTCTGAATTCGTCCACACCATGAATACGCCGATCGTACAGCCTCAGGCTGCAACCGTGACGATTGACCATCACAATGGGTACATCCGAGCGTTGGTCGGAGGAAGAAATGTCGTCGGAAATGTCCTATACAACCGAGCATCCAATCCCCTGCCGACGGGCTCAGCGATCAAGCCTCTCTCTGTGTATGGACCGGCAATTGACACACAGATATTCACCGCCGCATCCGTTCAGCATGATGTGCCGACGTATGATCTCAACCCGGCCTCCAGTTCGCCTTGGCCCGTCAATGTCACCGGAGGCTACCGAGGGATTATGACCCTTCGTGAGTCCATCATCCAGTCACAAAATGTCCCCGCCGTCAAATTCGGAAAGGGAATCGGCATTCAAACGATGGCTGACTATTTGATTCGAAACGGAATTACCTCGCTTGCTATCGAGCCCAACGAGTATGGTTCGACGGACTTAGCGCTGGCTCCTTTGACATTGGGCGCATTGAGCCACGGAATTTCTCCAATTGAAATGGCCTCTGCCTATGGAACATTTGCAAATGAAGGGGTTCATGTGCCTTGGACTACGTATACGACGGTCACCGACAATGATGGGAACATCATTTTAGACCGTTCGAATCAAGAAGGCGATCAAGTCTTCAGTGTACAGGCAGCATATATCACAAGCCATCTGTTGCGCGATGTTGTCAATAAATATGCTTATCAGGCGAAGATGTCTTGCGGTATGCCTTTACAGGGAAAGACGGGCACGACTGATGGCCGAAAAGATACATGGTTCTGCGGTTCGACTCCCTACTATTCTACCTCGCTTTGGATTGGCGCCGACAGAAACATCCGCCTGACGCTCGGATCATGGAATACGGCGGCATTCTTCTCCTACATGATGAATGATGTCTATAAAGATTTGGAATATGCGGATTTTCCGGGTCGGCCTGATGGCGTTGTGTGGGCAAGGGTCAATGCAAATACAGGCTTGATTCCCGGGCCGCTCTCAGATCAAGATCCCCGCGGAGCAAGGATTATTGATGAACTCTTCATTGTGGGCACGATTCCTACAAGTACCGACAATACGCTTGAAGAGCACGAGGTATGCTCCGTCAGTGGAAAAGCGCCGGGGCCGTTTTGCCCGACCGAATTACTTACAAAGAAAGTGTTTGTCAAATCGACGGAAGATAAATATTATAAAGAATACTTCTTTGATCCGGAGGATCTCTGCGATGTTCACACAGAACCCGTTGTGGAGACCCCCGGCGAGCCTGAACCGATTGATCCGAATACACCGTCTGAGCCTGTGCCGCTACCGAAACCTTAAACTTCCTCTATTACCTAAAAAAGGTGAGGAGCTGGATATCCAGCTCCTCTTTTCATTGAAAAATAGTTTTATTTATTATATAAATAGCAAAAGTGCAGATGATCATTGACAATCCCAATTGCCTGCATATAGGCGTAAATAATAGTAGGTCCAATGAACACAAAGCCACGCTTCTTCATATCNGAGCACATTTTTTCAGAGAGCTCCGTTTTTGNGGGAATCTCATCGGCCGTCTCGGCCCCACTGATAATCGGAGTGTTGTTGACAAATCCCCATATGTATTTCGAGAAGGATCCGAATTCTTTTTGTATTTGAAGGAAAGCAGAGGCGTTTACAGGCAAAGCCTCCAGCTTTCTTCTGTTTCGGATGATTTTCGGATTCTCCATAAGTTCATCGATTTTTTTGCTGTCGTAATTCGATATTTTTTTAGGTGAAAACCTGTCAAAAGCGGCTCTCATCGCTTCGCGTTTTAACAGAATGGTCCGCCAACTGAGCCCGGCCTGCATATACTCAAGAACAAGCATCTCAAAGAGCAGGTCGTCATCTCGTATCGGAATTCCCCACTGATAGTCATGATACTGTCTTTCTTCAGCCGAGTTGAGCGCCCACGGGCAGATGCGCCCATTTATCGTGACGTACTCTCCTTGCGTCAAAAGATAGTGATTGGCTTTTCCGGAGGCCTCAGGATATGACGGATCATGCTCGACAACTCGAACGAATTTCATCCCGCATTTCTCCATGACCCTTCCGGATGCAATGTTGTTTATATCATGAAAGGCTTCAATTCTTCGCATGCCGACATCGATAAAGAAAACATCAATGACTTGCGAAAGGGCTTCCTGCATAATCCCTACTCCCCACCACTTTTTTCCGATGCAATAGCCGATCTCGACGCTCTTCTTTTGTTCGTTCATGGCGACAGCGCTGATCGTTCCGATCGGCTCACCCAAACTTTTTAACTCGATCGCCCATAGATAAAATCTCGGCTGCTCATAGTCTTTGATCCATTCAGAGAGGATCATTCGGGTATCATGCATGGATTGGTGCGCGCTCCACACAAGAAAGCGTGTGACATCAGGATCTTTACAATAATTATGGTACATCGGCCGGACATCGTCCATAGTATAGCGACGCAGGCGAAGACGCTCCGTCTCCAAATTCTGCGTCCCACAATGAAGAAGCCTCCTCATTAGACATACTCCCGCTTCCAAGTCTTCCATGTCATCTCGAGGATCTCTTCCATATTAAGGCGAGATTCTTCTTGCTCCACATCTTCCAGCCTCGGCTTTGTAATAACGGTTTTGGGCAGGAAGATCGTACAGCAATCATCATAAGGAAGTATAGAAACATCATATGTGCCCATCTTTTTTGCTTTAATGACGATGTCTTCTTTGTCAAAGCTGATGAGAGGGCGAAAGACGGGAAGCTCACTGACGGCATGCGTACATCGAATGCCTTCCATCGTCTGAGAGGCTACTTGTGCCAAATTCTCACCGGTACTGATGCTCTGTGCCTTTAATTTTCTCGCTAGTCGGTNTGCAAGCCGTGTCATCAATCTTCTTTGAAGAATGGTAAAGTATCGTTCATCTGTCTCTTTTCGAATCACTTTTTGCGCTTCGGCAAGATTGATGCTGTTTAAACGCAAAGGACCGGTAAAACGGGCTATCCTGCGCGTCAATTCACGAACTTTTTCAAAAGATTCTTCAGAGGTATAAGGAGATGCATGGAAATGAAGCGGATGAATAATGACACCCCTTCTTGCCATCTGATAGGCGGCGACAGGAGAATCTATTCCTCCGGATAGAAGAAGAACCGTCCCTGATGAAGTGGCGTATGGCATGCCGCCCACGGCCCGGTAGCGCTCTAAGTACATGAACACTTCATCACGAACCTCAATTTCCAAGCGAGTTTGCGGAGTATGGACATCGACGCGAAGATTCGGCATATTGCGAAGGATATACCCTCCTACCATCCGGCTGATCTGCATCGAGTCGAGGGGATATTGCTTGTTGACCCGTCTTGTATCGACTTTGAAAGTAGAAGGACGATCGCCAAGATACCTGCGCATTTCTTCAAGAGCCACTTGTTTGATCAAATCGATATCCGGTGAAGTTTTCGTTGCCGGACAGATCTCAACAAGCCCGAACGTCTCTTGAAGAATCGAGATAACTCGTAAGTCATCGCATTCGACATACAGTCGCCCTTGTCGTCTGTGAAGGATGTAAGAAAAGTCCTTCAACCTTTCTTGGATATTTTGCACCAGGCGATTCTCAAAATAAGCTCTGTTTTTTCCTTTTAATGAAATTTCCCCATATTTTAAAAGCAGTAGATGTTTCACACGATTCCTCTTCTAAGCTCAATAATTGTATCTCGGATTTTCAGGCATGCCGCCAAAACTTCTTCTTCGTCATCGAAGGGTGAAAAAGAAAACCGAAGTGAACCGGAGACGATAGAAGGATTCTTTGAAAAGCCGCGCATGACTCGTGAGATTTTTTTAGAGGAGTTGCTGCAGGCGCTTCCGGCGCTGACATAGATTTCTTCAGCTGAAAGAGCATTGACGATCACTTCTGCGGGAAGATCTTCGAACGCCATATGGACTAGATAGGAAGAACCGTTTTCTCTGCTAAGCGTTGTTCCGCCAAGTTCTGCACCCGTTTTTAGAACCATCGAGCGCATCCGCTCCACCTTTTCTCTATATTCTTCCAGATGAGGAAGAAGCTCCTGAAGAACGACCCCTGCACACAAAATCGCCGGTACATTCAGTGTTCCGCTTCGAAGGCCTCGCTCATGGCCACCTCCCCCGTATAGTGGAGATATTCGAGCTTCGCGATGGATATAGACAATTCCGACTCCTTCCAAAGATCCAAACTTATGGGGGCTGAAAACAGCGCTCCCATAATCATGTGCTTGGATTGGATATTTTCCGAGTGACTGTACGCCATCGCGATGAAAATGAATGTTTCGCTTCTTAAGCTCCTCAGACAGTCCTTCAAGTTGAAAACGATTTCCCACTTCATTATTTATCGTCATGATGCTGACAAGACGAGTATTCGGTTTGAGCGCTTCTAGGACCTGTTCTGTGCTAAGAGTCCCGTCTATCAGAGGAAGTCTTGTCACTTCCGCTCCTCTGCTCTCTACCATCAAGAGGTTTTGTTCCACACTGGAATGCTCCACTTCACTTGTGATGATATGTGCTCTCTTCGAAAGGCCCAGGTGAATTATGGCATTTCCTTCGGTGGCCGAGCCGGTAAAATAAATTTCTTCCGGGTATACACCCAGTGCGTCCGCTATAATTCGTCTCGTTTTATCGACCTTCCTTCGAACTTGAATTCCCGCTCCGTGTGAGGAGGAAGAGTTTGGAAGAAGATCGGGAAGCTCAGCAAGAAAAGATCGGACAATTGGGTGATAGCGCGCGGTTGCGGCATGATCCAAATACATAATTTACTCCTAATGATGATATAATCATCATATCACAGACAAAACCGATGACGAGGTTCATATGAATAAAACACTCATAATCTTTACGGGCGGAACGATATCTATGAGCGCAGATCCTGAGAGCGGGGCATCCGTCCCCGGAGTCAGCGGATCAGATATTCTCGCAGGCATCAGCAATCTCGACTCAATGGGAGATTTTGAAGTCATCGAGTTTGCTGATCTTCCCAGCCCACAGATTACGCCTCGGCATATGCTTTCTTTGGCGTTATTCGTCCGCAAAGAACTCAAAAGGAAAGAGATCAGTAGTGTCATCGTGTCTCATGGGACAGATACACTTGAAGAAACGGCTTATTTTCTCGATCTGGCTGTTGAGTCAAAAAAACCCATTGTTTTTGTCGGTTCTATGCGCAATATTTCGGAACTTGGCTACGATGGACCCAGTAATCTTGCCGGCGCTATCGTCACAGCTCGCTCAAAAGAATCTATCGGCCGGGGCGTCTTGATTGTGCTTAACAATCAAGTCAACTCAGCGCGAGAAGCGACAAAGAGCAACACTCTCAGCCTCGATACATTTCGCTCCCTTGAGTTTGGACCTCTGGGAGTCGTGGACAACAACGAAGTACTTTATTTTAGAGACGCCAATCCAAGAAGCCATATTCTCGTCGACTCAATTGAAGAAAAAGTTTATCTGCTCAAAGCATATGCCGGAATCGGGCGCGAAGAGGTCGATTTCTTTGTCTCTTCGGGAGCCAAAGGGATTGTTATAGAGGCTCTGGGAAGAGGAAATTTAACGCCGGTTTGTGCTCAGGGCGTTGAAGAAGCTATTCGTCGAGGTGTCCATGTCACCATCGTCTCACGATGCCCGACAGGTCGCGTTTTATGGACGTATGGCTATGAAGGAGCGGGGAAACAGTTAAAAGAGGCCGGAGCGTATTTCGGTCCGGCGATTAACGGTCAAAAGATGCGCATCAAGATGATGCTCGCTCTTTCCTTGACGGATGATCCTGAAAAACTCAGACCGATGATAGAATTGGATGCATTCTGATGTACTCGGTAAAAATAATTCTCAATGATCTTGAAACCTTCAATCTTCCGGAAGATTTTTGCATACTTGATATCGAGACGGGCGGGCTATCTGCTGTATACTCCCCTCTTCTTCTGCTTGGAATGGCCTACATCGAGGATGGGCGTTGGGTGATTGAGTCGCATCTATGTCAAAAGCGGGAAGAAGAACCACTTTTGATTCATCAATGGTCTCTGGCTATGCGTCGTTTTCTTCTTTTTTTCACCTATTACGGTAGAAGATTTGATATCCCTTTTCTAAATGCCCGATCGGGAATACATGATCTGCCCATTACCCTTGCTAAGGAGCGCCATATCGATCTCTATGAGCGCGGAAAGCTTAAGGATGTTGAAAAGACATTGGGTTTTCACAGAACCGATCAGTTGGACGGACAGGAATGGACACACTTGTTCCGCAGATATGAAAAAGAAAAATGTCTCACTCAGAGAGAGAGCCTTCTTCAGCATAATCGAGATGATCTTTCCGGCACCATTCATCTTCTTCTATCTCGCCAGGATTTAATAGAATCTCTTCCATGGCGCTTTTACGATGATATGTTTCTTGCAGATGTCATTGTTTCGCCGGGGAATATACGTCTGATCGCTGTCGATCGTGACAATCGAACTTTATGTCGCGATCTCCCTCTCCTTTCTTTTGGAAGATATCATTTCTTAGATATAAAAGAGTCGTTTGACACACTCGAACCCTATGAAAAGGAGTCCATTCTCCTCTTAGATGGAAGAAAGCCACAATATCAAAATATTTCCGCTCTTGATAAACGCGACGAATTGCGGCCATTTCTTTATCAGAATAAATGGAAGCTCTGCTGATTGCGCATTCCTTTTGTAGGATAAGATCGATACTATATGAATACACTCATTCTCAGTTGATGGCAATAATTTTGCAAGCTATATTATATTGACAATCAGTCTCTTCGATGCTATCATTTACAGGTGCATTGCAAGATGACATATGGCGGCGTAGCTTAGTTGGTGAGAGCGTCCGGTTCATACCCGGAAGGTCAGTGGTTCGACTCCACTCGCCGCTACCACATGGCCCATTAGCTTAGTCGGTAGAGCACCTGACTCTTAATCAGGGGGTCCTCCGTTCGAGTCGGAGATGGGTCACACGGTGGCATAGCCAAGTGGTAAGGCAGAGGTCTGCAAAACCTCTATTCCCCGGTTCAAATCCGGGTGCCACCTCCACTTTACAATAAACCGGGTGTCCGGTTTTCTTTTTTTCTCGATTTCATGCTATTATTCTTAATAATAAATGATGATTTCAGTGTACAATAGGTATGACAATGAATACTATAGGAGGTCCCATGAAAAAAATCGCAACTGCTCTTCTCCTTGTCGCTTTTATCTTTTGCCTTACAGCCTGCTCAAGCGATGACTCGGCTTTTCTCAGAGATTATCTGCAAGGTAGTCTGGATTCGGTTTATAAAGGTATCCACTCGAAGGAGTATAAAGAAGCAATCGACAACAACAATGAATTTGAGCTCAATGAACATTACCTCACGGGAATGGGTCAAGAAGCGGATTACTTTGCAGGCTATTTCCAGATGGAAGTCCTGCCTGATGAGATTCGCAATGAGCTGATTGAGTTCTATCAAACTCTCTATTCACATGCGAAATATGAAGTCGGCACCATTTCTAAGAGCGGAGACAACTACACTGCTGAATTGACGATCTATCCATTAGATTTGATCGTAAATTATGTCGAAAGCGATGAGTTTAGCGCATATGTAGATGATTTTAATGCCAATAATAATCCNAATGAGATGGATCTGGAAGTTTATGAAACTATATGGGTGCGTGGAATCATCGATGCTCTCAATGAGAGGATGTCAGATGTGGGGTATCTGGAAGCTCAAAAGATCGCGGTCCTTCTTCAGACGAATGAAAATGGAGTTTACTATATAACCGATCAGGATATGGCTCGCATTGACCAGTTTATGATCGCATACTAATTGAATAAAGAAGTTTTAAGAACCGGGAGCGGATTTGCTCCCGGTTTTTCTTATTTAAAACTGTAACCCGTCCGGAATGCTTTAGCATTGAGCTCATAGAACCGGGGATGAACTTCTTTTTTAATCAGCGCAAGCCAATCGACATCGGACAGCTCAAGTATTTTCGCCAATACACCCAGTAAGATGACATTCATCGCTTTTTCATTTCCCAGATCCGTTGCCATTTTCTGTGCATTTAGGCTGATTAAATCAGCATGTTCATTTAGATACTCAACAATCCCCTCCGGGTAGTCCATGGCACCACTTAAAATCACAGATGAGGGAATCCGTGCAGTGCTGAGAATGAGTGTACCGCCGGGCTTTAGATGATTCAGCCATCGGATGGCTTCCATCGGTTCAAATGCTACAATGACATCTGCATTGCCCTTGCCGATAATGGGAGAATGCACTTTTTCGCCAAAGCGGACCTGTGTCGTTACGCTGCCTCCGCGCTGTGCCATTCCGTGCACCTCGCTCATTTTAACATCAAAGCCCGATTCAATCAGCGCTGCAGCAAGCAGATTGCTGGCAAGGACGATCCCCTGTCCCCCGACACCTGCAAATAAAATGCTCTTTGTCATTTATTTCCCCCTTCTCTTACGATCGCATCGAAAGGACATGATTGTATGCAGACGCCGCAGCCCACACATGAATATGAGTCGATAGACGCTTTTTTCTTTTCCTTGTCGAATCGAATCGACGGGCATCCCGTTCGTACGCAGTTGAGACAGCCGCGGCATTGTTCTTCAATGACAACGCTTTTTGATTTCTCTAATGGAAATTCATTCAGATCGCGCTCACTGTAGCGCTTGAGAGCACACGGCCAGCGAGAAATGATAACGCTCGGCCCTTCTTTAAATTCAAGACACTCTTTTATGGCTGCGCGAACATCGGCGAGATTCAGCGGATTAACGGTACGAACTTTCTTGACCCCCAATGCACGCACAATCTGTTCAAAATCAATCTCAGGAGCGGGATTGCCCATCAAGTCATAGCCGGTTCCCGGATTATCCTGATGTCCCGTCATGGCTGTAATTCTATTGTCGAGAATGACATTGACTGTAGGAGAGTTGTTGTAGACACTGTTTAAAAGGCTGGTCATGCCTGAATGGAGAAAGGTGGAATCTCCGATGACAGCCATCACTTTTTTTTCTATCCCGTTCTTCTTCATCGCTGCGTAGACACCATGGCCCATTGAGATCGATGCGCCCATACACACCAGAGAATCGGTCACTTCTAGAGGCGGAGCCGCTCCTAATGTATAGCACCCGATATCGCCCGTTACGATCAAGTCGCGGAATTTTTTCGCCTCATAAAAGAAGCCTCGATGGGGGCATCCGGAACACAAGATGGGAGGTCTGGGGGCGACGAGTTCGGCCGGAGCTTCTTGATAGACCGGCTTTATCCCCAGAAGAGCTTCTCGGACGATATCGACATTGAGTTCACCCATTACAGGGATTCGCTCCTTGCCGATCACTTGCATCCCGGCTAAGCGAAGCTGTTCTTCAATAAAAGGTTCAAGCTCTTCGATGACGTAGCATGTCTCCACGCTCTCATAAAATGCTCGAATTTTTTCAATGGGAAGCGGATAAGTGCATCTGAGAATCAGGTAGTTTGCCCCTTCTTCAAAAACCTCTCGCGCATAGTGTGCGCTGACACCCGAGGCAATGACTCCGACGCTTGCTCCGTTGTCTTCCACTGTATTAAGTGGAGACTGTTCACTATATGCCGATAGTTTCGCCATTCTCTCTTCCACCATAGGACGTTTCTTTCTTGAATTGGCAGGAGAACTGACATATTTAAAGGCATTCTTCACATACGGGATTGGAGCAAAGTTGGTCTTCTCTCCGCTTTCCACCAGTTCTTTCGAATGACAGACACGTGTCGTCATGCGAAACAGAACTGGAGTATCGTATGTTTCACTGATGTAGTAGCTCTCTTTTATGGCTTCAGCTGCATCTGCAGCCCCGGTAATTTCGACACAGGGAATCTTGGCCAGTTTTGCATATATGCGATTATCCTGCTCATTTTGGGAGCTGTGAAGCTCAGGATCATCAGCGCTGATAATAAGAAGACCCCCATTTACCCCTGTGTAGGAAAGAGTCATCAAAGGATCGGCTGCAACATTCAATCCCACATGCTTCATGGCAGCTGCCGAGCGAACACCGGCCATCGATGCGCCAATTGCAGCTTCCAGAGCAACTTTTTCATTCGGTGCCCATTCGACATGCATATCTTCGTGATATAGCGTAAGATTTTCAAGAATTTCTGTACTAGGTGTGCCGGGATATGCGCTGGCGAAACTGACGCCTGCTTCATATAAAGCCCTCGCCACAGCTTCATTGCCCGTCCAAAGTTGTTTCAACGGCCGCTCCTTTCATTGCTTGCCAACACTTTTCCAAGTGCTATTGAGTACAGTTTCGTGATACGGCTGTCTGAGCGCGAAACGACGAGGACCGGAATGGAAGCTCCTAAGATGACCCCTGCGCTCTGTGCTCCTGCGAGAAGGGTAAAAGCCTTTCCTAAAACATTACCTACTTCGATAGAGCTGACAATGAATAAATCAACTTCCCCTGAAATGCGGCTGCTATATTTCTTCACTTCGGCCGATTCCCGACTCAGAGCCAGATCCAGTGCCATAGGCCCTTCCACTATATGCGGGCTGTCATCATACATAGAGGCCAACTCTGCAGCCTCNACAGTGGCAGGCATAGACGGATCGGGNTTCTCCTTTGCCGCAAGTAGACAGGTTTTCACACTCATATAACCAAGCTTCTGCATCGCTTCAAGAGCATTGTCTAAAATAGCTTTCTTTTTAGGGAGATCGGGATGCGTATTCATTCCTCCGTCGCTCAACGCAACAAGCCGATTCCATGAGGGAACTTCATAAACCATGAAATGACTCAAAAGGGATGACTTTCTTAGGCCGGCCTCTTTATTTAAAACAGCCTTTAAAAGAATACTTGTGTCGACAAGCCCTTTTAGGAGTATATCTCCTCTTCCCTCGCTGATCTCTCTGACGCTTATTACAGCGGCTTCTTCGAGAGTCGTCGCTTTAATAAGGCGAATGTCCTCACAATCCATCCCGGCTGAGGAGAGAATAGAACGAATTTTATCGAGATCACCCACAAGTGTCAGATCGATCCAGCCTCTTCGAAATGCATCCAGTGAAGCATTTAATGTCGCTTCTTCTTGAGCTGAAGCGACAACGAGACGACTTTTGGGAAGGTTGTCCGCTTTAATAAAAAGTTCAGTTAAGGATTTCACTCTGTTCCTCCAGACCGCTTAAATAATTTAGCCACTCAAAATACAATTCATCAGAAGGATCCAGTTTTCGAGCTCTCAAAAGATCCTCTCTCGCCTCGTGAAGCCGGTCTGTGCGAATATAGACAATCGCTCGATTGCATAAGAGCTCAGGATTGTCTCTATCAAGCTGAAGGGCTGCTTCAAGAAGAGGTTCGGCTTCCAAAGGCTCATTGAGCATTAAATGGCATATGGCCATTTCATTATAAAGTTGCGGATCATCCCGCTTGAGCGAGAGGGCGCGATAAAAGAAAACAAGTGCACGAGAAAACTGCTGAAGCATGCGATAGCTGAGACCTGTAAAGAAATGGAGGTCATACCAACCGGGAAACTCTTCATGGAGAGAATGAAATTTGATCAGAGCCTCATCATAGCGCTCCTTAAACAACAGCTTTTTCCCTTCATGAAAAACAGATTTCTGCTCACTCAACATGAAAAGCTGAGTGATCTCTGTTCTTAGTTCGTCAGAGGGCAGTTCGTCATAACAGGCGGAAATATGCTGAAGAGCATCTTCATAGCGGTCTCGATTGTAGTAATGATAGGCAAGATGATAATTTGACTGCCAGGAGGGAGAAATTTGNTGAATTTCGCGNTACAAATTNAAAGCGATATCGCTGATCTTCTCTTCACTGTTTTCCCTGTATAAATCATCAGCGGATTCCGCCGTAAAGAGCATNGTCGTCGGATCTGCCAGTCCCAAATGGTAATAGCCAAGACTCANGAGAAAAGCAAGCTTTTGATCACTTTGAGATATCTCGACAAAAAACGGCAGAAGGCTCTGCGAAGGCGACTGAAGTTGATGGACGATGGAAGAGTAAATATCTCTATCGGGAAAATCCTCATNGAGAGCGTAGAGGAGCAAAATTCCACGCAGNACCTCCGAATTCGTGAAATCACCACTTTGTCCGGCTAAAACCTTTCTCTCCAGCTCGTCGTAGAGTACAGGCAGAGCAAAGCCTTTTGGAAGTTTTGTCTTTCCTATCTGAATATCGCGACGCAGTTCAAGAAATACGATCCTGGAAAGTTCATTGGTCCAAGGTGTTTTCATCTTCTGTTTCCTTCTCTGCCTCTTTGAGATACCGGAAGATATTTTTATCTATTATTTTGTTCCGGTAGAGATCAAAATAATTCGACTTTCCGGCGCGCAAGATCTTTACTCTTCGATCGGCAAGACGAATCGTCACATCTTGAATATGATCTTCACTGACGACAACTCCGTCACAGGCAACCATTGCGCTTCGGCGGTGCGCAAGAATTACCTTAATCTGAATCTCGCTGTTTGCCGGTAAAACGAGGCTGTTTTTAAGAGGCCTGTTAATTCTGTTGTCATTAGGCTGCAGCGGCGTGATCTGAAACACATCAAGTTCAGAGTGAATGGCTGCACCACCGGCCCAAATGGCATATCCGGTCGTCCCAATCGGTGTCGAAACGATCAATCCGTCTCCGGTAAAGTAGTTAAAGGGACGCTTGTTTATATATATATGGGCCTCCATTAGGCGCGGATTGTAATGCTTGATGATCATCTCGTTAAAAGCATAGTTTACGACTTCTTTCCCTCTTACGGTGTGCGATACGACTTCCAAAAGAGGAAAAGAGTCCACATAGAACTTGTCATTGCCCAATAGCGCAGGGAGCTGATCGATCTCATGAGGAAGAAGTCCGGGGAGAAAGCCGAGACTCCCGGTATTAACGCCTAAAAAAGGGATCTGCATCTCGCCAAGAGATCGGATGGCGCTCAGCATGGTTCCGTCTCCACCGATGACAAGAATGACTTCCGGATTCTTTTTTGTCAATTCAAACTGATGCCTTCGGAGCAAACTCATAACTTGATTCTTTACATTTAGGCTTTCTTTTCTTCGATTATTGTAAACAAAGACGCGTTTCATCCTCTTCCCCCGCTCGTAAAGTCGATATGCCATTTCTGCTGATCGATTCGAATTTCGATCGGCTTGTCTAAGAGTTTATCACCGTCATAATACCCTTCATAGATGGCTTTTCCATCTTTATATCCCTTAAAGCGTTCCGGATAGAATAGAGATCTTGGGGATCTTTTCTTCCTTAGATAGTCGAGCTCCAGGCATTCTCGGATTAGTTCGGATGGAAAGCAGCTTTCCAGTGATTTGAGTCGTCTGGAAAAAGTTGCCCGTTTCAGATCAGGAAGTTCTTCCGCCATTTTTTTATACAGATCAAATGTCGAGTAAGAGCGCAACAGGGCATCAAGCGCAAAAGGAATCGAATCCATATGGAACAAATCCATGTTTCTCTCCATTTTTTTGAGAAGCTTGATCTCCTGAAAGCTGAGATCAGGAGTTTCAAGGACTTCATAAGGCGGTCGTGAACCCGAGACGATGCCGAGTTCTTCAGCCGTTTTACCCAAGGGAGTTCCGGGAAGAACTTTGAGAAAGCCTAGCTGCAATTCATNCGGTCGAAGAGCACCGAGCTCATCAAGACTTTTTTTTATGTTGTCCATATTGCTTCCGGGAATTCCAACNAGAAGATCGAGATGCTTTTGACCGGGAGCTTCCTTCATGAAGGTAACTAGCGATGCCCAATAGGATTCTTTTTTAAAAGGGCGAGCGACTTGGAGGTTTACCAAATCATTGGTCGACTGAATTCCAATTTCGTATCGAAAGAGGCCTTCTCTTGCCTGCGCGAGTGATGTGAGGAGATCTCTGTGAAGACCAATCGGTGTCAGCTCGAGGTGAAACGTCGTCACCCCATTATCAAGTTCCTTGATAATATCAATAATTTCAAGGGCGCGCTCGAGATGAGCATTAAAGCTTCTGTCGACCAGTTTTACAAGTTTGACCTTCTCTTTCGTCAGAAATGTCAAGTCTTTTCGAACGCGCGAGAGGCTTCGCAGAACCAGTGGTGTTCCTGCGCTTAGACAGTATGAGCAGCGATACGGACAACCTCTCGAACTCTCATAATACAAAATTTGATTTTCACCAATCTTTGGCAGTGAAGGAAAGGAGTCGAGATTCTTTTCAAAATACAGGGGCTCGATATTCTGATCGGTCGAAACGTGAAACCACTTTTGAGGATCATCGGGTGATGTGAGAATGGAGAGAAAAGGGGCTTCTCCGTCTCCCATAGCTATCCCGTCAAAGTAGGGAAAGAAATCATCGGGGCAACTATACGCCTGTGGGCCTCCCGCAAAGAGTCTTATTTTCGGCTGAACGGATTTCATATCTTCAGCCANCTCTCTGACGATCGCCTCATTCCAAAGATAGACAGAGAAAAAAACCATATCAAAATCTTCAAAATGACATGATAGAAGGATATCGCGAACACTTTGGGAAATATTTCCTTCAAATAGAGTACTCGGTATATCTTTTGACTTGCAGATAGCGTGCAGCTGATCCATCGCAAGATTGCGGTGGATAAATTTTGAATTGATAGCCATGAGTAGTATTTTCATGATCAGATTATACCATAAGCATATTGATAAAATGGAAAAGTTGCTTCCGTATTGGAGGCAATCAAAATATAAATGAAAGAATCGATAGAAAAGAATAAAAAAGATCTTCTCAGCGCAAATATGCTCCGGTAAAAAAAAGCTTTGAGTTTTTGAAAAGTCGTTGTATAATAATAGAGCTTTGAGGCATTAGCTCAGTGGATAGAGCACCAGACTTCGGATCTGGGTGTCAGGAGTTCGAATCTTCTATGCCTCGCCACCGGGACCTGAGGTCCCTATTTTTTTATATGGATTGACATGAATCATGATGTGTTTGATTTCCGGGATATCCGCCTCAATCTTATCGTGAACTCTGTCTGCAATATCATGCGCCTCAAGGAGGCTGAGGCTTCTTTCAACGGCAATATCCGCATCGACGAAGACTCGTTTGCCGTGCCTGCGAGTGCGAAGATTGTCGATCTGTATGACACCCGGATCTTGCAGGATCGTTTTTTTCACTTGATGAATGATCGCAGGATCGGCCGCAGCTCCACTGAGTTCATGAGCGGAATCTCGATAGAGTTCAAATGCTATTCTAAAAATGAAGAAAGCGATCAACATCGAAAAAATGGGTTGAAGGTAGACAAAGCCCGCCCTTGCACTCAGAACGCCGGCTAAGGCGCCTATGGAAGCAAGCACATCATTCATGTAATTTTTTGCGTCGGCTTCGTAGACGCTGGAGTCCATCTTCTTTGCATGGTAAAGGGTGTAGCGAGAGAGGAATATTTTACCGCCGATTGAGAGAATCGTTACGACGACAGCGATCGTGCCGGGAAGTGTTGTCTGTGGATTCATCAACTCCTTGATGGCCGTATAGAAGACACTCGTTGATAGAACAAAAAGAAGCATTGCAAGGACTTTTCCCCAAATAGCTTCAAAACTCTCATGCCCATAGGGGTGCCCTTCATCGGCTTCCTTTTCACTCATCCTGACCCCGATATATGCAAGTGATGTGGTAAAGAGATCCGATAGAGAGTCGACTCCGTCAGCGAGAACAACTGAAGAATGCGCAAAAATACCGGCAAATATTTTTGTCGCACTCAAGATTGAGTTGACGGCTATCGATGTAAGTGTTAGATGTCTGGCACGCTCTAATCTGGTCATATACTCATTTGCCTCAATTCTTCGTCGAAACAGGAAAGATTATAGTACAATACCATCTACCCTTGAGGGTAAAACTTTAAAACTCTTCATTATAAAGATGATTCATTTGTTTACCGTTCATATATATCAATTTCGGTTGTGATTTCAACATTTTACGATCTTGAAAAGAAGGTGGATGCTTCACATTTCAGTGGAGTTCAAGTATACTACAAATATGTTGAAAGGAGGCAAGCGGCATTTATGCGCAGACAAAAGAGCGTCAATTTATCAGGTGAGTATCAGAGAATCTCTAAGATCGACCGTCATTACTTCAAAAATGAAATCTATTTTACACGCCAGCTTTCGCCTGAGCTTTTGTCGATGACGCGCATGCATTTGCCGAATCTATCTGACTTCTATCTGGAAGAGGATCGAGCCGTTTTTATTTCTCCTGTTTTAGAGGGAGTACCGCTCCTCCAGCTTGAAGGCAGCAGCTCCGAAAAAGTTGAACTCATCAACTCCTATCTCAATATCATCCGTGAATTTCAGCCTCTGCCCCTATTTATGCAACTTAATCTCATGCGCCCTGAAAACTTCTATATGGTTCATGGCGAACTCAAACATAGAGGTATTTTAATCGTCGAAGACGTAGACTTTGATTTCCTTCCCTCCCCTACTCAGATGCGTAGAAATATCAGTCGAGTCATGTTGGAGATCATCGGAAAAGACGTCTCACTTTTTAATTTCAAGAACTACTTTCGAAACCTGCCCAACAATGCGACGATTGAAAACGTCGAACAGATTGTAGAAGATGTCAAGGATATCTATATCCATGATCTCTTTGTGGAGAAGAAATTTCAACTGGAAGAAAAAAAGGTGGTCACAAGTGGATGGGGGTATGTCAATATCAAATTTGTCGTCCTTGCCATTGCTTTTATCTTCATTCTTTCGAGTGCTCTATTTGCTTTATATAAGAGTTATTCATTTCGTGAGACAGAGGGTATTTTTGCTTCTTTTACTATTGAACGTAGAGATAAGGGGTTTATCCTTCTGGATACATCCTTTGCTCCCACCGGCGTATTCCTAGATGCAAAAAAATGGACGCTTTATAAAAATAACGAACTCGTCTATCAAGGCGAAAGCGATAATCTAAATTTTGCAACCACAGAACCGGGCACTTTTCGAGCAAGCTTGCAGGTAAAGGACTCCCAAGGCAATTGGAGCGCTCCATACTCACAGACTTTTGAATTTATTCCTCATATCGCCGCTGTCGATGAGATTGAAAATTATGTCTGGTCAGAAGCAGATATCATGGAAGGAATTTCGAAATCGGGTCCCAAATCTCTTCATTTTGACTCGAACTCCGTCGCCCATCTGGAGGATATCTACTTGCAGGGCAGTATCAATCTTCATTTTTTTGTCCGATCCGACTCCGATAGACAGGAAATGCTGCGATTTGAAGGTTATAGAAGCGGAACTCGAGTCGTCCTAAAGGAAGAAAACATTTTTGTTCTCGACGCGCAGTGGAACGAAGTCACGCTGGAAATAGACGCACCGCTCATCGATTCGATAAAAATATCGTTTCCCACTACGGCTTCGTCTCTCTATGTCGACGAATTACAAATTAACAGTATGAATTGAGCCCTTGTAACGCCCTGAAGCACCTGGCGGACAATTCGAAATGTCCGCTTATTGCTTATTGAGAATAAGAGCCGCTATCTAAAATCTTTGATCATAAAAAAAGCGGCTTAGCCATTGAGCTAAACCGTCTTTGATAGATTCATTTGTATTTAGGATGCAAAGAAGAAAGTTCGAATACGGCATCAGCTCTGCAGAAATTCCTGGAGAGAACGCAGGTCTTCATTGACATCGCGCATCTTCTTATCAAGGACTTCCTGGAGATCGAGCAACATATCTTCAGAGTAATGATAGGAACTCATTCGGATGCCGGCTGCTTCCTGGCGAGCCTGATTCAGAAGCTCTGCTGCTCTCTCTTCGGCTTCACGCATGATCTCACTTTCGTTGACCATGGTTTCGAACTGAGCTTGTGCTTCCGCAATAATCATCCGTTCCTTTTTCTTTGCTTCTTGGACAATCTCCTCCGCTTCTGCATTGGCTTCTACGAGAATCTTCTCGCGCTCCTCTTTTATCCACTTCGCATGTTTCATCTCATCGGGAAGAAAGGCCTGGACATTTGAAATCAGAGATTCTATCTCGTCTCTTTCCAGAAGTACTTTTTTCGTCATGGGAAAATTGGTGGTCACTTCAACCTTGCGTTGAAAATCATCCAACAGTTCCAATACTTTCATAATCACTCCTTCTTTTCTTTCATTGCTTCCAATACAGGCAGAGGCACATAAGGTGATATATCCGCTCCGTACCGGTGGAATTCTTTGACAATACTGCTGCTCAAATAAGAATAGCGAGGGTTCGTCATCATAAAAAGCGTTTCCGCTCTTCTTTCAAACTGTCTGTTAATCTGCGCCATCTGTATTTCATATTCATAGTCGGACACAGCGCGCAAGCCTTTAATAATGGCATCGATATCATACTTGTTGAAAAGATCAACAAGAAGTCCGTCGAATGTAATAATCTCAACATTATCTAGATGAGCCGTAATCTTTTTAAGCAATTCCACTCTCTCCGGAATGGTGAATAAAGATTTTTTCGAGCTGTTGATCAAGACTGCAATATAAAGATGCTTGCAGAGCGCAGCGCTGCGCTCAATGATATCCATATGTCCTTTTGTAGGGGGGTCAAAACTACCCGGATAAATGCCGTTCATTCTTCAATATGACTCCTCTGATAAAATGTCAGGGTGGTATTTCCAAAAACCTTAATTCTCACCTTCTCCAAATGGCCCACGCACTCCGGCATCGTTTGCTCAGAATGATGTTCTGCGATGATTATACCATCCTTTGCAAGTAAGTGTAAATCTTCAATCAATTGAAGGGTTTGGCTGACCATATCACCTGCATGAGGAGGGTCAACAAACAAAATATCACCTTTGACCCTGCGCTCCGATAAAATGCGTGCACCTTCACGAAAGTCTGCAGGAATGATCTCTGCTTGAGCGTGAAAGTTCGTTCTGGTCAAATTTTCTTGGATGATTTTCACTGCGTGAGGAGAACGCTCGATGAAATAGGCTTTTTGCGCTCCTCTACTTAGAGACTCAATACACAGATTTCCTGAGCCACTAAAAAAATCGATCGCGATTGAGTCCTTCAACCATGGATAAAGGATAGAAAACAGACTTTCCTTTACTCGATCAAGTGTCGGGCGCGTCTGTTTCCCTTTAAGAGTTGCCAGTTTGATTCCTTTTGCCTTTCCCGCAATGATGCGCATCATCGCCCCCTAATAAGAACTAAATTCTGTTTTACTTGTATAGCGCTGCAATGTCTTCTCATCAAGGATCTCATGAACTTTTCTGAGAATCGAAGCGTGTTTAACAATATCAGCGACGACAAAATCGAGCTCACCGTGCTGTCTAAATCCACGAATCTCTCCGGGTCCTCTGAGGCGAAGATCCTCTTCGGCAATGGCAAAACCGTCATTTTCACGGGTTAAAATCTCAAGGCGTTCGGGAATATGACGGCTTTCGACACACAGAAAGCAATATGACTTCCTCTTATTTCTTCCGATGCGCCCTCTGATCTGATGGATTTGGCTCAATCCAAATTGCTGTGCACTTCTGAGGAGCAGTCGAGTTGCATCCGGTACATCCATTCCCACTTCGATCAGCGTCGTTGCGGCAAGAACCATCTTTTCTCCGGTTCGAAAACTCTCAAGGATGCGCTCCTTGTCGTCTGAACTCATGCGGCCGTGAAGAAAAGCCACTTGATTGCCAAATATATCATTTAAATTCATCTCCTCTCTCTCAAGAGAGGCCATAGAAGCGTTCTCGCTTTCTTCAATGGCCGGAAACACAATAAAAGCCTTTTCTCCGGTGTGAAAGCCCTCTCTTATCTCATCGTAAATCCTCGGGAGATCGGATGGTTTGACCAATTCTGTTTCGACGGGAATTCTTCCCGGTGGTTTATCAATCAAAAGGCTCCGTTTCATATTTGCAAACAGGAGGAGACTGAGTGTCCTGGGAATGGGCGTAGCACTCATTTGAAGAAGATGCACCTCTTTTCCCTTTTGATGAAGTTTCTCCCTCTGTGCGACTCCGAAGCGATGTTGTTCATCCGTTATGACAAGGCGAAGGTCACAAAAAGAAAATTCATCACTTAATAGTGCATGCGTGCCGAACACGACTTGCACATTCGCTGTGGCGACATTATGATAGACTTCTTTTTTGTCTTTCGACGATCCGCTTAAAAATCGCGTTGAAATGTTCGGAAAAAGCTCGCAAAAAGAATCATATTGTTGTCTTGCCAATATTTCCGTCGGAGCCAAGTAGGCGCTCTGCATCCCTCTTTTTGCCAGTTCAACCATGGGATAAAATGCTACGATGCTTTTTCCGGACCCGACATCGCCTTGCAATAACCTTCTCATGAGGTTTCCTTCAGATAGATCGGAACGAATTTCCTCCATCGCCCTCGATTGGGATTTCGTGAGAACGAAAGGAAGTGCTTTTGAAAATTCTTCGACGCTGTCAGGATGAATCTTTATTTTTTCTGTCGATTCCTCTTTTTTAATCTTTCCATCTAAAAGAAAACGAAAGAATTCTTCAAATATGAGTCTGTACTTTGCCCGCGCATACATCTCTCTATCCGTAGGAAAATGCATTTCAGAAAGAGATTGATCAAGTGGAAGAAGTCCCCAAGTTTCCAGGTCTTTTGGATCAAACATGTCCTTAGGGGGTGTTTTTAGGGCTTCTTTTAGAAATGATCTCCAGTCATTTGCGCGAAGGCCTTTTTTATATCGATAGATCGGCAATATCCGACAAAACTCCTCCACTTTATCGGCAGAGGCGAAAACCGGATGGATCATTTGGTAAAACACGCCTCGCTTTTGCAAGGTTCCATAGACCACATAATCTTTTTGGAAACGAAAAGTCTTTTCCAGATATGGACTTTGAAAGAAGATAAGAGTGACAATCGTTCCGGCCGTAGCCATCTGCACGCGCAGTAGGCTCTTTCTATTGAATCCGCTGCTCATGTCTTTTCCGATGACAGTCCCTATAAAAGAACCGGTCGCTCCATCTTTGAAGATCAGCTCTTCTGCTCTATTCTCATATGAGCGGGGGAAAAAGTATAGAAGATCCTCAATCGATTCAATCCCCAACTCACGAAGATATTTCGCCTTTTTTTCCCCGATTCCTCGGATAGAAGTCAGTTCCACGTTCTTCTCCAAAAAGAGACTCTTTCGAGCCTCTATTCCATGGATGCAATGTAATAGTACACCGGCTGGCCGCCGTCAAAAACATCGATTTCGAGTTTTGGATATTTTTTCATCAGTTCATCTGCCATTTTTTGTGTCTTTGCCGGATCGCGTCCCTCACCTGTATAGATAGTGATGAATTCAAAATGCTCCTGTTGTTCGCTAATCACTTTTTTGAGCACTCGCTCAGGAGTGCGATCGACACCGACAATCTTCCCGTCAAGAATCGCAATCGCATCTTTTTCTTTTATCGCAAATCCTTGAAGTTTTGTATTTCTGACGGAATAGGTCACCTGAAGTGTGGAAACATCCAAAGCACTGAGCATGAGCTCTAAATTCTCTTCGACATTTTTTTCAGGATCGAACAAGGTAAGAGCCGCTATGCCCTGTGGAATCGATTTAGAGGCAATCACATGCACATCCTTATCGCTCATAGACTGAGCTTGTTGTGCCGCCAAGAGAATATTCGAGTTGTTCGGCAAGATGATATAGTGGTCAGCTCTCGTGTTTTCGATACACTCCAGGATATCTTCCGTAGAAGGATTCATGGTCTGGCCTCCCTGTATAACTCGGGTGGTGCCAAGCTCGAGAAAGATTTCCCGAAGTCCATCGCCCGAGCATACAGCGATGACACAGTACTTTTCAGCTGGTGCAGGGCGCGAATTATGAATATCTACGCCCATGATCGTCTCATGTTGAATACGCATATTGTCGATCTTAACATGGAGTATTTCACCATATTCAAGAGATTCTTCCAGAACAAGTCCGGGNTGATTGGTGTGAATGTGGATCTTGAGGATGTCTTCGTCTTGAACAAAGACCATAGAATCACCTTGATCGACAAGATGTTCGCGCAAAGCAGTACTATCACTTTCATAGGCGCGAAGAATGACCTCCGTGCAATAGCCGAACTCAATGTCTACAGGTGTTTGCAAATGCATTGTTTCTTCGCTCTTTTCCTCTGTCTCCCTTACATCGTTTATCCGACCGTGGAATCCGTCCCTCATTCCTTCAAAAATACAGACAAGCCCGGCTCCTCCGGCATCGACAACGCCCGAAGTTTTCAGGACCGGCAGGAGCTCAGGGGTATTTTCAAGTGAAACTTGCGCCGCCTCAATCAATCGATCGAAAAAGGTGGCTATCTCCATAGAATCAAGTTCTTCGTGCTCGAAGGACTCAACACTCTCACGCAGGACCGTCAGAATTGTCCCTTCCACGGGTTGCATGACGGCTTTATAGGCAGTTTCAACGGCCTTTTTAAGTCCGTTATAAAAGTCGAGCGCCGTAAGAATGATCTTGCCTTCCGTACCTTTTGCCAGTCCTCCAAAAATCTGAGATAGAATGACACCACTATTGCCTCTGGCTCCCATAAGTGAGCCACGAGAAAAACTTTTGAGCAGTTCATCTACGCGATTGAATGTATGGGCATTCAAGCTTTTGTAAGCGGCTTTTAATGTCAGAGACATATTGGTCCCCGTATCACCATCGGGAACGGGAAAGACGTTAAGACCGTTCAGTCTCTCTTTATTCATATTTAGACCTGCGTAACTTTGACGAAGGATGTCCATCATCTTCTGCGCATCTATTTGAAACATACTCAAAGCTATTCTCCTGTATTGACGCCTTCGATACTCACATTGACAGATTCTACCGGAATATCTAGAAGGTCCTCGATTTTATATTTCACATTGTCCATAACATTGCGGGCAACGACACTGACTTTAACTCCATATCGAAGAATGAGAAAAAGAGTGACATTGACGCAATTGTCGACAATTTCAATTTTAACTCCCCGATTTGAAGGATCCATCTTGAGAAGGCTTCTCACCGATCCGGCAGACTTAGGGCTGAGATCGACAACGCCATAGCATTCAGATGCGGCCTTATAGGCAATTTCTTCAATAACTTCTTCTGAAATGACATGAATACCATGCTTATAATTTTTTATAATGCTCATTTTTCCTCCTGACTCGTACTATTCTATCATTAAACGCAAGATTATCATAGGAAAACCTTGTATTAAAAGATCTTTTTTGTTATGATACCAATGTTCTCTTTATAGTTTCTAAAGGAGGTGAGAATATGGCAAGACAATGTAGTGTCTGCGGTAAAGGAAATATCAGCGGCCATATGGTGTCTCATGCGCTCAATCATACAAAAAGAGTTTGGAAGCCCAATCTTCGAAACGTTCGTATTGTCAATGAAAACGGCAGTAAAACAAGAGCGCTGGTGTGTACCCGCTGTCTTCGATCCAATAAGGTGCGTCGTGCCCTGTAAATGAACAAACGGTATTGATACCGTTTTTTCTTTTTAATCCTTACTTTCAACGAGAAGCGCTTTACCGCTGTGAAGCATCACTTGAACAACTCTTTCTTCCCATTCATTGCTCAGTCCCAAGCTGCTTTCCGGGATCATTTCTTTTCTATCGAGCTCATATTTCGCGCCATTGATGGAGATGACCGAAGGAGACAGAGGAATAACGGAAAAATAGGAATAATCTCCCTTCTCAAGGGTGATTTTTTCTTTTAGCATGCGAATTCTATTGTGTGTATCCAAAAAATGCACGTCTCCGTCTGTCTGCGACAGAAGCAAAACAGAGCTTAAGAAATGGTCAAGACGTGTGCCATTGAAGCCGATTACGGTAAGGAGGCGGTAATGCAAACTCTGCGCATAAATAAGACCGGCTTCTAAATCCGTGAATCCTTTTTGAGCGGGAAAAACCTGAACGGTGACTTCCTGAGGGACTTCGCTCTGAATGGAATCCATATCTCCGAGTAGAATATTCGGCAGAACTTCAATTTCACGAAGATAGTCAAATCCTCGATCGAGCGCGATGACATAATCTGTTGAGAGAAGCAGTTTCTTTAAAAGAGAGAGATTGACATCACCGCCGGCGACGATCAATGCATTCATCGGCGCATATCCTCCATGATTTGCCCGGGATTCTCTTTTCCGAAAAGAGCGCTTCCAGCAACGAGAATATCGGCACCGGCTTGCGTGACAAGGGGGGCTGTTGACAGGTTGATCCCCCCATCAACTTCAATGAAGTAGGAAAGTTTTTGATCTTCTCTCATTTGATACAGGGTCCGAATTCGCTCAAGAGCTTCAGGCATAAAAGCTTGGCCACCATAGCCCGGTTCCACGCTCATCACTAATATCAGATCTACCTGGTCCAACCAAGGTTCAATTGAGGTTAAGGATGTTCCCGGGCGCAGCGATATGCCGCATTTTAAGCCTAAGTTCTTAATTTCCTGAAAATACCTTCCCGGATCTTCACATGCTTCCACATGAATTGTTATATAGTCCGCCCCTGCCTCAGCAAACGGACGGAGAAGATGATAGGGTTCATTGACCATCAGATGAACATCGATCGGAATGTATGCATATCTTTTGATATCAGATAGAATTTTGGGACCGAAAGACAAATTGGGCACAAATTGCCCATCCATTACATCGTAGTGCAGCCAATCAGCTCCGCTGTCTTGCATGAGATCGATTTCATTTTTTAAAAATGCAAAGTCTGCAGAAAGAAGCGAAGGTGCAATCCGTATCATAAATAATCCTTCCTCGATTGAAGTATATCCAGTAAAGTCAGATAATTCTCATACCGCTTAGGGTGGATCAAGCTGTTTTTCAGCGCAGTTTTTACGCCGCATTGAGGTTCCGGGGCGTGTAGACAGTTGTCATAACGGCATTCCTGCATAAAGGGAATAAATTCTTCAAAACACTCCCGGAGAAGAAGGGGATCAATATTATCGTTCAGATCGAGATTGCTAAACCCGGGTGTATCGACAATAAAAGTGTCCTCTTCAATTGGAAGAAGCTGTACATGGCGTGTCGTATGCCTTCCTCGCTTCAGCTTTGAAGAGATCTCCCCTACCTCGACTTCATGTTTTACACCGAATGCATTGAGAAGGGAGCTTTTTCCGCTTCCTGAAGGTCCGGATACTACGTGAATTCCTCCTCCAAGACATTGGCGCAGATCATCGATTCCCTGGCCGGTCAGCGCACTCACAAAGTGAACCGAATACGGCGTTAAAGAATAAATCTCTTTTGCCCTCTTTCTCTCTTCTTGATCGAGATCACACTTGTTGAAGACGAGAATGGGCTCAATCCCCTGGGAAATCGAATTGCATATCAGTTTGTCGAGCAGCAGGTAGTCAGGAACCGGTTGACTCAGACTAAAGACCATTAGGGAAGAAGAGATATTGCTGACTCTTGGACGCAAAAGAAGATTATCTCTGGGATAAATAGAGATAATCGTTCCCTCCATGTGGAGAATATCCGGTTCAAAGTCGACCTTATCCCCAACAGTAGGGGTGATGTTTTCTAAACGAAACAGCCCGCGCGGCTTCGTCAAGTAGATGTCTCCGGCGCTGTACACATGATAATATCCGGCCATGGCCCGAACGATTCTTCCCTGCTTCACTGTGTACTATAATCCTTTATTGCCACTCCGTCGACAAACAAGCGATACGTGTACCCATTTAACACTTCAAGAGTGACGCTGAATTCTCCTGCACTCTTTTCATGTGTCCTGGCGTACGTCGGCTCTTCCGCCTCATTTCCATCTTTGTCATAGGCAAGAATGGCAAGGTAATAACTGTCGTTTGTTTCGGCTGTGGGTGTAAAAGTAAACGTCAACGTCGTCGTAGTTGGCGTTGGTTCTGTCGGCTCTTGCGGTTCCTCCGGTGGTTTCGGCGGTTCTTCTTGTGCCTCTTTGCCTCTGCTGACGACAAGGTATATGCCTGATCCGTCAGGCACTTCCTGAGTCGGTGGAAGAGATTGTCGAATAATGCACAGTTCAGGTACGGTATCCGAATATTCATGATTGATTCCGCGGATCGGAATGTTGGCTTCATTGAGCATTTGCGTGGCTTCATTGATCTCTTTGCCCACGACATCGGGGACGATCAATTTGACCGGCTCTTCTCCCTTGCTCAGAACGATGTCAATGACCGTGTCAGGAGATACTTTCGTCTCTGCGGGAATCGATTGAAAGATGATTCGATCTTTTGGAATTTCCGGATCAAAATCCTCTTTCACTTCCCCGATTAAAAGGGAGGATTCCTCAAGCACGTTCATGGCCTGCTCCTTCGTGAGCAGGAGTAAATCCGGAACGACGACCATTTCATTTCCCTTACTGACAATCAACTCGACACGAGAACCGGGACGCATCATCGTATCTTTTGCCACGCTTTGGTCGATGACGTATCCTTTGGGAAATTCAGATGAAAAACGCGCTTGTATGACAGCCGCTTTTAAATGGCTATCGTTTAAAACAGCCATCGCGTCTTCGTAAGGCATGCCGACAATATATGGAGCAGGAGTCAATGGTTGACTGGTGCGTTGCTGGAATTGAGGGATAAAAATGGCTAAAGCCGTTATCGCGGCAAGCAATACACCCATAACTACATAGAAGATGACCCCGGAAGAGCGCGGCGGCTGATACGCAGGTTCAAGTGGAATCGCAGGATCCTGGGAGCGGTAGGAGACCGGTCGATCCGAGCTCATCAACCTATATAAACTTTCGAGATCGCGCCGCATAGCAAGCATGCTGGAATAGCGCTTCGTAGGTTCTATCGAAGTCGCCCGCATAATAATATGTTCAAGTCGAGAACTGATGGCTGGGTTCATTTTTCTCACAGGGGGGAGTGGTTCTTTCAGTTTTCGATACGCAGCGGTGACGGGAGAGTCCTGACTAAAAGGAACTTCACCGGTAGCCAACTCATATAGAACAACTCCGAGAGAGAAAACATCGCTGCGAGAATCCATATGAACACCCTGAAGCTGTTCAGGAGCAGCATAGCGAAGGGATCCCATCACCTCCTGATTTTTAACGAGGGTCGCATCAGAAGTCACTTTTGCAATGCCAAAATCAGTCAATTTAGGCTCATATTCACTTGTCAGCAAAATATTGTCGGGCTTGACATCACGGTGAATGATGCCGTTGGAATGAGCATGCTGCAGGGCGCCGGCGAGCTTAATAGCAATGGCGATGATCTCTCTTTCCCTTAAAGGTTGAGCAAGAGAGTGGACAAATTCTTTTAATGTGGGGCCCTCGACATATTCCATGACAATATAGCGCTCACCGTCTTCATCAAATGAATCATAGACTTGAACGATATTTTTGTGATTAAGCTGTGCGATCGCCGCTGCCTCATCAAGCAGAGCTTCTGAACGCACATTTTCCTGTTTTTTCAGTTTTTTGATCGCTACATTTCTTTTGAGCTGAGAGCAGTATGCTAAATATACCGTCGCCATACCGCCGTTTCCGAGCTCTTTTAATATTTTATAACGATCCTGCAAAATTGAATTAATCATAACTTCCCTTTACCACTACTACCGCAATATTATCTTTCGCACCGCTTTTGAGTGCCGTGTCTACGAGTTTGGCGGCGATCACATCACTGGGCTGATCTAAAAGAAGAATTTCCAGGATCTCACCATTGGTGAGCTGATCGGTCAATCCATCCGTACAGAGCAAAAGTGTATCCTCATCCCCCATCTGAAACTTTTTGAGATCTCCCTTCACTCGCTCGTAGGCGCTAAGAGCTTTAACAAGCACATTGCGCTTAGGGTGAACCCGTGCCTGTTCTCTATTGATGACTCCGTTTCTGAAGAGAATATTGACAAGGGTATGATCCTCCGTCATCTGATAGAGGATGCCTCCGCGAACAAGATAAGCTCGTGAATCACCGATATGCATTAGGTAGACAGTCCCTTCGACAATGAGAGCACATAAAAATGTGGTACCCATATCTTTGAAGTTCTCATTGCGGTCGATCGCGTCACGCATTCTCTTTTGAATCTCCAGAGTCAATTTTTCACTTAATTGTTCATCAAGAGATTCTGCGCCTCGCAAAAGTTCTACCGCTGTGGAAACCGCAATCTTGCTTGCCGTTTCCCCTCCTTGATAGCCACCCATTCCGTCTGCCACAATATAAAGACCCTTCCTTCCATCTGAACAGAAGAAAGAATCGTCATTTTTAAGACGATAGCGTCCAATATTGGTGATGCCGAAACTCCTCATTATCTCATCCTTTGCATCACAGCCCCAAAAAAGCCGTCACATTCGTCGAGCCAAGGATACGTTCGAAAATATTTCTCCGCGTTCGACTTCGCAACATTAAAAGGGTTGTACAGAGAGAAGCTTTTATTTGCACGCAAAAAAGATTCAATCTGTAGCGAGCCTTCTTGATTAAGTATACTACAAGTCGAATAAATCAAAAAGCCTTGGTTTTTTACATAGTTCGATGCTGTCCGTAGAAGGCTCTTTTGAATTGCCGAGTTATACTCGAGACGTTCCCTTGTAATCCTTTGACGAAGATCTGCATGTCGTTGCAACAAGCCGCTGGATGTACATGGCGCATCGAGAAGGACGATATCATACTTTTCGTGAAAAGCCGGATGATCCTCTAATCCATCCAGCTGATAAACATCGGCATCTATCTTAACACGCCGGAAATTTTGCTTCATGGTAATAAGCCGATCTTGACTGATGTCACAAGAAGTCAGACGTATTTCAGGAATTCTATTTTTTATGCAGATTGATTTTCCTCCCGGCGCTGCGCAGAGATCAAGTAGACGTTCTCCGTGCGGCACCCACTCACAAAGCATCTGTGAAGCATGTCCCATAATATAAAAGCTTCCCTCTTGAAATCCCGGCAGAGAGGCAACATCAACAGAGTCTTTACAAATTCGCAACCCGGCATAGGTTCCACTTAAGAGGTTGGAATTCACTCCGTTGCTAGAGAGTTCTTTTTTATATTCTTCCCGACTCTGATGGATGACGCAAAGATCGAAAGCAGGCTTCTTCTGCGCAAAGCGATAATATGCTTCGACTTCTTCGGGGCTGAACTGTTCTAAAAGCATTTCCGTCAACTCTAGATGAACAGAGAATTGCATAGACAATCTTTCAGGTAGGGGCTTCTCCTGAAGAACTTTGTCAATCAACGCATCTTTTTCTCTTGCCAGTCTTCTGAGTATCGCATTGGTTGCTGACGCTCTGTGAGGCGATCGCCTTTTCATCAGCTGAACAACTTCATTGACGATAGCATAATCGGGTCGATCCAGATACATCACCGCATAGGCGCCGATAAGAAGATAAAAGTATTCTTCCCTTCTGTATTTCTTTAAGGGAAGAGTCGATAATATGTGAAGAAGGGCGTCCAGCAGAGCTCGATTCTCTCGGATGCCCTTCAGCATATGTTCAAACATAGCTCCGTCAGACTTATCACGTTCATGCAAAAGAACGTCGTTGATCAAAATCGACGGATCGCTCTCCATTTTTCGAAGAAATTTGTTCAACCGCTCGTATAGCTTCAACGGCGCCTTCCACTCAAGCTGAGCAAGCGCACCAGGTTCGCTATTGAAGAAAGAGCTGCAACGACATAAGTCAGGGCCGCCGCCTTTAAAACCTTTTTAGCCGCCGGGGCTTCTTCTATCGTCAGCACTCCGTTTTCCTGAAGAATAGCCAGCGCTCTCGTCGATGCATTAAATTCAACCGGAAGAGTAATCAACTGAAATACGACGACCATTCCAAAGAAAAGAATTCCCAGATTGGTCAGAAAAGGCAACGAGAGAATGATGCCGAGCATAAACAACAACATCCATACATTTGAACCAAAACTGACAACGGGAAAGAAGTTGTTACGCAGACGCAGAGCCTGATATCCTTCCGCATCTTGAATCGCATGGCCGATTTCATGAGCCGCTACACTGACAGCTGAAATGGAGCGGGAATCATGAACTTCATTTGACAACCGCACAACATGTGTTCTTGGATCATAGTGATCAGAAAGCCCGCCGCCGGTCGCACGCTCGACGCGTACATCAAGGCCGTGGCGATCGATAAGCATCTGCGCAACCTCTGCGCCTGTCATACCCCTTGCAGGATATACTTTTGAATATTTGTGAAAAGTAGATTGAACATTGGATGATGCCCAAAACCCTAATAGAATAAATGGTAAAATAATCAAAAACGTCGAATCATACATATATCATCCTCCCAGTTTCGTCCCTTGTGATAGAGACGCCCCTCTTAAGAAATCTGCCACAGGCATAGCCCGTTTTCCGGGTCGCTGGATGATTTCTATAGAAAGTACGCCATCTCCCGTAGATACATATATACCCTCATCATTTACTTCACTAACGACTCCCGGTAGCTCGTCGGAAGGCGACTTCACGGAAGCGGCAAGTATTTTCAGACGGATATCTCCCCAGAATGTATATGCATTCGGATAAAAAGCTCTGATTTTTCTCACAAGTATTTCTGCGGATTCTTCCCAATCCAATAAAAAAGATGATTTGTCGTATTTCCCGCAATAAGAAGCTTCTCCTTCTTGAGGGGTTAGAGGAACTTCAACACCGCTTTTCCACGCCTCAAAAAGATCGGAAAGAAGAGTCAAAGAGGCCGGTATCATTTCCTCAAAAATTTCTTCCGTATTCTTTCCTTCAATTGAAAAAGAAATCCGACCATAGACATCCCCGGTATCGAGTCCTTTATCCATCTTCATAAGTGTCACACCGCTGATGCTCTCGCCGGCAAGAATAGCATTTTCTACAGGAGAGGCGCCTCGATACTTAGGCAAGAGGCTTGTGTGGATATTAAGAGCACCCCTAGGAGCCATATTCAATAAATTTTCAGGCAATAACATGCCGAATGCGGCGACAACAAATACTTCGGCTTGAAAAGAGTCAATCTCCTTTAAAAAAAGCGGATCTCGCAATGAAGACGGAGTCAACGCGGGTATTTTATTCTCTAACGCCCATTTTTTTACCGGACTCGGCATCAAACGATGCCCTCTTCCCCTGGGGCGATCCGGTTGTGAGACGACGCAGACAATTTCATAATTTTTATGCAGACCTTCTGCAATCTGACGCGAAAAATCAGGAGTGCCAAAAAAGACAATTCTCACGACTCCTCCTCTGTTTCTTCTTCTACAACATATTCACGCGTCATCTTATCCGTAAAGAGGATTCCGTCAAGGTGATCCATTTCATGACAGAGGACACGAGCAAAGAGACCCTCGGCCTCAATGGTGATCTTTTTGCCTTCGAGATCATACCCTTCCACCGTCAATTTTTCCGGGCGATTTACGTATCCGCGAATAACTGTGACACTCAGGCATCCCTCCACACCCTCTGACTCTCCTTCCGAGCAGAGAATTCGAGGATTGATGAGGACGCCGGGGCCGCTCTCATCATAGAGATCATATGTCAACATGCGTCTTAGTTTACCGACTTGAACAGCGGCAAGTCCCACTCCCATTTCTGCATGCATAGTTTCTATCATATCCTCCGCAAAAACGCGAAGCTTTTCATCAAAAACCTCTATAGGGCGTGATTGTTTTCGTAGAATCGGATCTTCGTCTTTTCGAAGCTGTAGTATTGCCAAAACGACCTCCTGTGTCTAATAAAGTATGTATTCCGGATCGACACGATAATGCAATGTAGAAAATTGTCGACTCAGAGACATCAAAAACTCGCTCTCCGGTCTTCTGTCACGGGGAAAGCGTAAGAGAATTCTTCGTTCATGCCGTCCTTTATAAAAAGGATAAATCGGTTCATATGATACCACATCCAGATCGACATATTCATTTAAAAGCAATTTTCGCGCTTCTTCCTCATGTCGATGGATTTTCTCCCGGCTCTCATCAATGAAGCGCATCATTATCTCTGAATGAAAAGGAGGAATTCCCTGTTCTCTTCTTATCCGGATTTCTTCTTCATAAAAACCCCACAAATCTCCTCTCATAAGTGAGGAGATGACATAATTATCGGCTGATCGGCTTTGAAGCATCGCTTCTGCGGGACCGGCTCTTCCGGCTCTAGCAAAGAAGTGATACAGCCTGGAAAATGTCTTAATGCCTGCCCGATGCTCAGGAAGAAACAGCGTCGATTGAGCGTCAAGAGCGATGGCGAGGGAAAAATCTCCCTCAAAACCTCGTGTGACGAGCTTGTTTCCAAGAAGAATGTCGAATTCCCTCTTTTGAAGTCTTTTTTCCCATTTTTCAAAATCTCCGGTTCCCCTTGTCGTTGAGTAATCCATTCGCTCAATGACGGCATCCGGAAAATATCTTTTGAGGTCCTCTTCGATCTTTTCGATTCCACTGCCCTCATATGAAAATTCAGTTGCCGCACATTCAGAACATGGTAATTGAATGTCTTCAAGACGTCCGCAACTCATGCATCGCAATTGTCTGCGTGCTCGAAAATATACAAGCGGTCTATGACATCTCTTACATCGAAGCGGAGAGCCGCACTGTCTACAAAATACAGTTGAAGCGTATCCTGCACGAGTGCTTAGGAGAATGGTTTTTTCTTGATTCTTAAGATTTTTTGCAATTGCCTGAAGAGCTTCATCAGATACTGTGCCGTCATATGGGTGCGGAGCCAAGGAAGGGATCGGTCCTGCATGAATGAGATAAGGCTTTCTTAAAAGATGACTCGTCATGTCCTCTTCAAAAAGAAGCTCGACAGGCGGAGTGGATGAGGCAAATACCGTCTTTATATGGAGTCGGCGCGCAAGCACACAAGCGGCTTTTCTTGCATCATAGGCCGGATGTTCGCTTATGTATTCATCTTCTTGGGCTTCATCGATGAGAATGAGTGCGAGATCTTTAAAGGGAAGAAGCAGGGCTCCCCTTGTTCCTAAAAGCACATCAATGTGTCCGGACTGCCAGTCGTCCCATGTTTTTGAAAGTTGAGTGGATGTCATCCTCCCTTGATAGATGCCGACTCTCGAACCAAAATGATTTCGATAGATGGGTGCACTTGCCTGTAAAACGCGATTGTCTGGAAAAAGGACCAAGACCTTTTTAGAATCCATCAATGCGTCTTCTACAAGATGCAAAAGAATATGACTTTTTCCGGATGCACTTACTCCCCAGATAAGATGAAGCGGATGGGTTGAGGAGACAATATCTTTAAAAACAGAGTCCTGTTCCTCTGAAAGAGAAGAAGGACTCCGCAAATGACAACAGTATTTTTCTGTCGACAGACGAAACGATCCCTCCTCGGAAAAGTAGCGGCGTTGAGTTGACGCTATAGTTTGTGCAGGAATCGATTCAGGATATGCGGCTAGGAGATCTTCGACGATTCTTCTTCTTGCGTGAAATCGTTGGGGAATTCGCGCATGAAAACACGTCAAATCTTCTTTAGACAAGACGGTTGACAGATAAAAAGGCTCTCGCAAAAATCTGGCAAATAGATATCCGTCACGGCACATCTGTGCAATCAACTCATCATTTTTTCCGCCGCTCTCTTTGTAAGCAAGAGCGATCTCCTGTGGAATCGGTCTTCCCGTTTTTTCCAAGATACGTTTTCTTTTTGTTTGAATTCGTTTCGGCAGAGCTAAGCGGAGCATATCGCTTCTCGGTGCAAGATAATAATCGCTCAGCTCGATGAGAAGATCGAGCCTTTCCGGACAGATAGAAAAGAGAGGCTTGTGTGAAAGGATGGTTTTGATTCGTTTTCCTTCGTTTGATGTATTTGTGATAACGGCACTTTTTTTAACATTAGCGACGCCGAACGGGACCTCTACGACGTCGCCCTTACTAAAAAGATATTGACTCTTATAGGTGTAGACTCCGTCATAAGAGGCGACGCTATCGAGCAGACAGACATCATAGTAATTCATTCTTTCGGTTTCCAGTAATCGGAGCTGAGAAGTGTGAGAACATCCTGGCCTACTCTGCATGTCTCGGCTGTGATGATGGCATTGAGTTTTTCAATCGATTCCTCGAGTTTGTCATTGATAATAAAGTAGTCATAGCGTTCCAAATAGTGAATTTCTTCCAGAGCGCTATAATATCTTGTTTCAAGACTCTCTTGCGTCTCTGAATCTCGCCTGATGACCCTCTGGCGCAATTCTTCCAAGGAAGGAGGCAGGACAAAAACGAAGATGGCATCAGGGTAGATTCTCTTGATTTGAAGCGCTCCCTGATAGTCAATTTCGAGAATAATATTTCTACCCTCGTTGAGTGCTCGGAAGACAGGTTCTTTTGGAGTGCCATAGAGATTCCCATAGATCTCCGCCCATTCGAGATATTCTGAACGGCTGATATTGTCTTCAAACTCTTCTCTTGACAAAAATTGGTAGCTTCCCCGTTCAACTTCACCTTTGCGTGGGCTGCGACAAGTAGCCGATATGCTTAGGAATATATCATCTCGCCTTTCAATGATGCCTTTGACCATGCTTCCTTTCCCCGCGCCGGATGGACCGCTGAGGATGAATAAAAGTCCTTTTCTCTCTAACATTTATCTACTCCAGATTCTGCACCTGCTCCCGAATCTGTTCCAGCAGGCTTTTCATTTCAATCACCTGATGGCTGATGGGATACCCCGATGCTTTACTGCCGATAGTGTTAATTTCCCGACCCAATTCCTGTGCCAAAAAATCGAGCTTTCGTCCGATACTTCCTGCGTTGTGGAGGATCGTATCGAGTTGATTTAGATGCGAATCCATTCTCGTCAGTTCTTCTGTGATATCCTTTCGCTCAGCATAGATGGCCAGTTCCAGCTCCAATCTCTCTTCGCTGAGGAAATCTTCTCTTTTTAGCATATCAGATATCCTCTGCTCCATGGAATCCCTATATATAGACAAGATAGTAGGAGACATCTCTTTGACAGTTTTCAGTGCATCTCGAAGACATTCAGCCATGGACAAGATCTGCGTCTTGAGGTGTTCCCCCTCTATGGCACGCATGTTCTTCAGATTCGACAGCGCTTCTTGCAAACTTGCCAGAAGTGGCTCTTCCAGCTCTTGTGGATCGCTGATATCCTCAAGCTCAAACAGATCCGGCAGAGAAGCCAGAGTCAAGGGATCCGGTCTTGAGACCGTCTTCCCCTCAATATAAAGCTCTTCAAATATTTGCAGATACTGCTGAAGGAGATCTCTTTTGACGACTAATCGCGAATTTTGCTCATTGAAACGACGCAGTTCAATATAAATATCCAGTTTCCCCCTCATGACTTGAGAAGAAATCAAAGATCGCATTTTATCTTCAAGAGCAAAGAGAAGTTTCGGCATTCGAAAATTCAGATCTAAATATCGATTGTTGAGACTGCGGATTTCAATCTTTAGTTTCAGCGTGTCGCTTGCATAGATACTTCTTCCATATCCTGTCATGCTATAGACGCGGTTCATCAACTGCCTCCTTTGCCAGGTAATATGCTCCTGTAATGCCCGCATCATCGCCTAAGCAACATCGAACAAAACGAACGCCGCCGCTGAGAGCCGGCATGGTATGCGAAAGCATCTTGTTATGTAGTTCTTCACAAATATCTTCATAAAAGGACTCCATCACCCCACCTCCGAGAATAAACAGTTCCGGGTGAAGAAGTGTATTCAGTGTGCCCAATGTCACCGCCAATGCTCGGACGCTCCTTTTGATCACCTTCTTCGCGAGGGGATCACCTTGTTTCCATGCATCATATAAATCATTGGTGTGAAACATCTGTCCCGGTGAAATGCATTCAAAGAGCGACGAAGAGACCCCTCTCTTTTGTTCTTTCTCGATGAAATGAAGCATTCCGATTTTGCCTGCCTCTGTCTCAGCGCATCCAATTCTGCCGCATCCGCAGAGTATATTGTTGTCTTTATAGGGTATATGCCCGATTTCAGCTGCCGCTCCTCTTCCCGTATAAAGCTTTCCATCAAAAATAAATCCTCCACCCAACCCTGTGCCGACGAACACACCGATCACATGCTTTTCGTTGTATCCGGCGTGTCTCCATTCTCCGTAGACAGCGAGGCTGACATCATTGCCTAATAAAACAGGGACTTGATATCTATCCTCCAATAGTTTGGAAAGATTCATATTCTCAAAGGGAACATTTGAACACATCTGAACATATTTTCCATCTCTGACGACACCGGGAATAAGAACGCCCATAGATTTGACATCACTTTGAAACAATTCATCGATGACGCCGTAGAGAGTTTGCAACACGGCCTCCCTGCCGCGATGTGCTCCCGTCTTGACTTTGTGACGGCTGAGAATTTTGCCGTCTTCGTTAAATAGAGAGCCCAAAATTTTCGTGCCTCCGATATCGACTGCTATATACTTACTCATGATGACCTCTCAACCGTTCGATTAGTTGGAAATAAGAATGAATGTGATAATCCGATTGATCGCTGACTTCGTTCCAGTTGCCAAGATGAGCGTCGTAAACAGCCACTGCTCTCATCCCGGCTCTTTGTGCTCCTTCTATCCCGGAGAGAGTGTCTTCAAATACCAGACAGCGTTCAGGCTCGACACCTAACTGCCTCGATGCTTCCAAAAACACATCCGGTTCAGGCTTTGCGACCCCGACCTGATCACTGGTGGAGATGCTTGAGAAGCAATGCAGAATGCCTTTGTGACTGAGAACATCATGAACAAGGTCGTGATCGTTGCTCGTTGCAAGAGCCATCGGGTATCCGTATGATTGAGCAAGTCTCAAGAAATCGAGACTTCCCTCTTTCCAATCGAGGTGGAAATATTTTTCACGAACCATCTCGGACCATTCAGAGACCATGCTCTCTTGACTTTCATTTAAGCCAAAACGTCTTTTAAAATAGATCGCACAGTCATTGAGTCCCATTCCTTCTATGTCTCTTTGCAAATCGTCCGGACAACGGATCCCGCGAAGAGCTAAAAACTCGACATCGACTTCGTACCATAAGCGCAATGAGTCCACTAAAGTCCCGTCAAAGTCAAAGATCAACGCTTCTATATCTTTAAACAATCACAATCTCCTTAAGTTTAAAATCCAGAAAGTCGCACGCCACTAAGTGGAAATTTACTCCGCTAAACATACCCTGAACCGCATTTTCCCACGAATCACGATCATGAAGATGGCCGTAGACGACCTCTTCAACATTATTTCCTTTTATCAATTGCAGAAAACCGTTATCCTCCATATTTTTCACAACAGGAGGATAGTGCATGGCGACAATCTTTCGCGTTATCAGCGGGTCTTGCGAAGCTTGAAGAAGAGATCTCTCAAGCCTCATCATTTCTCGCCGATATATTTTTGCATCTTCCGGCGGAAAATCCTCAGATAGTGGAAGAAGCCAGCCACGCGTTCCGCAAATAGCCACATCATCAACTCTATAATAATTGTTATAGAGAAAAAAAATCGATTTAAATCGTTGGCTCATTTTTGAAGTCGATTGCCACCAATAATCATGATTTCCCTTGATGAACACTTTTTTTCCTGGAAGTGCGTCAATCCAATTCAAGTCTTCCATCGCTTCATCAAGCCGCATTCCCCATGATATGTCGCCGGCAACAATGACGATGTCATCCTCGCCCACACGCGAGGTCCAATCCCTTTCAATTTTTCGATGATGATCGATCCATCCCTCCCCAAAAATCTCCATTGGCTTATCGAGAGAAAATCCAAGATGCAAGTCGGCAATCGCAAAGATTCTCCTCATCTGGGTTCTCCCGAGAGACACGAGTTGATCTGCTCATAGAGTTCTTCGAGACGTTCCGTTGAAGACAGATCCAGAATGGCATCGAGTCTGGACTGGAAATGGGCAGCCAGATCATAATCACCGACTGCGCTTAATAGCTGCAGTTGCGCATTGATATTATGAACGGCCATCGCATTTTGCTTAAAAAGTTTCTGCGCACTTTTGATTTCTTCTTTCAATTGCTGCATCTCCAGATCCAAGGCCCATACACTTGCCGCTGCGCTTTGAAGCCTTTTGCGAACAGACAAAGGAACTTGATTTTGGTATTTATAGTTTAAAGAGTGTTCAATGATGGCCCAGAAATTCATTGCCAGAGTGCGAATTTGAATCTCGGCAAGAATTTCGCGATAGCCGACAGCCGAGTAGACCGGATAGGAAATGACCAAATGGTAGCTTCTATACCCGCTCTCTTTCTTATCTCGAATATAATCTTTTTCATATAAAATCGTAAAATCTTTTCCGTCCCGTTCTCGCAGGAGCTCAACGACGTGATAAATATCTCCCAGTAATTGACACATAATGCGGATACCGGCAATATCTTCCATCTTCTCCGCTATCTCTTCATACTCGATTCCAAGACGGCGAGTCTTTGACAGAATGCTCGAGACTTTCTTCACTCTGCCTACGACAAACTCGATGGGAGAATATTCCCCCAAATCATCGTATCCTCTCCTGAGATGTTTAAATTTTACTTTTAGCTCTTCTACCGCCTGTTCATACGGGATGAGAAACGTATCCCATTCGCGAATGTCCTTCACTTCATACCTTTCTGTATTTATGAGCTGAAACCGGGGAAAGACTGCCTTCCATTGTCAGTTTCTTTTTTTTATAGGATAATTATATAATATCAGCGTCAAACGAGAAAGAAGGTTTCCTTGGCAATCAAAGCATATCGTAAAAAAAGCCCTCTATCTTATACATTGGGTGCCTATCCGACAATGGAGCTCATACTTCATGCCCCTGAACTTATTCAAGGGATCTATATCCATCCCAAAATCGATCCCCCGCTTCGCGATAAAATGACTGAGCACGCCAAATCTCTCAATAAGCGCGTCATCGAGTCATCCTCTATTGAAAGATTAAGTGGAAAAGGAAATACTTTTGTCGCGGCTTCTTTCATGAAGCAACAACAAACTCTAAGCGAAAAGAATCCCCATCTCGTCCTCGTTGAGCCGTCAAATTATGGCAATGTTGGGACGATACTTCGCAGCGCTCTCGGATGGGACTATCGAGATATTGCTCTTGTCGAACCGGCCGCCGACCCCTTTCACCCGTCATGTGTGAGAGCCTCTATGGGTGCACATTTTCGTCTGCGCATCCGGCTGTTCCCTTCAATTGAAGTATATCAAAAAGAATATCCCGATCATCAGCTGTGGAGTTTAATGACAAGAAGAGCGCAGTATCTCGAAGAGGTCGAGCATTTTGCTCATCTTCACAGCCTGATTCTCGGAAATGAAAGTAGAGGTCTTCCTGATTATTTTGCCGACTTCACGTCTCCTCTGACGATAGACACAACGGATGCTATTGACTCACTCAACATCACACTGGCCGCCGCCATTGCTATGCACTATGTCTATACGAAGAAAAGACCTATCCGCAGATAGGTCAGATCAGTCTTTCTTTTAAGAACTCCGGTGTTTTATCTTCGTCGTAGCTCCAACACAGGAGCAATTTTGCTTCATTATTCCTAGAAAGCCTGTCCAAAACTATCAAAAAATTCTGCAGATCTTCTTCCGGAAGATCCGATAGATAGTTGACTCCATCTATAAAAATATGTTCAATATCATAATCGCAACTAAGTAACCCGCACAAGAATCCATACAGCGTCTCGATGCGATGAATATTAAATGGCTCCATATTGATAAAGCGTACATTGCGATCCAATTCAAAAATATTGCGATTGTCGTCATCGATGAAATAGATCGTTCCATGCGGATCTCTAGCAGCATCATTTGCTATCTGAATGAGTCTCTTTGTTTTTCCTGACCCTTTACCGCCTGCTAATACTTTTACCATCATTTCTCCTTGTGTTTTCTTCCAAGACGCTGTTGCGCAACTGTCCGCAAGCGCCCTGTATGTCTCGTCCCATTTCTCTTCTTATTGTAGCATGAATCCCCACGGCTTCAAGTGACTTCTTGAAGTGCTGCAGCCTTTTAGAAGAAGAAGAAACAAGGCCTAGCTCTTGCGTGGGATTGAGACTGATTAAGTTGACATGAGCTCCTTTCCCTTGTAAAAGCTGAATCAACATCTGCAGATCTTCTTTCGTATCATTGACTCCCTCGATCAGACTGACTTCAAAGCTCACGCGTCGTCCTGAGATCGCTTGGTAACGAAATGCAGCCTCTGCCACACTCTGTATATTCCATTTTTTAGCTATTGGCATCAGTTCGGAGCGGATTTCTTGCCTTGCACTATGAAGACTGACCGCAAGGGTCAAAGGANGTCCCCAAAGGATGAGTTGCTCGATTCCGTCAACCAATCCGGACGTCGAAATCGTAACATTTCGCCAAGACATGTCTTGACCTTTAGGGTGAGTGAGTATATCGAGAAATCCCTTTACTTCCTCAAGATTATCCAAGGGCTCTCCGCTTCCCATCAGCACTAAATGCGTGATCTTCTTTCCAAACTCACGCTGGGCAAGATAAAACATCTGAAGCATCTCTGAACGAGAAATGTTTCTGACCTTTCCTCCCAAAGTCGACGCACAAAAACGACATCCCATCGCACATCCCACCTGAGTAGANATACAAAAACTCAGTCCGTGGCGATACGAGAGGAGCACGCCTTCGACTATATTGTTGTCAGGCAGCTGAAAGAGAATCTTTTTTGTCTCGTCCTCTCGCGAGGATATCCACCTATTAATATGAACGGATTCAACCGGAAATTCCTCGGAGAGTCTTTTGCGCAGAGAGAGAGGAATGTTGTCCATTTCAGAATAATCCCATATTCCTCTATGATGAAACCAGTGAAAGAGCTGACGCACTCGAAAAGGCGCCAGCCACTCAATGGGATGATCAAACCATTCTTCTTCTCGAAAAGAAAACAGATCCATCAATACCCTCGCCTCATATCAACTTCAGAAGGCAACGCGTCTCCCTTGATAAACGACTTTAAATTATCGTAGATATTTTCAAATCTCCTGCGGTCAACTTGTGAAGAACGGAAGGAAGTATGGGAGCTGACATAGACATTTTCCATCTTCCAGAAAGGGTGATCTTCGGGAAGAGGCTCGACCTCAAATACATCAAGATGGACGGCGCGAAATTTCGATGCCATTTCCTCCAAGGCGCGTTGATCGATGACGGATCCTCTCGAAATATTGATGAAGACCGCCCCCTCTTTCATCTTCTCTATCAAAGATCGATCGATCAATTTTTCAGTCTTATCTGTTCCCGGCAGGACGACGACGATAATGTCAAAGTTTTCGATCTCTCCCTCGAGCTCTTCAAAGGAAAGAATCTTCGAAAAAAATTCACTGCTCTTTCCGCTTCGATTGACGCCGAATATATCGACTCCAAAAGCGGACAATCGCTTAGCTCCTTCTTTGGCGATATTTCCAGTACCGATGAACAAAACACTTTTTCCATACAATTCATCGATGTCAGCATCCTGCTTCCAAATTTGCTGAGCCTGCTGCTGATATACTTTTCGAGTATTCTTGTAACTTTCAAGAATTTTGGCGACGATCCATTCGCCGATGGGGATAGCAAATCCCTTCGGGTTATTTGCCACTTTGATCCCCCGATCGATGACTTCCTGGGGAACGTGATTAAATCCGGTAGAACCGAGCTGAATCAATGTTAGATTCGGCATGCTCGAAATATCGAGATGTGCAAAAGCATCGTAGGTGACTAATATATCAGCGCTGAGATGCTCTTGCGTGAATGGCCCAGATTCTCTCGTCAAATAAATCGTATACCCGAGTTCTTTAAGAGAGCGCAAGTCGCTCTCCTCTATCGACAATGTATAAAGAATCTTCATTCTCTTTGCTTCTCCTCGAATGCCAATAGATCATCGTACGTCAAAATTACCGAGCGGGCCGCAAAAACTTCATCGATTCGTCCGGTGGGTGTCGTGCTTGGTGCAGTTTTTAGAAGTTCGGGCGACTCTATCGCCTCTTTTGCTATCGATTTCATAGCGGTGGCAAATGATTCCAGGGTCTGCATACTCTCGGATTCTGTCGGCTCTATCATCAGCGCCTCTCGTACGATTAAGGGGAAATACACAGTCGGCGGATGGAAGCCGTAATCTAAGAGTCTCTTGGCAACGTCCAATGTTGTAGCGTCTCCAGGATTTTTAAGCCCCGCAAGAACGAATTCATGCATACATGTCAGATCGTGAGGAAGATCGTACTCATCCTTTAAAAGATTCATCAAATAGTTTGCGTTAAGGACAGCGTGCTCACTGCTTTCTCGAAGGCCGTCGGGCCCCATGGAGCGAATATAGGCATACGCTCTCAAAAGTACGCCGTAGTTTCCATAAAAACTCCTGAGCTTACCAATGGAATCAGGATAATCACCATTTAGCAAATATTTCTCACCTTCTTTTTCGATTCTCGGTACGGGAAGAAACGGCTCAAGAATCTTTTTGACGCCGACAGGACCTGCACCCGGCCCACCGCCCCCATGTGGAGTGCTGAACGTCTTATGAATATTAAAATGCATGACATCAAATCCCATGTCTCCGGGTCTGGCTTTGCCCATGATCGCATTCATGTTTGCACCGTCATAGTAAAGGAGACCTCCGGCATCATGGACTAAATCGGCAATTTCTCGAACATGAGTCTCGAATAGTCCAAGAGTGCTGGGATTGGTCAGCATCAGTCCGGCTACTTTCTCATCGAGATGCTTTTTCAAATCATCCAAGTCTACGAGGCCATTTTCATCGGATTTGATCTCGACAAGCTCAAAACCGACCATCGAGGCCGTCGCCGGATTCGTTCCGTGAGCAGAGTCGGGTATTATGATCTTTACTCTTTCATATTCCCTGTTCTTCTCATGATAACTTTTGATCATCATCAAACCGGCCAATTCGCCGTGAGCACCGGCCGCCGGTTGCAAAGTCATCGCATCCATCCCTGCCACTGTACAGAGATCTTTCTGAAGCTCATAGAGAAGTTGGAGGGTCCCTTGAATGGTCTCTTCCGGCTGCAAAGGATGAATGTCGGTAAGCTGATGCATGCGAGAAATATCTTCATTGATCTTGGGATTGTACTTCATCGTGCAGCTGCCCAGTGGATAGAACCCGCCGTCAATGTGGTAATTGCCCTGAGACATATTGACATAGTGGCGCATCAATTCATTTTCAGATACTTCTGGCAAGGGTAGATCACTTCGAAGAGGGCTTCCCAATATATCGGCTTCAACAGGTGCAACATCAAGTGCCGGCATGCTGAAAGCGCGTTTTCCTTTTTTTGACAATTCAAAAATCAAAGTAGAATAGTATTTCATGCGCTTGCCTCCTTGACACAGGCGATATATTGATCCATCTCTTCCTTGGTCCTTTTTTCTGTAACAGCCACGAGTATTTCTCCCTCATGACCATATTCACCGAGATCCACTCCGCCTAGAATATTACGTTTCCGAAGTTCCCGGAGAAGATGCCCGACACAACCATTATACTTTAATCGAAATTCCTTAAAGAACGGAGAAGAATCAACTTCTTGGAATGCGCCGGTTTTGAGAAGACCGTTATAGAGATAATGCGCCTTGCTCAAACTTTGAGAGGCCACTTCGCGAAACCCGGATTTCCCGAGTGTATTCAAGTAAATAGACGCCGTCAAGGCATTTAACGACATATTTGAGCAGATATTACTCGTCGCTCTGTGTCGTCGAATGTGTTGCTCGCGAGCCTGAAGCGTGAGAACATATGCGCGTTTACCGTTTGTGTCTCGACTGATGCCCACCAGCCTTCCGGGAATCTTTCTCATATACTTCTTCTTGACAGCAAGAAAGCCAAAATGAGGTCCTCCAAAATTGTGTCCGTTCCCCAATGATTGGCCGTCTCCTACGACCAAATCGATTCCCAATTTACCCGGCGCCTCCAAAAGAGCCAGAGAAATCGGGTCCACACTTAAAACGGAAACCATTTTGTTGTCGCTACAAAATTCAGAAAAAGAAGAGACGTCATCCAGCGTCCCGAAGAAATTCGGATTCTGAACAAGCATTCCCGCCGTCTTCTCATCGACGAGTTCTTTTGCAGCATTCAGATCGGTCTTTCCTTCTTTAAGAGGCACAACGCGAATATCAACATTTCGATAGTGCAAATACGTTCTGATAACACGGAGAGTCTGTGGATGCACTCCTTCACTGATGAGAACATTGTCGCTTTTACGCTTATCTGATAACGCGATGAGCAAGGCTTCAGCGGCTGCGCTGGCACCGTCGTACATACTGGCATTTGAAATATCCATTCCCGTCAGACGACAAATGAGAGTTTGATATTCAAAAATGGCCTGAAGAGTACCTTGAGAAATCTCCGGTTGATACGGCGTGTAAGCCGTATAAAATTCACTTCTGGAGATGATGTGATCTATGATCAACGGTACAAAATGATCGTACACACCGGCTCCTAAAAAACTGGTCATCGTTGAAAGCGAAGAGTTCTTCTCCCCTAATTTACGAGCATGACGAAGAAGCTCTATCTCTGACATTGCCGGTGGAATGTCGAGTGGTTCTTTTAGACGAAGCTCATCAGGGATGTCGGCAAAAAGATCATCCATGCATGTTAGACCGATGGTCTCCAGCATTTTTTCCTTTTCACCGTCGCCTTTTGGGATATAGCGGTGAATCATCACTCTTCTCCAATGAAATCGTTGTATTCTTCCTCATCCATCAAATTCTCAAGATCATCTTCATCTTCAACGCTCATCTGAATGAGCCAGTTTTCCATCGCATCATCATTGATCAGTTCGGGCGAGTCTTCGAGCTCTTCATTAACGGCAACGACTTCTCCGCTGACCGGCGCAAAGATGTCGGAAGCGCTTTTAACCGATTCGACAACACCAAATGCCTCTCCGACCTCAAGCTCCGTGCCCACTTCCGGCAATTCCACATAGACGATGTCACCGAGTTGATCTTGGGCAAAGTCCGTCAATCCGACGTACCCTTTTCCGTCTTGTAATTTGATCCATTCGTGTTCCTTTGTGTAATAGACTTTGTTCATCATTTCCCCCTTATTTATTTTTAAGATAGTTCCTATCGACGATCATAGCAGGAATGCGCTTATTTCTCACCCCTATAGAAACCTTTTGACCCGGAGAGCGCTCCGATAGGCTGACACGCGCATTGGCAATGGCTTTGCCGAGTGTCGGCGACATATATCCCGTCGTAATAACTCCGATTTCATTTTCATCTTCATCATAGACAGGATAGCCTGTGCGGGCAATCCCCTTTCCTATTATTTCAAGACCAATAAGGTGTTGTTCGATTCCTTGATTGCGCATTTCTTTGACGGCTTGCGCTCCGATATAGTTGTCTCTGGTTTTGGAAATAAAATAGCCAAGACCAGCCTTTAATGGAGAAACTTCCTCACCGATTTCATTACCATACAGAGGCATCGATGCCTCAAAACGCAGTGTGTCCCGGCAACCAAGTCCGGCAGGCTGAAGATTCTCGCCTCCCTCTTCGATCAAGGCATCCCATACTTTTTGAATGTCTTCGGCGGGAGTATAGATTTCAAAGCCGTCTTCACCGGTGTACCCCGTGCGTGAAATGAGCGCCCTCGTATTAGCCAGTGGAATATCATCTACGAAATGGAACGGCTTAATGCCGGTAAGATCAATGGGCACGAGCGCCTGAAGTATCTTCTCAGCCATGGGTCCTTGAATGGCGACTTGTCCGATTGCATCCGAATTATTGTCCACAATGACATCATACTCTCCGGCATATTTCATCATCCACTCATAATCTTTATCCGTATTGGCAGCGTTGACAACGAATATAAAGTAATCATCGGATACTTTATACACCAACAGGTCATCGACTACTCCGCCGTCGGGGTAGAGTAAGAAGCCATAAATGATAGCTCCGTCCTGAATATCAGCAACATCATTCGAAAATATCCGGTTGATATACTCCTCGGCTTGCGGGCCCTGAATGAAAATCTCTCCCATGTGAGAAACGTCAAACAATCCGGCTTTATTTCGAACGGCATGGTGTTCATCTGTAAGAGACGTATACATTATAGGCATTTGCCAGCCGGCATACTCCGTCATTCGCGCCCCTGCCTGAATATGCCGATCATAAAGTGGAGTGCGTTTAATACTCATAGAATCCCTCCGTTTCTTCGATTGTTATAGTCTCTATACCCCGGCAACTTCTCTTTAATTATCTCATGATGCATGAGAAATTTAAACAAGTTAACAATTTCAAAAAATTATGTTACTATTTCATTGAGGTAACAAATGGATAAGCAACGATACAAACAACTTATCATGGACCGTCTGCAGAGATTTTTTGATTTCCAGGAAGATGTTCACTTTGCCGGCGTAACAATGGATTTTCAAGCTCGAATGCATCGAAGAAATGAAAAATACTTACTGACAAAAAAGAATGTACTTTATGCGTACGACAATTTTGAGTATTTCTGTCTCTATCAAAACGAACGGTTGCCTCTCTCAGAGTTAAAAACTCTGATCAATGACTTTTCTGAAACATGCCTTAAAATGACAAAGCCGAACAATGAACACATGAGCACCGACCACGTATTGATTTTGCACTTGGACTATGTCGATGACGAAACGAAAAGGTATATCGAAAAGTATAAATATCGACACTATTTTCGATTCGGACTGCAAGGCACATTAAAAGTAGGCGTCATTCTAGTGTACGATGATGCAAAGAGTGCCGTATTTTCCAAAGATCTTAGGGACAAAAAATATCACTTTGTTCTTGAGAAATAAATAAAGGAGGAATTACTATGGCCGTCGTAATTCTATTAGTTGGATTATTACTTTTATTAATCGGTTATGTTACCTACGGCTCATGGCTCGCTAAGGAATGGGGAATCGATCCGTCGCGCCCCACACCTGCGCATGAGTTGGCGGACGGCGTGGACTATGTCCCGGCGAAAAAAGCCGTCCTTTTAGGACATCACTTCGCCTCAATTGCCGGAGCCGGTCCGATCACCGGACCTATTCTTGCCTCTGTTTTCGGATGGGTGCCCGTCTTTCTTTGGGTCGTCATCGGAAGTATCTTCTTTGGCGGTGTCCATGACTTTGGTTCTCTCGTCGCGTCCATTCGTCACAAAGGCCAATCCATCGGCGCCGTCATTAAAAGCAGTGTCGGACAGCGTGAAAAGCAGCTGTTTGACATATTCAGCTGGCTGACCTTGATTCTGGTCGTTGCTGCGTTTGCCAACATCATCGTCAATACATTTGTCAGCAACGGGGCCGTCGCTACGACTTCGCTTCTATTCATCGCCCTTGCCGTCGCGTTTGGCCTGGTCAATCAGAGGACGAATCTTCCGCTTTGGCTGACGACGATCGTTGGCGTCGCCATTCTCTTTGCATGTATCTGGCTGGGTATGCTCTTCCCCATTACAGCCTCTGCTAATGTCTGGTGGGCAGTCATCTTGGTGTATATCTACATTGCCTCCGTCGCACCGGTCTGGATTCTCCTTCAGCCGCGTGACTATCTCAACTCCTATCTTCTTTACGCCATGATTATTGGAGCATTCATCGGAATCTTCATCTACAGACCCGGCATTCAACTGCCCGCTTTCACCGGGTTTAAAACGAGCGGAGGATATCTCTTCCCGATGTTGTTTGTAACCGTCGCCTGTGGAGCCATCAGCGGATTCCACTCCCTCGTTTCTTCAGGAACGACATCCAAACAGCTCGACTCCGAAAAAGACGCAAAAATGGTCGGCTACGGTTCCATGCTTATTGAAGGAGCCCTTGCCGTCGTATCGCTGATCACGGCTGCATACCTTACCCAAGCTGACTATGCGGCACTTGGAAACCCCACTCTCATTTTCTCAAACGGCGTTGCTACATTTATGTCAAGCTTCGGCATTCCTTTTGAGACAGGTCAGACATTTGTAGCCTTGGCCGTAAGCGCCTTCGCACTTACATCGCTCGACACGGCGACACGCATCGGCCGCTTTGTCTTCCAGGAATTTTTCCAGACCGTCGATGAGAAAACCGGAGAAGTCAAAGGATCAATCATTTCAAATATGTACGTCGCAACAGCCATCACAGTAGCATTAGGTGGTGCTTTGGGCCTGACCGGCTATGCGAAAGTATGGCCGATTTTCGGAAGCGCGAACCAGCTCCTTGCTGCTCTTGCGCTCTTGGCCGTTGCCGTCTGGCTGAAGAAACAGGGCAGAAACTTCAAGATGATCGTCATTCCGATGATCTTTATGTTCACGGTCACGATCCTTGCCTTGATTCTGCTGATCTACAACAATGCCATAACGCTCGGCACAACCGGAAATCCCATTCTCCTCGTAGTCGCCTCGGCTCTGTTGATCTTGGCTGTCATTCTTGTTACAAGAGCAAGTAAACAACTCCGTGCATAAGCAACTGCGAATTGACATCGATGACTCTGCCAAGACTTATTTAGAAGAACACGGTGCGAAGGCAGTGACAGTCGATATCGAAATGTTCGGGGGATGCATCGTCATCACCGAGACCGACGTAAAACTCGGTCCACCGCACAATCCTCATCATTTTGAAAAATATGAGGTAGACGGATACGATGTGTACGTATTCCGAACGGTACAATTCGAGCAAAATCGACTTCATATCTACAAGAAAAAAGGTCTTTTGGCAAAAAAAGGTCTCGAAGCGGGAAAACTGAAACAGTTGTAAACATTTGAAATGAGCTCCGATATACATGGGGCTCATTTCTTACTGATGATCATTTTATGACTGACCCAGTTTTTCTAAATGTCGGTGAAGATTCGCTACGATATATCCGGTCAAAATCCCTGTCAGAACGGCAGAGAGAACTAAAATCGGATAATAGGAAAGCGGAATAAAAAAACTTCGTAAAACGGCGGCAAGTACAAGCATTTGGGCCGTATTATGCATAAAAGCTCCGATGACGCTGATTCCAATCAGGCTAAACGTATTTCCCAGATATTTCAGAGCGAAAGTCATTGCCATCAGACTCATCAAACCGCCACTCATACTATAAAGGAAGCTAATGCCGCTGGCTGAAAAAAAACTCAACAGCGTCACACGCGCTATCAGAACGAAAAAAGCGTCTTTCCAACTATACATGATAAGTACGATAAACGTGATAATATTTGCCAATCCAAGCTTTATTCCGGGAAAAGCAGGAAGAATCGGAAGAAATCTCTCCATATAACTGAGCACCAAAGCCATAGTGACAAACAAGCTCAATCGTGTAAATCGCTGAATATTATTGGCTGAGGGCATCGATATCCCCCTTATCCGTCCCTAAAATGACAATTGAGATGCGATGAGGAAGGCAGACGATGCTTTCGCCTTCCAGGGAAATCTCACCTCGTCGAACACACAGCTGATCGCGGCAGTTCGATTCAAGCATATAGACTTTTTCATCTTCTATGCACAAAATATTAACCAAATCGCCGCGCGACAAGTCCAGCGTCGTATTTTGATCTATCGATACATAGACAGGATCTTCATCGGCTAAGCGTATCTCCACCATCGCACCTTTTTCTTGAATATTGTACATACTATGCAAAAACAACACCCCTGCAAAAAGAAGAAGGAAGAAAATTAAAATATAATCGCCCTGTTTCATCATATTCATTTCAGTATCCGAAAGGAGTCATCGCACAAAAGAAATGAAGCGTGCAGTCCGGTACTAAGATAGACATCCCGACTATTTGTGACAAAGATCGCCTCCATATCATCCATTTGCTCAATAAAAGCCAATCCTTTTTCCAGTCCCATCACATAAAGGGCTGTCGAAAAGGCATCGGCCTTTATGGAGCTCGAACATATGACGGTTACTCCCGACAACTCATTGTCTGCCGGATAGCCGCTAAAGGGATCTAAAATATGATGATACTTGACGCCCGACTCGTCGATAAAATATCTTTCATAGTTTCCGCTTGTGACAACAGAAGTGTCTGTTACTTCGACGATGCCGAAATACTCGTCACTTTCAGAAAACGGGTTTCGTATTCCGATGCGAAACGAATCCGAACCCTTGCTTCCTAAAACACTGATGTTTCCCCCCAGATTAAAGATGGCGCTCTCTACTCCCGCTTCCTTGGCAATGCGAATCATCTCATCTGCGGCAAAGCCCTTTGCAATGGCTCCGACATCGATCATCGTGCCATCCATCAATGAAATGGAATTAGGCTCCGACAATGATATTTTATCTAAGCCGATTGTTTCAACGACCTCCTCTATCTCTTTAATAGAAGGCACGTGCTCATCATCCGATCCGATACCCCACAGCGCCACAAGCCGGCCAATAGAAGGATCAAAACACCCGCCTGACATTTGCGTGTACTCGACTGCTTTTTTCACGACATAATAAGTTGAGGAATCGACCAATACGCTCTCGCCTTTGGCATGATTAACTTGATAAATATCGGATTCTTCCTTGCTAAAACTCATCAGACTGTCTATTTCCATCAATCGGTCTGTCATTTTTTTCAAAAGTTTTTCGTTGGCATGATCTCGAACATCCAATGTGACGATGGTATCCATCACAAAGACAACTTCCTTCATAGATCTGTGCGAATCGACACATGAAACAAGCAGAAAGCTAGTAAGGATCAGAATAGAGAAAATGCGTTTGCCCATAATTACTCCATTAATGTTTGCTGTTGTTAAAGCCCCCTCATTATAGAATGATTGTTTTCGATGTTCAAGTTTTCCTATATGATCTTATTTGTCAAATGGCAGAAATGACGATGGGTATGAACTCCTTTTCTCATTTCATTTGCGAGCATGGAATCCATGAGATATGATGATGGTGCTCGAAAGAATAATAATCATAGTCAGGTGAATCATGTTTGATACCTTTATCCTCAACAGCTTAATTGAAGAACTGAATCACAATCTTTTATCGTATCGACTTCAACGTGTCCTATCACCCGGGCCAATGAGCTATATACTGCGCTTTCGTAAAGACCGCCAGCTTCTTCTTCATCTAGACCCGTCGCGCTGCTTTGCCGCTCTGGCAGGAGACGAAGTAAAAGAAACCGATTCCCCTACTCCATTTTCTATATATTTGCGAAGAAATCTTCAAAACGCAAAGCTCATTTCTATAAAACAGAGAGCCTTTGATCGTGTAATGGAGCTTTCCTTTCTTGCATCGACTCCCACATTCGACAAGAGAATCCTAAAACTCATCATCGAGCTGATGGGAAGACATTCGAATATGATCCTGACCGATGAAAACGACCGGATCATCCAAGCTCTAAAATATACTCCTCATTTAAGCGAGACTCAGCATATCATACGTATAGGCAAGACGTATCAAGATTTGGAAACAGGAAAAGAAGATCCTCTAAGCTCTTCTCTTGCCTCGACAAACTATAAAGAAGCCTCCGGTTTTACTCCGAAACTGATGCGTCTGCTTCCGGATGAAATAAAAGCTCTCAATCTCAGCGAAATTTCCAACTGGCTGATCAGACAAAACCGATTTTCATTGTATCTGGATCCAAATGGGAACCCATACGATTTTCATCGTTTTGAAAATCCCACCCTATCCTTTGTCAGTTTTCCCACCGTCTCTTCTCTGATCCTGTCCTATTATCAGACTCGTTCAAGACAAGAGCATTCTCTCTCCCATAAAAGAAGGTTTGAGCAAATCATCCATACCAGAATTGAGCGAGTGGAAAGAAAGCTCCAGAAGCAACGAAGGGAACTCGATCAGGCAATGGATGCCGATTCGCTGAAGCAGATAGGCGACATATTGCTTTCCTCGCTGCACTTACTCCCCAAGAGAGCCAATCAAGTCGAAGTCTATGACTATTATAGCGGCGAGATGCGTGCCATTGAATTAAATGATAAATTTAACGTATCTCAAAACGCCCAGCAGTATTATAAAAGATACGAGAAAGCAAAAAGAGCAAAAAGTATGATCGAGGAACAGCTTGAAAATAGCCAACAGGAATACAAGCGTCTCGAGCAACTTCGATTCGATCTGTCTCTTTCAACAGATTATTCTGACCTTCGTCTCATTGAACAGGAATTAATCCATGAAGGATATCTGCCAAAGACCGACAGCAAGCCTTCTGTCTCCATTTCAAAGCCTAGGCGTTTTGAATATCTTGGCGCTATCTATTTGGTGGGAAAAAACGCATCTCAAAATAATGAGATCACATTCCGAACCAAGGACAGAAGCTTTCTTTGGTTTCACGCAAAAGACATACCCGGGTCTCATGTCGTCCTGTTACAAAGCGAAGAAGACACAAATTCGGATCAGCTTCTTTTCGGAGCTAAATTGGCAGCTTATTTTTCACGCGATCACCAAGCGCGCGTTCAAGTCGACTATACCCAGCTAAAGTATGTCAAAAAAAACCGAGGCGCAAACTTGGGAAACGTGTATTACACCAATCAACGCTCCATCTTGACCGATGTCAAAGCCTCGGAAATCTTGATCTATGAGAAAGGTTGACACATTCACCCTCCACCCCACGCTTCCCTCATTCTTTTGTAATAAAGCATTTAAAATGCAGTTATCAATACATTAATCGTATTGACAACTGCATTCTTGTTCAGTTTAAGGCACAAATTTTTATCTGATCCCGTAATTTTCAATGATATAGTCCATGTCCTTGTCCCCTCTGCCGGATAGGTTGACAAGGATCGAACCTTTGCCCATCGTATTGGCAAGTTTCATTGCGTATGCAACGGCATGTGAACTCTCGAGCGCCGGAATGATGCCTTCCATTCTGGACAATTCGAAGAAAGCGTCAATGGCCTCCTCGTCCCCTATCACATCATACTTTACTCGACCTATGTCGCGAAGGAATGCGTGCTCAGGTCCGCTGGAGGGGTAGTCCAGTCCGGATGCCACCGAATAAACAGGAGCAGGTTGACCCTGATCATCTTTGAGCATAATGCTGTTAAAGCCATGCATGATTCCCTCTTCACCATACGTCAAGCTTGCTGCGTGATCGCCCATCTCAGCACCTCTTCCCAGAGGCTCAACACCATAAATGTCGACAGGATCATTTAAAAAACCGCTGAAAATACCTATGGCATTTGACCCGCCTCCGACACAGGCGACAACCGCATCAGGAAGCTCTCCCGTCATCCCGACAAACTGTTCTCGGGCTTCAATTCCGACAACTGCCTGGAAATCTCGAACCATCAACGGGAAAGGATGTGGCCCCATGACAGAGCCGATGCAGTAAATGGCATCTTTATATTCATTTCTATATGCGATAAAAGCGGCATCAACGGCCTCTTTCAGTGTTGCAAGACCTTCTGTAACTTCAATTACATTTGCACCTAGAATTTTCATCCTTGCGACGTTGGGAGCTTGTTTTCGGATATCAACCGCACCCATATAAATGTCGCACTTCAGTCCAAAATACGCCGCAGCAGTCGCAAGGGCAACACCGTGCTGTCCCGCGCCGGTTTCCGCTATGACCTTCTTTTTGCCCATAAATTTAGCCAGCAAAACTTCACCCATGCAGTGATTCAGTTTATGAGCACCGGTATGGTTCAGATCTTCACGCTTGACATAGAGCTGCACGCCGGTGCCGATTTTATCCGAAAGTCTCTCAAGATGTGAAATCGGTGTCGGTCTACCTTGAAACTCCGTGCGGATTCTGCGAAGTTCGTTGATGAACTTTCTGGATTTGCATATCGTATGGTAAGCATCGGCGATTTCATTCATAGCAACCTGCAGTTCAGGTGAAACATAGGATCCCCCATATTTTCCAAAATAGCCTTTTGCATCGGGATATTTTTTGTAGTAAGTGTTGAATTCTATATCTTTAAATTTCATTTTTTCCTCCAATAAAAAATTTTAAAGTCATCTTTATCATATAACGGATATATTACTTGAATTATGATTTTGGCGCGCGATGCGCCAGCATTTTCTTATCAGCATTGACCAACCTCCTTAAACCTGAAAATAATAATTATCTTCTGTCAAAGGAGATATTTAATAAAAAATTAAACGCCCTTGACAAAGATATACTCTGTCAAGGACGAATAGGTACTGATTCGTACGACACTACCCGCGGTGCCACCTTGATTCACAGCATGACCTGTGCGCTTAGCAGGATACAAACATATCCCCGGCAACTGACGTATGCCAACACGTTGCAGAATACTCTGGTACATACCATTTGACTGCACCCTCAGCGGTCCATTTGACAACTTGTTTCTTACCTGACTCTCAGCACCACAGGCTCTCTGTAAAGGCATCATTGCCGTTATCTCCGC